>Ga0222426_100077_pt1 | contig 168045 bp, 157 predicted proteins | sample 2B50Ametagenome_FD_180087 | JGI IMG/M metagenome (GOLD analysis project Ga0222426, IMG submission 180087) | Enriched microbial communities from leaf-cutter ant dump, University of Wisconsin, Madison, United States - 2B50A (version 2) | ecosystem: Environmental > Terrestrial > Nest > Insects...
AGCAAGGCGGACCCACTCCTTCCCATCCCGAACAGGACAGTGAAACGCCTTCGCGCCGATGATAGTGGGTGGACACCTGTGAAAGTAGGTCATCGTCAGGCTTCTATGCCGCAAAGCCCCTGCAGATTACTCTGCAGGGGCTTTGTCTTTTGGGGCGCGCGATTTCAGTTAGAATGGACAGCGCACAACCGGGGCGCGCCGGCGCCCCCCAGCAGGAGGTTTCATGATTCAAGGCGAAGATACCCCCGTCGTGGACAGGGGCCTGACGCAGCGCCAGCTCATCCATCTCATGTACGGACTGTTCGCCGTGGGCATCCTGTCCGCCGGCTTTCTGGGCGCGGCGGTGATCGCCGCCGTGGTGCTGGCCTATCTCAAGCGCGGCGACATGGTGGGCACCGTCTATGCGGGCCACATCGACTGGATTATCCGGACGTTCTGGTGGGGCTTGCTGTGGCTGGCGCTCAGCGCGGTGGCCACGATGATCTTCATTGGCTTCATCACCGGCCTGGTGGCGATGATCTGGATCATCTATCGCCTGGCCAAGGGCTGGCTGGCGCATTTCGCCGGCGAAACCCCCTTGCCGGGCCTGTAAAGGCGTCCGGCCGGCCAGCCCTGCGGGGCCGTGTGGCGGCCCGGGGTTCCCCTTCAGGCCGGCGCCGGCATCCTGGGTGGTGGCGGGATGCGGACGGCAGCCGGCAGGGGCGATGCTTACTTCAGGTGCTGGCTGACCAGCTTGGTCAGTTCGAACATGGACACCTGGTCCTTGCCGAACAGGGGCCGCAGCTTGTCATCCGCGTTGATGTTGCGACGGTTTGCCGGATCTTGCAGGTCGTGCTTCTTGATGTAGTCCCAGATCCGCTTGGTCACTTCGGTGCGGGGCACGGCTTCCTTGCCGATGATGGCGGCCAGGGTGGCGCTGGGCGTCAGGGGCTTCATGAAGGCCGCATTGGGTTTGCGACCGGACTTTTCGGTGGTTGCCATGAATACAGGCTCCTACTTGATTGAGTGAATAGCCCCCGAAGCTTACCGCGTGTTTCCCCCAAAGACAAAGCGAAGCCGTAAAAATTATTTAGGAATTTTCATTCAGGGACCGACGATGACCATGGCTGTTTCCCCCTCCCGCCCGCAGGGCTCAGATCCGTCGCCGGCCCCCGGCGAGGCCCACCGGCCCGTCCAGACCCTGACGCTGGTGCGTCCGGACGACTGGCACCTGCATCTGCGCGATGGCGAGGTGCTGCGAAGCGTGGTTCCCGATTCGGCCCGGCAATTCGGCCGCGCGATCATCATGCCCAACCTCAAGCCGCCCGTCCTCAGCACGGCGGATGCGGTGGCCTACCGGGACCGGATCCTGGGCGCCCTGCGCGCCGCCGGCGTGCCCGAGGGGGCCTTCGAGCCGCTGATGACCCTGTACCTGACCGACAATACCCCGCCCGACGAGATCCGCCGCGCCCGGGATTCGGGGCTGGTGCATGGCGTGAAGCTCTATCCGGCGGGGGCGACCACGCATTCGGATGCGGGCGTCACCGATCTGCTGCGGCATTGCCGCGCCACCCTGGACGCCATGCAGGCCTGCGGCATGCCCCTGCTGGTGCATGGCGAGGTCACGGACCCGGCCGTCGATCTGTTCGACCGCGAGGCGGTCTTCATCGAACGCGTGATGAAACCCCTGCGCCAGGCCTATCCGGGCCTCAAGGTGGTGTTCGAACACCTGACCACCGCCGAAGGCGTCGCCTATGTCCGCGAGGCGCCCGGCCCCGTCGCGGCGACGATCACGGCCCACCATCTGCTGTACAACCGCAATGCCTTGTTCAAGGGCGGCCTGAGGCCGCACTGGTACTGCCTGCCGGTGCTCAAGCGCGAGCGGCATCGCCTGGCGCTGGTGGACGCGGCCACCAGCGGGGATGCGCGGTTCTTCCTGGGCACGGACAGCGCGCCGCACCCCAAGGGCGCCAAGGAACAGGACTGCGGCTGCGCGGGTTGCTATACCGCGCGCCACGCCATGGCCCTGTATGCCTCGGCCTTCGAGGCGGCCGGCCGCCTGGACCGGCTGGAGGCCTTTGCCAGCTTCAACGGCCCGGCCTTCTATGGCCTGCCGCCCAATGCCGGCACGCTGACGCTGGAGCGCGTCGCCGAGGAGATCCCCGCCGCGCTGCCTCTGGGCGCCGCCGAGGTCGTGCCGCTGGCCGCCGGCGAGTCGCTGGCCTGGCGCCTGCGGGACGGCGCCTGAACCCGGCGGGGCGCGCCTCAGTCGCCGCGCTTGTCCTCCAGCGCCTCCCAGCGCTCGAACAACGCGTTCAGGCGGGCGTCCAGGTCTTCCAGGGCCTGCTGGATGCGTTCAGCCTCCGCAGGGCCGTCGCGGTACAGCCCCGGATCCGAGAGCGCGGCCGCCAGCGACGCCTGTTCCGATTCCAGCGCGGCGATGCGGTCCGGCAGTTCGGCCAGTTCCTGCGCCTCCCAGGGGGCGAGGCGGCTCTTGCGCGGCTTGGCGGTCTCCGCGCCTGCGGCCGGCGCCGCGCGGGTTTCCGCATCTTCCGGCCCTGCGCCGGCATCCCGGGCAGGGGCCGCCGCGGCGGCGGTGTCAGCGGGGCGCGGGCGCTGGGCTTCCCATTCGGCGTAGCCGCCGACGTATTCCTGCCAGCGTCCGTCGCCTTCGGCGGCGATCGTCTGCGTGACCACGTTGTCCAGGAAGCTGCGGTCGTGGCTGACCAGCAGGACGGTGCCGGCGTAGTCCTGCAGCAACCCTTCCAGCAATTCCAGGGTGTCGATGTCCAGGTCGTTGGTCGGCTCGTCCAGCACCAGCACGTTGTGGGCCTGGGCGAACATCCGGGCCAGCGCCAGACGGGCGCGTTCGCCGCCCGACAGGCTGGAGACCGGCGAATGGGCCCGGGCGGCCGGGAAGAGGAAATCCTCGAGGTAGCTCATGACGTGCTTGCGCTGGCCGCCGATCTCGACCCACTCGCTGCCCGGGCTGATGGTGTCCGCCAAGGTGGCGGATTCGTCCAGGCGGTCGCGCATCTGGTCGAAGTAGCCGATGGACAGATTGGTCCCCAGCCGGACGGCGCCCTGGTCGGGAGCCAGCTCGCCCAGCAGGATGCGCAGCAGCGTGGTCTTGCCCGCGCCATTGGGACCGATCAGGCCGATGCGGTCGCCGCGCTGGATCAGGGTGCTGAAATCGCGGATGAGCGTGCGCCCGCCATAGCCGTGCGTGACGTGCTGCAGCTCGGCCACCTGCTTGCCGGAACGCTGGCCGTCGGCCAGGGCAAAGCGCACCTGCCCCTGCTGGTCGCGCCGTGCCGCGCGCTCGCGGCGCAGGGCCTCCAGGCGGCGCACGCGCCCCTCGTTGCGGGTGCGCCGGGCTTCGATGCCCTTGCGGATCCAGACTTCTTCCTGGGACAGCAGCTTGTCAAAGCGCGCGTTGGCTTGCTGTTCGGCCTCCAGCCACTGCGCCTTGCGCGTCTGCCAGGCGGAGAAATTGCCTGGAAAGCTGAGCAGCTGGCCGCGGTCCAGCTCGATGATGCGCGTGGCGACCGCGTCCAGGAAGCGGCGGTCGTGGGTGATCAGCACGATGGTCATGCGCGCCTTGCGCAGCAGGTCCTCCAGCCAGGCGATGCCCTCGAAGTCGAGGTGGTTGGTGGGCTCGTCCAGCAAGAGCAGATCGGGTTCCTCGACCAGGGCGCGGGCGAGGGCGACGCGCTTGCGCGTCCCGCCCGACAGGCCGGCGATGCGCTGCTCCGGCGCCAGGCCCAGCGCATCGATCAGGGCGGAGGCGCGCGCCCCGCGCGACCAGTCCTCCGAGGCCAGCAGGTCGCCACTGAGGACCTGCAGCACCGTCTGGTCCTCCGGCAGGTCGGGTTCCTGTTCGACCGTGGCGATGCGCAGGCCTTTCTGGCGGCGGATCTCGCCGTCGTCCAGCTGGGTGCGGCCGTCCAGCACGCGCAGCAGGGACGACTTGCCCGCGCCGTTGCGGCCGATCAGGCCGATGCGTTCGCCCGACAGCAGCGCCAGGTCGGCGTGGTCGAGCAGGGGATGGTGGCCATAGGCCAGCTGGGCCTGGTTCAGGGCGAGGATCGTATCGGACATCGGGCGCAAGCGGCAGTGGGGGTTCGGGATGGGGGCGCGGCGGACGCGGAAAAGCGGCGGGCGGCGCCCAGGCCTTATTGTCGCAGTTTGGCGCCGGGACTGCCCGGCCGCGGGCGGGCATGCCGTACAATCCGGGGGCGGGGCAGATCGGGCAATCGCGGTGCCGAGGCATCGAGGAAGGTCCGGACTCCATCGGGCGCGATAGCGGCTAACGGCCGTCCGGCGACCCCTACGGGGCAAGCCGAGGAACAGGGCCACAGAGACGAGTCTGCCACGAGGGTCCATCCGGATGGGTGGTCTCCGGTACGGCCACTCCGTACTGCCCGCCGGCTCGCGCCGGCGGGGCGTGACAGGGTGAAACGCGGCAACCTCTATCGGGAGCAACATCAAATAGGCATGCGCCGGCTTCGTGCCGACAGGGCGGCCCGCCCGAGCATGCGGGTAGATGGCTAGAGCATTCCAGCAATGGAATGTCCAGAGGAATGATTGCCCGCCGGGGAAACCCGGCGTACAAAATCCGGCCTACAGATCTGTTCCGCCTTTCCTGCGCCGGACGCGCGCATAGGGAATATTGCGCATACGGCCGCGCCAGCGGCTGTGCTACCCTGACACCACCTTTCGAACCGACGGCCTGCTGCGCGCCAGCGCGGCAGGTACGCCGGCCGGATTCCTTCCGTGGAAATCCAGCAGGAGACATCGGTGGCAGATTCGACAGCATCATCCCTGTCGGAGACGGACGCCGGGCAGCGACACCCGCTGCTCGAGGTCCGTGATCTGGCGAAAAGCTTCGGCGGCCTGCGGGCCGTGGATCATTGCTCGTTCCAGGTGGAACGCGGCACCATCACCGGCCTGATCGGTCCCAACGGGGCCGGCAAGACCACGGTGTTCAATCTCATCACGGGCTTCATCCCGCCGGATTCCGGCAGGATCCTGCTGGATGGCCAGGACATCGGCCACCTGCGCCCGGACCAGATCTTCGGCCGGGGCCTGTGCCGCACCTTCCAGATCCCGCGCGAGCACGGCACCATGAGCGTGCTGGAAAACCTGATGCTGGTGCCGGCTGGGCAGTCGGGCGAGCACTGGTGGAACGCCCTGCTGCGCCCGGGCCAGGTGCGGTCCGAGGAAGCCCGCCACCTGGACAAGGCCCGCGAGGTCCTGGAATACCTGCAGCTCACCCACGTCCAGCACGAATACGCGGCCAACCTGTCCGGCGGGCAGAAAAAGCTGCTGGAGATGGGGCGGACGCTGATGGCGGATCCGCAGATCATCCTGCTGGACGAGCCGGCGGCCGGCGTGAACCGCACGCTGCTGCAAAGCATCATCCAGAACATCCAGTACCTGTCCCGCGAACGCGGGATCACCTTCCTGCTGATCGAGCACGACATGAACATGGTCATGAGCCTGTGCGACCCCGTCATCGTCATGAGCGAAGGGCGCAAGCTGGCCGAGGGTGATCCCGACACGGTGCGCAACGACCAGGCGGTCCTGGAAGCCTACCTTGGAGGACAATATGCCGCTGCTGCAGGTTGATGCCGTTACGGCGGGGTACGGAGACACCGAGATCCTGCGTGCCTTGTCGATCCGGGTCGAGGCCGACGAGGTGGTCTCCATCATCGGGCCCAACGGGGCCGGCAAGTCCACTCTCATGAAGACCATCTTCGGCCTGCTGCATCCCCGGCATGGCTCCATCGTCTTCGACGGCCACGACATCACCCACGAGGCGCCGCACCGCATCGTCCGGCTGGGCATGTGCTACGTGCCCCAGGTGGCCAACGTCTTCACCTCGCTCACCGTCGAGGAAAACCTGGAAATGGGCGCCTTCCCGATGGGGGCCGTCGACCTGACGGCCAGCAAGGAACGCGTCTACGACATGTTCCCGAAACTGCGCCAGCGCCGCCGGCAGCTGGCCGGCAAGATGTCGGGCGGCGAACGGCAGATGGTGGCCATGGGCAGCGCCCTGATGATGAATCCCCGGCTGCTGCTGCTGGACGAGCCCACGGCCGCCCTGTCCCCGAAACTGGTCGACGAGATCTTCGAGCGGATCTCCCGGATCAACGACAGCGGCATCGGCGTCCTGATGGTCGAGCAGAACGCCCGGCAGTCGCTGGGGATGGCGCATCGCGGCTACGTGCTGGCCAATGGCGAGAACCGCCACGAGGGCACCGGCCGGGACCTGCTCGACGATCCGAATGTCGGACGTCTCTATCTGGGAGGGTGATTCCATGGTCGACTCGGCAAATACCGCAACGAGCGGCGCGCTTCCCGGTTCCCCGGACTCTCCCGACACCATGACGGTGGACGCCCGCGACAGCGGCGGGGCGCGCAGCAGCCGCTTCGTGGGCGGCGTGCTGCTGCTGGTCCTGATCGGCATGTGGGTGGCCGGCTGGCTCTCGGGCACCAGCGCCCAGGACATGCTGTCGCTGACGGCATGGGGGGTGATGCTGGGGGGCATCATCGCGCTGGGCGGCATCGGCCTGACGCTGTGCTACGGGGTCCTGAAATTTCCGAACTTCGCCCACGGCGAGTTCCTCACCCTGGGGGCGTACGTGACGTACGGCGTGGTCCTCGTCCTGCCGCAGTCCAATCCGATCTGGCGTTTCTCGTTCGGCTGGGAGCTGATCGTGGGCCTGGTGCTGGCGGCGGCCGTGACGGCGGTGGTGGCCATCGTGATCGACCGGCTGCTGTACCGGCCCTTGCGCCGGCACCAGTCGCCGCTGGTCCTGCTGGCCATGGCGTCCCTGGGCATGGAATTCCTGCTGCGGGGCATCGTCTACCTGATCTGGGGCTCGGACTTCCATTTCTATTACTCGGGCCGCTCCAATCCCGCCCTGTCGCTGCCCTTCGGTCTGCGCCTGCAGGCCGACCAGCTGTTCGTCTTCGCGCTGGCCGTCGTCCTGGTGGCGCTGCTGTACTGGATGCTGACCCGCACCCGCATCGGCAAGGCCATGCGCGCGACGGCGGACAACCCGGATCTCGCCCAGGTGCGCGGCATCAACACCGAGCAGGTGATCGCCTGGACCTGGACTATCGGCGCGGGGCTGGCCGCCACCGGCGGGGTCATGTACGGGCTGGCATCGCAGATGCGTCCGGACATGGGCTTCGTCCTGCTGTTGCCGCTGTTTGCCGCGGTCATCATGGGCGGGATCGGCAGCGCCTGGGGGGCGCTGGTCGGCTCCGTCATCATCGGCATCGCCATGCAGCTGACCTCGGCCTTCCTGAACCCGGCCTACGGGCCGGCCGTCGCCTTCGTCCTGATGGTGCTGGTGCTGCTGATGCGGCCCCAGGGGCTGTTCGCTCAACGCTAGGAGCCACGCCATGGATTCTCTGCATCTGCTCAAAGCCTGCTTCCTGCTGATCCCCGCCGTCCTGATGGGGTGCCTGTTGTTCTCGCGCTGGCGCTGGCACGTCCGCCTGCCGGCCGCCATCGTCCTGGGCTGCGTCCTGGCTTTCGGCGTTGCCGGCTGGCTGCCCGGCATCATGGATTACCTGGTGTCCTTCAGCATCATGGCGATCATCTATGCGATCCTGTCGCTCGGGCTCAATGCGCAATGGGGCTACAACGGCCACCTCGACTTCGGCGTGGCGGGCTTCTTCGCGGTGGGGGCGTTCACGATGGCGCTGTTCGTCACCTCGGCGCCCGCCGGCGTGATGGCGGCCTACGCGCAGCAGTGGTTCGGCCTGAATGCGCCCTATCTGATCGGCGTGATCGCCGCAGGCATCATGGCGGGCGTGGTGGCCTACCTGATCGCCCAGCCCATCCTGCACCTGCGCGCCGATTTCCTGGCCATCGCCACCCTGGGGATCGCCGAGATCATCCGGCTCATCTTCCAGAACGAGCGCTGGCTGGCCAACGGCCCGCAACCCATGTCGGGCATCCCCCAGCCCTTGTCGTGCGTCGTCGACGGTGGCAATTGCGCCTGGCTGCCCGACGCGATCAAGCCGGTCCTGTCCGTCATGCAGCCGCGGGACTACAGCTATCTGTACCTGGTGATCGTCACGCTGGGCCTGGCGCTGGTGTACATCGTGCTGGAGGCCATGGTGCGGTCGCCGTGGGGACGCGCGCTGCGCGCGGTGCGCGACGAGGAAGACTCCGCCGCCATGAACGGCAAGCACGTCAAGTCGCTGCGCGTGCAGTCCTTCGTGCTGGGCGCCATCATCATCGGCGTGGCCGGCGCCCTGTACGCGCCCTACATGGTCACCATCGACTACAGCCACTTCAAGCCCCTGTTCGCGACGTTCCTGGTCTGGGTGATGCTCATGCTGGGGGGCAGCGGCAACAACAAGGGCGCGATCCTCGGGGCCTTCGTCATCTGGGCGGTCTGGAGCGGCACCGGCTTCGTTACCGATTACCTGCAGGTCGCCCTGCAGGGGATCGCCCCGGACGTGGCCTCGCGCATGTCCTTCCTGCGCTGGGCCTTCGTCGGCTTGCTGCTGGCGCTCATCGTGCTGTACCGCCCGCAGGGGATCCTGCCCGAGAAAAAGCGCGTGTCCCGCTTCCTGCAGGAGCCGGAGAACTGACCGCCTTGCCGGGCCGCGCGCCCGCATGAAAAAAGGCCGCTTGCGCGGCCTTTTTCCGTTGGACGCCGGTGGCGGTCAGCCGGCCGGGATGTCCTTGGCGGCGATCATCTTCACGGTCTCGATCTGGTCGCCGGAGTACTTCCAGATGTTGACGGGCGTGATGACGTCCCCGTTCTTGTCGAAGTCGCAGGGCCCGGCGACCCCGTTGTAGTTGATGTCCTTCTTGGCCTTCAGGGCCTTGAGCATCTCGGTGACCCGACCCTGGTCGCCGCCGTCGATCATGTCGCCGGGCGGGTTGGCGATCTTGCGCAACTGGTCGCGCAGGACCGTGCCCGTGATCTTGGAGGCATCGGTGGCGCCGTCGGCGACGGCGGCCGCCATCGCCAGCCCCGCCACCAGCCCGGCGTCGTAGGAGCAGGTGGTGAACGGCGGGAAGTGGTCGTACTTGTAGGCCTCCATGTAGGTCTTGGCGAAGTCCTTGTACGACTGCGTGGTGGTGTCCTCGCCGGGCGCCGTGCCGTAGCGTCCGTCCATGGCCTTGCCGCCGACCTCCTTGATGATGTCGACGCTGGCGTTGCCGTCGGTGAACTGCCAGTTGGTGAAGTTGAAGGTGTCGCGCGATTCCTTGCAGATGGCGATGGTGTGGGCCGGATAGCTGACGATGAGCAGGAGGTCGGGCTTGTCCTTGAGCGCCTGGGACAGCATGGACTTGTAGGTGGGCTGGACTTCCTCGGGGTGCGGGACCTCGGCCAGGACGGTGCCCCCGCGTTTCTTGAAGGCCATGGCGAATGCGTTGGACAGGCCCTGACCGTAGGGGTTGTTGATGTAGATGGTCGAGACGCGCTTGAATTTGTAGTTGGGGTCGATCTCGCCGTTGACGAACTGGGCCGCGACCACGCCCTGCATGGCGTCCGAGGCGCTGGTGCGGAACAGCAGGTCGGCCTTGGCGTCGGCGGGCAGCACGCTGACCAGCGGCGAGGTGGTGCCGTTGCCGATCTGCAGGACGCCGGAGGGAATCGTCACCGACGTCGCCACCGCCACCGTGACGCCGCTGGACCAGCCGTTGATGATCACCGGCGTGTGCTGGGTGTCGACCATCTGGCGCGCGGCCTGGACACCGACCGTCGGCAGGGTGGCGCTGTCGGCCGTGACGTGATGGGCGATGATGGGGCCGCCGAAGACCTCCTTGGCGGCCGTGTTGATCTGGTCGACGGCCAGGCGGACCGCATCGCGGTAGTAGGGGCCGAATTCAGCCGCCGAGCCCGTCATGGGCAGTACCTGACCCAGGTTGATGGCGGGCGGCGTTCCCGCTGCGAGGGCACGATGCAGCGGCAGGACGCCCCCGAGCATCAGGACGCCGCCCGTGGCCCCGACGGACTGCAGGAAGCGGCGACGCGATTGGGGGGAAGAAGTCTGATCCGACATACGATTGTCTCCTTTCTGGTGACTGGCGGGATGGCAGGCAAACACAAAAAAGGCTCGGATGCTTTCGAGTCTGGCACGCGCCGGTGGCCTGGATGCGGCCCCGAGGCCGGGCACACTTCATTACATAGGCTGCCCCCGCCCCTGTCAATCAGGGATTTGGCGCAGGCCCGCGGTGGGACACGGGCCGGGGACGCAATGCCCTCGACCTGATAAAGGACTTTCAGTTTGATTTCCAGGTTGTTGATTTTTCAGGATTTTATTTGCAGATGTTTTGTCAAAAAGAGTTGTAAGTGCTTGTTGTCATTGAAGAAATTTGGATTTTCTCCTTGACCGCCTGCAAGGGATCCCGTAGAGTGGGGCGAAGTAGACTTTTGTGTCATGAAGTGGGAGGACTCCCCCCGTGTTTCAAGGAAGCAGCGCGTTGACTCTGGATGCCAAGGGCCGGATGTCCATCCCGGCCCGGTATCGTGACGCCCTGCTGTCCGAAGAACAGGGTTGTCTGACCCTGACGCGTCATCCGGACGGCTGCCTGATGCTCTATCCCCGTTCCACCTGGCAAACCAAGCGCGCCCAGATCGCGGCGCTGCCCGCGGCCGCCCGGCCCCTGCAGCGTTTCGTGCTGGGAAGCGCCCAGGACGTGGAGATGGACTCGGCGGGCCGCATCCTGGTTGCGCCGGAACTGCGCGAGGCGGCCGGCCTGACACGCGAGGTCATGCTGCTGGGGCTGGGGTCGGGTTTTGAACTGTGGAACCGCGAGCAATGGGAAGCCCGCAGCCTGCAGGACGTCAACCAGCTGGACGCTTCCATTCTTGAACAGATCTCTTTCTGAGCCCCGCCCATGGCGTATTCCCACCGCACCGTTCTGCTGGAACCGGCCATCGACGCATTGTTGAGTCCGACGTTCGGCCGCGGTTCGGACACGGGCCGGGCGCCGGCGCTGGACGGGGTGTACGTCGACGGCACGTTCGGCCGCGGCGGGCATAGCCGCCTGCTGCTGCAGCGCCTGTCGCCCGCCGCCCGGCTGGTGGTATTCGACAAAGACCCCGAGGCCATCGCGGCCGCCCGCGCGCTGGCCGACGCCGATCCGCGTGTCGAGGTGGTGCATGACGGCTTTGCCACGCTGGCGGACCAGCTCGACCGCCTCGGCATCCCCGAGGTCGACGGGATCCTGCTGGACCTGGGCGTGTCGTCGCCGCAGATCGACGACGCCGCACGGGGATTCTCGTTCATGCGGGATGGTCCGCTGGACATGCGCATGGACACGACCCGGGGGCAGACGGCCGCCGACTGGCTGGCCGAGGCCGACCAGGATCAGATCAAGGAGGTAATCGCACATTATGGCGAAGAACGGTTTGCTTTCCAGATTGCAAAGGCGATTGTTTCGGGCCGCCAATCCCGGGTGCTGCGCACCACGGGTGAACTGGCCCAGCTCGTCGCCAGTGTCGTCCGCACGCGCGAAAAGGGCCAGCATCCGGCCACACGGACCTTTCAAGCTGTACGGATTCACATCAATGCGGAGCTCGAGGAACTCGCGCACGCCCTCCCGGCAGCCCTGAGCCGGCTGCGACCGGGAGGCCGGCTGGCGGTGATCAGCTTCCACTCGCTCGAGGACCGGATGGTCAAGCAGTGCCTGGCGGCCGCCGCGCGGCCCGGCCAGGCGCAGGCGCGCCTGCCGATTCCCGAGAAGGACATGCCGCGTCCCTGGGTCGTGCTGCGGGGGCGGGTGCAGGCGGATGACGCCGAGGTCGAGGACAACGTGCGCTCGCGTTCCGCAGTGCTGCGCGTGGCCGAGCGCACCGACGAGCCGCTGGCGCCCGCCCAGGCGGCGGACCTGGTCCGCCTGCCGGGCCGCAGCGCCGGCCGCGGCGCGAGGAGGGCCGGCCGATGATCCGCGTGGCACTCTTTCTCGCCCTGCTGCTGATGGCGTCGGCCATTTCCCTGGTGACCGTGCGCTTCCAGACGCGCGAGCTGTTCGTGGCGTCCGAACGCCTCAAATCCCAGGCCCACGAGCTGGATACCGAGTGGCGCCGCCTGCAGCTCGAGCGCGCCGAGCTGGCGCGCAACGCCCGGATCGATTCCCTGGCCCGCACCGAGCTGCACCTGATCCCGGTGACGCCGGACCGCACGATCTATCTGCAGGAATCGCCGCCACCGGCGGATTCCTCGCCGGGAGGGCGGCCATGAAGCGCTTCGGCTTCCATGAAAGTCCGGTGCTGTCCGGCCGCCCCGCCTTCTGGCGGGCGCGGCTGGTCGTGATCGTGCTGATGCTGGGCTTCGTGGCCCTGGCAGCCAAGGCCCTGACCCTGCAGATCCTGTCCAACGAGTTCCTGCAGCGGCAGGGCGAGCGCCGCTACGAGCGCACGCTGGTGCTGCAGGCCTCGCGGGGCAAGATCTTCGACCGCGGCGGCTCGGTGGTGCTGGCCTCCAGCGTGCCGGCGCGGGCGATCTGGGCGATCCCGGAGGATTTCCACAAGGCCTCGGACCCGCAGGTCGCGCAACTGGCGCAGCTGCTGGGCATGAAGGAAGCCGACATCCGCCAGCGGACCCGCGACGAGGACAAGAATTTCGTCTACCTGCAGCGCCAGGTGGCGCTGGACGTGGCCGACAAGATCCGCCAGCTGAAGATCCCCGGCGTGCAGCAACTGCCCGAGACACGGCGCTATTACCCCGAAGGCGAGGTTATGGCGCACATCGTCGGCTTCACCAACATCGAGGATCGCGGCATCGAGGGCATCGAACTGGCCTTCAACGACCGGCTGTCGGGCCAGCCGGGCTCGCGTCGCGTGATCAAGGATCGCCTCGGACGGGTGGTGGAGGATGTCCAGGCGGTGGTGCCCCCGGTCGACGGCCAGAACCTGCAGCTGTCCATCGACGCCGGCATCCAGTTCGATACCTATGCCGCACTGAAGGCGGCCCTGGAAATGCACAAGGCCCGGGCCGGCGCCGCCATCGTGCTCGACGTGCGCACGGGCGAGATCCTGGCCATGGTGAACCTGCCTTCCTACGATCCCAACGATACGGCGCAGCGCACCGGCCAGGCGCTGCGCAACCGCGTCATGACCGACACCTTCGAGCCCGGTTCGATCATGAAGCCCTTCACGGCGGCGCTGGCCCTGGACAGCGGCGCGATCACGACCAGCACGCGGTTCGACACCGGCAACGGCCGGTATCGCTACCAGGGTTCCCTGATCTCGGACGTCGGCCACTACGGGGTGCTGGACGTCGGCGGCATCATCCAGCATTCCAGCAACGTCGGCATGACCATGATCTCGGAGCTGCTGAGCTCCCAGGCCATGTGGACGAAGTTCTCCGAACTGGGCTTCGGCCGCGTGCCGCAGACGAACTTCCCGGGCATGGCGTCCGGGCGCCTGCGGCCCTGGCAGCGCTGGCGTCCCATCGAGCGGGCCACGATGGCCTACGGCTACGGCCTGTCGGTGTCCCTGATCCAGGTGGCCCACGCCTACACGGCCTTCGCCCGCAACGGCGACATGGTGTCCCTGTCGCTGCTGCGGCGCGAGGGCCAGCCCACCAGCGTGCAGGTGTATTCGCCCCGGGTCGCGCAACTGATGCGCGGCATGCTGGAGGCCGCCGCCGGCCCCGACGGCGCGCGCCGCGCGCAGGTCCAGGGATACCGGGTGGCCGGCAAGAGCGGCACGGCCCGCAAGATCGTCAACGGCCAGTACAGCAAGACCAAGTACCGTGGCTCCTTCGTGGGCCTGGCGCCGGTATCCGATCCGCGCATCGTGGTGGCGGTGTCCATCGATGAGCCCAGCACGGGGGGGTATTATGGCGGCGCCGTGGCCGCGCCCGTCTTTTCCGATATTGTTTCTAGCACCCTGCGCCGTCTTGGGGTGCGGCCCGATGCGCCGGTGGATTCCCTGGTGGCTGTGGCGGATCAGGGGGGACACACACGATGAATGCGATCGATATTCTGACCTGGCTGGACGAGCGGGTCGAGCGCCACGCCGACCTGTGCCTGGATTCCCGCCAGATCCAGGCCGGCGATGTGTTTTTCGCCTGCCCGGGCATCGCCGCGGACGGCCGGGCCTACATGGACGAGGCGGTGGCCGCCGGCGCGGCGGCGATCGTCTGCGCGGCCGGCGGCAGCGCGCGCGCGCCCTCCGCCGTGCCCGTGCTGGTGGTCGAGGGCCTGGGCGGGCTCCTGGGCGAGATCGCCCACCTGTGGTACGGCAGGCCCTCGGACGCCCTGGCGGTGATCGCGGTGACCGGCACCAACGGCAAGACCTCCACCGTCCGGTGGCTGGCCGACGCGCTCAATGCCGAAGGCACGCCCTGCGGCACGGTCGGCACGCTGGGGGTGACCCTGGCGGACGGCCAGAACCTGGGCGGCGTGCTGACGACCCCCGATGTGCTGACCCTGCACCGCAGCCTGGCCGCCATCGTGCGGGCGGGCGGCATGGCGGCGGCCATCGAGGCATCCTCCATCGGCATCGAGCAGGGGCGGCTGGATGGCGTGCGCGTCCAGATCGCCGGCTTCACCAATCTCACGCGCGATCACCTGGACTATCACGGCACGTTCGAGCGCTACCGCCAGGCCAAGTTCGCCCTGTTCGCCCGCGCCGGACTGCGCAGCGCCGTCATCAACGCGGATGACGAGGCCGGGACGCAGCTGCTGGCGGCGCCAGCGCCCTCGGGCCACCGCGTCGGCTACAGCCTGGCGCCTGGGTCGGCGGCCGCCTTCCGGGCCGAGGACGTCCAGCACGGCGCCGACGGCCTGGTCTTCAACCTGGTGACGCCGGACGGCCGCGCGCAGATCCTGACCCGCCTGGTGGGCGAGCACAATATTTCCAACCTGCTGCTGGTGGCCGGCGTCCTGCGCGAGCTGGGCTGGGGCCTGAGCCGCACGGCGCGCGCGCTGGCCGTGCTGCGGCCGGTGCCGGGGCGCCTGCAGACCGTGACGGCCGTGGGCGGCGCCAGCGCGGCGCGCCCGCAGCCGCTGGTGGTGGTCGACTATGCGCATACGCCCGACGCGCTGGAACGCGTGCTGGCGGCGCTGCGCCCGGTGGCGCAGGAACGCGGCGGACGCCTGTGGTGCGTGTTCGGCTGCGGCGGCGACCGGGATGCGGGAAAACGCCCGCTGATGGGCGCGGCCGCGGCCCGGCTGGCCGACCGCGTCGTCGTGACGACGGACAACCCCCGCACCGAGGCGCCCGAGGCCATCATCGAAGCCATCGTCGCGGGCATGCCGGAGCGTCCGGGGATCCAGGCCGATCGCGCCACCGCCATCCTGGACTCGATCTGGCGGGCCGGCGAGCACGACGTCATCCTGCTGGCGGGCAAGGGTCACGAGACCTACCAGGAAGTCCGGCATGTCCGCAGCCCTTTCGATGACCGCGAATGGGCGCGTTTCGCCCTGAGCTGGCAGCAGGATCCTTCCCTGTCCACGGACACCCGCGGCCTGTCGCCGGGCGCCGTGTTCCTCGCCTTGCGGGGAGACCGCTTCGACGGCCACGACTATCTGGATGCGGCGGCGCAGGCCGGCGCGCGCGCCGCGATCGTCGCGGCCCCGGTGGCCGGCGCCCGCATCCCGCAGATCGTGCTGGGCGATACCCGCCAGGCCCTGATCCGGATCGCGACCGTCTGGCGCCGGCAGTTCGAGATTTCCGTCATCGCGGTCACCGGCAGCAACGGCAAGACGACCACCAAGGAAATGATCAGCGCGATCCTCGCCGCCTGGTGGGGCGAGGCCGGCCGGCTGGCCACCCGCGGCAATTTCAACAACGAGATCGGCCTGCCCCTGACGGTCCTGCGGCTGCGGCCGGGCCACCGCGCCGCCGTGCTGGAGCTGGGCATGAACCACCCGGGCGAGATTCCGGTGCTGGCCGCCGTCGCGCAGCCGACCGTGGCGCTGGTCAACAACGCCCAGCGCGAGCACCAGGAATTCATGAATTCGGTCGAGGCGGTCGCCCGCGAGAACGGCGCCGTGCTGCAGGCCCTGCCTGCGCAGGGCGTGGCCGTCTTCCCGGTGGACGAGCCCTATGCCGGCCTGTGGCGCGAGCTCGCGGGCGAGCGGCCGGTGCGCCGCTTCGGCTTTGCCGATGGCGCCGAGGTCCATGCCTCGCAGATCCATGCGGGCATGGACCGCACGGAATTCCGCCTGCACGTGGGGCGGGAGACCGCGGCGGTCGCCCTGCATGCGCCCGGCCGGCACAACTTGCGCAATGCCCTGGCCGCCGCCGCGTGCGCGGCCGCGGCGGGCGCGCCCCTGGCGGCCATCGCGGCCGGGCTGGGTGCCTTCGCCCCGGTGGGCGGCCGGATGCGGCCGGAACGCCTGTCCGACGGCTTCCAGCTGATCGACGACACCTACAACGCCAACCCCGATTCCGTGCGGGCCGCCATCGACGTCCTGGCGGGGCTGGACGGCCGGCGGGTGCTGGTGCTGGGCGACATGGCCGAGGTCGGCGACCAGGGGCCGGCCATGCATGCCGAGGTCGGCGCCTATGCGCGCCAATGCGGCATCGACCGGCTGCTGACCCTGGGCGCGGCCTGTCACGAGGCCGCCCGCGCGTTCGGCGAGGGGGCGCAGGCCTTCGACGCGCTGGAGGACCTGCTGCCGGAACTGCTTGCCGCGCGTCCCGCGCACATCCTGGTGAAGGGATCCCGCAGCATGCGCATGGAGCGCGTGGTGCAGGCCCTGCACGCCAACGGCGCGGCCGGGGAGGGCGACCATGCTGCTTGAACTGGCCCGCTGGCTCGCCGATCATCACTTCCGCGCCTTCGGGGTCGTCGAATACATCACCTTCCGCGCCCTGCTGGCCTCGGCCACGGCGCTGGCCATCGGCCTGATGGCGGGCCCCTGGCTGATCCGCCGCCTGACGGCGATGAAGATCGGCCAGGCCGTCCGCAGCTACGGCCCGCAGTCCCACCTGCAAAAGAACGGCACGCCCACCATGGGCGGTGCGCTGATCCTGATCGGCATCGGCATCAGCACCCTGCTGTGGGCCGACTGGACCAACCGCTTCGTCTGGGTGGTGCTGCTGGTCACGTTCGGCTTTGGCTGGATCGGCTGGGCGGACGACTACCGCAAGGTCGTGCACCACGATCCGGAAGGCATGCCCGCGCGGCAGAAATTCTTCTGGCAGGCCCTGATCGGCGGCGTCGCGGCGGTCTATCTCAGTTTCGCGGTGTCCGTGCCGGCCAATACCGAGCTCTGGCCGCTGTTTCGCGACTGGGTGCTGAGCGGCTTTTCCATGCCGCTGCCGGCTCGCGCCGACCTGATCGTGCCGTTCTTCAAGTCCGTCAGCTATCCCCTGGGCGTGTTCGGATTCGGCGCGCTCACCTGGCTGGTGATCGTCGGCACCAGCAATGCGGTGAACCTGACGGACGGGCTGGACGGCCTGGCGATCATGCCGACGGTCATGATCGGCTCGGCCCTGGGGATCTTCGCCTACGTGGTGGGCCGCGTCGATTATTCCAAATACCTGCTGTTCCCCTACATCCCGGGCGCGTCCGAGCTGATGGTGCTGTGCGCGGCGATCGCCGGCGCGGGCCTGGCGTTCCTGTGGTTCAACACGTATCCGGCCCAGGTCTTCATGGGCGACGTCGGCGCCCTGGCGCTGGGCGGCGCGCTGGGCACGATCGCGGTGATCGTGCGCCAGGAGATCGTGCTGTTCATCATGGGCGGCGTGTTCGTGGTCGAGACGCTGTCGGTCATGCTGCAGGTGAGCTGGTTCAAGTACACCAAGAAACGCTATGGCGAAGGCCGGCGGATCTTCCGCATGGCGCCGCTGCACCATCATTTCGAGGTGGGCGGCTGGAAAGAGACGCAGGTGGTGGTCCGTTTCTGGATCATCACCATGATGCTGGTGCTCGTGGGCCTGTCGAGTCTGAAACTGCGATGAACGTGTCCTTCCAATTCCCCTCCGCGCCGCGCGACGGCCTGGTCCTGATCCTGGGACTGGGCGAGACCGGCGTGGCCGCGGCCCGCTGGTGCGCGGCCCGGGGGGCGGCATTGCGGGTGCTGGACACGCGCGCCGCGCCCGGGGGGCTGGCCGCGCTCGAGTCGCACGGCATTGCCGCCGACCTGCGCCTGGGCCCGCAGGCCCTGGACGAGGCGGCGCTGGACGGGGTGAGTGTGCTGGTCCTGAGCCCGGGCCTCAATCCGCATGCCGGGCCGGTCGCCGGGCTGCTGGCGCACGCGCGCGAGCGCGGCGTCGAGATCGTCGGGGAAATCGAACTGTTTGCCCGCGCGCTGGCCGACCTGCGCGCGCAGGGCTATGCGCCCGCCGTGCTGGCGGTCACCGGCACCAACGGCAAGACCACCGTGACCTCGCTGGTCCGTCACCTGGCCGAGGGCTGCGGCCGCCGCGCGCGCGCCGCCGGCAACATCAGTCCGGCGGCCCTGGACAGCCTGATGGACGCCCTGCAGCAGGACGACCTGCCCGAGGTGTGGGTGCTGGAACTCTCCAGTTTCCAGCTGGAGACCACGCGCTCGCTGGCGGCCGATGCGGCGGTCGTGCTGAACGTCACCCAGGACCACCTGGACTGGCACGGCACGATGGACGCCTACGCGGCGGCCAAGGCGCGCCTGCTGGACATGGCCCGGATCCGCGTCATCAACCGCGCCGATTCCCGGGTGCGGGCGATGGTCGAGGATCCGGCCGCGCCCGAGGTCTGCAGTTTCGGGCCGGACGCCCCGGCGCTGGCGGGAGACCTGGGCCTGCTGTCGCAGAATGATTTGCGCTGGCTGGCGGCGGTGCCCGCCGGCGAGGCGGCGGCCGAACCGGTCCCCGCCCGCCGCCGGCCCCGCGAGCCGGCCGCGCCCGCGCGCCGCGCCGCCGGGCAGGCGCAGGCCCTGATGCCCGCCGACGCGCTCTTGATCCGCGGCCGGCACAATGCCCTGAACGCCTTGGCCGCCCTGGCGCTGGGCGATGCCGCCGGCCTGGACTGGGCGCGCATGCTGCATGCCCTGCGGACGTATCGCGGCGGGGCGCACCGGACCGAGTTCGTGCAGCAGATCGCCGGGGTGGATTTCATCGACGACAGCAAGGGCACCAACGTCGGCGCCACGCTGGCGGCGCTGGAGGGCCTGGAGCAGCCGGTCGTCCTGATCGCCGGCGGCCTGGGCAAGGGGCAGGACTTCTCCCCCCTGGAGCCCGCCGTCCGGGCCCATGCCCGCGCGGTCCTGCTGATCGGGCAGGACGGCCCCGCCATTGCGCGCGCCCTGGCGTCCTGCGGCGTGCCGCTGCAGTCCTGCGGCACGCTGGAAGACGCCGTCCGGCAGGCCATGGACCTGGCCGCGCCCGGTGACGCCGTGCTGCTGTCGCCGGCCTGCGCCAGCATGGACATGTTCCGCAACTACGCACATCGCAGCGCCTGTTTTGTCGAGGCGGTGCGCGAACTGGCGGCCGATCGCGGGGAGGTGGCATGAGCGTGCTCGCCGATCTCAGCGCCAGCCTGAACAGCGTCCGTCCGGGACGCACGACCATGCCGGTGGTCGACGTCAGCCTCATCGTGGCCGTCAGCGCGCTGGTGCTCTTCGGTCTGCTGATGGTCTATTCGGCGTCGATCGCGCTGGCCGACGGACCGCGCTACGAAAGCTACGGCCGGTTCTATTTCGTCGGGCGCCATGCCGTCTTCATCCTGATCGGCCTGGTGGCGGCGCTGTTCACCGCCAGCCTGCCGATGAAGGTCTGGCAGAAGCTGTCCGTGCCGCTGTTCGTGCTGGCGCTGCTGATGCTGCTGGTGGTGCTGGTGCCGGGCATCGGCCGCGAGGTCAACGGCGCGCGCCGCTGGCTGCCGCTGGGTCCGGTGAACTTCCAGCCGTCCGAACTGATGAAGTTCGCGGTGACGCTCTACGCGGCCGACTACGTGGTGCGCAAGAAAGCCCACCTGCAGGGCTTCTGGCGCGGCTTCGTGCCCATGGCCGTCGCCCTGGTGCTGGTCGGCCTGCTGCTGCTGCTGGAGCCCGACCTGGGTGCCTTCATCGTGATCGGCGCCATCGCCGTCGGCGTGCTGTTCATCGGCGGCATCAACCTGAAGCTCTTTTCCACCCTGCTGTTCGGGGTGATGTCCTGCTTCATGCTGCTCATCTGGCTGTCGCCCTGGCGCCGGGAGCGCCTGTTCGTGTACCTGGACCCCTGGAACCCGGACAACGCCTACGGCAGCGCCTACCAGTTGTCCCATTCCCTGATCGCGCTGGGGCGCGGCGAGTGGTTTGGCGTCGGACTGGGGGCCAGCATCGAAAAGCTGCACTACCTGCCCGAGGCGCATACCGACTTCATCGTCGCCGTCATCGGCGAGGAGCTCGGTTTCGTCGGCGTGATGTGCCTGATCGCGGTCTTCGTCTTCGTGGTGCTGCGCGGTTTCGAGATCGCGCGCAAGGCCATGGTGCTGGATCGCGTGTTCGACGGCCTGGCCGCCCAGGGCGTGGCCCTGTGGATGGGCGTCCAGGCCTTCATCAACGTCGGGGTGTGCCTGGGGCTGCTGCCCACCAAGGGCCTGACGCTGCCGCTGGTCAGCTACGGCGGATCGGGGATCGTCCTGAACCTGGTGGCGATCGCCCTGTTGCTGCGCGTGGATTACGAGACGCGCTGCATGATGCGGGGGAAACGGCGATGAACCAGCCTGTGATCCTCATCATGGCGGGCGGCACGGGCGGCCACATCATGCCGGGCCTGGCGGTGGCCGAGGCGCTGCGGGCGCGCGGCTGGCAGGTGCTCTGGCTGGGCAATCCCGACCGCATGGAAGGCCGGCTGGTCCCCGCGCGGGGCATCGAGCTGCTGCCGCTGCGTTTCGGCGGGGTGCGGGGCAAGGGTGCCGCCGCCCTGGTCAAGCTGCCTTTCGCACTGGCGGCAGCCTGCCTGCGGGTGCGCCGGCTGCTGCGCCGCCACCGTCCGGACGTGGTGCTGGGCATGGGCGGATACGCGGCCGTTCCGGGCGGCCTGATGGCCCGCGCCGGCGGCATCCCGCTGGTGATCCACGAACAGAATGCCGTGGCCGGCAGCGCCAACCGGCTGCTCGCCCGCCTGGCCGACCGTGTCCTGACCGGTTTCCCCGGCGCCCTTCCCGGGGCGCTGATGGTCGGCAACCCGGTGCGCCAGGCCTTGCTGGACGCGGCGCCGGCCGCCGAACGCTATGCCGGCCGGCAGGGGCCGCTGCGCCTGCTGGTGCTGGGCGGCAGCCAGGGCGCGGCCCGCATCAATGAGCTGATCCCGGAAGCCCTGGCCCGCCTGCCCGAACATGCGCGCCCGCAGGTGCATCACCAGGCCGGCGAGCGCCACGCGGTCCACGTCGGCGAACATTACGCGCGCCTGGGCGTGCGGGCCGAGGTGTCCGCCTTCATCGAGGACATGGCCCAGGCCCTGTCCGAGGCGGACCTGGTGGTCTGCCGCGCCGGCGCCATGACGGTGGCCGAAGTCGCCGCGGTGGGTGTCGCCGCCCTGTTCGTCCCCTTGCCCACGGCCATCGACGACCACCAGACGGCCAATGCCCGCTACCTGTCGGAGTGCGGCGGCGGCTGGCTGATCCCGCAGGCGGAGCTCGACGCCGGGCGGCTGGCCGAGTGGCTGGCCGAACGCCGGCGCCCCGAGCTCGCGGCGGTGGCCGGCCACGCGCACGAACATTCCAGCCTGAACGCCACGCAGCTGATTGCCGATGCCTGCGTCCATACCCAAGAGGAATCGGCATGAAACACCGGATTCGCAACATACACTTCGTCGGCATCGGCGGCGCCGGGATGAGCGGCATCGCCGAGGTCCTGCTGAACCTGGGCTATTCGATCAGCGGTTCGGACGTGCAGGAGACCGCCGTCACCCGCCGCCTGGCGTCCCTGGGCGCGCGCATTTCCATCGGCCATGCCGCCGAACACATCCAGGGCGCCGGGGCGATCGTGACCTCCACGGCCATCCATGCCGACAATCCGGAGGTGCTGGCGGCGCGCGCCGCCCGCGTGCCCGTGGTGCCGCGCGCCCTGATGCTGGCGGAACTGATGCGCCTGAAGCGCGGCATCGCCGTGGCGGGCACGCATGGCAAGACGACGACCACCAGCCTGGTGGCCAGCGTGCTGGCCGCGGGCGGGCTGGATCCGACCTTCGTGATCGGCGGGCGCCTGAACGCCGCGGACGCCAATGCCCGGCTGGGTCAGGGCGAGTACATCGTCGTCGAGGCCGACGAGTCGGATGCGTCCTTCCTGAACCTGCTGCCGGTGATGGCGATCATCACCAACATCGATCTCGACCACATGGACACCTACGGCCACGACGTGGCCCGGCTCAAGAGCGCCTTCGTCGAGTTCACGCAGCGGCTGCCTTTCTACGGCAGCGCCGTGCTGTGCCTGGACGATCCGAACGTCCGGGAGATCATGCCCTTCGTGTCGCGGCCCATCACCACCTACGGCATCGAGATGCCGGCCCAGGTGCGCGCCCGCGACCTGCGGGCGGACGGCACCGCCATGTCCTTCATGGTGGAGCGCCAGGGCCTGCACGGTCCCCTGGACCCGCTGGCGGTGCGCCTGAACCTGCCGGGGCGGCACAACGTCCTCAACGCCCTGGCGACCATCGCCGTGGCGACCGAGCTGGGCGTGCCCGACGATGCCATCGTCGAGGCCCTGGCGCAGTTCCGCGGCGTGGGCCGGCGGTTCACGCAAATCGGCAGTTTTCCGGTGTCCGAGCGCAATGGCGGCGGGACCTATGCCGTGGTCGACGACTATGGCCACCATCCGGTCGAGATGGCGGCGACCCTGGCGGCCGCGCGGGGGGCCTGGCCCGACCGGCGCGTGGTGCTGGCGTTCCAGCCGCACCGCTATACCCGCACCCGCGACTGCTTCGAGGATTTCGTGCGGGTGCTGAGCTCCGCCGACGCCGTGCTGCTGAGCGAGGTCTATCCCGCGGGCGAGGCGCCGCTGATCGCCGCGGACGGCCGCGCGCTGGCGCGCGGGCTGCGCGTGGCGGGCAAGGTCGAGCCGGTGTTCGTCGAGCAGGTGGCCGACATGGCGGCGGCCATCCAGGATTTCGCCCGGGACGGCGACGTGGTGATCATCATGGGGGCCGGGTCCATCAGCCGCGTCCCCGCGCAACTGGGGAGTCCGCTATGAGCGCCGCCTGGGGTCGGGTCGGAGTCCTGTACGGCGGCACCTCCGCCGAGCGCGAGGTGTCCCTGATGTCGGGCGAGGGCGTGTGCGCCGCGCTGCGCGAGGCCGGCGTGGACGCGCATCTGTTCGATACCGGCCGCCAGAGCCTGGCCGAGCTGGCCGCCGCGGGATTCGAGCGCGTCTTCATCGCCCTGCACGGGCGTTTCGGCGAGGACGGCACCATCCAGGGGGCGCTGGAGCTGCTGGGCATCCCCTATACCGGCAGCGGGCCGCTGGCCTCGTGCCTGGCCATGGACAAGATCGCCACCAAGCGGCTGTGGCTGCAGCACGGCCTGCCGACGCCCCGCTTCGCGGTCCTGGACTGCCAGTCCGACCCGGCGGGCCTGGAGCGCGAGCTCGGGCTGCCGCTGATCGTCAAGCCGCCCCACGAGGGTTCCACCTTGGGCTTGACGCGCGTGCACTCGGCCGGGCAGCTGGCCCCGGCGCTGTCGCTGGCCTGCCGGCACGACGACTGCGCCCTGGCCGAGCAGTTCATCCAGGGGCGCGAACTCACCGTGCCGATCCTGGGCAGCGGCGAGCAGGCCCGGGCCCTGCCGATCATCGAAATCATTGCGCCGCAGGGCAACTACGACTACGAGCACAAATACGTGTCCAACGACACCCGCTACGTCTGCCCGGCCGAGTTGCCCGCGGACCTGAGCGCGCGCATCCAGGACCTGTGCGTCCAGGCCTACCGGGTCCTGGGCTGCGAAGGCTGGGGGCGCGCCGACGTGATGCTCGACGCGCAGGACCGGCCCTGGCTGCTGGAGATGAACACCTCGCCGGGCATGACCGGCCATTCCCTGGTGCCCATGGGCGCCAAGGCCCTGGGCATGACGTACGGCGAGCTGTGCGTGTCCATCCTCGCGACCGCGCGCTGCAAGGTGCGCCGTTCCGCCGCGAGCTGACGAGGAGCCCCGACCGTGTTCGCCGACGCCCGCCTGACCAACCTGATCGCCAACCTGCTGGCTTTGCTGGCGGTGGTGGCCATGGTCGCGGGCGCCCTGGCCTGGACGGTGCGCCGGCCCTATTTCTCGATCCAGCAGATCGCGCTGGCGCCCATGGCCGGCGCCACCCTGCAATACGTCAGCCCCACCAGCCTGCAGACCGCGCTGGCGGGCCAGGTCCACGGCAATTTCTTCCTGCTCGATCTCGACCAGGTGCGCCGCCGCATCGAGGCCGTGCCCTGGGTGCGGCATGCGGCGATCCGGCGCGTCTGGCCCTCGACCCTGCTGGTCCGGATCGAGGAACAGCAGCCGCTGGCGCTCTGGAACGAGAACCAGATGATCAACACCTGGGGCGAGGCCTTCACGGCCAACCCGGGCGAGCTGCCCGACGACCTGCATCTGCCGCAGCTGAACGGCCCGAACAATTCCGAGCGCCTGGTCGTGCAGCGCTATGCCGAGATCGCGCGCTGGTTCGCGCCGCTGGGCCTGAGCGTGCGCGAGGCGACCCTGACGCCCCGGTACGCCTGGGAAGTGTCCCTGTCCGACGGCGTGCGCCTGACCCTGGGGCGCGATCCGGCGGCCGACGTGGCGGATCCGCACGGGCGCTCGGGGGCCTTGCCCTTCGCCGCCCGCATCGAACGCTTCGTCCAGGCCTGGCCGGCCCTGTCCCGCCGCCTGGGCGACCGCATGATCGCCAGCGCCGACCTGCGCTATCCGAACGGGTTCGCCATCACGCTGGCGCCTGAAACCTCCGCCTCTTCCCGATCCTCCAGACCATGACCCGTGACATCAAAGACCTGATCGTTGCACTCGACATCGGCACCAGCAAAGTGGTGGCCGTCGTCGCCGAGATCCTGCCCGACGGCGGATTCGAAGTGCTGGGCCTGGGCCAGCACGAGTCCGAGGGCATGCGCAAGGGCGTGGTCGTCAACATCGAGTCCACCGTCAATTCCATCCAGCGGGCGCTGGAGGAAGCCGAGCTGATGGCCGACTGCAAGATCCGCGAGGTCTATACCGGCATCGCGGGCAGCCACATCACCAGCTTCAATTCCAGCGGCATGGTGGCGGTCAAGGACAAGGAGGTCACGGCCACCGACGTGGAGCGGGTGATCGAGACCGCCAAGGCGGTCAACATCCCGACCGACCAGAAGGTGCTGCACGTCCTGACGCAGGAATTCATCGTCGACGCCCAGGACGACATCCGCGAGCCCATCGGCATGAGCGGCATGCGCCTGGAAGTGCGCGTGCACATCGTCACGGGCGCGGTCAGCGCCGCCCAGAACATCGTCAAGTGCGTGCGGCGCTGCGGCCTGGAAGTGCAGGACCTGATCCTGCAGCCGCTGGCCTCCAGCCTGTCGTGCCTGACGGCCGACGAGAAGGAACTGGGGGTGGTGCTGGTGGACATCGGCGGGGGCACGACGGACATCGCCATCTACACCGGGGGTGCCATCCGCCACACCTCGGTGATCCCGATCGCCGGCGACCAGGTGACCAGCGACATCGCGGCCATGCTGCGCACGCCCACGCCGGACGCCGAGGAAATCAAGCTGCGCTACGGGGTCGCCAAGCAGGTCCTGGTCGACGCCGACGAGATGATCGAGGTGCCGGGCCTGGGCGACCGCCCCAACCGCAACGTGAAGCGGCAGGCGCTGGGCGCGGTGATCGAGCCGCGCATGGAGGAATTGTTCGGTTTCGTGCAGCAGGTGGTGCGCGAATCCGGTTATGAAGAGCTGCTGTCGTCCGGGGTCGTGCTGACCGGCGGAACGGCGCTCATGCCGGGCATGGTCGAACTGGCGGAGGACGTGTTCCTCAAGCCGGTGCGTGTCGCCATGCCCATGTATGACGGCAGTCTGGCCGACGTGATGCGCAATCCGCGCTTCTCGACGGTGATGGGTTTGCTGACCGAGGCCCGCATGCAGCGGGCGCGCGGTCGCAAAGTGGCGCAACAGAAGGGGACCGTCAAATCCATTCTGACGCGCATGAAGGAGTGGTTCATGAACTGAGCCTCGCGGCTCGGCGTGGATCTTCAGGGGATGTTTCTGTTTTTCCGTATGTGAGGGAGTCAACCATGATGAATTTCGAAATGCTGGATACCAGCAGGAATGGCACCGTGATCAAGGTCGTCGGTGTCGGGGGCGCGGGCGGCAACGCCGTCGCGCACATGATCCATTCGGGCGTGCAGGGCGTGGAGTTCATCTGCGCCAATACGGATGCCCAGGCGCTGGTCACCAGCGAGGCGCCGGTGCAGATCCGCCTGGGCCGCACCGGCCTGGGCGCGGGCGCCAAGCCCGACCAGGGGCGGGCGGCCGCCGAGACCGCGCGCGAGGAAATCCGCGCGGCCCTCAACGGCGCCCACATGGTGTTCATCACCGCCGGCATGGGCGGCGGCACCGGCACGGGCGCCGGCCCCGTGGTGGCCGAGGTCGCCAAGGAACTGGGCATCCTGACGGTCGGGGTCGTGACCAAGCCCTTCGCGTTCGAGGGCAACAAGCGCATGCGCCTGGCCGAGGAAGGGATTCGCGAGCTGTCGCGCCACGTGCATTCCCTGGTCGTGGTGCTCAACGAGAACCTGTATGAACTGATGGACGAGGATGCCACGCAGGACGATTGCTTCCGCGCGGCCGACGACGTCCTGCACAATGCCTGCGCCGGGATCGCCGAGATCATCAACGTCGAGGGCAACGTGAACGTCGACTTCGAGGACGTGAAGACGATCATGGGCGAGCAGGGCCAGGCCATGATGGGTACGGCGATCGCCGCCGGCGCCGATCGCGCGCGCATCGCCGCCGAGCAGGCCATCGCCTGCCCGCTGCTGGAAGGCGTCGACCTGCATGGCGCCCGCGGCATCCTGGTGAACATCACCGCCAGCCGCACGCTGAAGATGCGCGAGACCCGCGAGATCATGGAAACGATCCGCAGCTACGCCTCCGAGGACGCGACGGTGATCTTCGGCACGGCCTACGACGAAGCCATGGGCGAGAACCTGCGCGTGACGGTCGTGGCCACCGGGCTCGGGGCCTCCAACAGCCGGCCGCAGCTGGTGTCCACCCATGCCGAGGCACAGCGTACGGGGACCGACAACCAGCCGGTCCACCTGGGGCATGACTTCGCCGGCACGGACGTGCCGTCGGTGATCCGTCGTCCGCGCTCCAGCGCATCGGCGCAGGTGCAGGCCCTGGAAGGCGCCGGCATGGATCATTTCGACATCCCCGCGTTCTTGCGCAAGCAGGCCGACTGATCTCCTGACGGATCCGTCTGCCTTACCTCACATCGCGGCTGCCGTCATGCAGGTCGCGGCGCCTGGCGCACTCGCCCCTTCCCCTGGGGGCGGGTGCGCCTTCGCATTGAGAAAAGTCGTGAAGCAATAAAGGTCGTGGAAAACCCGTAGTGCGGTTACAATGGCGTGATATCCCGCGCCGTCGGATGGCGCAGCGCGCCCGTTGCCGAATACGAAATTCCCATGCTCTTACAGCGCACCATCAAACAGTCGATCTCCACCAAAGGCGTGGGCCTGCATTCGGGCCGCCGTGTGGAAATCACCCTGCGCCCCGCCGGGCCGAACACCGGCATCGTGTTCCATCGTGTCGACCTGCCGCAGGTCGTCGACCTGCCCGCGCGCGCGGATGCCGTCGGCGACACCCGCATGGCTTCGGTGCTGCAGCAGGGCGCGGTGCGCGTGTCCACGGTCGAACACCTGATGTCGGCGCTGGCCGGCCTGGGCGTCGACAATCTGCACGTGGACCTGGACGCCGAAGAAGTCCCCATCATGGACGGCAGCGCCGGCACCTTCGTGTATCTGCTGCGCAGCGCCGGCCTGCAGGAACAATCCGCGCCCAAGCGCTTCATCCGGGTGCTCAAGCCCGTCGAGATCCGCGAGGGCGACGGGCCGGCCGCCAAATGGGCGCGGCTGGAACCCTATGACGGCTTTGCGCTGTCGTTCGCCATCGATTTCCGCCATCCGGCGATCGACTCCACGGCCAATCGCGCCGAGGTCGACTTCGCCCGCGATTCCTACGTCAAGACCATCGCCCGCGCCCGCACCTTCGGCTTCGCCAGCGAGGTCGAGGCGCTGCGCTCGATGGGGCTGGCGCGCGGCGGCAGCCTGGACAACGCCATCGTCATGGACGAGTACCGGGTGCTGAATGCCGACGGGCTGCGCTACGACGACGAATTCGTCAAACACAAGATCCTCGATGCCATCGGGGACCTGTATCTGGCCGGCAACCCGCTGGTCGCCCGCTACGTGGCCTGCAAGTCGGGCCACGGGCTGAACAACCAGCTGGTGCGGGCACTGCTCGCCCAGCAGGAATGCTGGGAACTCGTCAGCTACGATTCCCCGGAAACCGCGCCGGCCGCGTATACCCGCGACTGGCAGCTTGCCTGACCAGGCCGGTCTCGCCGCCGGGCGCTCAGCCCCGGTGATGCCGCAGGAGCCGTGCGACGGCCTCCGACAGCGGACTGGGGCTCAGCTGCTCTTGCAAGGTCTCGAAAGAACGCAGCGCCTGCTCGTCCAGGGGCTGGGTTTCCCGGAGGGGCTTTCGTGTCCCGCCGCGGCCCATCGAGGCGTCGATCCGCACGACAATGGCGTCGACCGGCCAGCCCGCCTGCCGCAGCTGCCGGGCGGCCTGGGCGGTCATCTGGCGCAGCCGCGCCGCATACGCCGGGCCGGGAACCATCACGGTGATCTGCTGTCCATCAAGGCGGGCCACGCGGACGTGGCGCGTCAGCGCGGGCGGCAGGGCGGCGCCCAGCGCCGACTGCAGGGCCAGCAATTCGTGCGCGGTCTGCAGCAGGCGTACCCCCTGGGGGTGCCTGCCCAGCCAGTCCAGGGCCGGCACCCCGGGGGAATGGCTGCGATGGCGAGAGGCCTGGGACATGAAGGAATGGATGAATGAAGGAAAGAACAGCCGAATCGACGGCCATGCAGCGGACAGGACATTCTACCGTGCGATGGATCGGGGGCGCCGGCCTGCTGCTGGCGCTGGCGCTGGCCGCCTGGGGCGGGGCGCAGTGGCAGGCCTGGCGCACGCCGGCCCCGGACGCGACCCAGCGCCATGCCCTGGACGAGCGCCTGCAGCGCGAGGCCGCATCCCTGCAGGGCAATCTGGCCGGCCTGGCCGGCAAGGTGGGTGAACTGCAGGGCAGGATCCTCGCCATGGAGGCCGTGCGCGGGCGCATCGCCCAGGCGGCGGGGCTGAACTACAGCGCGCCCGAGCTGGCCCCGGCGGACGGCGGCGTCGCCGCGACCGCCGTCCTGCCGGATCCCGGGCGGCCCCAGGCCGACGCGGCCCAGGTGCTCGATGACGTGGGCGAGTCCGACGCGGGCGCGCCGGCCCCGGGCTCGGCCGAAGCGCTGGGGCGCCACATCGACGCGCTGGGCCAGCGCCTCGCGGCCCAGGAGGACGCTTACGCCCTGGTGGACGCGGCCCTGTCCCGCCAGGCGGGTTTCCAGGCCAGCCTGCCCACCCTGTCGCCGGTGGAATATCCCGCGCTCAGTTCTTCGTTCGGCTGGCGGCGCAACCCGGTCAGCGGACGCCACACCATGCACGAGGGGCTGGATTTCGTCGCGCCCCGGGGCGCCCCGATCCGCGCTTCCTCAGGCGGCATCGTGGTGCGCGCCGGGACGCTGCGCGGCTATGGCAAGATGGTCGAGATCGACCACGGGAACGGCTTGCGCACCCGCTACGCCCACGCCTCCCGGCTGCTGGTGAAGGCGGGCGACATCGTCCGCCAGGGCGACCTGATCGCGCGCGTGGGCAACACCGGCCGCTCGACCGGCGCCCACCTGCATTTCGAGATCCGCATGGCGGACTACCCGCTTGACCCGACGCTGTTCATCCGGCCCGCCGATCCGGCGCTGCAGGCCGGCGGGGCCTTGCGGGTGGCGTCCGCCGATCCGCACGGCAAAGCGGCTGCCCCCCAGCTGCGTTAAACTGCATCGTTTACCTGCGGTCACTGTTCGGTGACCGTGCCTGACAATCTTCCGGTCGCCGGTCCTTGCAGATCCAGGGTCGGCCCGCAGCGACGACATACTATGGTTTCTCTGCTCAAAAAGATCATTGGCAGCCGCAACGACCGGCTGCTGAAGCAGTACCGCAAGCAGGTCGCACAGATCAATGCGCTCGAGCCCTCCATCCAGGCTCTGTCCGACGACGCGCTGAAGGCCAAGACCGACGAATTCCGCCAGCGCCTCGCCGACGGCAAATCCCTGAATTCCCTGTTGCCCGAGGCCTTCGCCGTGGTGCGCGAGGCCAGCAAGCGTGTTTTCGGCATGCGCCACTTCGACGTGCAGATGCTGGGCGCCATCGCGCTGCACAACGGCAAGATCGCCGAAATGCGCACCGGCGAGGGCAAGACGCTGATGGCGACCCTGGCGGTCTACCTGAATGCGCTGCCCGGGCGCGGGGTCCACGTGGTCACGGTCAACGACTACCTGGCACGCCGCGATGCCGAATGGATGGGGCGGCTGTACAGTTTCCTGGGCCTGACGACCGGCGTGGTCGTGCCGCAGCAGGAAAACGAGGAAAAGCGCGCCGCCTACCAGGCGGACATCACCTACGGCACGAACAACGAGTACGGCTTTGACTACCTGCGCGACAACATGGAGTTCCGGCCAGAAGACCGCCGTCAGCGCGGCCTGGCCTATGCCATCGTCGACGAGGTGGACTCGATCCTGATCGACGAGGCCCGCACCCCGCTGATCATCTCCGGCCAGGCCGAGGACAACACCGAACTCTACGTGCGCATGAACGCGGTGCCGCCGCTGCTGACGCGCATGGCCGAGGAACCCAAGCCGCACGAGCCGGAGCCCGAGGGCGATTTCTGGGTGGACGAGAAGGCCCAGCAGGTCCACCTGTCCGAGGCCGGCCAGATCAAGGCCGAGCAGATCATGTCCCAGCACGGCATCCTGGGGGAAGGCGAGTCCCTGTACGACCCGCGCCACATCTCCCTGATGCATCACCTGCTGGTGGCCCTGCGCGCGCACAACCTGTTCCACCGCGACCAGCAGTACGTGGTGCAGAACGGCGAGGTCGTGATCGTGGACGAGTTCACCGGGCGCCTGATGGCCGGCCGCCGCTGGTCGGACGGCCTGCACCAGGCGGTCGAGGCCAAGGAAGGCGTGCGCATCCAGAACGAAAATCAAACCCTGGCTTCGATCACCTTCCAGAATTATTTCCGCATGTACGACAAGCTGGCGGGGATGACGGGGACGGCCGACACCGAGGCCTACGAGTTCCAGGAGATCTACGGCCTGGAGACGGTGATCATCCCGACGAACCGGCCGATGGCCCGCAAGGACCAGAACGACCAGGTCTTCAAGACCGACGCGGAAAAATACCAGGCCATCCTGGCCGACATCATCGATTGCCACAAGCGCGGGCAGCCGGTGCTGGTGGGGACCACCAGCATCGAGAATTCCGAACTGCTGTCCAATGCGCTGAAAAAGGAAGGCCTGCCGCACGACGTGCTGAACGCCAAGCAGCACGCCCGCGAGGCCGAGATCGTGGCCGAGGCCGGCAAGCCCGGCCACATCACCATCGCCACCAACATGGCGGGCCGGGGCACGGACATCGTGCTGGGCGGCAGCGTGGACAAGCAGATCGACCTGGTGCGGGCCGATCCCGATCTGTCCCCCGAGGACAAGGAGGCCCGGATCGCGGCCATCCGCGAGGAATGGGCGCCCGCCAACGAGGCGGTGAAGCAGGCCGGCGGCCTGCGCATCATCGGCACGGAACGCCACGAGTCGCGCCGCATCGACAACCAGTTGCGCGGCCGGGCCGGCCGCCAGGGCGATCCGGGTTCGTCGCGTTTCTATCTGTCGCTGGACGATTCGCTGATGCGCATCTTCGCCGGCGACCGGGTCCGCGCCATCATGGACCGCTTGCGCCTGCCGGAGGGCGAGCCGATCGAGGCGCGCATGGTGTCGCGTTCGATCGAGTCGGCGCAGCGCAAGGTGGAAGGCCGCAATTTCGACATCCGCAAGCAGTTGCTGGAATACGATGACGTGGCCAACGACCAGCGCAAGGTGCTCTACGGGCAGCGCAACGAGGTGCTGGAATCGGCCTCGGTGGCCGAGACGATCGCGAACCTGCGCGATGCCGAGATCACGTCGGTGTTCCGCCGCTACGTGCCCGAAGAAACGATGGAAGAGCAGTGGGACGTGCCGGGGCTGCAGACTGCGCTGGAATCGGACTGGGCGATGCCGATGCCGCTGGCGGAGATGCTGGAAAAGGAACCCAATCTGACGGACGACGATCTGCTGGAGCGTGTCCTGGCGGAGGCCCGCCGCCTGTACGACGAGAAGGTCGCGCTGGTGGGCCGCGAGGGCTGGGAGCCGTTCGAGCGTTCGGTGCTGCTGCAGGCGCTGGACACCAACTGGCGCGCGCACCTGGCCTCGCTGGATCATTTGCGCCAGGGGATCCATTTGCGCGGCTATGCGCAGGTGGACCCTAAACAGGCCTACAAGCGCGAGGCTTTCGAGCTGTTCTCGGACATGCTGGACCGGGTGCGCAATGAGACGATCCGGGTGCTGATGACGGTGCGGATCCAGTCGGCCGAGCAGGTGGAGGTCGAGGAGCCCGCTTCGCCGGCGCTGGAGAACGTGCGCTATCACCATGCGGACTATGATGCGGCGCTGCGCGGCGAGGATCTGGGGCTGGATCAGCCGGGATCCGGGCTGGGCGGCGACGTTCCGCCGGGGGCGGTGCCGAGGGTGGGGCGCAACGATCCCTGCCCGTGCGGCAGCGGCAAGAAATACAAGCACTGTCACGGGAAACTGGCATAAGCCAAAGCTCGGCGGTGTCCCGGGGCGGTGCCGGGCGCAGGTCGTCCGGTTCCGGCTGCGCCGGGACTTCCCGGCCGCGGAATCTACAGCAGGAATATCGTCGCCAGGCCCAGGAACAGGAAGAAACCCAGCGAATCGGTGGCGAAGGTCAGCAGGACCGACGAGCCGACGGCGGGGTCCTTGCCGAAGCGGTCGCGCAATAGCGGGATCAGCACGCCCAGGGCGGCGCCGATCAGCATGTTGCCCACCATCGCGGCCATCATCACCGCCGCGATCGCGTAGGAATCCGAGATCACCCAGGCGAACGTCGCCGCCACCAGGCTGCCGCAGGCGCCCACCAGGAACGTGACCTGCAGTTCGCGCTTGACCAGCTGCCAGATGTTGGCGCCCGTCACCCGGCCCGTCGCCATGGCGCGGATGATCATGGTCATGGTCTGGTTGCCGGAATTGCCGCCGATCCCCGCCACGATGGACATCAGGAAGGCCAGGATCACGATGTGGCTGACGGTGCCCTCGAAGCGCGAGGCGACCAGCGAGGCGATGGAGGCGGTGCACAGGTTGACCAGCAGCCAGGGGGCGCGGTTGCGCATCGCCGACAGGACGGGGGCGAAGATGTCTTCTTCTTGCAGGCCGGCCCGGGACAGTTCCTGTTCCTGGGAGTCTTCCTGCAGCACGTCCACGACCTCGTCGATGGTGACGCGGCCGATCAGGCGGCCCTGTTCGTCCACCACCGGCGCGGAGACCAGGTCGTAGCGCTCGAAGGCGCTGGCCGCGTCGGCGTCCGAGTCCATGGGGTTCAGGCTCAGGACGTCGGGCTCCATGACGGCGTTGACGAGGGTCTCGGGCTCGCTCACCAGCAGGCGCGACAGCGACAGGGTGCCGCGCAGCTGGTCGGCGCGATCCACCACGAAGATCTGATCGGTGTGGTCCGGCAGCTCGTGCAGGCGGCGCAGGTAGCGCAGCACGACTTCCAGGGTCACGTCCTCGCGCACGCGGACCATGTCGAAGTCCATGATGGCGCCGACGGTGTCCTCCGGGTAGCCCATGGCGGCGATCAGCTGCGCGCGTTCCTCGTCGGTCAGGCCCTTCTGGACCTGGGCGATCACGTCGGGCGGCAGGTCGGGCGCGAGGTCCGCGATCTCGTCGGCGTCCATGTTGCCGGTCGCCGCGATCAGGTCCTCGTGATCCATGGACTCGATCAGGGATTCCCGGACCCAGTCCTCGACCTCCAGCAGCACGTCGGCATCGTATTCCTGGCTGACCAGCTGCCAGACCACCTGGCGCTGCGCGACCGGCAGGGATTCCAGGATGAAGGCGATGTCGGCCGGGTGCAGCGCGTTGATGATGTTGCGGATCTCGTCCTCGTGCTGGCGCTGCAGCATGCCTTCCAGCAGGTTCGAGCCGTCTTCGTCTTCGGTGTCGTGCTGCCGCTGGGCGAGCGCGTCCACGACCTCCTGGCGTTTCAGGATGGACTGCAGTTCCTGCAGCGCCAGCTGGGCGTCCTCGGGATCCAGGCGGCGGGGAACGATGACGGAGGAGGCGGTTTCTGCGACCGGCAGGTCAGCCATGGGCTTGGCCTCTCAGAGGGGCGGCAGGGGCCGGCTTTGGCGGTTGTCGTCGGTGGCGACGTAGGTGAGCGTGGCCTCGGTGACCTTGACGACCTCCGTCTCCAGGCGCTGGCGTTCTGCGTAGACCTCGACGGCCACCGTGATGGAGGTGCGACCGGTGCGCGTGATGGCGGCGTAGAAGCTGAGCAGGTCGCCGACGAAGACCGGCTGCTTGAACGTGAAGGCGTTGACCGCCACGGTCGCCACGCGGCCCGCGGCCCGGCGCGCGGCCGGGATCGAGCCGGCGATGTCGACCTGGGACATGATCCAGCCCCCGAACACGTCGCCGTGGATGTTGGCGTCGGCGGGCATGGGCATGACACGCAGGACGGCGGGGTGGCTGTGCGGGGGCAGGGTGGTCGACATGGGGTCCTCGGCGGATGCGTCGGGGCCAATCCGGCCCCGCGCGTATTTTACGGCATGGCGGCCGGCGCCCCGGCATGGGCCGGCGCCGGCCACCGTGCCGGGGCGCGCCCAGCGGGCGGTTCAGGCGCCGGATTCGAGATAGCGGTGGGCCAGCAGGATCCAGTAGGCGGCGCCCAGGGGGATCAGTTCGTCGTTGAAGTCGTAGCTGCCGTTGTGCAGGGTGCAGGGGCCCAGGCCGTGGCCGGCGCCGCGGTGGTCGCCGTCGCCATTGCCGATCCAGACGTAGCAGCCGGGCCGGGCCTGCAGCATGAAGGCGAAGTCCTCGGCCCCCATGGACGGCCGCACGCCGGTGCGGACCTGGCCGGCGCCCACCAGTTCGTGCAGCACCCGGGTGCTGAGTCCGGTTTCCGCCGCGTGGTTGATGGTGGCCGGGTATTCGCGGCTGAAGCGGAATTCCGCCGTGCAGCGCATGGCCTGGCTGAGGTGTGCCGTGAGGTCGCGCATGCGCGTCTCGATCCCGTCCAGGACGGGGGTGGAGAGCGTGCGCACCGTGCCGCGCAGCACGGCCTGGTCCGGGATGACGTTGTCGGCCGAACCGGCATGGATCTGGGTGACGCTGATCACGCCGGCGTCCAGCGGATCCTGGTCGCGGGTGAGGATGGTCTGGAACGCCAGCGTCAGCTGCGCGGCGGCGATCACCGGATCGACCCCCAGGTGCGGCATGGCGCCGTGGGCGCCGCGGCCCTGCAGGACGATCTCGAAACGGTTGCTGGAGGCCATGATCGGCCCCTCGGTCAGACCGAAGGTGCCCACCGGCAGGCCGGGCCAGTTGTGCATGCCGAACACGGCATCCATGGGGAACTGATCGAACAGCCCGTCCTCGATCATGCGGCGGGCGCCGCCCCCGCCTTCCTCGGCGGGCTGGAAGATGAGGTTCACGGTGCCCGGGAAGTCGGGATGCTCCGCCAGGTAGCGGGCGGCCGCCAGCAGCATGGTCGTGTGGCCGTCGTGGCCGCAGGCGTGCATGACGCCCGGGTTGCGGCTGGCGTGGGCGAAGGTGTTGGCCTCGGGCATGGGCAGGGCGTCCATGTCGGCGCGCAGGCCGATGGAGCGGCCCGGCTGGCGTCCGGCGATCCGGCCCACGACCCCGGTCTCGCCCAGGCCGCGGTGCGTCTCGATGCCCCAGGATTCGAGCAGGCGGGCGACCGTGTCGGCGGTGCGGACCTCCTGGAAGGCGAGTTCGGGCCAGGCGTGGATGGACCGGCGGATGTCGGTCATGTCGGGCAGCCAGCGGGCGAGGGTGTCGAACAGGGCTTGTTTCATAGGTGTTTGCGGATGAGTGCGTCCAGGGGCAGGGCGATCTGCGAATTGGCCGCGACGACGTAGCCGCCCTTGGGCCAGGGATCCTGGCGGCGCAGGTCTTCGCACACGCCGCCGGCCGCGCGGACCAGGACGGTGCCCGCCGCCACGTCCCAGGGGGCCAGGCCCATTTCCCAGTACCCATCGTAGCGCCCGCAGGCCGTCCAGGCCAGATCCAGGGAGGCGGCGCCCATCCGGCGCACGCCCCGGGTCTGGTGCATGGCGTCCAGGAAGCCCGGCATGTACTGGGACTCGAAGGAAAAATCACGGAAGGGAAAGCCGGTGGCCAGGACGGCCTGGTCCAGGGTCTGCGTCACGGAGCACTGGATGCGGCGGCCGTTGAGCCAGGCCCCGATGCCGTGCAGGGCGGAAAAGAGTTCTTCGCGGTTGGGATCGTAGACGACCCCGAGCAGCGGGGTGTCCTGGGGCAGGGGCGTCTGCCCGTCGGGGCGGCAGCCGGCATGGCCGATGAGCGCGATCGAGACCGCGTAATGCGGGATGCCGCTGATGAAGTTGGTGGTGCCGTCCAGCGGGTCGATGCACCAGGTCGCCTCGCTGCCGGGGCGCCCGCCCGATTCTTCGGCGATGATGCCGGCGTCGGGCGTGCGTTCGCGCAGGATGGCGCTGATGGCCTGTTCGGCCTCGCGGTCGGCCTGGGAGACCAGGTCGTTGCGCTGCTTGGTATCGATGACCAGGTCCGAGCGGTGCAAGGCGTGGGTTTGTAAAATGGCCGCTGCTGCATGGGCCGCCGTCACGGCGGCATCCAGGTAGTCAGCCGACAGGAGATGCGGTGTCAACATGTCAGTGTCGTTCCTGTACTGCGCCCGCGAAGCCGCCAGCCGGCCTTGCGTGGCGTGTGTTTCATTGTACGTGAGCAGTTCCAGGGTGTCCCCGCATGTCCGGTTCCTATGAATGCCTGATCCCCGCCGAGTGGGCCGAGGATGCGCGCGGCGTCCCGCGCAGCGCGCGCTATGGCGACGTCTATCACGGCGAGGCCGGCGCCCTGGCGCAGGCGCGGCACGTCTTTCTCCAGGGCAACCGTCTGCCCGGACGCTGGCAGGGCCGCGATGCCTTCACGATCTGCGAGACCGGCTTTGGCCTGGGGCAGAATTTCCTGGCGGCCTGGCAGGCGTGGCGCGACGACGCCCGGCGCAGCGCCCGCCTGCATTATCTGGCGTTCGAGGCGCATCCCTTCGGGCTGGCCGACCTGCGCCGCGCCTGGGATCGCCTGCCCGATGTCTTCCGGCCACTGGCCGATGCGCTGGCGCGCGACTGGCCGGCGCTGCTGCCGGGCGTGCACCGGGTCGAACTGGACGAGGGCCGCGTCAGCCTGACGCTGATCTGGGGCGACATCCGGCGGACCGCCCGCCAGGCCCAGGCCGTGGTCGATGCCTTCTTCCTGGATGGCTTTGCGCCGCGCGTGAATCCGGACATGTGGTCGCCGTTCTTGTTCGGACAGTTGCGGCGGCTGGCCCGGGCCGGGGCGACGGCCGCGACCTGGTGCGCGGCAGGCCAGGTGCGGCGCGATCTGCGCGATGCCGGGTTCCTGGTGGACAAGGCGCCGGGCTTTGCCGGCAAGCGCGACATGACGGTCGCGGTGCTGCGGCCGGGCCTGGGGGACACGACCCCGCCGGGCGGGCGGCGGCGCGTTGCCGTCGTCGGCGCGGGGCTGGCGGGCGCCGGGGTGGCGCAGGCGCTGGCCCTGCGCGGCCATGAGGTCCGGGTCTGGGATCCCGCCTGCGCCCTGGATGCCGATCCGGCGCTGCGCCGCCGCGGCGCGGCCGCCCTGGTACCGGCCCTGAGCCCGGATGACGACACGCGGTCGCGGCTCAGCCGCGCCGGCCTGGAGCGCGCCTGGACGCGCTGGCGCGATCTGGAGGGCGCGGCCCGGCCCGACCCCTGCGGCGCCCTGGTGTGCGCGCAGTCCGGGCCGCAGGCCGTCCTGCAGCAGCAGGCGATGGCGCGGCTGCGATTCCCGGCGGACTGGGTGCGCTGGCTGGATGCCGGGGCGGCCGGCTTGAAGGCCGGCGTGCCCCTGCGGCATGGCGGACTGTGGTTCGAGTCCGCCTTGCGGGTGTGCCCGGGCGAGTTGATCGCCGCCCTGCTGACGCAGGCCCGGACGGATCGCGGCGCCGCGCGGGTGGCGGCGCTGCGGTGCGCCGGACACGGCGGCTGGCGTCTGCTGGGAGAGGATGGCCGGGTGCTGGACGAGGCCGGGCAGGTGGTGCTGGCCAATGCCCGCCAGGCGGGGCCCCTGCTGGCAGGCCTGATGCCGCTGGCGTCCTGGCCCGTGCTGTCCGGCCTGCGGGCGCTCGCCGGGCAGGTCAGCCTGTATCCGGTGCCGCCCGGCGCGGACGCCGTGCCGCGCTGCGTGCTGGCGGGCAAGGGATACTGCCTGCCGCCGCGCGACGGCTGGGGCGTGGCCGGCAGCACCTACCGCCCCGGCGCCGATGACAGCGTGGCCGACGGCGCGGGCCATCGGGACATCCTGGATCGTCTGGAAGGCTGGCTGCCGGCGGGGGCCGTGCCCTGGCTGGGGCGCGAAGCGCCCGCGGGCTGGGCCGGCTGGCGGGCGGCGACCCGCGACCATCTGCCCGTGGTCGATGCGGTGCCCGGACAGCCCGGGCTGTGGCTGGCCTGCGCCTATGGATCCCGCGGTCTGAGCTGGTCGGCGCTGGCGGGCGATCTGATCGCCGCGCGGCTGGACGGCGAACCCTGGCCGATCGAGCGCGAACTGCAGCACCGCATCCGCCTGAGGTGAGTCCCCGCCCGGATGCCCGCGTTTTGGGGGCGAAGCGGAATAGATTTTATTTTATGGCGTAAATCCGTCAGAATAATGTCTTTTACAAGACTCACGCGGGCAAACCGCCCAGAGGATCACGCTGTGTCGCCCACCATCGAATTGGCGGACCAACTGTTCGAGACCGGCCCTGTCACCACGACGTCGTCCTGCGTCGAATGGGCCTACCATTCAGAAGAATGGCGCCTGCGGATTGAAGCCCACGCACCTGGCGTGTTCCGGCTGCGCTGCGGGCCGCTTTCCTGGCTGGAACCGGCCAAGCCGTCCCTGCGGGCGCAACGCCATGCCAACATGCTGCTGGCGCGCCAGGAGGCGGTCGGCGAATTCGAATGCCAGACGCCCGAGCCCGGCCACTGGCGGCTGACCCAGGGAGACGCCTGCCTCGCTCTGGGCGGCCCGGACCCGGTCCTGCGGCTGCTGCGCCACGACCGGTGCGTGGCCACGGCCAGGCTGGCCGCCATGCCGGCCGACGATGCCGACGGACGGTCCGCCTGGACGATCGAATGGTCGCTGGACGAGACCGAGGGCGTCTTCGGCCTGGGCGAGACCTGTGAAGACCTGGACCGGCGCGGCGCCGTCCTGGCCTCGGACGCGCCGGCGGACCGCTGCCTGCCGCTGGCCTGGAGCCCGCGCGGCTGGGGCATGACCGCCAACACCCTGGACCGCGTCACGCACGACCTGCGCGAGCCATCGCGCTATCGCGCGCAGGTCCGCGGCGCGGGCCTGGACCTGTTCCTGTTCGTGGGCGAACCCTGCGAGATCCTGAATCAGTACACGGCCTTGACCGGCCGCGCCGGCCAGCCCAACCTGTGGCCCATGGGCGTCTGGCTGGACCAGGCCCGCGGCCAGACGGCCGAGCAGAGCCTGCAGCAGATCCGCAGCCTGCGGGCGCAGGGGCTGGCGCTGGACGCGCTGCGCCTGGCCGAACCGGCGGTGGCGACGTTCCAGGCCGACAAGCCGGTGTTCGAATGGTCCGCCCGCTTCGCCGACTGGCGGGCCCTGGCGGCGCAGGCCGAGGCGCTGAACGTGCATGTCGCCGGCAGCGTGATCCCCGGCGTCCTGCAAGGCACGGCCCTGTTCGAGGAATGGGAAGACCGCGGCTGGCTGCTGTGCGACGACACCGGATCGGCCTGGGTCTGTCCGGGCACCGCCGCCTCGGGCGGGCAACCGTTCGGCCTGCTGGACCTCACCCACAAGGATGCCGCCCGCCTCTGGACCGAGCGCCATCAGCAGGCCCTGGAAGACGGCCTGCAGGCACCGGTCTGCCAGGCGCAGTTCGATTTTCCGGACGACGTCGAGGCACGTGGCGGCGAGTCGGGCGCGGTGCTGCGCACCGCCTACCCGTACCTGGCGCGACAGGCGCTGTTCGACGCCGTGGCGGCCCCGCGCACGCCCCAGGAGGGCGTCATGCTCAGCCGCGACCTGTTCCCGGGCGTGCAGCGTTTCGCCTGGCAGCAGGGGCCTGCGGTGGACAACACCTGGGAAGGCTATGCGCAGACGCTGCGCGCCGCGCTGGCGGTGGGCAACAGCGGCGTGGCGGTCCAGACCCATGGCCTGGGCTGCGCCGACCGGCCCGCCGCCGGCATGACGCCCGAGCTGTACCTGCGCTGGCTGGCGATGTGCGTCTTTTCAGCCAATTTCAGTTTCCAGGGGCATCCCGACCTGATGCCCGATGCCTTCGACGCCGGGACGCGCGCCACGATCAAGCACTGGCTGCAGTGGCGCTACCGGCTGCTGCCCTACGTGGCGGGCATCATCGACGATGCCGTGCGCACCGGCCTGCCGGTGCAGCGCTCGATGGCGCAGGCCTATCCGGACGACCCGGACGCCCATGCCTGGGACACCCAGTACCTGCTGGGGCCGGCCCTGCTGGTGGCGCCGGTCATGCAGCCTGGCGGCGAGACGGAGATCTACCTGCCCAAGGGCGACGCCTGGTGGGACCTGAGCACCGGATGGCGCTACGAAGGCGGCACCCGCTGGACCGTGCGCCCCGGCCTGGACGCCTTGCCCGTGTTCGGCCGCGAGGGTCACATGCTGTGCCTCGGGCCGCTGGCCCAGCACACGGGCGAGATCAATTCCGCCCGTATCCTCGAAGAAGTCTGGATGTTCGGCATGCCCGAGCACAACCCGGTCGTCATGCGCAACAAGATCCGGGTGATGCAGATGCAGGGATCCAGCTACATCAAGGGCCTGGAAGGGCTGCGGATCCTGTCCTCCGAGGGCCTGGAGGTCAAGCGGCGGGGCGCCGAGGTCCGTATCTCACGCGCTCGATGAGGATTCCACGACGGGGATGTCCACGCAGAACGCCGGGTCGAAGGCCGGGTTCTCGTTGACCCCGTCGCGGCAGTAGCCCCGCGGGTTGCACAGCACTCGCGTGCCGCGCACCGCATAGTCGAAGCTGTCGTGCGTGTGGCCGTGGATCCACAGGCAGGCGCGGCCCATCAGTCCGGTGCAGTCCGACACGAACCCCGCGCTGACCAGCGAGTCCTCGAACCGCGGATGGACGCTGCGCAGGCTGGGCGCGTGATGGGTGATGACCACCGTGGGACCGTCGAAAGGCTCGTCCAGCGTGGCGTCCAGCCAGTCGTACTGCTGCCGGAACAGCGCCACGGCATCCAGCGGCGTGAACCGGCTGCCGTCGCCGTTGCGGATGACCTGGAAGTCGCGCATGAACCGTCCGGTTTGTTCCATGGCCTGTTCCCGCTGCTCGGTCCCGAACAATTCAAAGTCGGTCCACAAGGTGGTCCCCAGGAAGCGCACCCCATTGATCACCATGGCCCGCTGGTCGAGCAGCTCGACCCCGTGCCGGGCCGCGGCCAGGGCCAGTTGCTCCCGGACCCCGGGGACGTCGCCGCCGTAGAACTCGTGGTTGCCCGGCACGTACAGCACGGGCCGGGGCAGGCCGCCGGCCCATTGCATGGCGGCCTGGGGGCGCGCGATGTCGCCCGCCAGGATCGTCACGTCCGCCTGGACCTCGGGCAGCGTCAGGCCTTGCATGCTCAGGTGCAGGTCGGACACGACGTGCAGGCGCAGGGCGGGAAAATCATGAGGATCGGACATGGTGTACAGGCCTCCGAAAACCAGGCTGCTTGACGCGCTTTTTGTATGATGTCAAAATTTAATGCTTATCTGGGTCGTTAGCTCAGTCGGTAGAGCACCGGACTTTTAATCCGTTGGTCGCGCGTTCGAGCCGCGCACGACCCACCAGAATCTTCGCCGTATCGGCCTTCATGGACGCCTCCCCCGGGAGGCGTCATGTTTTTCTGCGTGTTTTCAGCGCGCCGGCCTTGCCGGCGCCGCGCGGACATCATGCGCCGACCTGACCGATTTTGCGGCCTCGTCGGGGCTGTGTGAATACGTACTTTCGCTCATGTGCTGTGCATGGGCCTTTCGCCGCGCCATCGTGCCGCCGCTGCCGATCGCCGGTATCCTGACTGGATTTCCGGGCGAATGCCCCCAGGTGTAGTTGAATGAACAGGAGATTCTGGCGATCCGTCGTGTCGGCGCTGCTGCTGGGCGCCGGCCTGGCCGCGGCCTGCGCGGGGCGGGCGGCCGGCTACGGGGCGGGCCTCATCGATCTCTCGCCGCAGCGCTACGCGGTGCCTCCGGTGCCGCATGACGTCGCGCGGCCGCTGCCGGCGCTGCCGGATGATGCGGTGGCGGGCGATGGCATCGCCGACGGCGCGCGCGACGTGGACACCGGCGCGGCCTATGAATGGATTCCCTACGACGCCTTGTTTCCGGGCCATGCCCTGGTCGCGGACGAGACCGGCCTGTCGGGCGGCCCCATGCTGCCGCCCGACGCGTCGGACCTCTTCGCCCCGCCGCCGTCGCGCGGCCTGGATGCCTGGTCGCTGGGCGCGCGCCACTGGCGCTACCTGAGTTCCGCCGGGTTTGGCCTGACCGTGGGCAATACCGCGTCGGACACCCCGGCTTGGGGGCAGCCTGTGTCCCTGGCCGGGGTGGGGCTGTACCGGTCACGGCCCTCGGGCGCCCCGCAGGCTGGGTCCTGGGACTACGCCGTGGCGGCCGGGGCGCTGGATGCGCAGGCCGGCCAGGCGCCGACCGAGGGCGACCTCAGCTACGGGCCGGTGGCGCTGGACGCATCGGCGCGGTACGCGCTGGACCGCCGCCTGTCGGTGGCCACGCGCCTGCAGCGGGCGCCCGACCTCGCCGCGCTGGGCCTGGGCGGCACGTATTCCATGGGCGGGTACGGCGCCTGGCGCTTCGGCCTGTCGGGTGCCCGCCAGGCGCAGCAGGCGGGATGGCGGCGCCGGCTGGGCTACACGCTGGGCTTGCGCCCGGGGCTGGACCTGTCCTGGATCAACATGCGCCAGGGGCCCGGCTACGCCGACCTGGCCTCGTATGGCGAGGCCGGCTGCGACTGCGTCCGCAACCAGTGGCAGCTGGACCTCGCCGCCGGGCGCTGGGGCTCGTTCAGCGGTTCCTTCGAGCGCCAGGTGAGCATGAGCGGCGAATTGGACCAGCGGGTGGGCCTGACCCACGGCTTTCGCTACGGGCCCTACCTGAGGGTCCGCCTGGAGACCACCCGGGACCTGAGCTCGGGAGACTATGGCTGGGGGGCGCGGTTTTCGCTGCCCTTGTACTGAGCCCCGGGCCCGCGGGCTAGCGCGGGCTGACGCCGGCGCGCCGGCGGTCCAGGCCGTATCCCAGCGCGCCGACCCCGGTCAGCGAGGCGGGCACCAGCAGGGCGTGTTCGCGCAGGCGGGCGAACAGCAGAGCGGGTGGGACAAGGTAAAATTTTCGGGTTCCAGGATTGTGACACAGGCGCGGCGAGTCCCCATGAATGACTACGATGAGATCATCCGTTTGCTGAACCAGCAGGGCTGGGCCGTTTCCGATGCGCTCATCCCCCCGGACTGGCGGGACGCGCTGCTGAACCGGGGGCGGCAATTGTGGGATGCCGGCGAATTCACCGGGGGCGAGATCGGCCGCAGCGTGAACGACGCCCGCCAGCCCGCCGTGCGCGGGGATTTCATCTGCTGGGTGCAGCCGGATTCGGATCTGGCGCGCCACCCGTTCTTTGCCTGGATGGCGGGGCTGCGCGCCGTGCTCAACGAGCGCTACGGCATGGGCCTGCGCAGCCAGGAATTCCATTTCGCCCGTTACGATGCCGGCGCGGGCTACCGCAAGCACATCGACCAGCATCGCGGCAGCGACCAGCGCAAGATCTCGATCGTGCTGTACCTGAATCCCGACTGGGACCCGGCTGACGGCGGCGAGCTGTGCCTGTACCAGCCCTACGACCCGGATGCGGAAATCGGACGCTTTGCGCCCCTCGGGGGGCGGCTGGCGGTATTCGTCAGCGGTGTCATGCCCCACGAGGTCCTGCCCGCCCGCGCCACGCGCTGGAGCCTGACCGGCTGGCTGCGGACGGACGAGATCGGCTGATCCCTACGCCGCCGCCAGCGCCTGGTCCACGTCCTCGATCAGGTCGTCGATGTCCTCGATGCCCACGCACAGGCGCACCAGGTCCTTGCTGACGCCGGCCGTCTCCAGTTCCTCGTCGGTCAGCTGCCGGTGCGTCGTGGTTGCGGGGTGGCAGGCCAGCGTCTTGGCGTCGCCGATGTTGACCAGGCGCTTGACCAGCTGCAGGCCGTCCATGAAACGCGTGCAGGCCTCGATGCCGCCCTTGACGCCGAAGCTGAACAGCGACGAGGGAATCCCGCCGTCGATGTATTTCTGCGCCAGGGTGTAATCGCGGTTGTCTTCCAGGCCCGCGAAATTCACCCAGCCGACCTTGGGATGCTGCTGCAGGTGCCGCGCCAGGGCGAGGGCGTTCTGGCAGTGGCGCTCCATGCGCAGGCCCAGGGTCTCGATGCCCTGCAGGATCAGGAAGGCGTTGAAGGGCGAGATCGCCCCGCCCGTGTTGCGCAGGGCCACGGTGCGGGCGCGTCCGGCAAAGGGCACGGCGGCGAAATCCTCGGCGTACACCACGCCGTGGTAGGCCGGTTCGGGTTCGTTGAATTGCGGGAAGCGCGGATTGTCCTTCCAGGGGAAGCGCCCGGCATCGATCAGGATGCCGCCGATGCTGGTGCCGTGGCCGCCCAGGTACTTGGTCAGCGCGTGGATGACGATGTCGGCGCCGTGCTCGATGGGGCGGCACAGTGCCGGTGTCGGGACGGTGTTGTCCACGGCGAGCGGAATGCCGCGCGCATGGGCGATCTCCGCCAGGGCGGCGATGTCGACCACGTTGCCGGCCGGATTGCCCACGGATTCGCAATACACCAGGCGGGTGCGGTCGTCGATGGCGCGGGCGAAGGCCTGCGGATCGCGTCCGTCCACCAGCCGGGCCTCGATGCCCAGGTCCTTGAGCGTGTGGCGCAGGAACGTATAGGTGCCGCCATAGACCTGGCTGGTGGCGATGATGTTGTCGCCCGCCTTGGCGACCGTCAGCACGCAGGCCGTGATGGCGGCCATGCCCGAGGCGAAGGCGAGCCCCGCCGCGCCGCCTTCCAGCTGCGCCACGCGGTTTTCCAGCACGTCGGTCGTGGGGTTCTGGATCCGGGTGTAGATGTTGCCCGGGACCTTCAGGTCGAACAGATCGGCGCCGTGCTGGGTGTCGTCGAAGTAGTAGCTGGTGGTCTGGTAGATGGGGACCGCAACGGAGTGCGTTTGGGGGTCGCCGGCAAAACCGCCGTGGATGGCGATCGTATCGCGTTTCATGGTGTCTCCTGTTTCAGTGGGGCCTGCGTCTCGTGTGACGGGTTCGATGCATTGTGTCATAGCTGGGGCCGGGCTGCGCGCTGGCGGTTCCGCGTTCCCGGTTCCGGGGTGGGATGGCAAAGCGGCCGCGGCGGGTTACGCTAGGCCTTGTCGGGATGCCCCCAAGGAGACTCGAATGGATGCAACGCTGCTGATCGACCGCCGGGAACACGACCTGGGCGGCGGCTTCATGGTCGGACGGGTCCTGCCGCATCGCACGCGCCGCATGGTCGGGCCTTTCATCTTCCTGGACCACATGGGGCCGCTGGACTTCGCGCCGGGCTTTCCCCGGTCGCTGGACATCCGGCCCCATCCGCACATCGGCCTGGCCACCGTCACCTACCTGTACAGTGGCGCGATCACCCACCGCGACAGCCTGGGCGTGCGGCAGGAGATCCGGCCGGGCGAGGTGAACTGGATGGTGGCCGGGCGGGGCGTCACGCACAGCGAGCGCCTGGAATATGCGCGCGCCCATGGCGCCCGCATGGAGGGCATCCAGGCCTGGGTCGCCCTGCCGGACGAGGCCGAGGAGACGGAGCCGGCCTTCCATCACTACGAGGGCAGGTCGCAGCTGCCGGAGCTGGACGAGGACGGCGTCTCCGTCCGCGTGATCGCGGGCTCGGCCGACGGCTTGTCCGCCGCGGTGAAAACGCATTCGCCGCTGTTCTACCTGCACTGGACCATGGCGGCCGGCGCGCGGCGCAGCCTGGGCGGGCAATATCCCGAACGCGCGGTCTACGTCGCCCGGGGCCGCGTGGAACTCGACGGCAAGGCGCTGCGCGAGGGGCAACTGGCCGTCCTGGATGCGGGCGGCGCCGTGCAGATCACCGCGCTCGAGCCCTCGGTGCTGATGCTGCTGGGCGGCGAGCCGGTCGGGCAGCGCTACATCAACTGGAATTTCGTGTCCTCGTCCCGCGAACGCATCGAGCAGGCGCGCGAAGACTGGCGCCAGCAGCGCATGAAGCTGCCGGTGGGCGACGACATGGAATTCATTCCGCTGCCGGCGACGGCCGCCTAGCGACTGGGTATGCGGCTTGCTGGATCTCCTGTCTGAACGACTCATTCAGGAGATCGCCATGCCGGCAAAATCCAAGTCCCAGCAGCAGGCCGCGGGCATCGCGCTGGCCGCCAAGCGCGGCGACAAGAAGGTCAGCGAGCTCAAGGGCGCGTCCCGTTCCATGTACAAGTCCATGGACCAGAAGGAACTGCGCGACCTGGCCGAGACCAAGACCAAGGGCAAGCCCGATCACAAGGGAGACTGACATGCCCCTGATCGTTGCCGCCAAATTCGACACGTTCCCGGATGCCGAGCGCGCGGTCGAAAGCCTGCATGCGCATGGCTTCCAGGACGAGGACATCTCGACCTTCTACATCGACGGGCAGACGCTGTCCGATTCCCACCAGCCGGATCGCGACCCCAAGCCCAGGGAATGGGGCACGGTGGCCGCCGCTGCCGCCACCGGCCTGCTCTGCGGCGTGATCGGCGGCTTCATCGGCTGGCAGGCGACTCACCTCCAGATGGTGGCGGTGGCCGGCGCGGGAACGGGCGCCTACGTCGGTTCCCTCTGGGGCGCCCTCTGGGTGACGGACAAGCGCTCCCGGGCCCGCGCGCGGCTGAGCCGCCCCGATCCGGCCAAGGCGGCCCCCAGCGTCCATGGACCCGGCGCCCTGCTGGTGATTCACGTCGCGCCCGAGCGCGAGGACGAGGCTTGTGCGCTGCTGCGCCAGGCCGGGGGGCACAGCGCGGGGCGGGCGAAGGGGCGCTGGCGCCAGGGCAAATGGGAGGAAATCGACTTGCCCGAGCAGCGCGACGAGCCGGCCTCGCCGCCCGTCGCCGGCACCCGTTCCTGACCCGCAGAACCGGACGCGGCGGGCAGCGCCCTCGCAGGCGCGCTGCCCGTCCCCGGCCGATTACATGATCCGCAGGTCGTAGTTGACCGTGCGTACGCCGGGCACCTGGCGGGCGGCCTGGACGGCGCTTTGCGCGGTCGTCTGGCTGTCCACCGAGCCGCGCAGCGAGACCACCCCTTGCAGGGTGCTGACCTGGATGTTGGACTGCCGCAGACCCGGTACCGTCGAGATCGCGTTGATGACATTGGCGTTGATCATCGCGTCGTTCGTGCTGACGACGGCCATCCCGCTTTGTGTGCCGCGGTAGTAGGACTGATCATTGGTGATCAACTCGGTCTGCCCATTGTCGGTGAGGGGCTGGCGGTAGGGCGTGCTGCACGCCGTCAGCAAAAGCGCCGCCGCGGTGATGGACAGTGCCTGGATGGTTCTGTATCGGGGCATGGTGACCTCCTTCAAGAATGGAACAAGACCCTGCTGGGCTTGCCCTGAAACACAGCAAGTGGCATGCCGCGGTGCGCCAGCCGGCGTGGCGGCCGGGCCACAACGGAGCCGGCGGCTCGCGTGACGCACCGGTGCCGCCCGCTTACACTGAATGCCGTGATTCCCGACATTGACCGCAGGCCTTCCATGAACCGTCCCGTCCCCTTGAATCCCCGGCCCGTCACCCTCGAAGGACACGGCGTGCGCCTGGTGCCCCTGTCGCCGGACCATGCGGCCGGCCTGCGCGCCGCGGCGGCCGATGGCGAGCTCTGGAACCTGCGCGTGACCTCGGTACCCGAGCCGGCCGACACGGACGGCTACATCGGCCGCGCGCTGCAGGGACAGGCCGAAGGCCACATGCTGCCCTTCGCCGTGCTGGATGCAGCCAGCGGCGCCGTCCTGGGCACGACCCGCTATCACGACATCGTGCCGGCGGTGGCGAGGCTGGAGATCGGCTACACCTGGTACGCAAAATCCCGCCAGCGCACGCACGTCAACACGGCGTGCAAGCTCCTGCTGCTGCAGCACGCCTTCGACACGCTGGGCGCCGCCGTGGTGGGCTGGCGCACGGACAACTACAACCTTGCGTCCCAGCGCGCCATCGAGCGCCTGGGGGCCAGGCGCGACGGCGTGCTGCGCCATCACGCATTGCGCCGCGACGGTACCGTCCGCGATACGGTGATGTACAGCGTGCTGGCGGGTGAGTGGCCCGAGGTTCGCGCCCACCTGGTGTATCAGCTGGGGCGTGCCCGGGACTGAAGGCGCGGCGGCAGGGTACAAAGCCGCTGCGCGGTTCATTGCGCGGCCGGCGGCCGGCGCGACCCGTGATGGTTGGCGTAGAACCAGGTGAACTCCGCCCCCAGCAGGAAGACCTGCGCGGCGTAGTACACCCAGATCAGCACGACGACCAGCGAGCCCGCCGCCGACAGCGACGAGATCGTGGAGCTTCCGCCCACGTACAGGCCGATCGGCACCTTGCCGATCTCGAACAGCACGGCGGTGACGATGGCGCCGGTCCAGACGTCGCGCCACGCGATCGTGGCCTGGGGCATGAACTTGAAGATCACGGCGAACAGCAGCGTCGAGGTGGCCAGCGACGCCAGCGTATTCAGCCCCTGCAGCAGCACCTGCCAGCCCGGAAACAGCCCGGCCGCCAGTTCCCCCACCGCCGCCAGGCCGGCGCTGACGGCCAGGGACACCAGCAGCAGGAAACCCAGGCTCAGCACCAGGCCCAGCGACAGCAGCCGCGCGCGCAGCATGCGCCACAGCCCCGCGGTGCGCTGCAGGTCCGGCACCTGCCAGATCCGGTCCAGCGCGCTTTGCAGTTCCGCGAAGACGCTGGTGGATCCCACCAGCAGGATCACGATGCTCACGCCCGTCGCCACGACGCCGTGCGTCGGCCGGTTGGCGCTGCGGATCAGCGTCTGGACGCTGGCCGCGCCCTCGGGGCCGACCAGCCCGCCCAGCTGGCGCATGACTTCGCCGCGCACGGCGTCCTCGCCCCAGATGAAGCCCGCGATGGCGATGACGATGATCAGCAGCGGCGCGATGGAAAAGACGGTGTAGAACGCGATGGCTGCGCCCATGCTGGAGGCGTAGTCGTCCTTCCAGGCCTTGAACGAACACTTCGCCAGGTGGGCGAACTGGCGCGCTGTCAGGGTCATCATGGCCTGCGCTCAGCAAGCCGCATGCCCCGATGGCTCGATGCGTCGATGCCCTGATGCCCCGATGATGCGATGGAGGGCGGCCCGCCGATCGATCAGGACGCGCTCACGCCTTGTCCTCCGGCGTGTCCCCGGGCGGGAATTCGCTTTCCGGCGGCTCGACGGCACTGTATTCGTCTACCTGGAGCCGGGCGGCGTCCTGCGCGCTCTGCCAGCTGCGCAGGGGCACGCAAGTCTGCAGGCGCACGATGGCCTGCCGGATGAGGGCGGCATGCAGCTCGTGGCCGACGCCCGAGGCCACGTCCAGCGTCACGTCGCCCTGCAGTTGCGCCAGCCGTTCATGGACCTGGCGGGCCTGTTCCACCGGCGCGACGCGGTCCTGGGCGCCGTGCAACAGGTGCAGCGTCGCGGTGGGCGGCACGGTCGCGGGCAGGGTGGCAAACCGGGTCGAGAACAGCAGGGCCCGTCCCGCCAGCCCCGGCACGGAGCACACGGCCTCCAACGCCACGGCGGCGCCTTCCGAGAATCCCGCCAGCGCGGTCTGTTCGCCGCTGAGGCCATGCTGCGCCTGCCAGGCTGCGACCTCGCCGGCCAAAGCGGTCCCGGCTTGCGCGATCAGCCCGACGTAGTCCCGGGGTTCCGGCTCGGCCTGCTCGATCCAGCGCCGGCGGGCATCCCCGCCGAACGGCCCCTGGGGCTGCAGGATGGCCGCGCGGGGAAACGCCTGGCGGATGGCCGCGACGAGGTCCAGCACCTGCTCCGGCCCGGCGGACTCGCCGTGCAGCACGACGAAGAGCTGCGCCGGCACGTCGCCGGCGGGAGGGATGTACAGCGGGTCGGGCCGCGTGTCGGAATCATTGGGCACGGAGCGCTCCAGGACGGTGTCAGGCACTAGGATAACGCGCTCAATCCCGCCGCAACAGGACGGCGCTGATCGCCACCACCACGCACAGGATCGCCAGGCCGTCCTGCCAGCTGGGCCATTCGCCGATCAGGATGCTGCTCAGGATGCCGACGATGGGGACGGCGGTGACGCTCATCGCGCTGGTGGAGGCGGGCAGGGTGCGGGCCATGGCGAACCAGATGACCTGCGCCGCGCCGTAGTTCAGCAGCATGGACCACAGCAGCACGAACCACGTCATGCCTGTGAAATGCCATTGCGGCGCCGGCTCCAGGACCGCGGCTACGCCGGCCAGGGCCAGCGAAGACAGGCCCAGCATCCAGATCACCAGGGTCTCGGGCGCCAGGGTCAGCCGGGCGCGCTGCATCCAGACCGTGCCCAACGCCCAGCAGAAGGCGGCGGCCTGCATCCAGGCGATGCCCACGGGGCTGCCCGCCAGCGCGTGGATCTCGTTCCACAGCAGCAGGGCGATGGCGATCAGGACGGCGGTGACCGCCAGGGCCAGGCGCGCCGTGAATCGCTCGCCGTAGAACAGCACCGCCAGCAGCACCGTGAAGACGGGCATGGTGAAGCCGAGGATGGCCGCGCGGCCTGCCGGCAGATGGTCGACGCCGATGATGGACAGGCCGTGCCAGCCCATCACATTGGGCAGGCCCAGCACGATGACGCTGCGCCATTGCCCGAGGCCGCGCGGCAGCAGCGGAATGCCTTGCCGCCGGTAATAGGCCATCAGCACCAGCGCGCCGCCGGCCATGGTGACGGCGCGAAACCACAGCGGGCTCCATTCGCGCAGGCCCAGTTTCATCACGGGCCAGTTCAGGCCCCACATCAGCGTCAGCAGGACGAGGCCGGTCAGTTGGCGGGCGTTCAAAGGGGATACCGGGTCGGATGGAGGGTCCTGGATATTAGCATCCGGGCGATCCGGCCCCGAGTTCGCCGGCCAGGCGCGCGGCTTTTTCAGGATTACTCTTCCCCGCAGACCCGCCGTACCAGCTGCCGCAGCCAGCGATGGGCCGGCTCCCTCTCCAGGCGCGGATGCCACATCTGTGAAATCGTGATGACCTGGGTGGGCACGGGCAGCTCGAAGGTCCGGTATGGCACCCCGCTTTCTCCGGTTCCCGACGGGTCGGGCAGGTACGAGGCCGGCAGCAGTGCGACCAGGTCCGACGCCAGCGCCACGGCCAGGGCCGCCGGGAAACCGGGCACCACGCAGGCCACCTGGCGGGCCAGGCCGAGGGCCGCCAGCGCCTCGTCGACCGGTCCGCGGGACAGACCGCGGCGCGAGGCGACGACGTGACCGTACGCGATGTAGTCCTGGACCGTGACCGTCGGCGCGGACAGCAGCGGATGGCCGGCCCGCACGACACCGACGAAATGATCGCGAAACAGCGCCTGCAGGCGGATTTCTGGCCCCATGTCGTCGCCGGCCACCCCGATCTCCAGGTCGACCAGGCCCTCGCGCAAGTAGCGGGAATCCTTTTCCATCTTGGGCGCGAAGCGCAGGCAGACGCGCGGCGCCGCACTGGCCGCGGCGGCAATCAGCCGCGGACCGAAGGCCTCGACGAAGCCCTCGTTGGCCCGGATGGCGAACTCCCGTTCGAGGGCGGCCGGATCCAGCCTGGATACCACGGGCGACAGCAGCGCCCGGGTTTCCAGCACGGCGTTGCGGGCCCTGTCGCGAATGGCCTGCGCATGCGGGGTGGGGACCGTGCGGCGCCCCGCCCGCACGAGCAGGGGGTCGCCGGTGACCTCGCGCAGGCGCCCCAGCGTGCGGCTCATGGCCGAGGTGCTGAGTCCCGTGCGGCGGGCCGCGCCGGCCACGCTGCCCTCGGCCAGCAGCACGTCGAGCGCGATCAGGAGGTTGAAATCCGGTTCGGTCATGTGGCGTGGGCCCGTGGATGGAAGCCTTTGAAAGACAGATAAGGCGTTCCATGCAATATATCACTGCAATCGGTGCGTCTTCCGCCCCATCGACGTCGCGACTATATTTTTCGACAGGACAAACGACGAGGTGGATCCCATGGAATTACTGACAGACAGGCCGGGCGACGATGGGCTGCCCGGCCGCGAGCGGGCCGGCGTCATGGCGGCGCTGATGACCGCCACCGTCATGGTGGTGTTCGACGGATCCGTGATCAACATCGCCCTGCCGAAAATGGCCGAGGCGCTGCAGGTGGCGCCGGCGGTGGCCGTGTGGTTCTCCAACGGCTACCTGCTCTCCGTGGCCATGACCCTGGCCATCTTCGCCGCGCTGGCCAGGCGCGTGGGATTCCGGCCGCTGTTCCTGTCCGGGCTGGCCCTGTTCACCCTGGCGTCGGCTGGCTGCGCGCTGGCCTCCGACGCCTATGTGCTGATCGGCATGCGGGTCCTGCAGGGGCTGGGTGGTGCCGCGGTGGTCAGCATCGGGCCGGCCATCCTGCGGTCCGCGTTTCCCGGCCGCCTGCTGGGCCGGATCCTGGGCGTGAACGCGCTGCTGATCGCCGCCAGCACCGCCGTCGCGCCGATCGTCGGCGGCACGCTGCTCGATACCTGGGGCTGGCAGTGGCTGTTCGCCTTGAACATCGTCCCCGGCACCCTGGCGCTGGCGATTGCGCTGCGCGCCATCCCCGCAGGGGCGGTCGCCGCGCGCGAACCTTTCGACGTCACGGGCGCCTGGCTGTCCGCCGTGCTGCTGGGGGCCTTGATCATGGCCGCCGACCACGCCGCGATGCCGGGCGACGGCTGGTATGCCCTGGCCGCCCTGCTGGCCGGCGCGGGCTTCGTGTGGCGCATGCGCCGGGCCCGGCAGCCGCTGCTGCCGCCCGTGATCTTCGCATCGGCCCGGTTCTCGCTGGCGGCGCTGACCTCGATGGCCTCGTTCGTCGCGCAGGGCATCAGCTTCGTGGCCCTGCCGTTCCTGTTCCAGAACGCGTACGGCTACAGCGCGTTCGAAACTGCGCTCCTGTTCACGCCGTGGCCGGTGGGCATCGTGCTGGTCGCGCCCCATGCGGGGCGGCTGGCAGACCGCATGTCGCCCGCCCTGATCTCCACCATCGGCTTGTGCGTGCTGCTGGCCGGCCAGGTGTCGCTCGCCTTGCTGCCCGATCAGCCGCAGGTCTGGGACATCGCGGTGCGATGCCTCTTGTGCGGGGTCGGCTTCGGCTGCTTCCAGAGTCCCAACAACCGCGAAATGCTGTCGAACGTGTCGCGCGAGCACAGCAGCTACGCCTCGGGGGTGCTGGCCATCATGCGCACCTTCGGCCAGTGCCTGGGCGCCGCGCTGGTGGGCGTGCTGCTGGCCGCGCAGGTGCCGGGCGCCGCCTCGATCGAACAGCCGGCGGTGCAGACGAGTCTGTGGGCCGCCGTGGCGGCCACCGCGATGGCGGCCGCGCTGAGCCTGAGCCGCCTGAAAAAAGGCATGCAGCCAGCCGGCGCCGCCCGACAGGGCGGTTGAACCCGTTTCCCGGGCGTGCGCGCATCGGCGTGGGCCGCGGGTCCTCAGGCCTTGCCGAGCACGCCGCGCCGGACCTGGTCGCGCTCGATCGATTCGAACAAGGCCTTGAAATTGCCTTCCCCGAATCCCTCGTCGCCCTGGCGCTGGATGAATTCGAAGAAGACCGGGCCCAGCACGGTCTCGGAGAAGATCTGCAGCAAGAGCCACGGCTGCCCGTGGCCCGTGTCGCCGTCCAGCAGGATCCCGCGGGCCTGCAGCTCAGCCGCCGGCTGTCCGTGCCCCGGCAGCCGCTCGTCGAGCATCTCGTAGTAGGCGGGCGGCGGTGGCGTCATGAGCGGCACGCCCGCGGCCCGCAGCCGGTCGATCGTGGACAGCAGGTCGTCGCTGAGCAGCGCGACGTGCTGGATGCCTTCGCCGTTGAACTGCATCAGGAATTCTTCGATCTGTCCCGCGCCCTTGGACGATTCCTCGTTCAGGGGGATCCGGATCTTGCCGTCGGGCGCCGTCATGGCCTTGGAGCTCAGGCCGGTGTATTCGCCCTTGATGTCGAAATAGCGGATCTGCCGGAAATTGAAGAGCCGTTCATAGAAGCCCGCCCAGAATTCCATGCGGCCGCGATACACGTTGTGGGTCAGGTGATCGATGAGCCGCAGCCCATGGCCGGGCGGTCGCCGGTCCGCCGCGGGCAGGAAGCTGAAATCGATGTCGTAGATGGACTCGCCGTCCTCGAACCGGTCGATCAGGTACAGCGGCGCGCCGCCGATGCCCTTGATGGCCGGCAGGCGCAGTTCCATGGGGCCGGTGGGGATGTCGACCGGCTGCGCCCCCAGGTCCAGCGCCCGCCGGTAGGCGTGGTGGGCGTCCTTCACGCGGAAGGCCAGCCCGCAGGCCGAAGGGCCGTGCTCGGCCGCGAAGTAGGCCGCCGGGCTTTTGGGCTCGTGGTTGACGATGAAATTGATCTCGCCCTGGCGGTACAGCAGCACGTCCTTGGACCGGTGGCGCGCGACCAGGGTGAATCCGAGTTTCTCGAACAGGGATTCCAGCACGCCGCGTGTGGGCGCGGCGAATTCCACGAATTCGAAGCCCATGAGGCCCATTGGATTGTCGAACAGATCGCTCATCTCGGTCTCTCCTCGGAAGGGGGGCGATGCGGCATCGAGCTATGTTCTATGGTGCGCGGTCGGCGGCCGTTCAGCAAGTGCGCGTGCCCTGGGCCATGGGCGTCCGGACCTTTGCATCTCCGGGGCCGCGGACGTGAGGGGTCACGCCATCACAGCCACGGCGCCAGCGTCTGATCCGCGACGTCGGCCCAACCGCGGTTGGCGGCGGGATTGGCCGGGCTGGGGTGCAGCAGGTAGGCGGTCGGAACGCCGGCGCTCGTGACGGCCTGCGCGCGGCTGAGGGCGAAGCGGCCGATTCCGATCACTACACGTGGCTGGATGGCGTGAATCACAGCGCCCAACGCAGCGTCGCAGAGGCCGAATAGCGGGTCGCGTTCGGCTTTGTGCAGCTGTTCGGGAACCAGGTTGCGGTGATTGCGTAGAAACAGCAGGGGGCAGTAGTTCCAGACGAAAATGTCCTGGAAGCAGCAGTTCGGACTGTCGAAGCGCCGCCGCGCCCAATCCCAGAACCGGTTTCCGCTGCCCTCGCTGCGGTGGCAGGCAAAGCCTGTGATCGGATACTTTGCGTGCTGATCGGGCAGCGGCCCGCCCAAGGGCTTCTCGATCTTCAGCCAGTCGCGCGCCATGGAGACTTCACCGAAGGGGACTCCGGTCTGGGCCATGCCCCAGGGGCCGGGGTTCATGCCGACCAGCAGGATCCGGCCGGTCCGGGCACCATAGCGCTGCAAATATTCGCGGTGCGCCGCCCACATATAGATCAGGGGGTTGTAAACGTGGCTGGCGCTGGGGAACGACAGCACCTGCAGGCTGCCCGCGAGTACCCGGGCAATGGCTGTGCTGGCGTTGTCCGGATCAGAGTCGGGTGCTGCGGTCATGTGCTTTTGTCCGGATGATGCGGGAATGGGGGGCAACCCTCGAAAGGACCTCATTATGGGCAAGATGGCGGCGGTAGTAAATTCAGGGCCTGGCTCAATCCAGCTCGCCGGGCGCGGGCCTGGCCCCCGGGGCCCGTCGAGCTCGCCGTGAGGCCTATCATGATGGAAGGACACAGGCGATTCACGAAAAATTTGCAGCAACATGGCGACATCCACGATTCCATCCTTGCCGGACGACGGCGCTGACAGCGGCCAATGGCTGCGGCAGATACGGGCCTGGGCGCGCGAACTCGGGTTTTCCCAGATCGGCGTCTCGGGGGTGGACCTGTCCTCGGCCGAGCCGCGCCTGTTGCAATGGCTGGCCCTGGGCTACCATGGCAATCTGGAGTACATGGAACGGCACGGCCTCAAGCGTGCGCGTCCGGCAGAGCTGGTTCCCGGCACGATCAGCGTGATCACTGCGCGCATGCCCTACCTGCCGCGCGGCACCACGCCGCCGGACTGGCAAAAGCGCGAACTGGCCCGGCTGGATGAACCGGGCGAGGGCGTGGTGTCGCTGTATGCCCGGGGACGCGACTATCACAAGGTGGTGCGCGGGCGGCTGCAGAAATTGTGCGACCGCATCGAAGCCCTGGTCGGTCCGTTCGGTTATCGGGTCTTTTCGGATTCCGCGCCGGTGCTGGAAAAGGAACTGGCCAGCCGCAGCGGCCAGGGGTGGCGCGGCAAGCATTCCCTGGTGCTCTCGCGCGATGCGGGGTCGATGTTCTTCCTGGGCGAGATCTTCGTGGATTTCGCGCTGGAACCCACCGAACCGGTCAGCGCGCATTGCGGCACCTGCACCGCCTGCATCGACGTCTGCCCCACGGGTGCCATCGTGGCGCCGGGCGTGGTCGACGCGCGCCGCTGCATTTCCTATCTCACCATCGAGAACCACGGCCCCATCCCCGAGGAGTTGCGCCCGCTGATGGGCAACCATATCTATGGGTGCGACGACTGCCAGACGATCTGCCCCTGGAACAAGTACGCCCAGACGACGGAACTGCCCGACTTCGATGAACGTTCGCCGCTGGTCGGGCGCCAGTTGGTGGATCTGTTCGCCTGGGACGAGGAAACCTTTCTCAAGCGCACCGAAGGCGGGCCGATCCGGCGCATCAACCACGAGCGCTGGCTGCGCAATATCGCCGTGGCGCTGGGCAACGCGCTGCGCCAGGCCGATGCCAGCCAGGTTCCAGCCTTGCGTGCCGCCTTGCTGAGCCGCGCCGATCATGAAAGCGCCCTGGTGCGCGAACACGTCGCCTGGGCGCTGGCGCAACAAGCCTGTCCCGATGAGTAGGCGCCGTCGGGCAGCCGGCCCATGGCCGGCCCTAGCGTGCGTGCTGCTGGCGGGATGCGCCGCGCAGCCGCTGCCGGCGGTGGCGCCGCACGTGGCAGCGCCGGTACCCGAGCCCGTCGCAGCGCCCCTGATCGTGCTGGACCCGGGACACAATCCCGCCGACGGCGGAGCGATCAGCATCCGGGGCACTCCGGAGATCGGCTACAACGACCGTTTCGTGGCCGAGCTTGCCCCCGCCTTGCGCCAGGCCGGCTGGCGTGTCGAATTGACCCGGTCGCCCGACGCATCCGTCAGCCTCCTGGATCGTGCCCAATTGGCAGGCGATCTGCGGGCGACCCTGTTCCTGTCCGTGCACCACGACTCGGTGCAACTGCGGTGCCTGAGGCAGGTCCCGCAGGAAGGGCACGCGGCGTATGAGACGCTGCGGCCCATGGGCGGATATTCTTTGTATGTCTCTGGAGACAGTCCGGCATTTGCGCAATCCTATCGGTTCGCCAGGCTGCTGGCCGGGCAGCTGCGTGCGCTGGGCAGGCCACCGCTGTTGGAGCACGCCGGCACGGCTTGCGGAGAAGGCCGCCCGCTGCTGGATCCGTGGCTGGGCATCTATCGATATGACGATCTGGCCGTGCTGAGGCACAACGCCGTGCCTGCCGTATTGCTGGAGGTCGGCGTGATCACGGACGCGCGGGACGAGGCCTATGTGGGTGATCCCGCCAACCGGAAAAAAATGATCGAGGGAATCGTGCGGGGCATCCGCGCATGGCTTGCCCAAGACGAAATCCGCACCGGGTGACCCGGTCAGGCCCCGCCGGCCGTTTTCCGCTTCTTGCCGTGTTTCGCCCGGTACATCGCCTGGTCGGCGTGCTTGAGCAATTGTTGCGCAAGCTCGCCATGCTCGGGGTAATGCGCAATGCCGATACTGGGCGTGATGTTCAGCGTGTGGCCGTCCAGGGTGAACGGCCGGCTGATGGCCTCGTGGATCTTGGCCGCGATCGCCGCGACCTGTCCGGCTTCGTGCATGCGCTGAAGGAGCACGACGAATTCATCGCCGCCGATACGCGCCACGGTGTCCGACTCGCGCACGCACTGCCGCAGGCGGGCGGCGACCCCCTGCAGCAGCAGGTCGCCCACGCTGTGGCCCAGTGTGTCGTTGACCGGCTTGAACCGGTCCAGGTCGAGGTACAGCACGGACAGCCGTTCATGTTCCCGTCGCGCCATCGCCAGGGCCGTCTTGATGCGGTCGTACAGCAGCCCGCGATTGGGCAGCCCGGTCAATTGATCGTATTGCGCCATGTGCTGAAGCCGGGCTTGCAGGCGCTGGCTTTCGATGACGGTGGCGATCTGGGTGGAGATGAACTGCAGCAGTTCCTGGTCTTTCTCCTGGTAGCGCGCGCCGCCCGGATAGCTCTTCAGCACCAGCACGCCGATGGTGCCGCGATGCGATTTGAGCGGCACGCCCAGCTGGCAAAGCGGGTCCGGGCCGGCATGGATGTCTGGCTCGTGTGCTGTGGCCGTTTCCTGCGACAGCAAGAGCGGCTGGCCGCTTTGCAGGATCGTCGCGTACAGAGAGCCGGCGGGCGGGCGACAGGGTTCGGGCTTGTGGCTGTGCTCGTCCGCGTAATACGGGAAGCTCAGCAGGTCCGTTTCGCGGTCGTATAGCGCGACGGAAAAATTGTCCGCAGGGAGCAGCGCGCCCACGATCCGGTGGATGCGCCGGATCAAGGTGAGCAGGTCACCGGCCTCGTGAGAGGCCTCGGAGATCGCGTAGAGCGCGGCCTGGATCGCCTCCGCGTGCTTGCGCCCGGTGATGTCGCGCGCCACGCCGATGCGCACCTGGTCCGCCGGCGACCAGCGCGTCGCCCACATGAGATGGACGATCTGCCCGTCCTTGCGCACGTAGCGGTTCTCGAAGTGCATCTGAGGATGGCCGCTCATGATCGCGCTCACGGATTGCCGGGTCCGTTCGCGGTCCTCCGGCAGCATGATGTCGAACATGTTCATCCCGACCATTTCTTCGGGGGTGTACCCGAAGATGCGTTCGCATGCCGCGCTGGCGAACACCACGCGTGCGTCGACGTCGACCGCGAACACCGCATCGATGAGGAGATCGATGAACTTGGCATCGGGCGTGTAGGCTTTCGTCCGCATGGGGAGTGATGGATCCGGCTTCGGGTTGTGCCGCCAAGCATACTGTGATCGCGGGTCGAAGCATATGCTGGGGAACCCGGCCGGCAACCGCAAGCGATGACGATCCAGGCAGCAATCACCGCCGCGGCTGCCTTGCCTGCTGGCAGTCCGATGCCACTGGGCGCGACTGCATGCGACCGAAAATGGTCTGGGTATTTTTTGTAGGGGGTTTGGGGCTTTCTGCGGCTGGGCGCGACAGAAAAAGAAAGGAGGTTGGTGGCTGGGGTGGAATCGAAAAATGCCAGGAGAGCCGGTATTTAAGCCAACTTCCGCCGTTACAAAAAAATCTGGGTCCGGGCCAGGGTACGAGTGCAAGAAAACTACGGAAGTGGGTGGTGGTTCGATCCCATTGCGGTGGGGTTGACAGCCGATTAGGGCGTGTTTCGCCGCGCCACGTAGGCATGACCCGCGCGGCGATCTCACGCAGTTGCACCGCCATGCCTTCGGCGATGTACCGCTGGCAGGCCGCGCGGATGAGGTCAAGCCGGAGACGTCGCTGCTTGCCGCTCGGGGCATCGAGATCCACCCACAGCTTCGATGGGTTCGCCGATGTCCTGGCGAAACACCGTGATGTCGATGTCCTCGGAGAACCGCGAAATCAGCCCGAATGCTTTGGATAGCGACGTGCCGCCTTTGAACAGCAACCGCGGGCCGTCTGGCAGCAGGCCATTGAACAGCGCGTCCAGAGTCCAGCACACCCCGAAAGTCCTTTTCGACGTTCTGGACGGCCGTGCCCAGGCGCGCGGCCGCCGTCAGGAACAGGCCACGCTGCTCCTCGTCGCTCGCCTGGATAATCGTATTGAAATTCGGGTTCATCATGCTAGCGCCCCGGCGCGGGTGCGGCGCTTGAAGGCGCCAGTTGCCGGCGTTTCAGGCACATCGGCCTGCGGGATGCAGCCGGGCAGCTCGCGGATAACGGCCTGCATGCAGGCCGGCAGCGTGTGAAAGCCCGCCAGCATGTCTTGACGGATGGCGTCGCCCTGCGCAGGGACGTTCAGCAGTGCGGACAGCCGCTTGACGATGCGCGGCTTGTCCGCCGGTAAGGTGTCCTTGAGCCAATGCAGCGCCTGCACCACGCGCATGGCCTGCCTGCCCAATACAGGCGGCTCGGGGCCGTCTGCTTGAACTGAATCGTCTCCGCCAGTACATCCACTACTACAATCACGAACGCATCAAGACAAAACTAAAAGGCCTGAGCCCGGTGCAATACCGAGTTCAGGCCTTCGGGGCTTAGCTTTAGACCGTCCAACTTCTGGGGGTCAGTTCACTAAGGCCCTTTTCCAGGGCCGAACTAACAATGCAAACACGGCGCCACACTGCCTCTCGCATCATCGCAGGTGCACTCGCTCGTGCCGGATCTTTCCTCACGCTGAGCGCTCAGGCGCAAGGTTCCTACTTCGCAGTTGTACCCGTCTCTGGGTTAGGTTCGATCGGGCAGGGACGTGGCTGAATTCACACTGCCGATGCGCGGCTTGACGTGATCCTGGTCAATCCATTCGCGTGCCTTGGACGCGGCGATGTCGGCCTTGTCCTGGTGATGGCCCTGCGTCTCCTCAGCCAACGCTGTCCTGAGCTCCCTTGTTAGGGCCCGGGATGATATCCGCCGATCTTCGCCAAGCTTCACCATGGCGGCCCCGCTCAGGATACAAACGCCGCCGAGCAATTGAAGCTCCGTTGGTATCTGCAACAGCAACAGCCAGGCCCAGGCCGCTGCAAACAGGACCTCCGTCAAGCTGATGAATGATGCCACTTTGGCGCCCAGACGGCGGGCACCCGCCACGCCCGTCAGATAAGCCAAAGCGGTGGCAACGATGCCCAGCACCGCGATGCTGGCCCACCAGGGAGCATGCACGCCGCTGAACAGAACATCATTGTCTGTCCAGGTCATGTCGACAAGCCCGATCAGGCTTGCCACTGCCAGCGCCAGCGCACTGACCAGCAAACCGCCCGCAGCCAGCGCGACAGGCGGCAACGCCGCGGCGCCGGCAGACATCACAAAGTATGTGGCCAGGCCAACCGCCGACACGAATCCCCAAAAAGCCCCCACCGGATCGACCGAAACGACGCCAAAGGCATCCAGCACCAATGTAAGACCAGCAAGGGCCACCAGCGTTCCGATCACTGTCAGATAGCCGGGCCGCTGCCCATGGCGCAACCACGCCCACCCAACCACGAGAATGACCCCGCAGTATTCCAGCAGCAACGCCACCGCCACCGACAACCGGTTCACCGCCAGGAAATAGGCCAGCTGGCAACCTGCCACGGAGATTACACCGAACAGGACGATCGTCAGCCAGTGACGGCGTAGAAGAAACCATCGTCCTCGCAGCTCTCTTGCAGCGGGCAAAGCAAGGATCAGTGCGCCGATCGTCACGCGCCAGACTACGGCAGCAGCGGGAGACCATCCGGCATCCAGAAGCCCTTTGGCCAGGACCCCCGACGTTCCGAATGATGCTGCTGACACGACGGCAAGGGCCAAACCAAGCAGCCGATCAGCTTGCATCCGATTCCCGATCGACGGAAAGATCAGTCGCCATCAAGCCTTCGTCGATCATCCTTGGCGCGGGCAAGGCAGCACGCAACGGGGCCGTGTTGGCCATCAGCCAGTCGATGAAGACGTAAAGAGGCTGACTGTTGTCCTCCGCTCCGCCGCGATACACCACATAGTAAGAATAACGCGGCATTGCGCACTCGAACGGCGCAACCAGGATGCCATCGTGCAGTTCCTGCTCCAGCAGGGACAGACAGGTCAGCATCACGCCCTGGCCGTTGATCGCCGCGTGCAGGCGGACGTTGGTGTCATCGATACTGAGCCGCTTGCGAGGGACAAGGCCCTCGTAACCCGCGTATTTCAGCCACTGATCCCAGTTTCCGGGGGTCTCTTCATCCAGCAGGGCACTTTGTTCCAGGATGGCCGGCACCCGGCCTGCCGGAGCAGCTGACACGAGGCGGGGGCTGCACACGGGCGTAAGGTCTCCCAGCACCACCAGCCGGCTCTCCAGGCCTGCGAAATTCCCGTCTCCCCACACGATGGCAAGGTCCACCGAGGCATCCTGGAAGTCGGGTGTATCGACCGTATGGCGCAGCGTGATTTCGATATCCGGATACTGCTCCCAGAACCCGCCAATGTGCGGAATCAGCCATTTCTGCGCAAAATAAGGCCTGAGAACGATCTGCAGCTTGCGCCTCACCCCCTGCTCGCGTACCCGCTGGGTGGCGTTTGCCAGCCGCTGGAAGATATGCGAGCACTCTTCCATCAGATAGGTACCCGCCTCGGTCAGCAACAGCCGGTTGTTGTCACGCCGAAACAGCTTGACCCCGATCTCGTCCTCAAGCAGCTTGATCTGGTGGCTCACCGCCGACGGGGTGATATGCAGATCCGACGCCGCCTGAGTAAAGCTGAGATAGCGTGCCGCGATTTCGAAGGCACGCAAATTGTTCAGTGGCGGGAGCCTGACACTCATCTCGAATCCGTCATTTCAACAAGGCCGCTATGCTACGTGGCATGCAGCATGGTTTCAGTATCCATCGCAAGCAGTTGGGCATCACACACGTTCCAGCCGCAGCGCACCTTATCCCCTGGATCAAGTGATGGAACATTCGCACCGTCGGGTATCGACAGGACCACATTCTGACCCGATGTCGCCACCACGACCCGATGGGATGCCCCGAGAAACACATGCGACAGCACATGTCCTTCAATGCAGCCATCCGCCTCGGATGTGTCGTCCACCAGCCGCAGACGCTCCGGACGAATCGAGATGCCGTAATTCCCATTCTCCGGAAGCCGGGTCGAAATCGTTGCGCCACACCGATGGCTGCATAGCGAAGTCGAGATAATGGCATGATCGCCGCTCTTCGAGTCAACCACACAAGGAATCAGGTTGGTTTCACCCAAGAAGGTAGCCACGAACGAGGTTTCTGGGTGGTTATACACCTCGTTGGGCGTTCCAATCTGCTCCACGCGCCCGCGATTCATGACCACGATCTTGTCGGACATCATCATTGCTTCGTTCTGATCGTGCGTGACGAAAACAATGGATACACCCACCTTCTTCTGGATCGCCTTGATCTCCAGCTGCAGCTGATCCCTGAGCCGCTTGTCCAGCGCGCCCAGCGGCTCATCCAGCAGCAACGCCTGGGGATTGAATACAAGCGCTCGCGCCAAAGCCACACGCTGCTGCTGGCCCCCCGACAACTGTCGCGGCAGGCGATCCTTGTAGGCCCCCAGGTCCACCCGCTCCAGCATTTCAGCCGCCCGCCTTCTACGCTCCGTGCGCGCGACCTTGCGCATGCGCAGGGGAAAGGCCACGTTTTCCAGCACGGACATATGCGGAAAAAGAGCATAGCTTTGAAAAACGATCCCCAGGTCACGGTACCTGGCCGGCACATCCACGATCGAACGGCCGCGCAGCAGAATGTCACCCGCCGTGGGCTGTTCAAAACCGGCAATCATCATAAGCGTGGACGTCTTGCCAGAGCCGCTGGGCCCGAGCAGTGTCACGAACTCGCCGTTCTCAACCGTGAATTCAACCCGATCCACGACCATCGGGCCGTCGTAGGACTTGCACAACCCCTGAATGGTGATGGCCGCGTCCTGATGTCTTGCCAGAGGCTCTTGCGGAATTGCCTGACAATCGGGCTCCTCGAACCAAGTCTCCAAAACTGCCGCATTATTCATGACACTCACCCTTCTTTGTCCATCGAAAACGAACCAGGAAGGAAACTCATCCTGGATCGACGCTTGAGAAACACCATCTGCATCCCCAACAACAGCACCGTGACCAGCAGCAACAGCGTGGACACTGCGGCCACGACCGGTGTCAGGTTGTATTGCAGATTGAGGAAAATCCTGACGGGCAACGTAGTCGCGTCAGGGCCCTGTAGGAAATACGCAATGACGACTTCATCAAAAGAGACGGCAAAGGCAAACACCATGCCGCCCACCAAGCCGGGCAGGATCACGGGGAGGTAGGCGAACCGGAATACCGCCAGGACACCACCGCCCATACTCTGCACGGCCCGCACCAACTGCAGATCCAGCCCCGACAGGCTGGCCGAGACACACAGGTAAACGTACGGCATCGCCAGCAGCGAGTGCGCCAGGCCGATTCCCAGCGGGGTAGCGACCAGATGCAGGCGGGCAAAGAACCCGAAGAAGCCGATCGCCAGCACAATGAGCGGGGTCGCGATCGGCAGCAGGATCAAGCCCACCACCAGGCCGCACCCACGAAATTTCGCGCCATGCAGGGCGATCGCCGCCAGGGCGCCGACAACGGTCGCGACGGCCACCGCAATCACGGCCACCTCGACGGATATCAGTAACGACGACATCCACTCATCACTCGCAAAAAAATCGGCGAAAGAATGGAGAGAAAAGCCGCTCGGCGGAAACTCGAGAATGTTCTTGGGCGTCAACGCCATCGGCACGACGATGAGCGTGGGAATCACCAGAAACGCAAAGATGAAAGCGGTCGCCACCCAAAGAGCCAACCAATCCCAGCGGACATCCCCCAGATTGAATGTCTTTAGGGATGCCGACGGCATGCGCATTGCCTCAAGCTGATGCATGTTGTCCCTCCGCAGGAATACGCTGATAGACGAAAACCAGGACCGTGACCACCAGCGACACCCCCAGCGCCAGGAAGGAGGCGGCGTGGAAATCAACCAGCTTTGACTGGTAATAATCAATCGCGTTCGAGATCATCTGATCCCCAGGGCCACCCAGCAGTACCGGCGTGATGAAGAAACCGACTGAAATGATGAATGTCAGCAGGCTCGACGCTAGGATGCCGGACAAGCTCAAGGGCAGCAAAACGAGCCTTGCACGGCTCCACCGCCCGGCGCCCAGGCTGACTGCCGCCCGATCAAGGCGCTTGTCGATGGGCAACAGTACGGCAAAGATTGGGAAGAACGCATACGGCAGGCAGTAATGCACCATCCCGACGATCACCGCAAATCGCGTATGCAGCAGGTGCAAGGGTTCGTGGATGACCCCTGCCCACATCAGGAAGTCATTGATGATCCCGTTGTCGCGCAATAATTCGATCCACGCAAAGTTCTTGACCAGCACATCCGTCCAGAACGGCAGGAGCACGAATGCGAAGACCATCAGGCGCGCCCGCGGCCCTGTCATCCAGGCCATGAAGGCCAGCACATAAGCCAGAACCGTCGTGACCAGCATTGCCGCCAGACTGATCAAGACGGTATTGACGATATTGCGCCACAACAAGGCACTGCTGCTCAAGACCTTCAGGCTGGCAGACCAGCCGGCCACCGTGCCGCTGATGATCTCAATGTAGGGCCACAGCAAAAGAGCTGCCAGAAACAGAAACACCGGTAACAGGAGAAGGGCACGCCACAAAACTACGGCACGCACGGTACATGCAAGCCTGGCTACCCATCCAAACGATCGATCTACCATGACACCCACCGAAAGGTCACGAATGAAGGGGACGCATCAAAAGTCACGCATCAGCGGCTGACCTGCCACTTCTGGAACTTCTGCACGGTCGCGTCCAGGTTCTCCATCCACCACGCATCATCCTTGCGGAAAATCTTGTCCTCAAGGTCCGGGCTCGTGGGAACCTCGCCGGCAACGTCGGCGCTGAGCAGCTTCACGGCGGCCAGGTTGGTGAGGCCGTAGTAGGTCTCGTTCATGAAATTGGCGCCCGCCTGTGCGTCATTGCAGATGAAGTCTATGAGCGTCATCGCGTTCTTTACGTTGGGCGCCCCCTTGGGTACGACCAGGTAGTCACCCGTAGCGCCGCCTTGGTTGACGGTATAGTCGATTTCCGATCCGCCCTTGTTGGCAATCCGCACCCGCCCCGTGAATGGCATACCCAGCTGCGATTCACCGCTGGACATCTGCTGGATGACCTGCTGATTGGTTTCATACCAGGCGATCTGATTGGGGCTGAGCTTTCCCAGCGTCCGCAAGGCGCGATCCACATCCAGAGGATACAGATCCTTCAAGCCTACGCCATCGGCCAGCAAGAGGAACTCCAGCAGCATGGAATCGGACAGCGTCGTATAAAGTGAACGCTTGCCTGCATAGCGTTCAGGATTGAAGAAGTCCGACCATGTCTTGGGGGGCTGTTGAATACGCTTCCTGTCCCACGCCATGACTTCAAGGAAATAGGCATACTTGATACCGAATTCCTTGACGGCATATTTGGGTATATTTGCCGTGCGAACGATAGCAAGATCCAGGGGCTCAAGAGGAATTCCCTGCTTGATGGCCAACTCATACTCGGTGCCGGTGAGTTCCGCAATGTCCCACTGCACCGCATTGGCGGCCACCTGGCTCTTCAGTCCTGCCAATGAGGTATTGGCTGCCATTCGAACTGAAATACCAGTCTTATCCTGAAACGGTTTCACGAAATTCCGGTTGATCGCTTCGTTATAGGCTCCGCCAAACGATGCGAAAGTCACGCTCCCCTTTTTCTCCGCAGCGACGACGCGCGATGCCACGGAAAGCGCAGGTACCGCAATCATCGCCCCGAGCGAGTGCATCACGAACCGCCGCCGGCTCTGGTTTTCCACCACACGTGCCGCCGCCAGGCCCTTCTTATCTTGTCTCATTACCCTGCTCCTCATGATTGAACATCATCAGATTCCGACCCCTTTATCCGATTGCCTCCACTGAAAGGACTTTCCAGCGTCCGCCATCGCCATAGGCCTTTTTGAATCACCACCTACCCTACCCGAAAACCCTCAACCGCCGTACTTACCTCCTGAAGCCTCAAGCCAATCGCTCGACGGGCGAAACCCCAGCTCATCGCGTGCACGTCTGCCATCAAAAATGGAAGCCCGTGGATTTGCGTCGTAGTATGCCGGGTCACGAATCCGGATCCGGTCACCAAAGATGCGCTTCACCCAGGCAAGCGTCGGTTCCGCACGGCAACTGTCCTCGGCTGTAATGAAAAAGGTTCCGGACCTGGCCCCCTCGGCAAACACGGCACACTCGAATGCGCGAGCACAATCCTCGGGGGTAACGTAGTAAAAGAGCCACCTGGAATCCGTATCGGCAGCACGCTCGATAGTCGGCTGGATATTCTCAGGCAGCAGGACCATCATCAGCCGAAGGCAAATCACCTCGATGTCGCCCCCCCGTACGAAGCTTTCAGCCATCTCTTCCATCAAGAGCTTGCTGACGCTATAAGCCTGGATTGGATAATCGGCATGACTTTCATCAACCGGGATGAAATCCGGCGGAAAATTCGGATTGGCTTCGGACAAGCCGCAGGCAGAAATGCTGGAACAAAGCACCACGCGCCTGACCCCAGCCTCACGAGCTGCCTGCAAGACGTTCCATGTGCCCTGCACGTTGACGTGAATATATTGTTCGGGCCGAGCCTGCAAATCGTAGTCGATGGCCGCAAGGTGCACGACCACGTCCACCCCTGAAAACTCACGCCGCAGCGCATCGAGATCAAGCACGTTCGTTTCGGCAAATGCGACTTTCTGGGTCGGACGATGCAGATCGAGCACCTTCACGTCGGCCACTTTCATCAACCGGTCAACGACATACTGCCCGACTCGGCCACTACCCCCTGTAACCGCAACCCGCATTCGGGGCGTTGTTCCCTCAACCGGCATCTCCCACTCCTTTTGGTCCATCAGAAGCATCGCGACACGTCGCGGTTAACCTCGGTTACCCACCAAAATCCATCACTATCAACATGGATATTCTATTTGCCATTATCCGAGACACCGCCCCTGTGCTCCAACGTACAAATATTTGAGGGTGCCCCAAACTTTTTTCGATGACATCCAGCCGGCAAGACATTCACTCACCCGGACCGAAGGTCCATTCCGTCATGCGCTCAGGGCCCTGAGCGACAAGGCGTCATTGCCAAGCTGATCAACCCTGAGAACCTGTTGAGAAACCGCCATCCGCTTCAGTGCCGCCATATCGCGGCCGTTGTTGACGGTACATGCGGCTCGCAGCCGTCCCGACCCATCCACACCAAGCACCGAGAACTTGCCGTCCACGGCCCGTCCCCTGCACACCACCTGCAGATCGCTGGTGAACGTCCCAAGCGTTTGCAAATTGCAGCGATATTGATCAGACCACAACCATGGAAATTCCGCGTAGGTCTCGCTTTCACCCAGCATGTTGGCCGCGGCAATCACCGGCTGGCTCTCGGCGACAAACCACGACTCGACACGAATGAACCGGCCTAGCAGCGGGTTGTAGTGATTCGTGACGTCCCCGGCAGCAAAAATATCGGGATCATCCGTGCGGCACTGCTCGTCGACCACGATCCCGTTTGACACCCGGAGCCCTGCCTTCTGTGCCAGTTCCACATTCGGAACGGCGCCGATTCCCGCCACGACCAGATCCGCCTCGACATCGCCTGCGTTCGTGCAGACCTTGACTGTCTTGTCCGCATTGAGACAAAGCTCGTACGGCACGACCCCCACTCGAACGTCGACGCCATGGGACAGATGCAGGTCCCGCATGTATCGGCTGATCTGCGCGGGCATCACCCTTTGCAGCAGCGCATTGGCCGACTCGAACACCGTTACCGAGCACCCATGGCTGACGGCAGACGCAGCCACCTCCAGCCCGATGAACCCCCCGCCAATGACAGCAACCCGCTTGCTGCGCTTTAGCGCAAAGCGCAACGACCGGGCATCCGTCAGCGTTCGCAAATACTGCAGCGCCCCGGCATCCACCCGGCCTGTGAACTTCCGCGCGCGCGAACCCGTCGCCAGCAGCAGCCGATCGTAAGGAACCTCATGACCGTTTTCCAGCCAGATCCTCTTGCTGGCTCGGTCGATCTCCTGCACGGGGCAGTTCAGGTGCAATCCGATGCGCTGTTCCTGATAATAGGAAAGTTCGCGAATGAACACGTCACTTTCGGCGTTGGGTGAGCGCAGCACATCCTTCGAAAGGGTGGGCCTATCGTAGGGCATGTCCGGCTCGTCCCCGAAGAGATCGATCTCGACCTCCGCGGACCGCTCCCGCAAGGCCTCTGCCGCGCGACGAGCGGCCTGGCCCGCACCAACGATTACACATTTCATGACGCAGTTTCCCTCATTGACGCGATGAAAAACCTCGGTCCAGGAGTGCTTGCTCGACCCATCGCGCACACCGGAACAGACGGTCATCTCCCAGGCGCATGCCCACCAGCTGCACCCCCACCGGCAAACCGTCCACACTCTGCAACACAGGCAAAGACACGGAGGGCAATCCCAGCATCATCCAGATCCGGCTGAAAACCGGATCGCCTGTATTCTCGAGGCCTGCCGGGGCCGGCCCCACGGCACTCGGCGCAAGCAACACGTCCCAGCGCTCGAATATCGGCTCCACCTGCTGGGCACCCCATTCGGAGGCGCTACGCGCATGCAGGTAGTCCTCGCGGCTGACCCTGTACCCATCCTCCACCAGCTGTCGGATCGGATTGCTCAGAAGATCCTCGAATTCATCCATCTCGTAGGTCAGGCTGCGGGCCGCCTCGTAAGACATGACCATCCTTTGCAACTCGGCGAAATCACTCAGACCATCCGGCAAGGTGACTTCTCCCACCCGCGCCCCACAGGATGAAAGCCTCACCAGCAAGTTCTCGATCCCGACCCGGACCTCCGGCAAGGCCTGCGACCAGGACGGGGTGCGGCATAGGGCAACGGACGGCACCCAGTGCTCGGAGGCGTCGTGTTCACCCTCATCCATCCCCCCCAGCAACGCACGTCTCAACAGGGCCGCATCGTCCACATTGCGCGTGAGAGTCCCCAGCGTATCGAGGGAGTGCGACAGGCCCTTGACGCCTGCCAGACTGAAGTCGCCATAACTCGGCTTGTAGCCCACCACGCCACAATAGGAAGCCGGCCGAATAATCGACCCCGCCGTTTGAGAACCCAGGGCTCCCGGCACCATCTGGTCTGCCACGGCTGCCGCAGAGCCGCTGGACGAGCCACCAGGTGTATGCGTCAGGCGCTTGGGGTTCCGGGTCTTCCCGGGTCGGAAGAATGCAAACTCCGTCGTCACCGTCTTGCCCATGATGACGGCCCCGGCGCGCCTGAGCAGCGCCACACACGCGGCATCCGCACCCACTTGATTGTCCCTGTAGATGGGGGAACCGTATTCCGTGGGCATGTCCTTCGTAGCGATGATGTCCTTGATGCCGATAGGCACCCCGTGCAGGCACCCCTGAGCGGGCATCCGGTCCAGCGCGGCAGCCTGCCTCAGAGCCAGCTCGGGGTCCAGGTACTGCCAGGCCCGCACGTCAGGTTCCCGCTTCTCGATGGCGGCGAGGCAATCGCTCACCAGATCGACGGAGCTCAGGCGCCCCTCGCGGATGGCCTGGGCCACTTGAGCCAGACCCATTTCATGCGGCAGCATGATGCTTCTCCAACTCGTGCCAGGCAGCCTCGAACGGAGCCTTCGGACTGAAAAGGATGCCGCCGTCAAGTCGCCCCTGACGGCCCGCCAGATCCAGTACCCCGATGCTGATGACCGGTGTCTGGCCCAGAGCCTGCACATGAGCAACGGACAACCCAGTCCGCAACGCATGGGCCCGATGAAACGCTGGGTGAATCTCCTTCAGCAACTCTGTGGGAAACACCTGGTCCCGCTCGTGGCAAACCTGCTCGACCCGCTCCCAGGTCTGTGGGGCATAGGCACGCGCCGCCATGGCACCACAACCAAAGGCATCAACGATCGCACTGTCACCCACCGCACCGGAGGAATGAGCCAGCAAATCAGCTCTGCCCGGAATAAAGGGGGCTGTCGCCGGCACCACGAACCATCGGCGTGGCTGGGCCGAGATCTGCAGACCAAACTGCTTTCCATTGCCACCCAGCGCAGTCACATAGCCGCTGCCATCGACTCCTTCCGCAGCCCGCGCCATCAACTTGAGCGAGGCCATCCACGGATTGAGGAAAAATGCAGCCGAGGTGTCCAGAAAAGCCCTCGCGTCCTCTGAAATACAGCTCGCAGGCGCCTTCTCCAGCAGTAAATCGCGAATGATTAACGAACCGGCGACTGTCCGCCCGTGGCAGTCGTCCCCGGCCATCAGCGCCTGATCCGCAACGTCGATCATGTCGATCGATCCACCCTGAAGCGCCTGCGACAGCTGTGGTGCGAATACGTCGCGGATCCAGTGCAGGCGCTCGACCACTGCCTGGTCACGAAGCCCGACTCGCATCACCGGTCCATTCCCGCCATTGATGGTGCTATACGCGCATAAGCCGGATCCGCCCGCGTCTTCGACGACCAGCACGGGCATGCCAGGCGAGAGAACGTCGGCCAAGGGAATAGCCGCCGCGTGATCCTGTGCGGGTTCCAGCCTAACCCCACCCGACCGCAGCAACCGATCTGCGGCCTCGACGTCGTCGGCCCAGCCTTCGTGACAGATAGCCATGAGCGCCGAGCTCTTCACAGGCTCCGCCATCTCTCGAACATCCGTGATCGGCGGCCCCGCATGCAGCAGCATCCGGGGTTTGAAATCAATGACATCAGAAGCGCGCGCCACCCCAGACCACAGGGGCCGAACCGCCAGCGCCCGAGCCAGCGCCACGGCATCCGCGCGATCCACCGCGTCCTTCATGACCGGACCTCTGGAGCCACCCAGGATTCGGCGAAGGCGAGAAAAGCCGAACTCAATTTCCCATCCAGGAAATCACGCTCCACCGCCACGCCCGCGAACGGCTTGCCATCGAGCAGGATCTGCCCGCCCTGTGCGCCCTGAAAAAGGCTGTACATCTGATGGCGGCCGGTTGAAGTCCTATCCGTCCCCACGTCAGCCGCAAACGGCTTGCCCAGGCCAGTCCAGCGCATCGACAGTTCCACGCCATCGGCGCCAAGCGTCTCCTGCCATGTCGATGCATCCGCAGAATCCGTCGCATACCGCGTAGCCTGGATCAGCGTTACCTTGGGAAGCGCGGGCGCGCCCTGGAAGGAACCATAGTGAGGGACAAATTCCTTTAGCAAATAGCGCATGAGAGGCAGATTGTCGGCGAGGCATAGGTTAGGCGCTTCCGGATACCCCTTGGCGACGTCAGGCGCACCCAGCACGATCATGCCGCGACCACGCCCATACGCGGAATAAATCACGCGAAAATAGACGGCCACCGCCACCCAGGGCCCCCCCAGTTGCTCAGGATCCTTCAGGTAAATCCCGGGATTTTCGCCCGACCAGTCCACCACACCTCGATTGATCACCGACATACCACACCTCCTGCCCCAATGAAACTCTCAGTCACCGAGCTGCACCATCACGTTTTCACCGTCGCACCTGATCTGGAAGAACCGCGCATCATCCCGCGCCGGCGGGCACTGCACGGCTCCCGTGACCAAGTTGAACCGCGACTGATGCAGCGGACACTCCACCTCTCCGTTTTCCACCCAGCCTTCGGAAAGCCGTCCATCCCCGTGAGGACAGTGATCCGCCAGCGCGAAGAACTCTCCATCCACCTTGAAGATGGCAATATCTTCATTCCCGAGACGGACACAACGTCCTTCATGATCCGGGACGAAATTCACGTCACAGGCCCGCAACCACTCCGCCATTTCTAATCCCCTCCTTCCTCCAACCGCTCCAGCAACTCGATCGCATAACCGTCTGGATCCCGAACAAACGCAATCCGAAAGGGGCTACCCTTCATGGGGCCGGGCTCCCGGCTGACGAAAACACCTTCCGCACGCAATCGATTCACGCAACCCACCAAATCATCGACTTCAAAGGCCAGATGTCCCCAGGCGGTCCCCTTCTCGTACAGCCCAGAGTGATCCCAGTTGAAAGTGAGTTCCAACGCGGGGCCCGCATATTCTTCTTTGGACCCTAAAAACAGGTTGGTGAATCGCCCGTCGACGTAGTCAGTCCGGCGCAGTATCGTTAGCCCCATCATCCGAACGTAAAAATCGGTCGATTTCTCAAGACTAGCCACCCGGATCATCGTATGTGCAAAACGCACCGTCATACCCTCAATCTGCCATGGCAGTCAGGACGCGACTCTGGAATTCGTGCGCGCTATTCTCCCAATGCGGCGACATCAGTCCGCCATCCGTATTGACCGGAGAAGTCCGACCCTCCTGGAGCCTTTCGGTAATGGCGTGGTCCTGCTTATGGACGGCATACCAAAGATCGCACAGGCGCTTCTTGTCCTCTTCCGTATAATTCTGATCACCGATGCTGTAGAGCACGCGATATTGATGTGTTTCGCTGGGGGAGATCGGAATGTTGAGATGGACTCCCGCCTGATCTGGAAGGTAGATACCCATCACAAAATTCGGGAACATCGTGAGATAACGTGCGCTCATATCCAGATAGCTAGATTTCGCTGTGGTGTCTTTCTTCTTTTCCAGGTCCACGCCCGAACCCAGGCACACGCCATCGATGATCGTGTAGTGATCGCGCAGCGGCTGGCCAGACGCGGTATCGTGGTGAACAACGGGCACATGATAGGGCTCGATGAAGTTCTCCATCAGAAACTTCCAATTGCATTTCACGACACCCAAGTCGATCTTCCCGATCACCTGCAGATTGTCCAGATCTATCAGCCCCGCGTGCTTCGCAAAGGACTTCGAATATTCAGAGAAATCAGCGGCCTTCCCGGAGAGATTCACAAAGACCCAGTCATGCCACACGGCCGAACGCACGGGAACCAAGCCGTGATCCGCCTTCGTGAATCCGGCGACTTCCTGCACACGAAATCCACCGAAATGGGGTGCTGCTTCCAGCTGCCCGTTCAGGTCGTAGGACCACGCGTGGTAAGGACAGCAGATCGATCCTTTCACGGTGCAACATTCGTTCACCAGTTTGAGGCCACGATGCCGGCATACATTGTGAAATACCCGTATTTCAGAATTCTCATTCTTCATCAGCAGCAAAGGGCGGCCGGCCACGTCAACCGGCATACAGGCCCCGGGATCCTTCAATTCGTGAGCAAAACCCGCGAACGTCCAGCCATCAGAAAATACCGTCTGTTGTTCACGCTCAAAAAACTCACTCGAGGTATAAGCCGCCGGCGGTAGCCCATGCAGCACAGTCCCCTCTTCGCTGGGGTCATATTGACGACGAACCCTGATGACGTTTTCAACTATGGACATCTCTTTCTCCGTTTCCCTCTTTGCAATCCGCTTTACACGCCGGTCTTGGTCGCCACAAGGCGTAATAGAGATGGTAGGGAAAGAGAAAGATATCCGCCAACGATATATTTTCAGCAGTCGCTTAAAAAATTTTGGGCACGGGTTGGGTGTTGACCTCCTCTCGCGCTATGGACAGGCCTGATGTAGAGAATCCGGCATATCATGCACGCCAGAAGACTGACGTGCGAACACGGCTGGCGCGACATCTGCCAAGGCCGAACGGGGTCAAAAATGATTGTAGTCCTGCCTCTAGTTTTCGAGCTTTTGATACGCGTCTTCAAGCGACAGGAACCAGTTCACGTTCAGACATTCGTCGCGTAAACTGCCATTGATTGATTCAATGAAGGCATTATCCGTGGACTTGCCAGGGCGTGAAAAATCGAGCATCACCGAGTTTTCATATGCCCATTTATCAAGCGCCAAGGAACAGAATTCCGGGCTGTTATCGGCCTGTATCCTGGGGGGATACCCCCGTCGCTGTTCGCTCAGATGTGCCAGTATTTGCACCACGTCGGCCCCAGTCAGAGACTGGGCCGGTTCAATGGTCAGGCACTCATGTGTGAAATTATCCACCAGCGTGAATGCTCGAAAGCGCCGTCCGTCGAAGAGGGCATCTGAGACGAAATCCGTGCCCAGCTCTGGGTTGGCGGCAGTCAGTATGGGACGCTCCAGGCGGTGCGCTGCAGCCTTGCTTGCGCCCACCGGGGTGACCTGTACTTCCTTGTCGATCAGGCCGAAGGGCACCGAGTAGCGATTACTCTGGTAACTACACCAAGTAGTCCTCGGCCACGATACGCACGACGCTGCGTCGCTCGCCAAACGGCCCCTGGCCTGCACCGGGCAGCAACGCAGGCGCCTCCTCTGTGAAGCGATCAATGGGTCGCTGACGAGTGGTGCCGTGGATGCGCACATCGGCGATCGTGGCCATCCATTCATCCAACTGCTCCTGTACGTCGACCATGTCGATAAAGGTGCGCCCAGGTAGGAAATTGTGCTTGACGTACTTCACTCCTGACTCTACCTTGCCCTTGTTCTGCGCCGGTACGGCGCACACACCCGGGGCTCGAACCCACAGTGGCAGGCCAACTCGCGAAAGGTGTCATTCCAACGCCAACCCGCGCCCGGCACCGGGCGACAGACCGTACGCGGCCGATCGTAGAGCAACTCCCGCGTCAGGCCGCCAAAGTGTTCAAAGGCCGCTTCGTGACTCTCCAGAAACAGGCCCAGTTGCTCGGTGGCGCACGCCCGATAGTAGCTGCGCCGACTGTAGCCCAGGGTCATCACGAAGGCGTGCAGTACGACGGGGCAGTTGTGCAAGCAGGCCCCCGCCTGGCCCCAGTCGATCTGGCTCTGTTGCCCTGGTGCGGTCTCGAAGCGCCGCTGGCACAGATCCGCAGCCGCCGCGGCCTGCTCGCGCAGCGGCGCGACGAATCGCTTGACCGTCTCGTAACTGCCCCGATAACCGTAGTCCCGGCGCAACTCCTGGTAGAGGATCTTGGCTGAATAACTTACCTGCTCGGCACGCCAGTGCAGAAAGCCGGCGTGCGTGGCTGAGGCATATGGGTGTCTAGAGAAGATTCCGGGTCGATTCAGGGAGTGGAATTGCGTATAGGCAAACTCGCGAGATGATGGCCGGAAAATAGCACAACACCGCACCGAAGCGCACCCGTCCACCAATGGAATTGACAGAAAAGTGACAGACCAAACAAAAAGCCCAGCGCATCGGCTGGGCTAAGTGTTTGATTCTACTGCTAATTCTATGGTCCGGGGCACGATCAAAAAATCGCCCAAGACCCGCACCCGCAGCCGTTTTCGCTGTTTTGGTTTTGGTTTTGGGACAAAACATGGGACACCACCAAAATTCTCCCAAATTTCCGTGCAACTCGTTGCGACAGAACTACAAACCACCCCGCGCCAGATCTAATTTGCACTGGCGTGGTCGCATTTGGCATTATTACGTCGCAGGCCAAAATCACCAACTGCCGCCTCCCACCGGGAGGCAGGCCCACCCGGAGCCGCCGTGCAGCAGAAATCCGGGCGACGAGCGAGACTCTTCCCGCACGACGCGTCACACCCCGGCCCGCTCCAGGGGTGAGAAAACCGCCCGCCAGGGCATGGCGCAAGTAGCTAAACCGCTGACGGTGACAGCGGCGCCCACAGGGCAGCGAAAAAAATTTAACGGCGCGAATAGGGAAGGGGCCAAGATTTCTTCGAGGCCCCACCATGTCCGCTGTTACCCCTACGCCCCGCGCTTCCCACCCTGCAACCCCCATCGCCAGCCTGGAAGGCGACGGATTCCTCCGCGTCGGAGCCGTGGCCAAAATCCTGGCAATTCATCGCTCAACGCTTTACCGATGGGTCGGCGCTGGCGTGTTCCCCGCGCCGGTTCGGCTTGGGCCAGCCGCGACCGGATTCGAGAAATCCACCGTCCGGGCCTGGATCGCGTCCAGACGCAGCGGCCGCGTGTATCGGTGCTGACCGAGCAAACCGAGAAAATCACGCCCCCGATATTCGATGAAAATGATTTTTCGTCCAACATAGGGGCCTGGTTTTGATTCAAAATTATGCGACGCAATGCGACGGAAATAATGTAGAATCGAAAACCCAAAAACCAGCTATGGGATTCAAAAATGGATCATGAAATCATCAATGAATCGTACCGAAAGGTCGCCGCAATCATCCGCGAATTGGGCACCCTGACCGTCGCGCCCAGCGGCGACCAAACGCTCGAAGGAGCGCGCCACGAGCGGCTCTGCGCTGTTGACAATGCCGTGCAGGCGGCTGACGAACTGGCTGAAATGCTGGAAATTTTGGCGGGGAATTTTCAGCGCAGAAATTAAACTAAATCACAAGTTTGTTAAACAAAAACGGCCTCAATCTTTGAGGCCCTTTTTTGCACCGAACATAATGCCAGGGCTATAATAAGGACGTTGGTTGAGTTGACGCAAAAAAGAAAACCCCTGGGAATCATCGCGCCCTAACGCTATCCCAGGGGTCCACCACAGAAGCTATGACATTATTTTACCAATCTGGCCGCGATAACGCAAACAATAATTCTCAAAAACAAGGTTTCGCGGCAGAAAATTTCCTCTCAGCGCAACTTGCGCAAGTTTATGCTTCGCTTCAGCACGGCGCCGTCGCCAGCGACGACCTTGATGGCGGCGACTCAGATCAGTTTTTGCCGCTAGCCGACGACGAGTCCGAGGCTGAGGAAATCAGCCAGGGCCAAGACCACGCGGACGCCCTGGCGCACTGCGACACTCTGCAAAAAATTGCCCCGCCCCGCGAAGGCAAAACCTGGCGCAACCTCTTTAAGCAGGCCCAGGAACATTGGCAAGGCGTCCCACGCCTGACCAGCGCCCTGGAAGCGTTCAGCCGTTTCAATCTCCGCAAACCTGAACTCACGACCGAAGAATTATTTCTTGATCGCGGCACCCCCGCGCAGCGGGCCGAGGCCTTGCGTAAACTTGAAGGCAACGCGGCCCGGTTGGACGCGGCAAAATCTGCAAAGGCCCTACTCGAAATCGCTCAGGGCCTGCACCCGCTGGCGCTGCGCTCCTGGGCCGAAGCGCCGGCAGCCGAATCCGCGCCGCAAGCCGTGCTGCGGCAAAAAGAAAGCCGCGCCGCCGTCAAGCGGGCACAAATGTCACAGAAGGAGATCTGCGACCTGGCCAGCGAAAGGGCAGCCTGGGTTAGGATGGTCGTCGAGGAAATGGGCAAGACGATTAATTCGTTCCGCGCACACGGCAGGGGCGCAGAAGTTCCCGATATTGTGCACGCCACCGCCGATGCCGTGCGGGCCAAGATTCTGGCGCTTGACCCAAGGTACAAAGGGCTAAGCGCCTACAAAGACGACGAACGGTTGTTCCGGAAATGGAGCAAACCCAGCCTTTGGCGCAAAAGAATGACCGCCAGCCTGGCCGACGACCGCGCCTCCTGGCTGCGCGGCTATTGTTCCTATGACTATGGAAATATGCAGCTGCATATGTCCCGCGAGGCCGCCCTGGCCCGCGCCGACCAAGCGCAGGCGTCCCGAAATTTCATGGAGAACACCTGGCTGGCAGCCGAAATGGGGGACCAAAACCAAGGATTTACAGTGGCTGAAGCCTGGGAAAAAGGGCCGTCAAATCCTGTCGTAGCCGCCGCCGAACACGGTGTTCGGGCAGTCGCCCTGACAAAAATCTACACAGATCAAGGCTTGGAACCCAGGCTTTTTACTGGCACCCTGCCGAGCCGTTTTCACCCCCGCGCCCTGGCGGGAAAAATCCTAGACGCCAACGGAAAAACCACACGCCATCGCACAGTGCCGAACCAGCGATACAACCACCTGCTTTGCCCGCGCGATGGCAAAAATTGGTTAATGAGCGCCTGGCGCCAGGTCGGACGATTTGCTGACCGCGAAGGGATTTCGTTTGAATTTATTCGCTGCCTCGAAGTGCATAAAACAGACGGCACACCGCATTTACATGCGACAATTTTTGCCCGCCCCGACCAATGGGACAGGCTGGAAGAAATCTTGCGTGAGCAGTTTTTATGGGCCGACTCGCCGGAAGAACCCGGCGCCGTGGAACGCCGCGTAACCATCAAAAAAATTCAAGGCAGCGCCGAAGGAAATCAGCGGGCCACAAATTACATTCTGAAATCGATTTTCTATATTCTGAAACAGGTTGGCGCAGGCCAGGGCGACAACGCCGCGCCAGGCCAGAAATTTCTCGCCCACGGCGGCGAGATCGACCAACTGCGCTCAATCGGGGCACATTCAATTGAGTACTCCCAAGATTTCGTCGGCATGTGGCGGTTTTTAAGGTCCGTCGCCAACCCGCGCCGAATCCCAATGTGCCTGTTGAAGGCCTGGGGTTATGCCCACGCGCATGCCGCAGCGGGACAAAACCCTCCGTGGACACGGCAGAAACTCGATGCGACAGCTGAGATGTCCGATGAAGATCTTCAGCGGAAAGTGCGCAGCTTGGACGCGGCTTGCCGGACTGCGCCAGAGCACTACGCGGCCTTTTTCGCCGAAATGCAGAAATTAGGCGGCGCAGCACGGCTGGCCGGGGAAATCGTTTTTGACCAGGAAGAGGGCGAATATCGGGAGAGAAAAAACAGGCACCTGAGAATTCTGGACGGCGCAAAAAACGCTGATGATTTGCCAATGCCTCCATCGATGGCAATGTCCTGGCAGGCCAGGCGCGACTGGCTGACGCGGGTGCCGGCGTACGCGGAAATTTTAAAGACAGCCGAGGTCGTTGATGACCCCCCAAGCGATCCCCGCGACGATTGGAAGCTTGACGACGACGGTGTGCCTTACATCGAGGAGCCCAGTTGGGACGCCGATGGAAATTTTTGCGGCACGCAGGTCAGCGCCTGCGTGACCTTCGCGCTCAACGAAGTGAAAACCAAATTGTGGGCGCCAAGCAAGGAACGGTCGGCTTACCTCCGTGAGGCGGCGGCGGTTTCCGCGAAGGCCTGCGAGGAAATGCGTCGAGCCATCGCCCTCGTCAAACAGGCCGGGAAACCGCTGGACGCCCTAAAAACTTTGGCCGAAAAGACGCTGAAAACAGCAAAAAAATCCCTCGACGCGGCCGCGAAAAAATTGGAGCTTGACGAGTTTTGCGGGCAGTTTTTTATACATGACCAAGGCCAGCGCGAGGCGCTGGCTAACACCTTGCGCAGCCTCTGCGAGGCCGCGCTCACTAGCCCTCCTGATGGAAATTTAGCACCGGGGTAGGCGCTAAGCCCTTCAAAAATTCTCACCATCCTGACAAAAAATTCGCCTCCTTTCTGCGGCGCAGGGAGGATTTTTTTTGCGCGAACAGAATTTGACCAGCAAAAATTTTCGTAGCAAACTATTCCTGTAGCATGTTCTACCAAGGAATGATATGAGCACGAAAAAACTTGCCGCGCAAATCGCCAGCTTGACGAAAAAATTGCTGGAACAACAACGCGAGGATGCTGAAAAAATCGGCCAGGCCATCCTGCGAATCGCTGCCAGCAAACCAGGCAGCGGGGCACAGCTAGCCGAGGTGCTGCGGCGTTCCGGCGAGGTAAAGGCTGCCAAAATTTTGCTGGAAAACGTCGATGATGGGCCACAGGAAGAAAGAGCGGCAGGCAGTGTCGGTGTGCCACCGACGCCTGTTCAGCCTCCGGTTGAAGGGCCGGTCGCTGCGCTCCCTGGCAGCGGCTCCGCCGCTGTTTCTACCCACCTTGGTGAGCAAAAATGACTGTCCGCCAACGCTCCTGCACGTTAAATATTCGCCTGACTGTCGACGAAAAATTGGCGCTGGAAGCGGCGGCGCGGCAGCACAAAATTTCGGCAGGGGCGTTGGTCCGACTAGCGGTTTTTTCGCGTGAGCTACCCGACACCCGAACAGTCGGAATCGACCCCGGCGCCCTGTCCGCCTATCGTCAACTTCAGCCGCTTCAAAGCAATCTAAACCAGTTGGCGCGTCACCTAAATCTGGCCGCGCAACGCGGCGATCTGTACCGCGTGGTAACGAGAAGCGAGGTCGGCGCGGTCGCAAAAATGACGACCGCCGCCTATCTGCTTCTGCGCAAATTGCGCCGCGAAATGATCGGCGCGGACGTAGAGGACGAGCAATGATTTGCCAGCGAATCCCCGACAATGGGCGAAGGTCCGCAAAAAAAACCAGCGACTACACAGACGGGAAAACGCGCCACGCCGACAAGGGCAGCGAACGAGTTCAATACACCATGGGAAACGTCAGCGATGCCGTGGAAATGGAGGCCGTCGCCAACCATTTTGCACGAGTCGAGGCCTTAAAAATCCCGGTCCGCCACTACATCCTGTCGCCAGAAGTCAGCGACAAAATCCTGACTCACAATGACTGGCAGAAGGCCGCCGAGATTTTTCTGGCCGAAAGAAATTGCCCGCCAGGCACGCTTTGGAAAATGGCGGTCCATACAGATGGACACGATGGCAGGCACCCGCAACACGCCCACATTTTGATTGGCGTCTATTCAGCAGACGGCGCCCGCGTTCCCGAATCGTGGGACGCAAGGGCCTGCAAAGCGGCGAGCGCCCGCATCGAACGCGAACTCGGCCTGACCTCCAACGCCAGCCGCGCAGGTCTGCGCCGCGCCCAGGTACTCGACGCCAACCAGATCCAAGACCTGGCCCGCAGGTCCAGAGACTTGAGGCATTTCCGCCAACAGCTTTACCGCCGAGGAATCCGCACAACCGTCCGCAAACACAACGATGGCAAGCCTTACGCGATTTCGTTTTCCCTCGATGGCGCGGCCTGGACGCCAGGCGGGCAGGTGGGCGAAGCCTGTCGATTTGGCAACCTGGTCAAGCAATTTGGCGAAAAGCCGCTGCCCAACGTCACCCACCACCGTGCCCAAAAAATCATGTCGGCCCGCGCCGCCCGCCACGCCGCCGAGGCCCTGGTCCAGGGCGGAGCCGCGCCGCAAACCCGCGAGCAGCAGCAGCGTGAACGCGAAGAGCAGCAAGCCCGCCGCGCAATCGCGGCGCTAGCGCGATTGTTCGCAAACCGCCCGCTACCACAGCAGCGCAGCGACGAAAGTTTCTACCAGCGCCGCCAGCGGGAACTCGAGGCATCAGCCGTTCTCCTACAACGCCGCCGCGAGGAAGAACAGGCCGAGCGCCAGCGCCAGGCACAGCGCCGCAACGCCCCAGGCTATCTGCGGCCATAGCCCTCTATATATAGGACAGCAGTCATCATGGAAAACATCGAAATCGTCATCGAAAAGGAATGGGTCCGCCTTTGCGACCGCCCCGCCTGGATGCGCCTGGCCGACGCCCGCGTAGTTTGGCTGGAAGCCGGCCAAATCTTGGTCGCCAGCACCCTCGGCCACGAGGACGCGCCACCCGCCCAAGCGCCAATTGCCCAAGGCGATGAGGAATTCTTGCAAGCGGAGTTGGCCGGTTTTCTGCGCCACCGCGAAGGCGACGACGACGCCGAGCCAGACACCGACACGCTGACCGGATGGGAGGACTAAGCCATGAAGATCAACGGAAAATCCGCCGCCGTCGCCGACGCTGGCGCCAGCGATCAAACGCCCCCGCCCCTCGATGGCCTGGACGCCTTACTTGCAGATCTAATCAGCGCCACATCGCCGCAAGCAGGCGAGGCCGAGGCCGAAGGCCGCGCAGCCACGCACCCCTCGGCGGAACCGGCGCAGCCGGCCAGGAGCCTGGAAGAAATTTTCGCGGACGCCGCCGCCCTGCTAGCCGACGAGACCGCCAGCCTCGACGACCCGCGCTGGCAGCCGCTTTTGGCCGAGGCTGCGCAGCGCCGTTATGTCCCATCGGGCCGCAAACCCGACCCCGGCGCCAGCCCCGTTGTCAGAATTTTCGCCGCCCACCGCGCAAAATTTGAGGAATTTCTCGCAGAAAACTGGCTAGTAGGCAGCAAAAAATGCTAAGAATTCTCAGAAAATTAGTAGAGTCTCCAACTCTCTGGCGTCCCCGCGCCTGGATGACACCCGTCATCCTGGTCCTGCTGGCGCTGCTGGTCGCCGTCAGCCTCGGCTGGCCCGAAGGGGCGTACGCGCAGCAAATCAGCGATCTACCGACCATCGAACAACTCCAGGCGGCCAGCGACACGACGCCAATGGACGCCTCGAAGAAGATTCTCAGCGGCCTGCTCGGCGTGGATCGCGTCGCCAGCCCATTCGCCGAAGGCGGCGCCCCGCAGACCCCGCTGCAGAAAATCATGTTTATTTTCAACGGCCTATTGTTCGTCCTGGGCGGCGGATACCTCGGTTGGCGCATGCTGGAAACCGTCACCCGCACCGCGACGAGCGGCGAAATGTCATGGGGCAGCGACAAGGGCGGATGGCGAGAACCGATCCGCCTGACCCTCGGCATTTTTGGCCTGGTGCCGATCTTCAGCGGCTTTTCACTCGCTCAAGCCACGCTGATTTGGGCCTTATCCCTTGGAATCGGCGGCGCGAATTTGGCGCAGGAAGCGATGGTTGACGCCGTTACGTCAGCGCAGTTTTTGCCCGAACCGGCGCCCACCGCCGAGGGCGCAACCGCGCCATCAACCATCGCGCAAGCCGCAAGCGCGGCTACCATTTTTGCGGTTTGCCAGGGGTGGAGGGAGGAAAACGACGCCATGATCCTGGGCGCCGCAGCGGCGCCCTCAGCCCCCAATCTGTCCCCGCGAACCACTGAAAACACTGGCTTTGCAGGCACCCGCCAGATCGTGGCTTGGCCCGGCTGCGGAACCCTGGAAATGCCTGGCGCAGGGAACCAAAAGGCGGAAGAAAGCGTAATTTCGTCCGGCCACGATTACGCCGCGATGGCGTACCGCGCCGTCGCCGCCCGGGCGCAGGCCGCAGTCCAGAGCGCGCAGAACCAAATCGCGCAGGGCGTGCCGGCGATCGTCCGCGCCCACTGGCACGAGATCGGCCGGTGGGGCCTGGAAAATGGCACCCGCGCCCCGGAGGCGGTCGCGGCCAGCCTGCGCGACGATATTGCCCGATTCGCCGCGCTGACGCAGACCGAGCTCCGCAAAAATTTGACCGCCGCCCTGCCTCCCGACGGCAGCGCAGCCCGCGCAGCGGCGCAGGCGAGGTTAACCGAAAGTGGGTGGATGCAAACGCCTCTCATTTACCAAATCCGCGCAGAAGCGGAGGGCGTCCAGCTTGCGGCGTTGAATGCTTACCAGGTTTCCGTCCACCCGGACCCCGATCTCGCAGTGTTCACTCAAAAATTCCAGATCGGCCCATACCTGGCCGAGTCGCTACTGAACCAAGCGCAGGCCGCTGACGTCGGCGACGGCGGCGGCTGGTGCCCCGAATCGCTAAAAACCAGCAGTGGGAATTGTTCGTTGGGGCAAGCGATCCTACGCGGCGTCGTGGATATGGCAGCAACTGACGGCCAAGGGCGCGTTGACCCGTTGCTCGCGGCCAAAAAAATTGGTGACGCCACGATGGTCCTTGGGCAGGGCGCCCTGGGCGTCTCCGCGTTCCCGACCAGCCTGCTGCCGGGCGGTTTTTTGGCGAAAAAAGTCATGAGTTTCGCGGTTGGAGACCTGCTCGAAAAATTCCAAAACGGGCTCGCGCCAATCGGCTGGGCGCTGTTGCTGGCGGGCATGCTGCTATCCCTTTATATTCCGCTGATCCCCTTAATTACCTGGGCATCTGCCGTCATTTCCTGGCTATTTTCGGTCCTCGAGGCCTTGTTGCAATCCGGAGTTTCGCTATTAGCGCACTTCTCGCCGCCAGGCGGCGGCGAACAAATTTTCAGCGGGGCAAGCGCAAAAGTTTACCTAGCCGCGTTGAACCTCGTGTTAAGACCGATTGTCATGGTTTTGGGCTTCTTCGCCGCTTGTTCAGCCCTACCGTACATCGGCGGCTGGCTGTTGCCCCTTTTTTTTGCCGTCATCGGCCAGGTTCAAGGCGATTCATTAACGGGCCTCGCGTCCATTGTTGGGTTTATTGGGATCTTGGGCGTCACGCTTTTCGGCCTGGTTCAAACGGTGTTCTCGTTGGTCCTAATCGAACTGCCAAATCGACTTTTGGTCAACTTGGGCGGCGAAAGCAGCACCCCGACCGCCGCAATTTCCGCCGCTGCCGCAGCGGGCGCCCTGACCAGCGCAGCCGGTCACGCCCCGAGCACCGCTGGCATTCGCAGCGCCCTGGGCAAATCAGGCGGCGGCGATGCCCCGGCCCGCGTCCCTGGCGGTCGCCCGCCAGCCCCGCCCGCTGCACCCCAAACCACACCCGCCAAATAAAGGAGCCCCACCATGAAAGCCACAAAAATAGCCGCTGGAACCGCAAAATTTGCCGGAAGGCAGGTCATCCGCCCCTATGCCGAGCTTGGAAAATCCGGCAAGTCGCTGGCCGGCACGCTAGCGTGGTCCTGGCGCACCGTCCGCGAAACTTGCCGCCAGCCGGAGCCGGACGCAATTCAGCGCCAGGCCAGCAAACTTTTCGACCAGGATGCGGACAAGGAGGCCGCCCGCAAGGCGAAATTTGAATATCTGGCACGCGAGCGGGGCAGGTCGGTCGCGTGGATGGAAAGACAACTCAGGCAGTGCCGAATTTTGCACGCGGGCATGGTCGGTTTATCAACTTTGTGTACTACCTTCGCTGTCGGGTACGCCCTTTTCATGCCTGGCGAGCCCTGGGCAAACGCTGTGCTGGCGCTGATTTTCCTGCTAGGCGCGGCGATTTCCACGCTGACCGGGGTCCGCGCCAGCCTGGGAGCGTACTGCCTACAGGAGCGCGAAGCCGCAACCGTCCTGCAAGTCCCATGGCAGCGAATTCTGCTGCCCGCCGATGATGGCGTGCCTGATCACCCCCTGCCAGGCACCGATGATGGCGCACCAGCCCACCTGAAAATCGTTAGTTAGCCAGCCTTCCTACGCAGGGGGCGCCGCCCCCTGCACCCCCATGCTCGCCGCAGGGCAAGCGGGCCAGGTGAAAACCACCTGCCCCGCAGGCCCGCAAAGCATGGGTCGCCGCCGATGGCGGCTCTGCTACGCCCCAGGCGTCAAGGGTGCGGCTGCGCCCGCAATCCTCACCCGGTCCCCCCCGCTGCGCGGCGGGCTGCGGCTTCCGGTCGCGCCCTTGACCCCCGGTGCTGCGCCTGCTCACGCACCTGGAGACCTCAAGCGGCCAGCGACGACCGCTTCCCACCCGGGACGACAGACAGCGGCGTGATAGGCCCACGAGCCAACTCATCCAGATAATCCGCCCAGGCCTGCGCCATTTCCCGACGCTGTTCGACGAACCTGGCGCGGTCATAAGCCTCGCCGAGTTCCTCCCTGCTGTTATGCGCCAGGTGGCGCTCGATGATTTCGGTATCCCACCCCAACTTCTCACGAATCATTGACCGGGCCATCGCCCGAAATCCGTGGGCCGTGATTTCCTCCTGCGTGTCATAGCCCATCGACCTCAACGCAGCATTGACCGTGTTTTCGCTGATGAACCGCGAATATCCGTTCTTCCCCCGCCTGCGCGACACACTCTTAAAAACCGGCCCGGTCGGCCCGGTCAGCCCCTCCAAATCTCGCAGGATCTCAACGGCCTGGCGCGGCAGAGGGACCAGGTGCGGCATGGCATCAGCCCGCGCCGAATGGCGCATTTTCATAATTTCTGGCGGGCAAACCCACAGCGCAGCGTCCAGATCAACTTGTTCCCAAGACATCCTGCGGGTCTGGCCGGGGCGCTGGAACAATAGGGGCGTGATGCGCAACAGCGCCCGCGTGATTTCATGCCCGCTGTAAGCCCTCAAGTCCCGCATCAACTGACCAACACGCGCAGGCTCAAGGATTGCGGCGTGATGCCGCACCCTCGGGGAAGGCAGCTTGAAATCAGCCACGCCAGGCGCCATAAAATTTTCCTGAACTTCCAAGATCCCCTGCGTTACTGCGAAGCGGTAAATCCGGGCCACACTCTCGCGCAGCCGAACCGCCGTTTCCCGCGTCCCGCTGGCGGCAACCCGTTCCAAGACTTTATATACGTCCATCCTCGGGATCAGCCCGATGGGCAGATAACCGAGCGACGGGAAGGCGTGCAGTTCAAGCTGGCGCAAGATCTTGGCCGAGTAGGAAGATGACCATTCATGGACACTGGTCGCATGAGCGTGCCAAGCCCTAGCCGTTTTCTCAAACGTATCAAGCGCCCGCTTGCGGGCCGCTTGCTTCTTCTCAAGCCTAGCAATCTTCGGATCTTTCCCCACGGCGCGAAGCATGCGTTTTTCGTCGGCCAGGCGGCGGGCCTGAGCCAGGCCCAGCGTAGGGTAGCTGCCAAGGCTGAGCTTGCGCTTAATCCCTGCTTCATCCGTGTACCTGAAAACCCAGTGTTTGCCCCCAGTAGGCAGCACCCGCAACCCCAGGCCGTGCCCGTCGCCGAGCAGATATTCCTTGTCGCGCGGCGAGGCGTTCGCACACGCCCGGTCAGTCAATCCAGCAGTCATCAAAGTGTCCCATTTTTTTCGATTCCGGAAAGGGAACTTTATGGGACACCCACAGGGACCAGCAAGCAGCGCGATTCGATGCGACGCAACGCGACAACTTGCGATCGAATTATCGGCTAAGTGATTGACTCTACGGGGGATTTGCGACTTTCTGCGGCTGAATGCGACAGAAAAAAGAAGGGGATGGTGGCCCGGGGCGGAATCGAACCACCGACACAAGGATTTTCAATCCTCTGCTCTACCGACTGAGCTACCGGGCCAGGCCAAGACGGTGAATCATACACGAATTTTTTTCCTTGTGCAGTTCGCGCCACAGGGAAATAGCCCAATCCACCCTCTGCCCTCTATAATGGAGGGGTCTCCACCTGCGTTCCTTCCTGCGGCATGTCCGTTGATGTCCTGACCTTCGGCCTGAACCACGTGTCCGCGCCTGTTTCCGTGCGCGAACGGGTGTCGTTCCCGGTCGAACTCCTCAAGCCCGCCCTGTCGGCCCTGCGCTCCGCGTTCGGCACGTCGGTGCGCGAGGCCGCGATCCTGTCGACCTGTAATCGCACCGAGATCTACTGTGCGGCCGATCCCGGCGTGGGCGCCCAGCTGCCCGGCTGGCTGGCGGAATTCAACCGCCTGGAAGCCGGCCAGCTCGCGCCCCACCTGTATCAGTACCAGCGCAACGATGCCGTCCGTCACGCCTTTCGCGTGGCCAGCGGCCTGGATTCCATGGTGCTGGGCGAGCCGCAGATCCTGGGGCAGATGAAGGACGCCGTGCGCGCCGCCGAGCAGGCCGGCACGCTGGGCACGCTGCTGCACCAGTTGTTCCAGCGCACCTTCTCGGTCGCCAAAGAGGTCCGCTCGCAGACCGCGATCGGCGCGCATTCCGTCTCGATGGCGGCGGCGGCCGTGCGGCTGGCCGAACGCGTGCTGGGCGACCTGTCCTGTGCGAACGTGCTGTTCATCGGCGCGGGCGAGATGATCGAGCTCTGCGCGACCCACTTCTCGGCCGTGAAGCCGCGGCAGATGGCCGTCGCCAACCGCACCCTCGAACGCGCCGACCTGCTGGCCCGCCAGTTCGATGCACGCACGCTCAAGCTTTCCGCCTTGCCGGACCACCTGGCCGAATTCGACGTGGTGGTGTCCTGTACGGCCTCATCCCTGCCCATCCTCGGCCTGGGGATGGTGGAAAGGGCTGCGCGCACGCGGCGCCACCGCCCCATGGTGATGGTGGACCTGGCCGTGCCGCGCGACATCGAGCCCGAAGTCGGCCGGCTGGCCGACGTGTACCTGTACACGGTCGACGACCTGGGCCGCATGGTGCAGTCGGGCACGGACGCGCGTCGCGCCGCCGTGGTTCAGGCGGAAGCCATCATCGAGGCCCGCGTGCAGCATTTCATGCACTGGCTCAGCAACCGCGCCATCGTGCCCGCCATCATCGACTACCAGCAAAACGCCGACGCGCTGCGCCAGGCCGAGCTGGACCGCGCCCGTCGCCTGCTGGCCCGGGGCGACGACCCGGGTGCCGTCCTGGAACAATTGGCCTACAGCCTGACTCACAAATACATGCACGGTCCGCTGGCCGCCCTGAACCGCAGCGAGGGCGCCGAACGCGACCAGCTGCTGACGCTGCTGCCCCGCCTGCTGCCCGAATCCGGCGCCCGCCGCCGGTAGCGGCTTTCCCCGTCCCTTCGCCCCACGATCCGCCGGCTCATTGCGCGCGGATCGCGTTCCTCTTGGATCTTCCGGAATTCCCTCATGAAAAGCTCGATGCGCAGCCGCCTGGAACAGCTCAGCCACCGTCTGGCCGAGATCGACGCCATGCTGGCCGAGCCAGACAGCGCCGACGACATGGACCGGTTCCGCAAGCTGACACGGGAACGGGCCGAGCTCGAGCCCGTAGTGCGCGCTTTCGAGTCGTGGGAACGCGCCTGCGACGACCAGGCGACGGCCCGCGAGCTGCTCGCCGACCCGGACATGAAAGCCCTGGCCGAAGAAGAGCTCGCCGGCGCGCAGGAGCGCATCGACCGGCTGGAGGCCGAGCTGCAGATCCTGCTGTTGCCCAGGGATCCCGACGACGACCGCAGCGTCTTCCTGGAAATCCGCGCCGGCACGGGCGGCGACGAAAGCGCGCTGTTCGCCGGAGACTTGCTGCGCATGTACATGCGCTACGCCGAAACGCGCGGCTGGCGGGTCGAACTGATGTCGGAAAGCGCCTCCGAGCTGGGCGGCTACAAAGAGGTCATCGCCCACATCCAGGGCGAGGGCGTCTACGGGCAGCTGAAGTTCGAGTCCGGCGCGCATCGGGTGCAGCGCGTGCCGGAGACCGAATCCCAGGGGCGCGTGCATACCTCGGCCTGCACGGTCGCGGTGATGCCCGAGGCCGATGCGCAGCTCGACATCCAGATCAATGCCAACGACCTGCGCATCGACACCTTCCGCGCCAGCGGCGCGGGCGGGCAGCACATCAACAAGACCGACTCCGCCGTGCGCATCACCCACCTGCCCACGGGCCTGGTGGTGGAGTGCCAGGACGACAGGTCGCAGCACCGCAACAAGGACAAGGCCATGCAGGTGCTGGCCGCCCGCCTGAAGGACCGGCAGCAGCAGGAAGTCCACGCCCGCGAAGCCGCCCAGCGCAAGAGCCTGGTGGGTTCGGGAGACCGCTCCGAGCGGATCCGCACCTACAATTTTCCGCAGGGGCGGGTGACGGACCACCGCATCAACCTGACCCTCTACAAGCTGGCCCAGGTGATGGACGGCGACCTGAACGACGTCACCAACGCGCTGCTGGCCGAACACCAGGCCGAGCAGCTGGCCGCGCTGGCGCTGGACTGAGGCCGCGCCGTGGCCCGCACCTTGCGCGAAGCGCTGGCCGGCAGCCCCTTGCCGCGCCTGGAATGTCACCTGCTGTGGCAGGCCGTGCTCGACGTGCCGCGCGCCTGGCTGATCGCCCATGACACCGACCCGCTGGACGCGCGGCACGTCGCCGCCTATCAGGCGCTGGAGACCCGCCGGATCGCCGGCGAGCCCATGGCCTACATTCTGGGCCGCCGCGAGTTCTGGGGGCGCGACTTCAAGGTCACGCCGGACGTGCTCATCCCGCGGCCCGAGACCGAACTGCTGGTCGAATGCGGGTTGCGGGCCGTGGCGGGTGTCCCGGCGCCGCGCGTGCTGGACCTGGGGACCGGCAGCGGCGTGGTGGCGATCTCCATCGCCCTGGACCGCCCGGACGCGCGGGTCCAGGCCGTGGACTGCAGTGCGGCCGCGCTGGCGGTCGCCGAAATGAACGCACGCGCCCTGGGGGCAAAGCTATTGTTTTCCCTCGGGAGTTGGTACGATACTCAGTTGGATCCGGGGCGTTACGCATTGATCGTCTCGAATCCTCCCTACATCGACAGTCGGGATTCCCACCTGGTCCAGGGCGACCTGCGTTTCGAACCCCGGGGCGCGCTGACCGACGGAGAAGACGGCCTGAGCGCCCTGCGCACCATTGTGCGGGGGGCGCCCGCCCATCTGCTTCCCGGCGGGGCCTTGTGTGTGGAACATGGCTGGGACCAGGCGGCGGCCGTGCGCGGCCTGTTCCTGTCGTCGGGATTTTCCGATGTCGCCAGCCTGCGGGACCTGGCCGACATCGAACGGCTTACCTGGGGCCGCCTGCCGGCCTGAATTTTCAAAGAGACCACCATGAGCGAAGCAGCACAATCCGAAGTCCAGAATTTCATCCGCGAAACCGTCACCGGCCATCCGGTCGTGCTGTTCATGAAGGGCACCGCGCAGTTCCCCCAGTGCGGGTTCTCCGGCCGCGCCATCCAGATCCTGAAGGAAGTCGGCGTGACGAAACTGGTCACGGTCAACGTCCTGGAGGACGCCGAAGTCCGCCAGGGGGTCAAGGACTACGCCAGCTGGCCCACTATTCCGCAGCTGTACGTCAAGGGCGAATTCGTCGGCGGGACCGACATCATGAATGAAATGCATGCCAGTGGCGAGCTGGCGACCCTGCTGAAGGACGCCGGGGCCGTCGAGTGACCCCAAGACGCCGGCTGGTGGTCGGCATCACCGGGGCGACGGGCGCGCGCTATGCATTGCGCCTGCTCGAGCTGGCCCGGTCCCAGGACGTCGAGACCCACCTGGTGATCTCGCCGTCCGGGGTGCTGAACATCCGCCACGAGCTGGACATGGACCGCGCCGCGGTTCATGCGCTGGCCGACCATGTCTACAGCCCGCGCGACGTGGGCGCCGCCCTGGCCAGCGGCAGTTTCACGACCGCCGGCATGGTGGTGGCACCGTGCTCCATGCGCACGCTGGCCGCCGTGGCCCACGGGCTGTCGGACAACCTGATCGCCCGCGCCGCGGACGTCACGCTGAAAGAACGCCGCCTGCTGGTGCTGATGGTGCGGGAGACCCCCTTCAATCTCGCGCACTTGCGCAACATGACCGCCGTGACCGAGATGGGCGGGGTCATCTTTCCGCCGCTGCCCGCCTTCTACATGCGGCCCTCCAGTCTCGACGACATGATCGACCACACCGTCTGCCGGGTGCTGGATCTTTTCGACATCCATGTGCCGGGGCCTCGCTGGGAGGGCATGGACGGTACGCCTGGGACTGGATCGCTACGTTCGGATACACTCTGACAGGCCGTCATTCCCATCCGCGACTCCCATGATCAAAAAAGTTCCTGTTCCGCAGCTCCGTGTCGGGATGTATGTCCAGGACCTCGGCGGATCCTTCCTGGACCATTCCTTCTGGCGGTCCCGCTTCCTGATCTCCAACGAACGCAAGCTCGAGAAACTGCGGAAATCCCGCCTGGACTGGGTGCTGATCGACACCAGCCGGGGGCTGGACGTCGGCGGCGCGGACGAGCTCGCGGCGGTGGCGCCGGCGACGGGCCCGGTCGGCTCGCCGGCCGCCGCACGGCATGCCGGCGCGGCGGCCACCAGCGAGCAGCAGGCCTTCGACGACGCCCGAGACATCCTGGACGATTCCCGGGACCACGTCCAGCAGCTCTTTGCCGAGGCCGAGCTGGGCAACAAGGTGGATCTGAGCCAGATCCAGGGCCTGGTGCAGGACATGGCGGATTCGATCGACGGGCATCCCGATGCCCTGACCAGCCTGGCCCGCATCAAGAAAGCCGACCAGTATCTCTACGCGCATTCAGTGGCGGTCGCGGCGCTGATGACCTCGCTGGCCCGCACCATGCGGCTGGCCGACGAGCACGTGCATCTGGCCGGCATGGCCGGCCTGCTGCACGATATCGGCAAGGTCGGCGAACCTCCCGAGATGTCGGGCAGGACCAGCCGGGCGGTCCAGCCGCCCGCGGAACTGCTGCGCCAGCACCCGGCGGCGGGCGCCGCCGTGCTGCGCGCCGATCCGTCCATTCCGCCGGAGGTCGTCGAGGTCTGCCTCCACCACCACGAACGCATGGACGGCAAGGGCTTTCCGGACCAGCTGTCCGGCAAGCAGATCGGCCTGCTGTCGCGCATGGCGGCGATCTGCAATTACTACGATGAAATGACTTCCAGCCGGCCCTTCCGCAAGGGCTGGGATCCGGCCTTCACCCTGTTCAAGATGCTCAAGTCGGAAGGCCAGTTCGACATGGACGTGCTGGGCGCCTTCGTGCGCTCGATCGGCCGCTATCCGGTGGGCTCCATCATCAGCCTGATCAACAGCGAGCTGGGCCTGGTGGTGGCCCAGAACCGCGACACGCCCGAGCAGCCGGTGGTCAAGGTCTTCTATTCCATCCGCTGGGCGCACGCGATCCCGGAGCGCCGCGTCGACCTGTCGGATCCGGATTGCGGCAGCGCCGTGCTGCCGGTGCGCGCGCCGGTCGATTGGGCGCAGTCGGGCCTGCCGGTGCCCCCCATCGTCGGCTGATCAGCGTCGGCCCCTCGTCCGGCGGCCGATCTGGACCGCCAGCCCGATGCCGATCGCGGCCAGGACGCTGGTGGCCACCCACGTCCATTGCCAGTCGCCGCCGGCCTGGTTGACGACCCACGCGACCAGCGGCGGGCCGATGAACTGGCCCAGCGCCGAGCACTGCTGCATCCATCCGATGGTGGTCGAGGTGGTGTGCGCGCTGGGTGCCAGGGTCAGCGCCAGAACGAACAGCGTGGCGGGCACCAGCCCGCCCACCATCGAGAACGTCAGCACGGCGAAGAACTGCGCCACGGCCGGCAGGTGGGCGCCGAAGGCGGCATACGCGCACACGATCATGGTGCCCATGCCCAGGGTCAGCAGGTGCCAGGCTCGTGTGCCCCGGTGCAGCAGGCGGCCGGCGGCCAGGTTGCCAATGGCGTTGACACCCGCGACGATGGCAGTCAGCAGGCCGGCCGTGGTGCCGGCGATGCCGGCGTTCACGTAGATGGTCGGCAGGAAGCCGATCACGGCGATCCACTGGCTGGCGTAGGTGCCGAAGGTCAGCGCCACCAGCCACACGTCCGCCGAGCGCAGGGTCGTGGCCACCAGCGCCAGCGCGGCCGGGCGCGGCTCGCGCGCGTCGGGCGGCGGGTCGCGGGGGACGATGGACAGCGTGAGCAGCCCGCAGGCCAGCGTCAGCGCGGCCAGCAGCAGCCAGAGCAGCCGCCAGTCGCCCAGGCTCAGGATCCAGGACCCCGACAGCAGGATGATGACGGTGCCCAGCGGCATGTAGCAGCCCCACCATCCCATGATCCGGCTGAGGCTGCCGGGCGGCACGAGGCGGCGGATCAGGGACGGCACCGGCATGGCGACCATCAGGAAACCGCAGCCCTCGATGGCGCGGCAGGCCAGCACCATGAGGCTGGAGTCCAGCCAGGCGCCCAGCGCCGAGGCGGCGGCCAGCGTGGCGAGCCCGGCCAGGATGCAGCGGCGCAGGCCGATGCGTTCGGCCACCAGGCCGATGGGCAGGCCCAGCGCCATGCCGCCCAGCTGGACGACGGACAGCAGGAAGCCCGATTGCACCAGGCTGAGCTGGAACTGCGCCTGCAGCTGGGGCAGGGCGGGGGGCAGTTTCCAGATGTGCAGCGCGGCGCAGATGCCCACCAGGACCAGGAAGATCGACGCCTTGGCCCCGTCGGCCTGAGGCGGCGGCCCGGCAGTGGCGGCGGGGGCCGTCATCGGGACACCGGCCCTCGCGGCAGCCAGCGCCAGAACATCCAGGCGGCGACCAGGCCGATGCCGCCGATGGCCGTGATGCCGGCGGCCAGCGATGCCGCGGCCGTCAGGCCGGACAGCAGCAGCGGTCCGCCGCTGCCGCCGAGATCCGTGATCTGGCGCCAGATGCCAAGGAAGACCGTGCGTCCCTCGCGCGGCGAGGCGTCCGCGCCGATGGTCATGATGATGCCCGAGCCGATGCCGTTGCCGAAGCCCAGCACCAGGCAGACGGCCAGCAGGCTGGCGAAGCCGGTCGTCCACGGCATGGCCAGCAGGCTCAGGCCCATGACCAGCATGCAGGGCATGGCGACCCACAGGCGGCCGTGCTGGTCCATGACCTTTCCCGCCGGATAGAACAGCAGCATGTCCACCCCGCCCATGAGGCCGTAGATCAGGGCGGTCGTGGTCGCATCCAGGCCGATGTGGTCGGCCCACAGCGGGATGACGATCTGCCGGCAGGCCCGCAGCGCCGAGACCAGCGCGGTGGCGATGCCCAGCGTCAGCAGGACGCGGGCGTGCTGGCGCATGAGGCCGGCCATGCTGACGCGCGCCGTCGCCGCCGTCGCCACGGTCTCGCGCGGCTCCAGGTCGGGAACGGCCATGGCCAGCGCGCCCGCGCCCAGCATGGCCAGCGCGGCCATCCAGTAGGCGCCGGGCAGGCCCAGCCAATGGATGAAGGCGGCCCCGCCGAACGGCCCGATGAACAGGCCGATGCGCATGGTGCCGCCCAGCGTGGACATGGCGCGGGCGCGCATGTGCAGCGGCACGGCCTCGACCAGGAAGGTCTGCCGGGCCAGCAGGAAGACCGCGCTGGCCAGGCCGATCATGAGCACGCCCAGCCCGAGCACCCAGGGCGCGCCGGCCAGCAGGCACAGCGCCAGCCCCAGCAGGCTGAAGGCGGCGGCGCCGACCATGGCCCGCCGTTCGCCGTAGCGGGTGGCGAGCGCGGCGGCGGGCAGGTTGGCCAGCAGCGATCCGATGCCCACCAGGGCGACGATCACGCCGGCGCCCGCGGAGCTGGCGCCCAGGTCGCGCGCGCTGAGCGCCAGGACCGGGAAGATGGCGCCTTCCCCCATGCCAAAGAGCAGGGACGGACCAAAAGCCGGCAGGGCGATCTGCCGCAGGCTGAAGGTTTGGGGGGAAGCAGGCACGGTCGGGCGGTTCGGGGACGCAATCGGGCATTGTCGCACATGGCCGTCCGTCTTGCCGGTCGCGCCCCCGCGGCACCGGGAAATCGTGTCGTTCCAGGCGCGGATGGAACAGGCGGAGGTCCTGTTTTCAGAGAGCAGTAAGCGTTATTACCGATTGTCGGGGGTGGCCGATGTCAGGCAAACTTCGCGCGCTCTCGCTGTTTACAAAACAGTACAAAATCCGGGTTTACCATCAACTCACAAAAGGGGCTCTCTCTCATGCAACGTCGTTCCTTCCTCAAGAAGGCTGCCTTTGGCGTAGCCGCCGGCGGCACCACCCTCGCCGCTCCGGTCTTCGCCCAGGATGCACCCACCCTCAACTGGCGCCTGGCGTCCAGTTTTCCGCGCAGCGCGGATGCGATCTACTCCGGCGGTGAAAACGTCGCCAAGTTCGTGTCCGAGGCCACCGGCGGGAAATTCCAGATCCGCGCCTTCCCGGGAGGCGAGATCCTGCCGGCGCTGGGCGTGCTCGACGGCGTGCAGAACGGCACCGTCGAATGCGGCCACACGGCGTCCTACTACTACTATGGCAAGGATCCCGCCCTGTGCTTCGACGGCGCGGTTCCCTTCGGCCTGAACACCCGCCAGTACAACGCCTGGGTGCGCCATGGCGGCGGCCTGAAGGTCCTGCGCGAGCTGTTCGCCAAGTTCAACATCGTCAATTTCCCCTGCGGCTATACCGGCACCCAGATGGGCGGCTGGTTCCGCAAGGAAATCAAGACCGTCCAGGACCTCCAGGGCCTGAAGTTCCGCACCGCCGCCTTCGCGGGCGCCGTGCTGATGAAGCTCGGCGTGGTGCCGCAGCAGATCGCCGGCGGCGACATCTATCCCTCCCTGGAAAAGGGCACCATCGACGCGGCCGAGTGGATCGGACCCTACGATGACGAAAAGATGGGCTTCCATCGCGTGGCGCCGTACTACTACTTCCCGGGCTGGTGGGAAGGCACCCTGCAGGTGTCCCTGTACGTCAACAAGGACAAGTACGAGGCCCTGCCCAAGCACTACCAGGCCGTCCTGGACCAGGCTTCTTCGCTGGCGACCCACACCATGATCGCCACCTACGACGCCGAGAACCCCAACGCCCTGAAGCGCCTGATCGGCGAGGGCGCCAAGCTGCGCGCCTTCCCGAAGCCCGTCATGGACGCCTGCTACAAGGCCGCCAAGGACACCTACGCCGAACTCTCGGCCAAGGACGCCAACTTCAAGAAGATCCACGACGCCTACATGGGCTTCCGCGACCACGAAATCCCCTGGTTCCGGATCGCCGAAGGCAGCTTCGACCAGTACATGGCCACTGCGGCGAAGTAATCGCCCGCATGCTTGTGCCGGCCCTCGCAGGCCGGCCTTTGTCGCCGGTTCGCGCACCAGCCCCCGTCTTCGGGGGCTTCTGCGCGTCCGCGCGTCGCCTTTTCTCTTTTGGTATTCACCATGAATGCACTCCTAGCCCTGTCACGGGTGATTGACGCCGTCAATCGCCGCGTGGGCCAGGCCGTGACCTGGTTGATCCTCCTTGCCGTGCTGGTCAGCGCCACCAATGCGACCGTGCGCAAGGTCTTCAACGTCAGTTCCAATGCCTGGCTCGAACTGCAGTGGTATCTGTTCGGCGCCGTCTTCCTGCTCGCCGCCGGCTACACCCTGCTCAAGAACGAGCACGTCCGCGTGGACGTGCTGGCCTCCCATCTGCCGCGCCGCACGCAGCTGTGGATCGAGGTCTTCGGCATCCTGTTCTTCCTGCTGCCCATGGCCGGCGTCATCATGTGGCTGTCCTGGCCGTTCTTCATGGACGCCTTCGTCAACAACGAGCAGTCCTCCAATGCCGGCGGCCTGACCCGCTGGCCGGCCAAGCTGCTGATTCCCATCGGCTTCGCGCTGCTGGTCTCTGCGGGCATCTCGCACCTCATCAAGTGCATCGGCTGCCTGCGCGGCGTGTGCGCGGATCCGCGGGACACCCATCCCGGCAAGTCCGCCGAAGAAGAACTGGCCGAGGAAATCGCCCGGGAAGCCGAACTGCGCGAGTCCGCCTCGCATGAAGAGGGGCGTTGAACATGGAAGCTCTGTTTCTTGCCTATATGGCGCCGATCATGTTCGGCATGCTGGTCATCCTGCTGCTGCTGGGCTTTCCAGTCGCTTTTTCGCTGGCCGCCAACGGGATCCTGTTCGGCCTGATCGGCATCGACCTGGGGTTGCTGTCGCCCGCGCTGTTCCAGGCGCTGCCGCAGCGGGTCTTCGGGGTCATGTCCAATGAATCCCTGCTGGCCGTGCCGTTCTTCACCTTCATGGGCTTGATCCTCGAACGCTCCGGCATGGCCGAGGACCTGCTGGAAACCGTGGGCCAGCTGTTCGGCCCGCTGCGCGGCGGCCTGGCGATCGCGGTCATCCTGGTGGGCGCGATGCTGGCGGCGACGACCGGCGTGGTCTCCGCCTCGGTGATCTCGATGGGGCTGATCTCCCTGCCCATCATGCTGCGCTACGGCTACGACCGCCGCCTGGCGGCCGGGGTGATCGCGGCCTCGGGCACGCTGTCGCAGATCATCCCGCCGTCGCTGGTGCTGATCGTGCTGGCCGACCAGCTGGGCCGTTCGATCGGCGACATGTACAAGGGTGCGTTCCTGCCGGGCTTCGCCTTGACGGGGCTGTACATCCTGTACGTGGTGGCCATGGCCTTCCTGCGTCCGAAATCGGCGCCGGCCATTCCGCCGGAGGCGCGGACCTTCGTCGAGCCCAATGGCGGCCACGGCGTGCCCTCGCTGCTGGTGCTGATGGCGCTGTCGGTCGGGGTCGCCGTCGTGGGGGTGGAGTTCCTGCTGGAGGACCAGGCGCACGTGGACGAGCTGATCGTCACCAGCATCCTGATCTGGGGCGGCGCGGCCTTCGTCATGGCCGGGTTGAACAAGATCCTGCGGCTGGGGCTGCTGTCGAAGATCGCCGAGCGCGTGACCTTCGTGATGATCCCGCCGCTGGCGCTGATCTTCCTGGTGCTGGGCACGATCTTCATCGGCGTGGCCACCCCCACGGAAGGCGGCGCCATGGGCGCGGTCGGCGCCCTGATCATGGCCATGATCAAGCGCCGCCTGAACTTCAAGCTGCTGCGTCAGGCGATGGACACCACCACCACGCTGACCTGCTTCGTGGTGTTCATCCTGATCGGTTCGTCGGTCTTCAGCCTGACCTTCCGCGGCGTGAACGGCGACCTCTGGGTCGAGCATCTGCTGACGGGCCTGCCCGGCGGCCAGATGGGCTTCCTGATCGTGGTCAGCTTGCTGACCTTCGGCCTGGCGTTCTTCCTGGACTTCTTCGAGCTGGCCTTCATCATCGTACCGCTGATCGGCCCGGTGGCCGACAAGATGGGCATCGACCTGATCTGGCTGGGGGTCCTGCTGGCCGTCAACATGCAGACGTCCTTCATGCATCCGCCGTTCGGGTTCGCGCTGTTCTACCTGAGGTCCGTGGCGCCCAAGAACGACTACCGGGACAAGGTCACGGGCAAGACGATCGCCAAGGTCACGACCGGCCAGATCTACTGGGGCTCGATCCCGTTCATCGTGATCCAGCTGATCATGGTGGTCGTGGTGCTGCTGTATCCGGGGATCGTGACCCACTACAAGGCCGACCGGCCGGAGATCAACGTCGAGGACATCAAGATCGACGCGGGCAACTTTGGCGGCTACGGCAGTGGCGGCGGCTACGGCGACACGGCCAAGCTCTACGATGGCGACGGCGCGTCGGCCGGTGGCGAGGGATCGTCCGCCCCGGCGCCCGCGGCGCCCTCGGACGAGGACTACAACGCGATGTTCAAGTAAGCCTCGATCGTCCCGCCGGCCTTGGCCGGCGGCACGCCCCGCCCGGCGGATCCTTGCGGATCGGGGCGGGGTTTTTCATGGGCGGCTGGATCAGGCCGGCGCGTCCGGCGCCGCCTGGCGGTCGCGCACCGACCGCACCCAGGTCTCGATAGGCATGGGCCGGGCCAGCAGGAAGCCCTGCAGGGCGTGACAGCCGTGCCGGAACAGGAAGCGGGACTGGTCCTCGGTCTCGACGCCCTCGGCCACCACCCGCAGGTTCAGCTGGTCGGCCATGGCCAGGATCATCTGGACGATGGCGATGCCGTCGGCATCGTGGGGCAGGTCCTGGATCAGGCTCTTGTCGATCTTCAGCTCGTACAGCGGCAGGCGCTTCAGGTAGGCCAGGTTCGAATAGCCGGTGCCGAAATCGTCGATCGAGAAGCGGATGCCCAGCCGTGCGAGCGCCTCCATGCGCAGCGCCACCGCCTGGATGTCCTGGATCAGCACGCCTTCGGTGATCTCGAAGATCAGGCGGTTGCCCGGCACGCCTTTCTTTTCCAGCAGGTCGCGCACGGCGTCGACGAACTGCGGCTCCATCAGGTGCCGGGGGCTGATGTTCACGGACAGCGGGTAGGTCTCGCCCAGCGCCTGCAGGGTCAGCAGCGTGTCGCAGGCCGTGGTCAGCGTCCAGGTGCCCAGCAGATTGATCAGGCCGGATTCCTCGGCGACGGGAATGAAGAGGGCCGGGGAGATCGGGCCATGCCGGGGGTGGCGCCAGCGCGCCAGCAGTTCGCCGCCGGTGACGCGGCCGTCGTGGCCGAACTGCGGCTGCAGATGGACGGACAGCTGCGGCGTGTTGATGGCCTGCAGCAGATCGTGCTCCAGCCACAGGCGCTGTTCGACTTCGGCCTGCAGGTCCTGTTCGTAGAAGGTCGACCGGTTGCCGCCTTCCTCTTTGGCGCGCTGGGCGGCCATGTCGGCCTCGCGCATGACGCGGTCGGTGTTCTGGCTGCCCGCGTGGATCAGGGTCAGGCCGATGCTGGCCGTGACGAAGGCCGGCGTCCCCTGCACCATGAACGCGCTGCCCGACACCGCCAGGCGCAGCTTGTCGGCGATGTGCATGGCCGTGCGCGCGGCGTCGTGCGAATCCGTTCCCAGGCCGTCGATCAGCACGAGGAACTCGTCGGCGCTGACGTGGGCCACCAGGTCGCGCTCGCGCGTCATGTGGGTCAGGCGCTCGGCCACCGCCGTCAGCACCTGGTCGCCGACCCGATAGCCCTGGGTGTCGTTGATCTTCTGGAAACCGTCCAGGTCGATCAGCAGCAGGGCGCCGAAGCTGTCGCTTTTTCCGGTGTGCTCGATCAGCTGGTCCAGGCGCTCCAGAGCCAGGCGGCGATTGGGCAGATTGGTCAGGTTGTCGTAATAGGTGAGGCGGTGGGCGGTGCGCTCGGCCAGCAGGCGCTCGGTGATGTCGGTCGCCACCACGCAGATCGCCTCGACCTCGCCGTTGGCTTTGTACAGGGGCGCCTTCATGGTCAGCAGGGTGCGCGAGCCGCTGCCGTCGGGACGGTGGATCGTCTGCTGGATGACGCTGCGTTCCCGGGTGTCCAGCACCGCCTGGTCGCTCTGCTCGATCGAGGCCAGCGATTCGGGATCCGTGATGAAATCGGCATCGCGGCGCCCGGTCAGGCTGCCCGGCGCCGCGCTGAGGAATTCCTCGAGCTTGCGGTTGGCGAACACGTAGCGCCCGTCGGGACCCTTGATGCTGACGATGGCGTCGATGCTTTCCAGGATGGCGTCGAGCCGGCGCTCGCTGGACCGCAGCCGCGTGCGCTGGCGGCCCACCTGGATCTTGAGCCATAGCGCGACGGACAGCAACAGCGCCAGCAGGCCGCCCAGGCCGGCCACGATCCAGGCGGCATGGCGCGCCAGCGGGGGCTGCTGGATCGGCGAGCGCCAGTGGTCCAGGGTGCGGAAATAGAAGGAATGCGGGTCCGCTTGCCAGATCCCGAGATAGCGGTCGATGGCCGCCAGCACGGCCGGATGTTCTCCCTTGGGTGTGGCGAAGAAGGCCTCGGTGGGCTGGAACACGATGGACGTCGTGCTCAGGCCGTAGGGACGCGCGGTGAGCTCGCCGACGTAGAAATCCGCCGCCACGGCGTCCGCCTGGTGCCGGCTGACCATCTGGAAGCCTTCCTCCAGCCGCTGGACGGGGACCAGCTGGGCATGGATCTGCAGTCCGTCCAGCGCGTTGCGCAGGTAGTCCTGCTGGGTGGAGCCGGCCAGCACCGCCACCGTGTGGCCGCGCAGCTCGGTGATGGACCGTGGCTCGATGCCCGGGCGGACGTAGATCTGCGACCAGCTGTGCAGGGCCGGCAGGTGGTGGAACCCGAATTCCCTGGCGCGCTCCGGGGTGTAGTACACATCGGGCAGCAGGTCGATCCGGCGCTCGCGCAGCCACTGCATGCATTCTTCCCAGTTGCAGGCCTGGGTCTGCAGCGTCCAGTCCTCGCGGCGGGCGATCTCGCGCAGCAGTTCGCCCAGGATGCCGGCCGGCTGGCCGTCGGCGCCGATGTAGACGTCGGGCTTCTGGTCGTAGACGCCGACGGTCAGGGTCAGGGCGCGCGCCTGCACGCCAGCCGCGCCCACGCAGAACGCGAGGGCGAACCGGGATGCCGCAAGGATCTGGCGGAGGTGCAGGCGCATGACATTCATGATGAAACTGATGTTTCAATGTTACGGTCCGGCGTTGCAGGGCAATGGTCCGCACAGGACGCCAGATTGTCAACAGTTTCCCGGATTGTCGCCGATGCGAAGGCGCGGCGTACAATGCCGGCAGGTTTCAGCGTTCCCCAAAAGGTGAATCATGTCCCAGGCGTTTCTCGCCCATGCGCAGGCCCGGATCGGGCAGCTGCGATCCGAGGGTTTCTACAAATCCGAGCGCGTCATCGCCAGTCAGCAGGCGGCGCGCATCCGCCTGGAAGACGGCGCGCGGGTCCTGAACTTCTGCGCCAACAATTATCTCGGGCTGGCCAACGACCCGCGGCTGATCCTCGCGGCCCAGGAAGGCCTGGCCGCCGACGGATTCGGCATGGCCTCGGTGCGTTTCATCTGCGGCACGCAGACGGGCCACAAGGCCCTGGAGGCCGACCTGGCCCGGTGGCTGGGCATGGGCGACGCCATCCTGTATTCCAGCTGCTTCGATGCCAACGGCGGCCTGTTCGAGGCGCTGCTCGACGAGCAGGACGCCATCGTCAGCGACGCCCTGAACCACGCCAGCATCATCGACGGCATCCGGCTGTGCAAGGCGCGCCGCTACCGCTACGCCAACAACGACATGGCCGACCTGCGGGCGCAGCTGCAGGCGGCCCGGGACGGCGGCGCGCGCCACATCATGATCGCCACGGACGGCGTGTTCTCCATGGACGGCATCATCGCCGACCTGGCCTCGATCTGCGACCTGGCCGACGAATTCGACGCGCTGGTGATGGTCGACGATTCCCATGCCGTGGGCTTCATCGGCGAGGGCGGCCGGGGCACGCCCGAGCATTGCGGCGTGCTGGGGCGGGTGCACATCCTGACCGGCACGCTGGGCAAGGCGCTGGGCGGGGCTTCGGGCGGCTACGTGGCCGCCGACGCGGCGGTCGTCGACCTGCTGCGCCAGCGTTCGCGCCCCTATCTGTTTTCCAATACGCTGGCCCCCGCCATCGTCGCCGCCTCGCGCCGCGTGCTCGCCTTGCTGCAGGACGCCGAGGGCGACCGGCTGCGGGCCCAGGTGCGCGCCAACGGCCGGCAGTTCCGCGAGGCCATGCAGGCGCTCGGCTTCACCCTGGTGCCGGGCGAGCATCCCATCATTCCGGTGATGCTGGGCGATGCCGCGCTGGCGGGCCGCATGGCCGACGCGCTGCTGCGCGAAGGCGTCTACGTCATCGGCTTTTCCTATCCGGTCGTGCCCAAGGGCAAGGCCCGCATCCGCACGCAGATGAGCGCCGCCCACGGGTCGGGCGACATCGAGCGCGCGGTCCAGGCCTTTGCGCGGGTCGGACGCGACCTGGGCGTCATACCGCGCGCCTGATCCGCGCGCCTTCCTTTTTTGAATGCTGGAGTTCTCATGAGAGCCTTGGCCAAGATGCAGCCCGCCGAAGGGCTGGAACTGGTGGATGTGCCCAAACCCGTGGTCGGCCACAACGACCTGCTGATCCGCATCCGCAAGACGGCGATCTGCGGCACGGACATCCACATCTGGAAATGGGACGAGTGGGCCGCCCGCACCATTCCCGTGCCCATGCACGTCGGCCACGAGTACGTGGGCGAGGTCGTCGGGATCGGCCAGGAGGTGCAGGGCTTTCGCGTCGGTGACCGCGTGTCGGGCGAGGGCCACATCACCTGCGGCCATTGCCGCAACTGCCGCGCCGGCCGCCGCCACCTGTGCCGCAACACGCAGGGCGTGGGCGTCAACCGGTCGGGGGCCTTCGCCGACTACCTGGTGATCCCGGCATTCAACGCCTTCCGCATTCCGGACGACGTGTCCGACGACCTGGCGGCCATCTTCGATCCCTACGGCAATGCGACGCACACCGCGCTGGCCTTCGACCTGGTGGGCGAGGACGTACTGATCACCGGCGCCGGGCCGATCGGCGCGATGGCGGCCGCCATCGCGCGCCACGTGGGCGCCCGCAACGTCGTCATCACCGACGTGAACGATTATCGCCTGGGGCTGGCCGCCCGCATGGGCGCCAGCCGGACGGTGAACGTCGCCCGCGAAGACCTGCGCGACGTGATGCGCGAACTGGGCATGTCCGAGGGCTTCGACGTCGGCCTGGAGATGTCGGGCGTGCCCAGCGCCTTTGCGACCATGCTGGAGCAGATGAACCACGGCGGCAAGATCGCCATGCTGGGCATCCTGCCCGATGGCGTGGGCGCCGCCTGGAGCCAGGTCATCTTCAAGGGCCTGGAGATCAAGGGCATCTACGGCCGGCAGATGTTCGAGACCTGGTACAAGATGGTCGCCATGCTGCAAAGCGGCCTGGACCTCTCGCCCATCCTGACGCACCGCTATCCGGTCGCGGATTTCCGCCAGGGCTTCGAGGCGATGCTGTCGGGCCAGAGCGGCAAGGTCGTGCTGGACTGGAACTAGTCCCGGCCCCCCGGTCCCCGGGACGGGGTCCGGCGCCTACAGCGTGCGCAGCAGCGCGTCGATGGCGCCGCGCTCCAGGCCGTGCGCCAGCGCCAGCCGCAGCGCGATCCTGGCCTGCAGGGGATTGAGTTCGTGCGCGGCCAATAGCCTCGCGCCAGCGTCGGAGGCCTTGGCGGTGACGCTGCCTCTCGGGACGCGGCTGGCCCGCACGCATACCAGGCCGCGGCGCGCGGCCATCGCGCAACCGCGCCCGGCCGCCGGGCTGAGGCTGCCGTTGCCCATGCCGGCCACCACGATCCCCCGGGCGCCCGACCGGATGGCGGACTGATAGGGATGCAGCGGCGCGTCCTGGTAGTCGTGGATGAGGTCGACGGCCGGCAGTGCGCGCAGGCCGGCCAGCCCGAACCTGGGCGCGGCCGCATGCGGCTCGGGCCGCAAGTGGTAGCGGACCTGTCCGTCGCATACCGATCCCAGCACGCCCAGGCCATCCGCGCCAAAGGCATCGACCCGCGTGGTATGGCCTTTGGTCGTCAGCCGGGCGCTCAGGATGCGGTCGTTCATGGCCACCAGCACGCCCCGGTCCCGGCTGGCGGGATCGCGGGCGACGAGCAGGGCGTTCAGCAGATTCAGCGGACCGTCGGCGCTGGGGGCCGAGGCGGGACGCATGGCGCCGGTCAGCACGACCGGCGTCGGGCCGCCCACCGTGAGATGCAGGAAGAAGGCGGTTTCCTCGAGGCTGTCGGTGCCGTGCGTGATGACGATGCCGTCGATCGAGGGGTCCGACGCGGCCTGCGCGACGCGCCGGGCCAGTTGCAGCACCTGGGGGGTGCGCAGGGCCCGGCTGTCGGTGTTGAACGGCTGCTCGCAGCGGATGTCCGCCAGTTCGCCGGCCCCGGGGATGGCGGCCAGCATCGCGCCGATGCCCTCGGTGACCTGGTAGTCGGTCAGCCGGCGGGCATCGGCGGCCGTGGCGGCGATGGTGCCGCCGGTGCCGATCAGCAGCAGGCGCCGCATCAGGGATAGAGGCCGCGCACCTGGCGGGCCTCCAGGATGCGCGTGCAGGCGACGATGAACGCCGCCGTGCGCAGCGACACGCCGTGCTGGCGGGCCACGCCCGACATGGCGCCGTACGCGGAGCGCATCATGGCCTCGAGGCGGTGGTTGATCTCCTGCTCGGTCCAGAAGAAGCTGGAGAAGTCCTGCACCCATTCGAAATAGCTGACCGTCACGCCGCCGGCGTTGGCCACCACGTCGGGCACGATCACCGTGCCCTTGGACGAGATGATGTCGTCGGCCTCCGGCGTGGTCGGACCGTTGGCGCCTTCGACCAGGATGCGCGTGCGGATCAGGTCGGCGTTCTCGTGCGTGATCTGGCCTTCCAGGGCCGCCGGGATCAGGATCTCGGTCTCCAGCGACCAGAATTCCTTGGGGCTGAGCGACTGGGTGCCCGCGGCGCCCGCCACGCCGCCGGACTGGCGGACGTGCTCGATCAGGGCCGGGATGTTCAGGCCGCGCTCGTCGTACACGATGCCGGTGTGGTCGTAGACCGCCACGACCAGCGCGCCGGCCTCGTGGAACAGCCGCGCGGCCGTGCCGCCCACGTTGCCGAAGCCCTGGATGGCGATCCGGGCGCCCTTGATGTCGATGCTCGACTCGCGGGCGGCCTCGCAGGCGGCGACGTAGACGCCGCGCCCCGTGGCCTCGACGCGGCCCAGGCTGCCGCCCAGCGAAACCGGCTTGCCGGTGACGACGCCGGTCGCGGTGCTGCCCTCGTTCATGGAGTACGTGTCCATCATCCAGGCCATGATCTGGCCGTTGGTGTTCACGTCGGGCGCAGGGATGTCCTTGTTGGGGCCGATGATCACGCCGATCTCGCTGGTGTAGCGGCGCGTGATGCGTTCGAGTTCGGCCATGGAGTACTGGCGCGGGTCGATGCGGATGCCGCCCTTGGCGCCGCCGAAGGGCAGGTTCACCGCGGCGGATTTCACCGACATCCAGGCCGACAGGGCCATGACCTCGGACAGGGTGACGTCCTGGTGATAGCGCACGCCGCCCTTGCCCGGGCCGCGCGAGGTGTTGTGCTGCACGCGGTAGCCCTCGAAGTGGGCGACGGTGCCGTTGTCAAGCTCCACCGGGACGTCGACCACCAGGATGCGCTTGGGGCGCTTGAGGGTTTCGACCCAGCGGGCCAGCGGACCCAGGTAGGGGGTGACCCGGTCCACCTGTTCCAGGTAGATGCCCCAGGGGCCGGGGTGGCTTGGGTCCAGATAGGAGGGCAGGGGATGGGAATGCGGTTCAGCCATGATGTGCAGCCTTTTTTATGAATTCAGAATCGACAAGGACATACAACCGGCACCATTTTAGTGCGACACGGATATTCTGTGGCCGCGGCCCCGCCGGTTATATGGAATCAACGATTTTTTCGTTCCTTCGTCCCGCCCGTCTCGGCACACTGGACGCAGTCGCCGGCTTGTGCGGCCCGCCTGCGCCGTCCGGATATCGGGACGGGCGGGGCCCAGCGGCCGGTTTTCTTTTCCTGGAGAGTTGCGGTGCCTGGTGATTTCCCGAATGCCCCGACCATGCCGGATGCGTTGTCGCGCCGCTGGCGGGAACTGCTCGCATGCCTGGACGGCATCGCCGGCATCCATCCGGATGCGGTCCTGGCCTCGTCCATGGGTGTGGAGGACACCTTGCTGATCCACGCCCTGTCGCAATCGGCCAGGCCGCTGGAGGTCTTCATGCTGGACACCGGCCGCCTGCATGCCGAGACACTGGCGATGGTGGACGTCGTGCGCGACCGGTACGGCATCGCCGTGCGGGTCCTGCACCCGGATGCCGGGGCCGTGCGCGCCCACGTCGCCGCGCACGGCGAATTCGCCTTCTATGAAAGCGTCGAGCTGCGCAAGGCCTGCTGCGGCATCCGCAAGGTCGAGCCGCTGCGCCGGGCGCTCGCCGGTCGCAGCGCATGGATCACGGGGCAGCGCCGCGAGCAGTCCGTCACGCGCTCGGATCTGCCCGAGTCGCAGTGGGACGAGACCTTCGGGCTGCGGAAATTCAATCCGCTGGCCGGCTGGTCCGCCGACGAGGTCTGGCAGGCGGTCCGCGCGCTGGGCGTGCCCTACAACCCGCTGCACGACCGCGGCTATCCCTCCATCGGCTGCGAGCCCTGTACGCGGGCGGTGCGCCCGGGCGAGGACCCCCGCGCCGGCCGCTGGTGGTGGGAGCAGCGCGACAGCCGCGAGTGCGGGCTGCATGCCGGCAATCTCGAAGGGCGGCCGCGGGTCCGGCCGCGCGCGGCGCCATCGCCAGCCTCCCCCCATCCCGCTTCCGTCGAATCGTGAACCCCATCATGACCACTGCCATCGCCCCTTCCGTCCGCACCCATCTCGACTGGCTGGAATCCGAAGCCATCCACATCCTGCGCGAAGTCGCCGCCGAGTCGGCCCGCCCCGTGCTGCTGTTTTCAGGCGGCAAGGATTCCTGCGTGCTGCTGCGCCTGGCCGAGAAAGCCTTCCGCCCGGGGCGCTTCCCGTTTCCCCTGATGCACATCGACACCGGCCACAATTTCCCCGAGGTCATCGAGTTCCGGGACCGCCGCGTCGCGCAGCTCGGCGAGGAACTGATCGTGCGCGGCGTCGAGGACTCCATCGCGCGCGGCACCGTGGTGTTGCGCCATGCCACGGATTCGCGCAACGCGGCGCAGGCCGTCACGCTGCTGGAGGCCATCGCGGAATTCGGCTTCGACGCCTGCATCGGCGGCGCCCGGCGCGACGAGGAGAAGGCGCGCGCCAAGGAACGCATCTGTTCCTTCCGCGACGAGTTCGGCCAGTGGGACCCCAAGGCGCAGCGCCCCGAGCTCTGGAACCTCTACAACACGCGCGTGCATCCGGGCGAGAACATCCGCGTATTCCCGATCTCCAACTGGACGGAACTGGACGTCTGGCAATACATCGAACGCGAGGGGCTGGACCTGCCTTCGCTGTACTACGCCCACGAGCGCGAGGTCGTGCGCCGTCGGGGGCTGCTGGTGCCGGTGACGCCGCTGACGCCCCCCCGCGAGGGCGAGCGGGGCGAACGCCTGATGGTGCGGTTCCGCACGGTGGGCGACGTGTCCTGCACCTGCCCGGTGGCCTCCGGCGCGGCCACGCCGGCCGACATCATCGCCGAAACGGCCGTGGCCACGCTGACCGAACGCGGCGCCACGCGCATGGACGACCAGACCTCGGAAGCCTCCATGGAACGGCGCAAGAAACAAGGATATTTCTGATGAACGCAATCAATGAACAATGGCCCGGCGCGGCCGATGCCGGCGTCCTGCGGCTGATCACCGCGGGCTCGGTGGACGACGGCAAGTCCACGCTGATCGGCCGCCTGCTGTTCGACAGCAAGGGCGTGTTCGCCGACCAGTTGCAGGCGATCTCCGGCTCCAAGTACACGCGGGCGCCGCAGGCCGAATACGACCTGGCGCTGCTCACCGACGGCCTGGAGGCCGAGCGCGAGCAGGGCATCACCATCGACGTGGCCTACCGGTATTTCGCAACCCCGGCCCGCAAGTTCATCGTGGCCGACGCGCCCGGCCACGAGCAGTACACCCGCAACATGGTCACCGGGGCCTCGACGGCCGATGCCGCCATCATCCTGATCGACGCGAGCCGCGTGCCCGACGGCGGACTGCTGCCGCAGACCAAGCGGCACAGCACGCTGGCACGGCTGCTGGGCCTGCGGCACATCATCGTGGCGGTCAACAAGATGGACCTGGTCGGCTGGGACAAGGCGGTGTTCGACCGCATCCACGCCGCCTACCGGGACCTGGCCGCGCGGCTGGACATTGCGCATTTCCACATCGTCCCGCTGTCGGCGCTGGCCGGCGACAATGTCGTTCGGCGCAGCGAACGCACGCCCTGGCATGAGGGGCCGCCGCTGCTGAGCCTGCTGGAGACCCTGCCGCTGGATCCGCCCCGCAGCAACGGCCAGGCGCGCTTTTTCGTGCAATGGGTCATCCGCCACCAGGGCAGCGGCCCCGACGCCTTCCGCGGCTATGCCGGCCAGCTCCAGGGCGGCGCCTGGCGGCCGGGCGATACCGTGCAGGTGCTGCCCAGCCGCGAGACCGCGACCATCACCCGCCTGCTGCGGGGGGAACAGGCGCTGGACCAGGCCCTGCCCGGCGACAGCATCACGGTGGTGCTGGACCGTGACATCGATGTCTCGCGCGGCGACCTGCTGGTCGACGGCGACGCCCGGCCCGCCCTGCTGCGGGAGTTCGAGGCCGACCTGTGCTGGCTGGACCAGCAGGCCCTGAACCCCGCCCGCCTCTACTGGCTGAAGCTGGGCACGCGCCTCACGCAGGTCCGCGTCGAGTCCGTGCGGACCCGCCGCGACATCCACGAACTGCGCTCCGTCGAGTGGAACGGTACCCTCGCCATGAACGACATCGGCCGGGTGCGCCTGCGCAGCCGCGATCCCCTGGCGCTGGACGACTACGAGGTCCAGCGGACCACCGGGTCTTTCATCCTGATCGACACCGCCAGCCACCAGACGGCGGCGGCGGGCCTGGTGCGGATGGACTGACGCGGCCCCGGTGGGCCGGACGCGCAGGATGTGACACAATGGTCGCCGTCCGGGGCTTCCCCGGACGCGCGCCCTGTCGTCGGGCCGGATGTCCGCCCGATCCGGCACGGCCTCCATTGCCGGGATGTCACGATGTCCTCACTCGTCCAGCAGAATGTCCGTCTGCCCTCGCTGGCGACGCTCCGCGCCTTTGAATCCGCGGCCCGCCTGGGCTCGTTCGGCCGCGCGGCCGAAGAGCTCTGCATCACCGCCAGCGCCGTGGGCAAGCGCATCACGCAGCTGGAGGCCCTGCTGGGCCAGCCGCTGTTCGACCGCGGCAGCCGCGGCGTGTCCCTCACCGCGGCCGGGCACGAGTACCTGAGCCAGATCGAGACCGCCCTGCACCTGCTTTCGGACGTGTCGCTGCATCATCGGGCCCAGAAGCCCCGCGACCGGATCCGCCTCGTCACCACGCCTTCCTTCGGCCATTCCATCCTGGGGCCGCACCTGCATGAATTCGTCCAGGCGCACCCCAACCTGGACATGAGCGTGGTGATGTCCATCCCGTACCTGGACATCGGGCCGTCGCAGGCGGATTTCTGGATCCGCTTCGGCCTGGGGCGCTATCCCGGGGCGGTGTCCGAGCTGCTGACCGACGACGTGGTGTTCCCGGCCTGCTCGCCGGACTACCTGCGCCGGCACGGCCCGCTGCGCCGCCCCTCGGACCTGAAGTACGCGCACCTGCTGCACAGTCCGCTGGATCCGTGGAAGCCCTGGTTCGATGCCGCGGGCCTGGACTGGGCCGAGCCCGAGGAGGGCATCAGCTTCTTCGACCTGGGAATGGCGATGGCCGCCGCCTGCGCCGGCCAGGGCGTGATGCTGACCCGCAGCAGCCTGGCCGCCCACAACCTGCGCACCGGCTTGCTGGTGGCGCCGTTCGGCATCACGGCGGCGCCCGATTCCCACTATTACCTGTGCCGCGACGCCTCCATGCCGCTCAGCGGGATCCGACTATCGTTTTCCCTATGGTTGAAGAATCTCTGTCGCCGGATCGCCGTCCTTCCCTGAGCCTTCGTCCCTGATCGGAAAAATTTTCCGCCCTGTCCCGATGCAATTTCCAACCGTGCGCGCGGTGGGTCGATAGACTTTCCGCCGACACCCTTCATGGCCGGCGCGGGAGCGCCAGCCGCATCGACAACAGGAGACGACATGAAATTTTCCAAGACCTGCCTGGCCGCCGCTCTGGCGCTCTCGCTGGCTTCCACGGCGCAAGCGGCGGACACCATCAAGATCGGTGTGTCCGGCCCGTACACGGGCGGCTCGTCGTCCATGGGCGTCAGCATGCGCGAGGGCGTGCGCCTGGCGGCCAAGGACATCAATGCGCAGGGCGGCGTGCTGGGTCGCCAGCTGGAGCTGGTCGAGCGCGACGACGAGGCCAAGAACGAGCGCGGCGTGCAGATCTCCCAGGAACTGATCAACCGCGAGAACGTCGTGGCGACGGTCGGCTTCATCAATACCGGCGTGGCGCTGGCCGGCACCCGCTTCTACCAGAAGGCCGAGATCCCCGTCGTGGTCAACGTGTCCACCGGCACGGTCGTCTCGCGCCAGTTCCTGCCGCCGAAATACGAGCACAACTACGTCTTCCGCACCTCCGCGGCCGACAACATCCAGGCGCCGATGATCGCCGCCGAGGCCGTGACCAAGCGCGGCTTCAAGAAGGTCGCCATCATGGCCGACTCCACCAACTACGGCCAGCTGGGCCGTGAGGACATGGAAAAGGCCCTGGACAAGCTCGGCGTCAAGCCGGTCGCGGTCGAAAAATTCAATATCGGCGACGTCGACATGACCGCGCAGCTGCTGCGCGCCAAGGAAGCCGGCGCCGAGGCGCTGCTGACCTACGGCATCGGACCCGAGCTGGCCCAGCTGGCCAATGGCATGGCCAAGCTCGGCTGGAAAGTCCCGATGATCGGCAGCTGGACGCTGGCCATGGCGAACTTCATCGACACGGCCCGCGCCAACGGCGACGGCGCCCTGATGCCGCAGACCTTCATCCAGAATCCCAACACGCCCAAGCGCAAGGCCTTCATCGACGCCTACGTCGAGGCTGGCCACCCCAAGAACGGCGTGATCGAGTCGGCCGTCTCCGCGGCCCAGGGCTATGACTCCCTGCTGCTGCTGGCCGCCGCCATCCAGCAGGCCGGCAACACCAAGGGTCCCGACATCCGCGCCGCCCTGGAAGACCTGCAGAAGCCGGTCGAGGGCGTCATCATGACCTACAAGCACCCCTACACGGCCGAGGACCACGAGACCATCGACGGTCCCGACATGGTCTACATGGGCGAGGTCTCCAAGGGCCGCGTGGTCTTCGCGCACCCCGAGGACGAAAAGCGCAGCGTGGCCAATTCCGGCCAGGCCGCGCAGTAATCCTGCCGGATCCGTGCATCCCCGTGGCGGCCTGACGGGGCGGGGATGCATGTCTTGTAGCGCCGTCGGCGCGGCCCTGCCACGCCGGACGGCGCATTTCGTTGGAATCTGTCATGACGATTTTTCTGCAGCTTGCCTATAGCGGCATTGCATTGGGGATGATTTATGCCGTCATCGCCTTTGGCTATCAATTGACGTATGCCACCTCCGAGACCCTGAACTTCGGCCAAGGCGACGCCCTGATGCTGGGCGGGCTGGTGGGGCTGACCCTGGTGGGCTTCGGCATCAGCTACTGGCTGATGATCCCGCTGGTCTGCATTTTCGGGATGGTGCAGGGCGCCGTCGTCGAGCGGGTGGCGGTGCGCCCGGCCATCGAGGCGCGTTCCGAGTTCGGCTGGATCATGGCCACGATCGCGCTGGGCATCATCTTTCGCAACATGGCCGAGAACATCTGGGGGCGCGACGCCCTGCGGTTTCCCTCGCCGGTGTCCGAATCCCCGCTGACCGTGCTGGGCGCGCACATCCTGCCGATGGAATTGCTGGTGGTCGCCGGCGCGCTGCTGATCATGGGCGTCATCGAGCTCTTCAACCGCACCTCGATCTACGGCAAGGCGGTGATCGCCACGTCCGGCGACCGTGACGCCGCGGGCCTGATGGGCATCAACACCAAGCTCGTCATCACGTTCTCCTACGCGCTGTCTTCGCTGACGGCGGCCTTTGCCGGCGTGCTGGTGGCGCCCCTGACCCTCACCGGCGCCTCGATGGGCGCGGTGCTGGGCCTGAAGGCCTTCGCCGTGGCCATCGTGGGCGGCCTCAACAGCGGCCTGGGCGCCATCGTCGGCGGCCTGCTGCTGGGCGTCATCGAGACCATGACGGGCTTCTATCTGTCCACCGGCTACAAGGACGTCCCCGGCCTGATCCTGCTCCTGCTGGTGTTGACCGTGCGGCCCGCCGGACTGTTCGGCAAAACCGCCATCAAAAAGGTGTGATCGATGAAAACGAAGTCGCTGCTGTCCTTTGCGGCTCTGGTCGCCGTGCTGGCGGCCGTGCCCCTGGTGGTCGGCAATCCCTATTACCTGCACCTGATCGAAACCATCCTGATCTATGCCGTCCTGCTGCTGGGCCTGGACATCGTCGTCGGCTACACCGGGCAGGTGTCGCTGGGCCACGCGGGCCTGTTCGGGATCGGCGCCTACACGGTCGGGGTGCTGATCCTGCACCTGGACCTGCCGTTCTGGCTGGCCATTCCCGCCGCCATCGCCGTGACCTCGGTGTTCGGCGTGATCCTGGCGCTGCCGTCGCTGCGGGTGACCGGTCCGTACCTGGCCATGGTGACGCTGGCATTCGGCACCATCATCCAGATCCTGATCAATGAAATGGACTTCCTCACGGCCGGGCCGCTGGGCATCAGCCTGGACAAGCCCATGATCGGCGATCACATGCTGAGCGGCCCCGAGTTCTTCTGGCTGGTGCTGGCGCTGCTGGCGCTGTCCGTCCTGTTCACCGAGCGCGTCGCCCGCTCGCACTACGGCCGCGCCTTCGAGGCGCTGCGCGACAGCCCGATCGCATGCGACTGCATGGGGGTGTCGGTCTATCGCTACAAGGTCGTGGCCTTCGTCATCAGCGCGGGCCTGGCGGGGCTCTCGGGGGCGCTGCATGCCTATTCCGAGCAGTACATCTCGCCCAACACCTACACCTTCGAGCTGATGGTCCTGTTCCTGCTGGCCCTCATCATGGGCGGACGCAAGACGCGCTCGGGCGCCCTGCTGGGCGCGGCGATCATCGTGCTGCTGCCCAAGATGCTCGACGACGTATCGACCTTCCGGCCGCTGGCGATCGGCCTGGCCGTGCTGGTCGTCTGCGGTTCGGCCTGGGCGGTGCGCCGGGGGCGCGCGACCTGGCGCCGCATGGCCGCCCCCATCGCCGGCTCGCTGGTGCTGGCCGGCGGATCCCTGGTGCTGGACCAGATGACCGACTGGCGCCTGACGATCTTCGGCCTGATGATCCTGTTCGTCGTCTACTACCTGCCCGACGGCATCGTGGGCTTCGTGCTCCATGCCTGGGGCCGCCATCGCAAGGACGCGGAAGCGACGCGTCCCGTGGACGCGGACCTGGCCCAGGTGGGCCGCGGGGCCGACGCCTCGCACGGCGTGCTGCTGTCGGTCAGCCGCGCCATCATGCAGTTCGGCGGGCTCAAGGCGCTCAACGAGGTCGACCTGGAGGTCCGGCGCGGCACCATCCACGGCCTGATCGGACCCAACGGCTCGGGCAAGAGCACGATGATGAACGTGCTGACCGGCATCTACGTGCCGACCTCCGGGTCGGTGGTCTTCGCGGGCAAGGACCTCGCCGGCCTGACCTCGTCCGAGATCGCCGCCCGGGGGGTCGCGCGCACCTTCCAGAACGTGCAGCTCTTTGGCGAGATGACCGCGCTGGAGAACGTGCTGGTCGGCCTGCACCACACCTTCAAGAGCCGCCTGACCGGCGTCGCGCTGCGGCTGCCGCGCTGGCGCCGCGAAGAGCAGTCCGCCCGGGACCGCGCCCAGGCCCTGCTGGAGTTCGTGGGCCTGGCGTCCCTGGCCCACGAAGAGGCCCGCAACCTGCCCTATGGCAAGCAGCGGCTGCTGGAGATCGCCCGCGCGCTGGCGCTCGACCCCCACTTGCTGCTGCTCGACGAGCCGGCCGCCGGCCTGACCGCGCCCGACATCGAGGAACTGCTGGCCATCATGCGCAAGATCAAGGAAAGAGGCCTCACCGTGATCCTGATCGAACACCACATGGACGTGGTGATGGGGATCTGCGATGCGGTGTCCGTGCTGGATTTCGGCCAGAAGATCGCCGAGGGGCTGCCCCTGGACGTGCAGGCCGATCCGCGGGTGATCGAGGCCTATCTGGGGGGTGAACAGGCGGGAGCTCAGCCATGCTGAAAATCGAGAAACTGGAAGCCGGTTATGGCAAGGTCAAGGTGCTGCACGGCATCAGCCTGGAAGTCCCGGTCGGCAAGGTCGTCACGCTGATCGGATCCAACGGCGCAGGAAAGACCACCACCATGAAGGCGGTGTCGGGGATGCTGCGGCCCTCCGCGGGCACGATCACCCTGGGCGGGCGCCAGATCCAGGGGCTGGAGTCCCACCGGATCGCCCGCCTGGGGCTGGCGCACTCGCCCGAGGGCCGGCGCGTCTTTCCGACGCTCAGCGTCACGGACAATCTGCTGCTGGGCGCCTTCCCGCGCCTGACCGGCAGCCGGTCCAGGGGCGACGTCGATCACGACCTCGGCCGGGCGCTGGAACTGTTCCCGCGTCTGAAAGAACGCCGCACCCAGCTTGCCGGCACCCTGTCGGGCGGCGAGCAGCAGATGCTGGCCATGGCGCGCGCGGTGATGCTGAATCCCGAGGTCATCCTGCTGGACGAGCCCTCGATGGGCCTGGCGCCCATCCTGGTCGACGAGGTGTTCCGCATCATTTCGCGCCTCAAGGGCGAGGGCGTCACGATGCTGCTGGTCGAGCAGTTCGCGGCGGCCGCGCTGGCGGTCGCGGACTACGGCTATGTGCTGGAAAACGGCCGTATCGCGGTCGAGGGGCCGGCGGCGCAGCTGCGCAGCGACCCGGCGGTGGCGGCAGCCTACCTGGGCGGACACTGACGCCCCCCGCGCCTAGACCTCGTAGTGCTTCAGCCCGTCCAGGTCCATGACCTGGACGGCGCCGTATTCGACCTTGAGCAGGCCGGCGGATTCCAGGGTCCGCAGGGCCCGGTTGGTACGCTGGCGCGAGATGCGCGCCAGGTAGCCGATTTCCTCCTGTGTGATCTCCAGGCGCGAGGAATTGCCGGGGTAAAGCAGGGGATTGAACAGTTCCGCCAGACAGCGGGCGACCCGGGCGTCCGGCGCCAGCAGGCGGTCGTGCTCGGCCTTGCCGATGAACTGCGCCACTCGCTCGTTCAGCTGGTGCAGCAGGAAACGGTTGAAGGGGATGCTGCTGTCCAGCAGCCAGTCGAAGGTGTCGCCGCGCAGGCGGGCGATGACGCTGCGGCGCAGCGCGATGATGTCGTACTTGCGGGCCTCGCGCTTCAGCAGGGATCCCTCGCCGATCCAGCCGCCGGCCGGCACGCCGGTCAGCGAGGCGAGCTTGCCGTCCGCGTTGCCCACCGAGACCTTGATCAGGCCTTCCAGGACGCCGATCCAGGCGCCGGCCACCACGCCCTTGTGCTCGATGATGGTGCCCGCCTCGACCTGGGCCACGGTGGTGTCTCTGAGGACGCGCGCCTGCTGGGCATCGTCCAGGAGATCGAACCAGGCGGCGTGCGTCCGCAAGGACCGTGACAGATTCATGGGGAATTACCCTAGATCGTATGCGAATGTCATATGTGCGACAGTTCCGTCCGTACGCGCCCTGTACCTTAACCTTCATCGCCCGTCAGAGGCGTCTTAACCGGCACGGCGCGCCGCGCGTCGGCGTCGGGCCAAGGAGACATCATGGTACAGGAATCCGCCACGGCGGTGACTTTCCCCGCCTTGTTGATGCATCACGCCCGGGTCCGCGGCGCGCGGCCCGCCATCCGCGAAAAGGACCTGGGCATCTGGCAGACCCTCAGCTGGAGCCAGGTGGCCGCCGAGGTCCGTCGCATTGCCGCGGGGCTGGCCGACCTGGGGGTCGCCGCCGGCGAGCACGTCGCCGTGGTGGGCGAAAATCGTCCGCGCCTGTACATGGCCATGATGGCGGCGCAATGCCTGGGCGCCATCCCGGTGCCGCTGTACCAGGACGCCGTGGCTGAGGAAATGGCCTTCGTGCTGCAGGACGCCGAGGTCGGCGTCGTGGTCGTCGAGGACCAGGAACAATTGGACAAGATGCTGGAGGTCTCGGACCGCTGTCCGGCGCTGCGGTCGCTGATCTACGACGATCCGCGCGGCCTGCGCCACTACGATGATCCCCGGCTGATGTCCTGGGATGCGCTGCTGGCCCGCGGGGACGAACGGACCGGCCGGCTGCCGCGGGAAATCGACGAGCGCATGGCGGCCATCGCACCGGGCGACACCGCGGCGATGTTCTATACCTCCGGCACGACCGGCAAGCCCAAGGGCGTGGTGCTCAGCCACCAGGCCCTGATCGACCGGGCGCGGGCCATCGAGCGCTTCGAGGGCCTGACCGAGCGCGAGGACGTGCTGGCCTACCTGCCGCCGGCCTGGATCGGCCAGAACATGTTCTCCTACACGCAATTCCTGACCACGGGCTTCACCGTGAACCACCCGGAATCGCCCGAGACCGTGTCCATCGACATGCGCGACATCGGTCCCACCTATTATTTCGCGCCGCCCCGGGTGCTCGAGGGCCTGCTGACTCACGTCATGATCCGCATGGAGGACGCCGGCCACGTCAAGCGCTGGCTGTTCCACCGCGCGATGGCGCTGGCGCGGCGGGTGGGCCCGGCCGTGCTGGACCGCGATGGCTCGGTCGGCGCCTGGGACCGCATGAAATACGCGCTGGGCGACCTCCTGATCTACGGGCCGCTGCGCAATACCCTGGGCATGAGCCGCGTGCGCATCGCCTATACCGCGGGCGAGGCCATCGGGCCGGACCTGTTCGTCTTCTACCGGTCCATCGGCATCAACCTGAAGCAGCTGTACGGGTCCACCGAGACCTCGGTGTTCGTGTGCGTGCAGGCCAACGGGCAGGTGCGCGACGACACGGTCGGGCCGCCCTGCGAGGGCGTGGACATCCGCGTGGCCGACAACGGCGAGATCCAGCTGCGCAGCCCCGGCCTGTTCACGGGCTACTACCGCAACCCCAAGGCGACGGCCGAATCCTATACCGAGGACGGCTGGTACCACACGGGCGATGCCGGCTACCTGGATGCGGACGGGCAGCTGAAGATCATCGACCGGGCCAAGGACGTCGGCCGCCTGTCCGACGGCAGCCTGTTCGCCCCCAAGTACATCGAGAACAAGCTCAAGTTCTTCCCCTTCATCAAAGAAGTGGTCGCCTTCGGCGCGGACCGCCCCGAGGTCTGCGCCTTCATCAACATCGACCTGGAGGCGGTCGGCAACTGGGCCGAGCGCCGCGGCCTGCCCTATGCCGGCTATACCGACCTGGCGTCCAAGGACGAGGTCTATGCTCTGATCCGCGACTGCGTCGAACAGGTCAACCGCGACCTGGCGCAGGATCCGAAGATGGCCGCCTCCCAGGTGGCGCGCTTCCTGATCCTGCATAAGGAACTGGACCCCGACGACGACGAGCTGACCCGCACGCGCAAGGTCCGCCGGGCCTTCATCGCCCAGAAATACGCCGTGCTGGTGGAGGCCCTGTTCGCCGGGCGCAGCCGGCAGTACGTCGAGACCGAGGTCAAATTCGAGGATGGCCGCGTCGGGCGCATCGCGGCCGACCTGCGCATCGAGCCGGCCGCGGTCGGCGCGTCCGAACCCCTGCGTAAGGTGGCCTGAATGAGCGAAACCATGATGGACGCAATCCCGGACGACGCGCCTGCGGCGCACTCGCCGCGCGCCGGCCGGATCGGCCCGGTGATCCTGGACCTGCAGCACATCTCGCTGTCCTTCGGCGGGGTCAAGGCCCTGACCGACATTTCCTTCGACGTGCGCGAGCACGAGATCCGCGCGATCATCGGCCCCAACGGCGCGGGCAAGAGCTCGATGCTCAACGTCATCAACGGCGTCTATACGCCCCAGGAAGGCCGCATCCTGCTGCAGGACCGCCAGTTCAGCCGCATGAATCCCCGCCGCGCCGCCGAAATGGGGATCGCCCGCACCTTCCAGAACCTCGCGCTCTTCAAGGGCATGAGCGTGCTGGACAACATCATGACGGGACGCAACCTGCGCATGACCAGCGGTGTGCTGGCCCAGGCGCTGCGCCTGGGCGCGGCCGAGCGCGAGGAGATCGCCCATCGGGAATTCGTCGAGAACATCATCGATTTCCTGGAGATCCAGGCCTGGCGCAAGACGCCGGTCGGGCGGCTGCCCTACGGCCTGCAAAAGCGCGTGGACCTGGGCCGCGCGCTGGCGATGGAGCCCCGCATCCTGCTGCTGGACGAGCCGATGGCCGGCATGAACATCGAGGAAAAGCAGGACATGAGCCGCTACATCCTGGACGTCAACGACGAGTTCGGCACCACCATCGTCCTGATCGAGCACGACATGGGCGTGGTCATGGACATTTCCGACCGGGTCGTGGTGCTGGACTACGGCCGCAAGATCGGCGATGGCACGCCGGACCAGGTGCGCGGCGACCCCGAGGTCGTCCGCGCCTATCTGGGCACCAGCCACTAGGGGGACGGCATGGGATTCTTTCTGGAAACGGTGATCGGCGGCCTGATGAGCGGCATGTTGTACGCCCTGGTCGCGCTGGGCTTCGTGCTGATCTTCAAGGCCTCGGGGGTCTTCAATTTTGCGCAGGGCGCCATGGTGCTGATCGCCGCGCTGGCGATGGCACGCCTGTCGGGCTGGATCGACGCCTGGCTGGGCGGCGATTCGCTCTGGCTGTCCAACCTGCTGGCCTTCGTGCTCAGCGCCGCCTTCATGTGGCTGATCGCCGTCCTGGTCGAGCGCTGGGTGCTGCGGCACCTGGTCAATCAAGAGGCCACGACGCTGCTCATGGCGACCATCGGCATCAGCTATTTCCTGGACGGCATCGGGCAGATCCTGTTCGGCAGCTCGGTGTATTCCATCGACGTCGGCATGCCCAAGGACCCGGTCTTCATCCTGGACACGGTCTTCGAGGGCGGGGTGCTGGTCAGCCTGGAGGACCTGACCGCGGCGGTGGTCGCGGCCGTGCTGGTGGCGGTGCTGGCGTTCTTCTTCCAGTACACCACGGTGGGGCGGGCGCTGCGGGCGGTGGCCGACGACCACCAGGCCGCGCAGTCGGTGGGCATCCCGCTGAATCGCATCTGGGTGGTGGTCTGGACGGTGGCGGGGCTGGTGGCCCTGGTCACCGGGATCGTCTGGGGTTCGAAATTCGGCGTGCAGTTCACGCTGTCCACGGCGGCGCTGCGCGCCCTGCCGGTCGTCATCCTGGGTGGGCTGACCTCGATACCCGGCGCCATCGTGGGCGGTCTCATCATCGGCGTGGGCGAAAAGCTGTCCGAGGTCTATCTGGGGCCCTTCGTGGGCGGCGGCATCGAGATCTGGTTCGCGTACGTGCTGTCGCTGGTGTTCCTGCTGTTCCGGCCGCAGGGCCTGTTCGGCGAAAAAATCATCGACCGGGTCTGACGGTCCGGATCGGGGGAGACCACATTCATGTTCTATCGTGAAAACGGCCAGTTCAAAAGCACGTACCGGTCCGACCAGCAGATCTTCCCGATCCGCCAGGACCGCCGGTTCATGGCGCTCCTGCTGGCGGCGGCCTTCGTCGGGGTGCCGGCCGTGGCGTCGGAATACTGGCTGCAGGCCATCCTCATTCCCTTCCTGATCCTGTCGCTGGCGGCCATCGGCCTGAACATCCTGGTGGGCTATTGCGGCCAGATCTCCATCGGCTCGGGGGCCTTCATGGCCGTGGGCGCCTATGCCGCCTGGAATTTCGGCGTGCGCCTGGACCTGCCGGTGATCATCCAGATCCTGCTGGGCGGGGTGTTCGCCACGCTGGCCGGCGTGGTGTTCGGCGTGCCCAGCCTGCGCATCCGCGGCCTGTACCTGGCGGTGACGACGCTGGCGGCGCAGTTCTTCATGGACTGGGCATTCCTGCGCATCCCGTATTTCACCAATTACTCCACCTCCGGCAACGTCTCCGTGCCCGCGCTGGAAGTCTTCGGACTGCCCGTGGTGACGCCGGTGCAGAAATACTGGTTCGTGCTGTGCTTCGTCGCGCTGTTCGGCCTGCTGGCCAAGAACCTGGTGCGCGGCGCCATCGGCCGGCAGTGGATGGCCATCCGCGACATGGACGTGGCGGCGGCCGTCATCGGCATCCGTCCCGTCTACGCCAAGCTCACGGCCTTTGCCGTCAGTTCCTTCATCATCGGGGTGGCCGGCGCCCTGTGGGCCTATATCCACCTGGGATCCTGGGAACCCCTGGCCTTCGACCTGAACCGTTCGCTGCAGCTGCTCTTCATCATCATCATCGGCGGCCTGGGCTCGATCATCGGCAGTTTCTTCGGCGCCGCCTTCATGGTGCTGGTGCCCGTGCTGCTGACCAATGCGCCGCACGCCGTAGGCCTGTCGATTCCGGTCGATCTCGCGGCGCACATCGAACACATGGTGTTCGGCTTCCTGATCGTGTTCTTCCTGATCGTGGAGCCGCACGGCCTGGCCAGGCTGTGGAGCATTGCCAAGGAGAAGCTGAGGATCTGGCCGTTTCCCCACTAGGGCCGACGGGCCGGCGCGGGCCCGGTCCCGCCCCGGTCGCCGGTCCCGGTGGTGTCATCCCGGGCGACATCCGGTCGGATGCGCTCAATCAAAAAGGTGCCTTCAGCACCAGGAGGAGCTACAGATGAAGCATGCATTGACCAAGACCACGGCCGCCGTCGTGATGGCCGCTGCCGGACTGATGGGCGTTTCCAGTGCCGCGCAGGCCGCCGAGGAGAATTTCATCCCCCTGCTGGTGTATCGCACCGGCTCCTTTGCCCCCCTGGGGATTCCCTGGGCCAACGGCAAACTGGACTACATCAAGCTCGTCAACGCCCGTGACGGCGGCGTCAACGGCGTGAAGATCGTCTACGAGGAATGCGAGACCGCCTACTCCACGGACAAGGGCGTCGAATGCTACGAGCGCCTGAAGGACAAGTTCGGCGGCGCCACGGGCTTTGACACGCAGTCCACCGGCATCACCTTCGCCGTGACCGACAAGGCCATGGTCGATGGCCGCTCCGTGGTGACGGTCGGCTATGGCCTGTCGCAGTCGGCCGACGGCCGGGTGTTCAAGTGGAATTTCCCGCTGCTGGGCAACTACTGGACCGCCTACGATTCCATGATGCAGGACATCGCGAAGAACCTGGGCGGCGAGGACAAGCTCAAGGGCAAGAAGATCGCGCTGGTCTACCACGATTCGCCTTTCGGCAAGGAACCCATCCCGCTGCTGGAGGCCCGCGCCAAGGCCCAGGGCTTCGACCTGCAGCTCTACCCCGTGGCGGCGCCCGGCGTCGAGCAGAAATCGACCTGGCTGCAGATCCGCAAGAACCGCCCCGACTTCGTCCTGCTGCAAAGCGCCGGCATCATGACGCCGACGGCCATCCGCGAGGCCCAGTCGGTCGGCTATCCGCGCGACAAGATGTACGGGATCTGGTGGGCCAGTTCCGAGACCGACGTGGCCGACCTGGGCGACACCGCCAAGGGCTATCACGGCATCACCATCCAGAACAGCGCCGAGCACGGCCGCGTGCATGACGACGTCAAGAAATACGTCTACGACAAGGGCGAGGGGGCCGACCAGGACGGCAAGACCTTCGGTTCCATCGCCTACACGCGCGGCATGATGATCTCCATGCTGCAGATCGAGGCCATCCGCACCGCCCAGGAGAAATTCGGCAAGGGCAAGGCCATGACCCCGGAACAGGTGCGCTGGGGCTACGAGAACCTGCACCTCGACGAGGCGCGCCTGGAGCAGCTGGGCTTTGCCAAGCTGATGCGTCCGGTCGAGACCAGTTGCGAGAACCACCTGGGGACGGACTGGGCGCGGATCATCCAGTGGGACGGCAAGAAATTCAATGTCGTCTCCGACTGGTATCAGTCCGATCCCAAATACATCAAGCCGCTGGTGCAGTCTCTGGGTGAAAAGTACGCCACGGAAAAGAAGCTGCCCGTGCGCGATTGCGCCGCCGAGTAAGTTGGACCGGGGCCGGGCCGCGCCCGGCCCCCTGGAGAGACCGTCATGGAAAGCGCACAGGCCCCCGGGCCCGCCGTCTTGTTGAACGTCAATGGCATCGAGGTCATCTACAACCACGTGATCCTCGTGCTCAAGGGCGTGTCCCTCAGCGTGCCCGAAGGGCGGATCGTCGCCCTGCTGGGCGCCAACGGGGCGGGCAAGACCACCACCCTGAGGGCGATTTCCAACCTGCTGCGCGGCGAACGCGGCGAGGTCACCAAAGGCAGCATCGATTACCGGGGGGAGCGCATCGAATCGCTGTCGCCGGCGGACCTGGTGCAGCGCGGCGTGATCCAGGTCATGGAAGGCCGCCATTGCTTCGCCCATCTCAGCATCGAGGAAAACCTGCTGACGGGCGCCTATACCCGGCACCTGGGCCGGGGCGAACTGAACGCCGCCCTGGACCGGGTCTACCAGTATTTTCCGCGCCTGAAACAACGCCGCAAGAGCCAGGCGGGCTACACGTCCGGCGGCGAACAGCAGATGGCCGCCATCGGGCGGGCCCTGATGGCCAATCCGCGCATGATCCTGCTCGACGAGCCGTCCATGGGGCTGGCGCCGCAGATCGTCGAGGAGATCTTCGAGATCGTGCGCGACCTGAACCAGCGCGAGGGCGTGAGCTTTCTGCTGGCGGAGCAGAACACCAACGTCGCGCTGCGGTACGCGGACTACGGCTACATCCTGGAGAACGGCCGCGTCATGATGGACGGCGCGGCCCGGGCGCTGGCGGAAAACGAGGACGTCAAGGAATTCTACCTGGGCGTCTCCGGGGCCGGCCGCACCAGTTTCCGCGACACCAAATTCTATCGCCGGCGCAAGCGCTGGCTGGCCTGATTCACGGGGGATGGCATGCAGGCTTATTTCGACGAGCGCGAGACGCAGCCGGCGGCGCAGCGGGAACAGGCCTTGTTCGCCCGGCTGCCGGCGGTGCTGGCGGCCGCCCGGGAACGGGCGCCCGCCATCGCCCGGCAGTTGCAGGGCGTGGATCCGGCCAGCCTGGACTCGCGCCGGGCGCTGGCCCGGGTGCCGGTACTGCGCAAAAACGAACTGCTGCAGATCCAGCACGCGGCGCGCATCGCGCAGCCCGCGGCCCGGGGCGAGGCCGAGCGGGAACGGGTCTTCGGCGGGGTGTCCACCATCGGCTGGGGGGCGGCGCGGCGGGTGTTCGCCTCGCCCGGGCCGATCTACGAGCCGGAAAGCGCCCGGCCGGACTACTGGGGCTTTGCCCGCGCCCTGAGCGCGGCGGGCGTGCGCGCCGGCGACCTGGTCCACAACTGCTTTTCCTATCATTTCACGCCGGCGGGCTCGATGATGGAGACGGCCGCCCATGCGCTGGGATGCACCGTCTTTCCCGGCGGGGTCGGACAGACCGAGCAGCAGGTGCGCGTCATGGCGGATCTCGCGCCCCAGGCGTATACCGGCACGCCGAGCTTCCTGCGCATCATCCTGGAAAAGGCCGACGAGATGGGCGTGGCGCTGCCCTCCCTGCGCCGGGCCCTGTTCTCGGGCGAAGCCTATCCGCCCTCGCTGCAGGCCTGGTTCCACGCGCGCGGCATCGAAGGCTTCCAGGCGTACGGCAGCGCCGACCTGGGCATGATCGCCTTCGAGACCGAGGCGCGCGACGGCCTGGTGCTCAACGAGGACATGATCGTCGAGATCGTGCGGCCCGGCACCGACGTGCCGGTGCCCGACGGCGAGGTCGGCGAGGTGGTGGTGACGACCTTCAATCCCGATTATCCGCTGGTGCGCTTCGGCACCGGCGACCTGTCGGCCATGATGGAGGGGGCGTCGCCCTGCGGCCGCACCAATGGGCGCATCCGCGGCTGGATGGGACGCGCGGACCAGACCACGAAGGTGCGCGGCATGTTCGTCCACCCCGAGCAGATCGCCCGGGTGCTGGAACGCCACCCCCAGGTCCGCCGGGCGCGCCTGGTGGTGTCCGGCGACATGGGGCACGACGTCATGACGCTGAAGGTCGAATCGGACGCCGGCCTGGATGCCGAGCGGGTGGCCGAGACCGTGCGGGACCAGACCAAGCTGCGGGCCGTGATCGACGTGGTGCCCGCCGGCAGCCTGCCCAACGACGGCAAGGTGATCGAGGACGTGCGCCGCTACGAATGAGCCGCGGCGCCCCGCCGCGCGGGCCCGTTCAGGACCGTTTGCGGTAGACCAGGCTGATGTGCGCGAAGGCCGCCTGCAGTTCCGGGCTGCCCGCCTGGAAGACCAGTGGCCGGCCTTTCTGTACGAAGCACACCAGTTTCTTCGAGGCCAGCAGCGGGATGAACTTGGTCGACTGGATGTCGGACCAGGGGACTTCGCGGCGCATGATCCAGGACTGGCGGATGCCCCAGTCGGAGATCTCCGTCACCGAGGTCCACATGTGCCAGCTCATCCAGAGCAGGGCGGCGAAGCACACCACCAGGCTGGCGATGACCGGCAGCGGCAGGGCGGCCTCGGGCGCGAGCTGCAGCACCATGAACAGGCGCACGGCGATCACCGCCATGATGATCCAGGCGATCGCGCCGATCCAGCGCGGCCAGGCGCGGCCGCGCAGCGGCAGGGGGGCGATCTGGGCCAGCAGGGCGGCGTGTTCTTCGGGGGAGGGACGGCCGAACGGTGACATGAGCGTTCAATCCTTCTTCAGGGCCAGGGCGCGGCCGGCGCGGCTGGCCGTGGGCCGGCCGATCCGTTCCGAGATCCAGCTGCCGATTCCGACCACGGCGTCCAGGTCCACCCCGGTGTGCAGGCCCTGGCCGTTCAACAGGTAGAGCACGTCCTCGGTGGCGACGTTGCCGGTGGCCCCCTTGGCGTACGGGCAGCCGCCCAGGCCCGCGACGGAACTGTGGAAGATGCGCACCCCGCATTCCAGGGCCGCCAGGATGTTGGCCAGCGCCTGGCCGTAGGTGTCGTGGAAGTGGCCCGATACCTGGGTGCCGAGGTCCGCGACCTGGCCCACGGCCTGCAACACGCGTCGGACCTGGGCGGCGGTGCCGACCCCGATGGTGTCGGCCACGTCGATCTCGTCGCAGCCCAGCCGCAGCAGGCGTTCGGCCACGTCGACGACGGCGGACACGGGGGTTTCGCCCTGGTACGGGCAGCCCAGGGAGCAGCTGATGCTGCCGCGCAACCGCAGGCCGGCTTCCCGGGCCGCCGCCGCCACGGGCTCGAAGCGCGCGATGGACTCGGCAATGGAGCAATTGATGTTGCGCTGGGAAAAGGCCTCGCTGGCCGCGCCGAAGATCACGACCTCGTCCATGCGGGCGGCCAGGGCGCCCTCCAGCCCGCGCATATTGGGCACGAGCGCGGAATAGAGCGTGCCGGGCCGGCGCGACACGCCCGCCATGACCTCGGCACCGTCGGCCATTTGCGGAACCCATTTGGGCGACACGAAGGACACCGCCTCGACGTTGGGGAAACCGGCCGCCGCCAGGCGGTCGACCAGCTCGATCTTCACCGCGGTGTCGACGAACTGTTTTTCATTCTGCAGGCCGTCGCGCGGCCCGACTTCCACGATCTTGACGTGTTCGCTCATCAGGAATGTCCTTTCTGGTAAGGCCAGATCCGCCTCGGAGGGCGACATGGCCAGATCATAGCGCGGACCGCCGGTGCGCGGCGCCGGCCGGGCCGCCGGGAGCGGCTCAGCCGGGCAGGCGCCGGTAGCGTCCGTCGGCCTGGCGTTCCACCAGCCCGTCGATCTCCAGCAGGGTCAGCCGGCCCGTCAGGCGGTCGATCGGCCAGTGCGTGCGCGCCTGCAGCGTGTCGATGTCGGCGGGCTCGTAGCCCAGCGCCCGCAGCAGCTGGTCCGCGTCCGGGTCGGCCTGCGCCTCGTCCGGGTCGGACCGCGCCTCGTCCGCCGGCCGCCGCGCAACGTCCTCCGGCGCGGCCCCGTCCGGCGCGACCGTGCCCGGCGTCGGCTCCGGCGCGCCCGCGGCGACGCCGCCCGGCATGCCCGGCAGCGGCGCCTGGCGCAGTTCTTCGACGATGTCCTGGCCCGATTCGACCAGTTTGGCGCCCTGGCGGATCAGGGCATGGCAGCCCCGGGACAGCGGGGAGTGGATGGAGCCGGGGATGGCGAACACCTCGCGCCCCAGTTCGCCCGCCAGCCGGGCCGTGATCAGAGACCCGCTGCGGGCCGCGGCCTCGACCACCAGCACGCCCCGGGCCAGCGCCGCGACGATGCGGTTGCGTTGCGGGAAATGGAAGGGCAGCCCCTGGGCGCCCAGGGGAAACTCGGACAGCATCAGGCCGTGTTCGGCGATGCGATGGGCCAGCGCGCGATGGGCCGCCGGATAGACCCGGTCGATGCCGGTGCCCAGGACCGCCACCGTGCCGGCGCCATCGGCGCCCGCGTCCAGCGCGCCGGCGTGGGCCGCGCCGTCGATCCCGCTGGCCAGGCCGCTGACCACGCACCAGCCCCGCTGCGCCAGGTGCCGGGCGAAGTCGTGGGCATTGCGTTCGCCCTCGGGGGTGGCGCTGCGCGCGCCGACGATGGCCAGCATCGGCCGCGCCAGCAGGTCGAGCCGCCCGTGGGCGTACAGGAGCGGCGGCGGGTCGTCGAGCGCGTAGAGCGCCTGGGGATAATGCGGGTCGGCCAGGGTCAGCAGGTGGCGGCCGGGCTGGGCCAGCCATCGCAGGGTCTGGCCGATGGCGTCTTCAAGGGCAGGTTCGGGCGGCTGGCGCAGCCGCGCGGCCATGCCGGGGTCCAGGTAGCGGGCCAGGCTGCCGGTCGAGGCGGCGCAGATGTCCTGGGGCATCCCGAAGACCGACAGCAGCAGCCGGATCCGGGCGCCGCCCAACTCGGGTTCCAGGCTCAGGCGGATCCAGGCCCGCAGTTCGGTCTCATCGGCGGTGGGTAGCATGCGTGCAGTGTGCCATGACTTGCCGCCCCCGCGCGCGCCGGCGTGGCGTAAGCGTCACGGCGCCGCGCCGCTTCCAGCGATCGGCGCGCCTGGCCCGCCCGCATCGCCGGTCTTTGCATCGTCTTCGACGACGGGGATGGCCTGCTGACAAATTTTGTCATCTTTTCGTTGCCCTGACTTCAGCGCAACGGCGGTAGAGTGGAGAGTGTCCACGCCTGCCAGGAGTCCGGATCATGCCGCGTTTCAAACCTCCCCTGATACCTTCGTCCGAGATCACGCCGGAGCCGGTCTGGGAATCGCGCCGGACGTGGATGAAACGGGCGGCGCAGGGCGCGCTGGCCGTGGGGGCCGGCAGCCTGCTGCCGGGCCGCGCCGCGTGGGCGCAGCCGGCGGAGGGCCCGCTGGCGGGCGTGCCCAATCCCCGCTACCGCGTCGACGATGCGCTCACGGCCGAAGAAGACGTGATCGGCTACAACAATTTCTATGAGTTCGGCACCGGCAAGTCGGACCCCATGGAATATGCGGGCCGCATGCAGACCCGCCCCTGGACCTTGCGCATCGACGGCGAGGTCGAGAAGCCCATGACGTTCGACATCGAAGGGCTGCTGAAGCTCGCGCCGATGGAAGAACGCGTCTACCGGCTGCGCTGCGTCGAGGCCTGGTCCATGGTGATCCCCTGGGAAGGCTATCCGCTGGCGGCGCTGCTGGGCCGCGTCCAGCCGACCAGCAAGGCAAAATACGTCCAGTTCATCACGGCGGTGCAGCCCGAGCACATGCCAGGCCTGGGCGCGCGCATCATCAACTGGCCCTACCGCGAGGGCCTGCGGATGGACGAGGCCCTGCATCCGCTGACCCTGCTGGTGTTCGGCGTGTACGGAAAGCGCCTGCCCAACCAGAACGGCGCGCCCGTGCGGGTCGCCATCCCGTGGAAATACGGCTTCAAGTCCGGCAAGTCCATCGTCGGCATCCGGCTGCTGGAGAAGCAGCCCCTGACCAGCTGGTCGGAGGTCGCCCCCAACGAGTACGGCTTTTATGCCAACGTCAATCCGGCCGTGCCGCATCCCCGATGGAGCCAGGCGACGGAGCGCCGGATCGGCAGCGGTTTCTTCGCACCCCGCGTGCCCACGCTGATGTACAACGGCTACGCGGAACAGGTGGCCGGCCTCTATGCCGGCATGGACCTGCGGGCGAATTACTGAAGGCCGGGCGGCGCGGGCGCGGGTGCCCGGCCGCCCGCCGGATGCCTGGCCCTGGCTGCGCCTCTGTTTTATGATGGAAGCTTGGCTTTTATAGAATCAGGCAATCAAAATGGCTTTGCTTCCCATCCTCAAATACCCGGACCCCCGGCTGCACAAGGTCGCCGCGCCGGTGCAGCAGGTGGATGACCGCATTCGCCAGCTGGTGCGCGACATGGCCGAGACCATGTATGCCGCGCCGGGCGTCGGATTGGCCGCCACCCAGGTGGACGTCCACGAACGCGTGGTGGTGATCGACGTCTCCGAAGACGGCAATGACCTGCACGTGCTGATCAATCCCGAGATCACCTGGAAAAGCGACGAGCTGCAGGTCTACGAGGAAGGCTGCCTGTCGGTGCCCGGCATCTACGACGAGGTCGAGCGCTCGGCCCGCATCCACGTGCGCGCGCTCAACGCCCAAGGCGAGCCCTACGAGTTCGACGCCGAGGGCCTGCTGGCCGTCTGCGTGCAACACGAGCTGGATCACCTGCTGGGCAAGGTCTTCGTCGAGTACCTCTCCGTCCTGAAACAGAACCGCATCCGCACGCGCCTGCGCAAGCAGCAGCGCGAGTCCCAGCGCGAAGCCGCCGGGGTCTGAGCGCATGCGGGTCGTTTTCGCGGGCACCCCCGAGTTCGCCCGGCAGGCGCTGCTGGCCATCCTCGATGCGGGCCACGCCGTCGCCGGCGTGATGACGCAGCCGGACCGTCCGTCCGGGCGCGGAATGAAACTTCAAGCCAGTCCGGTGAAGCAGGCCGCGCTGGAGGCCGGCATCCCCGTCCTGCAGCCGCGCAGCCTGCGGCTGGACGGCAAGTATCCGGACGAGGCGCGGGCCGCCCGGTCGGCGCTGCAGTCGATGGCGCCCGAGGTCATGGTGGTGGCGGCCTATGGGCTGATCCTGCCCCAGTGGGTGCTGGACCTGCCGCGCCATGGCTGCCTGAACATCCATGCCAGCCTGCTGCCCCGCTGGCGCGGGGCGGCGCCCATCCAGCGCGCCATCGAGGCCGGTGACGCCGCCAGCGGCGTCACCATCATGCAGATGGATGCCGGCCTGGATACCGGGGCGATGCTGCTGCGGGTCGAACGGCCCATCGGGTCCGGGGAGACCGCCGCCAGCCTGCATGACGGGCTGGCGAGCGACGGCGCGGCGGCCATCATCGAGGTGCTGGCGCAGCTGGATGCGGGCTCGCCGCCGCCCGCGGTGCCGCAGCCGCTGGACGGCATCACCTACGCCGGGAAACTGCAGAAATCCGAGGCGGCGCTGGATTTTTCCCTGCCGGCGGCCGTGCTGGCGCGACGCGTGCGCGCCTTTGATCCTTTCCCCGGCGCCACGATGGTCCTGCCGGGATTCGACCAGCCGGTCAAGGTCTGGGCGGCCCATGCGGTGCCGTCGCCTGACGCCGGCACCGGCGAGGCGGCCGGCCGCGCGCCCGGCACGGTGCTGCGCCTGGGCCGCGAGGGGATCGACGTCGCCACGGCCGATGGCGTGCTGCGCGTGACCGCGCTGCAAAAGCCCGGCGGACGGCGCCAGGCCGTGGAGGTCTTCCTGCAGTCGTACCGCCCCTGAGGTCCGCGGCGCGGGTCAGCCGCCCGAGGATTTCTTGCGCGAGGTGTCGATGCCCAGTTGCTTGAGCTTGCGGTAGAGGTGGGTGCGTTCCAGGCCGGTGCGCTCCGACACCCGCGTCATGCTGTGGTTCTCGTGCAGCAGGTGGTATTCGAAGTAGATGCGCTCGAAGGCGTCGCGGGCTTCGCGCAGCGGCTGGTCCAGGGAGATCGTGCCCAGGTGCGAGTCATCCGCGGCGGCCGGCGCCGGCGCGGCGGCCAAGGGCGCGGCCGGCGCGCCGTTGGTGGCCGGTGGCTGGGTGAAGACGGGGTCGGGCATGACGGGCCGCTCGGTGCGGCTGCGCATGGAGGCCGGGATCACGGGGCGGGCCAGGCCGGCCGCCACGGTCTTCAGAAGTTTTTGCAGGGTGATGGGCTTTTCCAGGAAATCGACCGCGCCGATGCGGGTGGCCTCGACCGCCGTGTCGACCGTGGCATGGCCGCTCATCATGATGACGGGCATGTTCAGCAGCCCCTGGCTGGACCATTCCTTGAGCAGGCTGACGCCGTCGATGTCGGGCATCCAGATGTCCAGCAGAACCAGATCCGGGCGTTGGCGCAGGCGGTAGTCGCGGGCTTGTGCCGCGTTCTCCGCGAGTTCGACCGTGTGGCCTTCGTCGTAGAGAATTTCGGACAGCAGTTCGCGAATGCCGATTTCGTCGTCGACCACCAGAATTCTGGCCATATCACCTCACCTGTGTGTTGTGCGTATTATCCTGTGCCTGACCCCCGGCGTCCAGCCGGGCCGGGCCGGCCGCGAGCCGCGAGAACAGGATCGAGATGCGCGCCCCGCCTTCGGAACGGTTGGAGATGTCGACCTGCGCGCCGTGCTCCTCGACGATCTTCTTGACGATGGCGAGCCCCAGTCCCGTGCCCGTCGTCTTGGTCGTCACGTAGGGTTCGAAGACGCGGTGCAGGACCTCGGGCGCGAAGCCCGGGCCATTGTCCGACACGGTCAGGCGGACTCGCGGCTGGCCCGAGGATTCCTCCGGCACGATCAGGCGGGTCTGGACGCGGATCTCGGCGGCGCCGGCGGGCGCGTGGGCCTGGGCCGCGTCCCGGGCATTGGCCAGCAGGTTGTGGATCACCTGGCGCAGCTGCGCCGGATCCCCCTGGATGTGCGGCAGGCCGTCGGCCAGGTGGGCGTCCAGCCGCGGGCCGGGACGCGACGGCGCCGGATCCGCGCCGTCGGGGTCCCAGCCGTACAGCGTCAGGATGTCGGCCACCAGGGCATTGAGGTCGATGTCCTGCATTTGCGCGGGCGGGGTGCGGGCGTATTCGCGGAAGTCGTCCACCATGCGCTTGAGCGAGGCCACCTGGTTGACGATGGTCTGCGTGGACCGCTGCAGCATCGCCGCATCGTCGCCCTTCAGGCGGTCGGCGAGCTTCATGGCCAGGCGTTCGGCCGACAGCTGGATGGGCGTGAGCGGGTTCTTGATCTCGTGCGCGAGCCGGCGGGCGACCTCGCCCCAGGCGACGGTGCGGCTGGCGGAGATCACCTCGCTGATGTCGTCGAACACGACCAGGTAGCCGTCCTCGTGCCCGTCCATCACCAGGCGTGTGCCGCGCGCCAGCAGCGTGACGACGTGCTTCTTGCGTTCGTTGTCGCTCGCCTGCTGCAGCTCGATCTCGAACTGCTGCTGCCAGTAGGGGCGGGTCGATTCGACGGCGGCGTGCGCCACGAAGGCCTGGCGGATCAGCTGCGCGAGCGCGAGGGCGCCCTCGACGGTCTCCAGCGGCCGGCCCTGGCAGGTGCGCAGGTCCAGGCGCAGGATGGACTGCGCCCCCTGGTTGAACAAGGTCAGGCGGAAGGCGTGGTCGAAGACCAGCACCCCCGAGGACAGATTGCTCAGCACCGATTCCAGGTAAAGATTGCTTTGCTCGAGTTGGCGCCGGTGCCTGTCCACCATCCGCCGGGCCTCGTCCAGCTGGCGCGTCATGGCGTTGAACGACCGGGTGAGCTGGCCCACCTCGTCGCGCGCCGGGGGTTCGGGCAGCGGGCGATAGTCGCCCACGCCCACGGCCTGCGTACCCGAGGCCAGCGTCAGCAGCGGGCGCACCAGCCGGCGCGATACCGCCAGCGCGACGACCACGGCGGCGAACACCGCCAGGATCAGCGCCAGCGTCAGGGTGATGCCGTACAGCTTGCGCAGGCCCAGGCGCGAGAGCGCGAGTTCCTGGTAGTCGCGAAAGCCCTGCTGGACCTGGCTGGCGTTGTGCGCGATGCGCTCGGGCACCGCCTGGATGACCTGCAGCCAGCGGGTGTCGCTGCCCAGGCCCATGGGCGTGCCCAGCCGGTCGGCATTGGAACCCAGCGGGATCACGACGCGCAGGTGCAGGCCGGTGCTGGTGGGGCCGCTGCCGGCCGCCACGTCCGCCTCGGCGGCCGCGTAGCCCTGCGAGACGCGCAGCTGGTTCATGACGCTGTTGGGCGGCAGGTCGGGCAGCAACTGGCCGAAGGCGGACGAGGAGAACGCCACCAGGCGGCCGTTGCCGGTGAAGACCATGGCCTCGTCGATGCCGTTGCTCTCGCGCAGGGAGGTGATCAGCAGGGCGGTTTCGGGATCGCTGGCGTTGTTCAGCCGCAGGGCCATGCTGCGGGCCCGGCCGTTGAGCTCGGTCAGCTGCGCGTCCAGCGCGGCGCGGCCGAGGTTCAGGCCGGCTTCCAGGGCGCTGTCCACCCGCACGTTGAACCACGACTCGATCGAGCGCGACATGAACTGCACCGACAGCATGTAGATGATCACGCCCGGCAGGATGCCGATCAGGGTGAAGTACAGCGTGAAGCGGGCCGTCATCCGGGCGCCGAACTGGCGGCGGCGCACCTGGCGCACCAGGCGGATGGACAGCATGGCGACCCAGGACATGAGGGCGACCGCCAGCACGCCGTTGAGCACCAGCAGCAGGTCGTACTGCTGCGCGTAGCGCGAGGCGTTGCCGGTCGACCAGACCAGCAGCGCCAGCAGCGCCACGGCGCTGACCGCCGCCACCAGCAGCGCGATGCGCAGCGCCCAGCGGATCAGTTTCGGGGCGTGTCGCCGGAAAGAGAAAAGGTGAAGTTTTTCCATGGGGTCGTCAGGGACCAGGCATTGCTGTTCAGCGCATCGACCTGGAAGGGCCGGGCCAGGCGCGAGGTATCCAGCCGCAGGCGCACCTGGCCCTGGTACTGGACCCCGGCGCGGAAGCGGTCGGCGGCGCCCACCGGCCAGCCGCGGATGTGGCGGACCAGGTCCAGGGCTTCGTCCAGGGTCGTGGCGGGCAACGAGAGCTCGCCGAGGGTGACGCGCCACTGCCGGGTCAGGGCGTTGAACTGGATGCGCCAGGTCTGTTCGGTGGACACGACCGTCTCGTCGAACCACCACCAGCGCGGCCGCACGATCTTGAGGTCGGCCGTGAAGAACAGGGGCACGCCTTTCTGCGCGGCATCGTGCAGTTCGTCGCCCAGGGTGAAGTCGATGTCCGCGTCGATCAGCAACTGGCCCTGCTGGACCACCGGGTCGATGCGCACGACCTGGCCTTCCCGGCCCTGCGCGGCTGGCAGAAAATTCAGCAGGCAGAACGTCAGGAGGGTCAGGAAACGGATCATGCGCGGGGCCGGGCGGAAGAACGGGCGATGGCGGTATTGTTGATGACCGTGCGCGCAAGCGCAAGCCGGGCCCGGCGCCTCACGCCGGCTTGCGCAGCAGCGCGTAGAAAAATCCGTCCCCGCCGTCGGCGCCGCCCGGCAGGATCTGGCCCGGGGCGGGCAGCCGGTGGGCGTCGGGGTGGCGCTGCAGGAAGGCCTGGACCTGGGATTCGCCTTCCTCGGGAAAGATCGAGCAGGTGGCATACAGCAGGTGGCCGCCCGGGGCCAGCAGCGGCCACAGCGCATCCACGATGCGGGCCTGCAGCGCCGCGGTGCGCGCCACGTCCTCGGCCCGGCGCAGCCAGCGGATGTCCGGATGGCGGCGCACGACGCCCGACGCCGTGCACGGCACGTCGGCCAGGATGGCGTCGTAGGGCCGGCCGTCCCACCAGTCCGCGGGCGCGGCGGCGTCGGCCTGGCACAGCCGCACGTCGCCGGACGCCAGCCGCAGCCGCGCCAGCGTGTCCTCGACGCGCGCGAGGCGGCGGGCGTCGCTGTCCAGCGCGGTCAGCGCCAGCGCGTGGCGTTCCAGCAGGTGGGCGGTCTTGCCGCCCGGGGCCGCGCAGGCGTCCAGCACCCGCATGCCGTCGCGCAGCGGCAGCAGCTCGCCGGCGCGCTGCGCGGAGGCGTCCTGCACCGACCACCAGCCTTCGGCGAAGCCGGGCAGGTCCCGCACGGGATGGGGGCGGTCCAGGACGAGGCCGGCGGCGCCGACCGGCGTGGCGCCGACACCCGCCTGTTCCAGCCGCGTCCGCAGTGCGTCGCGCGACAGCTGGCGGACGTTGGTGCGCAGCGTCATGGGCGGCGGCTGGTCGGCCGCGCGCAGGATGTCCTGCCAGTCCCGCGGCCAGGCGGCCCGCAGGGCGTCGATCCACCAGTCCGGGTGGTTCCAGCGGGCCGAGGGCGTGTCCTGGATCCGCGCCAGCAGCGCCGGCCGCTCGCGGCCATAGCGGCGCAGGACCGCATTGATCAGGTTCTTGGCGGGGCGGGTGTGGCGGTCGGATGCCGCGGCCTGCACCATCTGGTGCACCAGCGTGTGCTCCGCATAGCGCGGCGTGCCGGCCGGCAGCCCGCCGCCCTCGGCGTGGCGATGGTGGGCTTCCAGCAGGGACAGGCCCAGCAGCAGCAGCGATTCGGTGAGGCGGTCGGCGGGCCGGCGGGGCACCAGCAGCGTGCGCGCGGCCTGCGCGAAGCCGAGCTGGCGCATGGCATGGAACGACAGGGCCTGCGCGACGGGCCGCAGGTCGGGGGGCGTGTCCTCCAGCGATTCGGACAGGGACCGGCCGGCCAGCACCCCGCGCACGGCCTGCGCGGCGGCCATCAGCTGCCGGGACAGCGCGGACTCCGGCCTCGCGCGCGGGCTGGCGTCGGCGGGGCGGGTCTGGGGCGAGTGTGGTGATTCTGGCACGATCGGTCGGTTTTCTGCGGAGGGCGGGAGCGCTTTTGGGGGACTGTAGCACCAATTCATTAAAATCAAAGGTTTGCTTCGCACATCGAGGAATTCATGAGCCCATCCCCCCGCGTCGGTTTCGTCAGCCTGGGCTGTCCCAAGGCCCTGGTCGATTCGGAGCGCATCCTGACCCAGCTGCGCATGGACGGCTACACCATCAGCGCCGACTATGACGGCGCCGACGTCGTGGTGGTCAATACCTGCGGTTTCATCGACAGCGCCAAGGCGGAGTCGCTGGACGCCATCGGCGAGGCCATCGTCGAGAACGGCAAGGTCATCGTCACCGGCTGCCTGGGTGTCGAGGCCGACATGATCCGCGACGTGCACCCGGCGGTGCTGGCCGTCACCGGGCCGCAGCAATACGAGCAGGTGGTGCGGGCCGTGCACGAGGCCGCGCCGCACCAGCGCGCCCACGATCCCTACGTGGACCTGGTCCCGCCCCAGGGCATCCGGCTGACGCCGCGCCACTACGCCTATCTGAAGATCTCCGAGGGCTGCAACCACAACTGCAGCTTCTGCATCATTCCGTCCATGCGCGGGCGCCTGGTCAGCCGACCGGTCGGCGACGTGCTGGGCGAGGCGCGCCGGCTGGTCGATGCCGGCGTCAAGGAACTGCTGGTGATCTCCCAGGACACCAGCGCCTACGGGGTGGACGTCAAGTACCGCACCGGCTTCTGGAACGGCCGCCCGGTCAAGACCCGCCTGACCGAGCTGGCCGCGGCGCTGGGCGAATTCGGCGTCTGGGTACGCATGCACTACGTCTATCCCTATCCGCACGTGGACGAGCTGATCCCCCTGATGGCGGACGGCCGCATCCTGCCCTATCTGGACATTCCCTTCCAGCACGCCAGTCCGCGCATCCTGCGGGCCATGAAGCGTCCGGCGTTCGAGGACCGCACCCTGGCCCGCATCCGCCAGTGGCGCGAGGCCTGTCCGGACCTGACCCTGCGCTCGACCTTCATCGTCGGCTTTCCCGGCGAGACGGAGGAGGACTTCCAGTACCTGCTGGACTGGATGAGCGAGGCGCAGCTGGACCGGGTGGGCTGTTTCCAGTATTCGCCCGTGGACGGCGCGAAGGCCAACGAGCTGCCCAGCGCCGTGCCCGACGAGGTCAAGGCGGAACGCTGGGAACGGTTCATGGCGCATCAGCAGGCGATTTCCACGCAGCGCCTGGCCGCGAAGGTCGGGCGGACGCTCACCGTGCTGGTGGACGAGGTGGATGACCAGGGCGGCGCAACCGCGCGGTCCATGGCCGATGCGCCCGAGATCGACGGCGCCGTGCTGCTGCGCGAGGCCGCGGGCCGTCAGCCCGGCGACCTGGTGCGGGTGCGGATCGAGGATGCCGACGAATACGATCTGTACGGGACGCCGGTCTAGGACGGCTTGCGCGGCACCACGCGCGGTGGCGGCTTGCCGGCCTCCAGGGGCTGGGCGCGCTTGAAGACCGTGACCGGCAGGTCGCCGATCACGCCGCGCCGGGCCGCGGCCCGCCAGGCGTGGCCGTAGGCGACCTCCAGGCTCAGGTGGATGGTGCCGTCGGCGCGACGGCGGCGTTCCAGCGCCCGGATCAGGCGCGCGCGCCATTCCCGTCCCGCCAGGCCCCGGCGCCGCTGCGCGTGGGGGTTGCCGCCCAGCGCCTGGACGTCCTCCAGCAGCTTTTCCGCCGTCCGGTAGGTCAGGGTGATGATTTCCTGGTCCATGACGGGATCGGCGAAGCCGACCTGCAGCATCAGGTCGCCGAAATCGTGCATGTCCACGAATTCCATGGGATGGGTGTCCAGGCCGGCCTCGGCGACGGCCTCGCGCAGCTCGCGCAGCGACCCCGGCCCCAGGCTGGAATACATGGCCAGCGCGTCGTTGCGCAGGATCCGGCGCCATTCCTGCAGCACCAGGTGCGGCTCGGCGTGCCAGTGCAGCGCTAGGTTCGACCAGACCAGGTCCAGGCTTTCGTCGGGCAGACCGGATTCGGCCAGGTCCGCCTGCAGGAATTCGGGCTGCGGCGTGGGCTTGTTGCGCAGGCGGTGCCAGAAGCCGGGCTTGCTGAGGTAGCGTTCGCGGGCGGTGTCCAGCAGCGCCGCGCAGTTGTCCTGGCCGATGTAGTGCAGGTTCGGGTAGCGCGCCCGCAGGGGATCGAGGGCATGGGCGGCGCCGCAGCCCGCGTCCAGGATGTCGTGCGGATCGATGCGGATGTAGCTGAGCCGGCGCAGCATGCGCTGGGCGATCTCGCCGAACAGGAACTGCGGCGCATCCAGCGGCGCGCGCCGGGCGAATTGCCGCGACACGGCCGCGGGATCGATGGGCAGGCGGGGAAGCTGTGACATAAGGGATCAAGTCCGGCACCGCGGCACCGGCATCCATGATGTGATGGCGCCGACGGTGGAAAAGGAAGGTGACATTATGCGGCATCTGACGGACTGGCGCGACTGGCGCCGCTGGATTCCGGCCGAATGCCCGGGCTGCGGGCGCCGCCAGCCGGGGCAGGGGCTGTGCGCGCAATGCGCGGGCCGGCTGGCCGGCGACCCGAGCGTTCCCCGGTGCCGGCGCTGCGCCCATCCGCTGGCGGCGGGGCCGTGCCCCGACTGCCCCCCCGGCCCGCCGGCCTGCGACCGCATCATCGCCGCTTTCGACTATGCGGGCCTCGGGCGGACGCTGGTCCATGACTACAAGGTCCGCCGGCGCCTGTCCCTGGCCGGCCTGCTGGCCGACCAGCTGGCGCAGGCCGTGCGGCGGGCGGACGGCATGGCGCCGCGCCCGCCGGACTGGGTCGTGCCCGTCCCCGCGCATCGGGCGGCCCTGCGCCTGCGCGGCTTCAGCCCGCCCGCGGAGCTGGCGCGTCTGCTGGCCCGGCACCTGGGGCTGGCATGCCGCCTGGACGCGGTGCGCCGCGTGCGCGACGGGCCCAAGCAGGCCGTCCTCGGGCGGGCGCGGCGGCTGCGGGCCCAGGCGGGCGCCTACGCCTGCGGCGCGGATGCGGCGGGCGCGCGAGTCGTCATCGTGGACGACGTGCTGACGACGGGGGCGACGATGCGGGCCGTGGCCGGCGCCCTGAGGGCGGCGGGCGCCGAGCGCGTGGACGGCTGGGTGCTCGCCCGCGCGCTGCGCCGCGATCCGCGTGAAGACGGCGACGGGGTTGCGGCGGATGCGGGGGACGGCCGCCCGGGGCGCCGCTGAGGCCGGCGCCGTCGGGGCGCGGTCCTACAATGGCGCTTTGACATCAGGCCATCCTTGTCCCGCCGCCATGTTCCACGTCGTCCTCGTCGAGCCCGAAATCCCTCCCAATACCGGCAACGTGATCCGGCTGGCCGCCAATACGGGCGCTTTCCTGCACCTGGTGCGGCCTTTGGGGTTCCAGCTGGACGATGCGCGCATGCGCCGCGCGGGGCTGGATTATCACGAATGGGCGCGGATGCGCGTGCACGACAGCCTCGCGCAGGCGTTCGACGAGATCGGCGGCGATCCGGCCCGGCGCTTCGCGCTGACGACGCGGGGCTCGGTGCCCATCGGCGAGCGGGCGCTGCGGCCGGGGGACGTGTTCGTTTTCGGCCGGGAAGCCGCCGGGCTGTCGGACGAGCAGCTGGCGCATTTCCCGCCCGGCCAGCGCATCCGCCTGCCGATGCGCCCGCAACAGCGCAGCCTGAACCTGTCCAATGCGGTGGCCGTGACGGTGTTCGAGGCCTGGCGGCAGGCGGGCTACGAGGGCGGCGTCTGAGCCGGCCGCCGCGCGCTATTCGGGGCGCGCCTCGCGGGCCAGCAGCGCGGCCACCGCCTGGTGTGGCGACAGCTGGTCGAACAGGACCTGGCACACGGCCTCGGTGATGGGCAGTTCGATCCCGTGGCGCCGGCCCAGCGCCAGGGCGGCCCTGGCGCAGCGCACGCCTTCGGCCGTCATGCCGCCGGCCAGCACGGCATCCAGCGGCTGGCCGCTGCCCAGCGCCACCCCGACCTGGCGGTTGCGCGACAGGTCCCCTGTCGCCGTCAGCACCAGGTCGCCCAGGCCCGTCAGCCCGGTGAAGGTCTCCGCCCGCCCGCCCAGCGCCACACCCAGGCGCTGGATCTCCGCCAGGCCGCGCGTGATCAGCGCCGCGCGGGCGTTGGTGCCCAGACGCAGGCCGTCGCTGATGCCGCAGGCGATGGCCATGACGTTCTTCAGGGCGCCGCCGACCTCCACGCCGATGATGTCCCGGGTGGTGTAGATGCGCGCCTGGCTGCCGTGGAAGGCGGCTTGCGCGGCCTGTCCGGTCTCGACGCGGGTGCTGGCCACGGTGAGGGCCACCGGCAGGCCCCGGGCGACCTCGCGGGCGAACGAGGGGCCCGACAGCACGCCGGCCTGCAGCCAGGTCGCGTGTGACAGCGCCTGGCTGACGATCTGGTGCGGCCACTGCTGCGTGTCGGGGCTGATGCCCTTGCAGGTCCACAGCAGGTGCACCGGGCCGGCGGGCTTTTTCGTCAGGGTGTCGGCCAGGCGCCGGCAGACCTCGTCCAGGCCGGCCATGGGCACGCCCAGCACGATCAGGCGCGTGGCGTCCTCCGGCCCCTGCAGGGCGTGGGCGATCGCCGCGCCCCAGTCATCGGTGGCACGCAGCGAGGCGGGCAGCTCGATGTCGGGCAGGTAGCGCGGATTGCGGCGCGTTTGCGCGATGTCTCGCGCGGTCCCGGGGTCGCGGGCCCACAGCAGCGTGTCGGCCCGGAGGCTGGACAGGGCCGCCAGGGCGGTGCCCCAGCTGCCTGCGCCCAGGACGGTGAGTCGAACCATGGACATGTCGGCCTGGCGGGAAAGGGTCCGGCGCGGCCGGGGCGGCGGGCCGCCCCGGCCGCGCAAGGTGTCAGTTGCGGGCGCCCGGCGGCAGGATCAGGCCGGAATCCTCGCCCTGGGCCTGTCCGCCCGATTGCTGGGCCAGACGCTGCTCGTACAGGGCCTGGAAGTTCATCTCGCTGAGGTGCAGCGGCGGCAGCGACGTGCGCGTGATGGCGTCGGCCACGTTGGCCCGCAGGTAGGGATACAGCATGGTCGGGCAGACGATGCCCAGCAGCGGATCGAGCTGCTCGGCAGGGATGTTCGAGGCCTCGAAGATGCCGGCCTGGCTCAGTTCGACCAGGTACAGGACCTTGTCGCCGATGCGCGTGGTGACGGTGGCCGTGACCACGGATTCGAACACTGATTCCGCCAGCTGTTCGCCACCCACCTGGATGGAGACCTCGACGGTGGGGCCTTCCTGTTCCAGGAAAATCGCCGGCGCGTTGGGCATTTCCAGGGACAGGTCCTTGACGTAGGTGCGTTGCAGCCCGAAGCTGGGTGCCTGGCTGTTGTCGGTTTGCTGGTCTTCAGACATGGGGATTTCCGTGCAAGATTGAGGTGTCGGGTGGAAGGGATCAGGCCTGCAGCAGCGGCAGCAGGCCGCCGGCGCGATCCAGCGCGGACAGATCGTCGAAACCGCCGATGTGGCGCTCGTCGATGTAGATCTGCGGGACGGTGCGCCGACCCGTGCGTTCCATCATGAGGGTGCGTTGGGCCGGCTCGCGGTCTACGTAGATTTTGTGGATTTCCTGGACACCGCGTTGTTTCAGCAGCATCTCGGCGCGTGTGCAGTACGGGCACACGGAGGTGCAGTACATGGTGATATGGGCCATGGGAAAGACTCGGTCAGGATTTTTTCAAGGGCATGCCGCCTTCGGTCCAGGCGTTCAGCCCGCCATCCAGACAGGATACCCGTTGAAAGCCGTGCTTGCGCAGTTGCGTGACGGCGCGGGCGCCCTCGCGCCCCTGGGCGTCCACGACCACGATCGGCTTGTCCTGCGGCAGGGTGCCCAGATGGGCGTCCAGCGTGTCCAGGGCGATGTTGCGGGCCTGGGGGATGTGGCCGGCCTTGAACTGCTCGGCGGGCCGGATGTCCACGAACAGGCCCTGTTCGCGGTTGATCTGCTGGATGGCCTCGGCCAGGGGAATGCGCGAATTCGCGCGTCCCCGGGACAGGCTGGGCCACAGCAGCAGGGCTCCGGATGCCAGGGCGATGAGCAGGATCCAGAGGTTGTTCTGGCTGAGTAAAAAGTCCACAGCGATTCCTGTAACAGCGGTCTGAGGGAATTGTATGCCGGGGGATTATAAAATGGTCGGCAGTTTTGAACTTTGCAGGCTTGCCGATCATGCACAAACTGGTCCTCATGCGCCATGGCGAGAGCCAATGGAATCTCGAAAACCGCTTCACCGGCTGGACCGACGTGGACCTCACCGACACCGGCCGGGCGCAGGCCCGGCAGGCCGGCGAGCTGCTGCGGGCCCAGGGCTATGAATTCGACCTGGCGTTCGCCTCGGTCCTGAAGCGCGCCATCCGCACCCTGTGGATCGCGCTGGACGCCATGGACGCCATGCATACCCCCATCGGCCTGAACTGGCGGCTGAACGAACGGCACTATGGCGCCCTGCAGGGCCTGAACAAGGCCGAGACCGCGGCGAAATACGGCGAGGCCCAGGTGCTGCAGTGGCGCCGCGCCTACGACATCGCCCCCGAGCCCCTGGCCGCGGACGATCCCCGCCATCCGCGCTTCGACGCCCGCTACCGCCGCGTCCCGGCCGACGAGCTGCCGGCGACCGAATGCCTGCGGGACACGGTGGCGCGCGTGGTGCCGTTCTGGAACGATTCGATCGCGCCCGCGATCCGGTCCGGCCGCCGGGTCCTGGTATCCGCCCATGGCAACAGCCTGCGCGCCCTGATCAAGCACCTGGACGGCATTTCCGACCAGGACATCATCGGCCTGAACATCCCCACCGGCCAGCCGCTGGTCTACGAACTGGACGACGGTCTGCGGCCCCTGCGCCACTATTACCTGGGCGACGAGGACCAGATCCGCGCCGCCATGCAGGCCGTGGCCAACCAGGGCAAGGCGCATCAGGCCTGACATGCATCGTCTCGGCCTGGCGTTGGTGCTGTGCCTGGCCGTGGCCGCGGTCCGGGCGGAATCCTCGCTGCAATCGCGGCAGGCCCAGGCGCGCGAGGACCGCAGCGCCCTGCAAGCGCAGATCGAGGCCGTGCAAAAGCGCATCGAGAAATCCGAATCCGCGCGCGACGACACCGCCGCCGCCCTCAAGGAATCCGAGCAGGCGATCTCCGACATCAGCCGCCGCCTGGCGGATCTGGAGCAGCGCCGCGAGACGCTGGACGACACCTTGCGCCGGCTGACCGAGGCCAGCCGGCAGCAGACAGCGGAATTCGAGCGCCAGCGCGCGGCCCTGGCCGATCAGCTGCGGGCCCAGTACGCCAGCGGCCTGTCGCCCTGGACGGCGCTGCTGTCGGGCCGCGACCCGCAGGACATCGGGCGCGAGCTGGCCTACCTGGCCTACGTCTCCCGCGCGCGCACCGAGGCGCTGCGCGAGCTGCAGGACACGGTCGCCCGCCTGACCGAACTGCGCGAGCAGACCGACGCCAGCCAGGCCGAGCTCGAGACCCTGGTGGCCGATACCAGGGACCAGAAAGCCGCGCTGCTGGAGCGCCAGGCGGAACGCCGCGAGGTGCTTGCGCGGATCCAGTCCCAGTTGAAGGACGAGCACCAGCAGGCCAGGAGCCTCCAGGCCCGGGATGCGCGCCTGGGTTCCCTGATCCAGTCGCTGGATGTCGAGATCGCCAAGGCCGAGGCCCGCCGCCAGGCCGCGCTGAAGGCCGAGGCCGAACGCCGCGCCAGGGAGCGCGCCGAGCAGGCCAGGCGCGAACAGCAGCGCCTGAAGGCGCAGCGCGAGGAAGCCGCGCGCCAGGCCCGCGAGGTCCGCGAGCAGGCGGAACGCCACCTGCATGGGCAGGAGCCCCCCGCGCACGGCCTGTCGGCCGACGAGCAGGCCGCGGCGCCGCCCGCGCAGGATCGGCAGGTGCCGCAGGCCGCGCCCAAGGACGAGGCGGCCGACGCCCGGACCGTGCCCGCCGGGGGCTTCGCCGGCCTGCGCAAGAACCTGCCCCGCCCCGTGGCGGGCGACGTCCAGGGACGGTTCGGCGCGCAGCGCCCCGAGGGCGGCCTGTGGCGCGGCATCGTGCTGCGGGCGCCCGTGGGCACGCCCGTGCACGCCGTGGCGGCGGGCCGCGTCGTGTACGCCCACTGGCTGAGCGGATTCGGCAATCTCCTCATCATCGACCATGGCCATCAATATCTCAGCATCTACGGCTACAACCAGGCCGTGCTGAAGCAGGTCGGCGACGTGGTGGCGCAGGGCGAGGTCGTGGCCCGGGTGGGTGCGACGGGCGGCCAGGTCGAGCCCGGCCTGTATTTCGAGCTGCGCCACCAGGGCGCTCCGATCAATCCCCAACTATGGCTGCGGCCCTAATTTCTGTACTATGTTGGGTTTGGCGCGCCCGCTTCGCGCGATGCGCCGACCCGGTCACGGGACACTTATCCAAGAGGCGTGCATGGGCACTCGAAACAATCGATCGTTTGGCTGGATCCTGATGGGCTTTCTGGGGGGCGTGCTGCTCACCCTGGGCATCACGGCCGTCGCCCAGAAAGGCGAGCCCCTGCCGCTCAAGAGCCTGCAGCAGTTCGCCAACGTCTATGGCGCCATAAAATCCAGCTACGTCGAGCCGGTGGCCGACCAGGTGCTGATGGACGACGCCATCAAGGGCCTGTTCACCGACCTGGATCCGCATTCCGTCTACCTGGACGAGGAAGCCTACAAGCAGATGCAGGACATCACCCGCGGCGGCTTCGGCGGGCTGGGCATCGAGATCGGCACCCAGGACGGCATGCCCAAGGTCATCGCCCCGATCGAGGACACGCCCGCCGCCCGCGCCGGCATCCTGACGGGCGACGTGATCACGCACATCAACGGCGAGGCGACCAAGGGCATGTCCCTGAACGACGCCGTCAAGAAGATGCGCGGCGAGCCCGGCACGGCCATCGACCTGACGGTCGAGCGCGCCGGCAGCCCCAAGCCGCTCAAGTTCCACATCGTGCGCGAGATGATCAAGACCCGCAGCGTGCGGGGCAAGATGCTGGCGCACGACATCGCCTACGTCCGCATCAGCCAGTTCCAGGACCGCACCACGTCCGACCTCGTCAAGATGCTGGCCAGCCTGTCGCGCAAGCAGGCCCCCAAGGGCCTGGTCCTGGACCTGCGCAATGACCCGGGCGGCCTGCTGGACGGCGCCATCGGCGTGGTCTCGGCCTTCATCGAGCCGGGCAAGCTCGTGGTCTCGACCAAGGGCCGCATCCCCTCGTCCAACGAGGAATTCTATGCGCGCTCGCTCAGCGGCAGCCACGGCGTCGAGGCGGGCGAGACGCTGCCCGCCTGGACGCGCACCGTCCCCATGGTCGTGCTGGTCAACGTCGGCTCGGCCTCGGCCTCCGAGATCGTGGCGGGCGCCCTGCAGGACTACAAGCGGGCCCAGATCATCGGCAACCGCACGTTCGGCAAGGGGTCGGTGCAGTCGGTGCTGCAGCTCGGCAAGGATACCGGCATCAAGCTGACCACGGCCCGCTACTACACGCCCAGCGGCCGCTCCATCCAGAACACCGGCGTCATGCCGGATCGCGTGGTGGACGACAGCGCGGCCGGCAACCTGTTCCGCATGCAGCGCGAGGTCGACCTGCAGCACCACCTGGTCAACCAGAGCGACAGCCAGGGCGCCAAGGCCGAAGACGAGGACGATTTTGTCGAGGGCGAGATCAAGATGTTCGAATTCGGCGGCGCCGACGACTGGCAGCTGCAGCAGGCCCTCAATGCCCTGCACGGGCGTCCGGTGCTGAAATCCGACCCCGCACTGGCGCGCCGGGCCAAGGCCGGCGACGAATCCGCCGCCGCGCCCGGGAATCCCCCCGCTGCTGAAAAAAAAACCCTGAAGCCAGGGTCGGGGGAGGCCATTGAGCGTTATCGGGTCACGCCCGATGGCCTGATCAAGGTCCAATGACGCGCGAGCCGACCGCGCTGGACGATGCGCGCCTGATGCGGTATGCCCGGCACATCCTGCTGGATGAGCTGGGCATCGAGGGGCAGGAACGCCTGCTGGCGGCCCGCGTGCTGATCGTCGGCGCCGGGGGGCTGGGTTCGCCCGCCGCCCTCTACCTGGCCGCGGCCGGTGTCGGACACCTGCTGCTGGTGGACGACGACGCGGTCGAGCTCAGCAACCTGCAGCGGCAGATCCTGCACACCACGGCGGGCCTGGGGCGCCCCAAGGCCGAATCGGGGCGCGACGCCCTGCTGGCGCTGAACCCCGACATCGAGGTCCGGGCGCTGGTCGAGCGGCTGGACGAGGCCCGCCTGACGGCGCTGGCCGGCGAGGTCGACCTGGTGCTGGATTGCTGTGACAATTTCGCCACCCGGCATGCCATCAATCGCGCCTGCGTGGCGCGCCGCACCCCGCTGGTCTCGGGCGCGGCCATCAAGTTCTCCGGCCAGGTCAGCGTCTACGACCTGCGCGACGACGCCTCGCCGTGCTATCACTGCCTGTTTCCCGAGGCCGACGACGTCGAGGAACTGCGCTGCGCGACGACGGGGGTACTGGGGCCGCTGCTGGGCATGGTGGGCAGCGTGCAGGCGGCCGAGGCGATCAAGCTGATCGCCGGCATGGGAGAACCCCTGGTGGGGCGGCTGCTGTCGGTCGATGCCCTGCGCATGCAGTGGCACACGATCCGTTTCAGGCGCGATCCGGGCTGCCCGGTATGCGCCCGGCGTGCGCCTGCAGCAGCAGGGCGCTCAGCCGGTTGACGCGGACGTCCACGTAGAGGTCGCGGCCATGCTGCCGGCGCGCGAACGGCGTGCCCGGATGGTACAGATAGGCGGTGCGCAGGCCCGCCTGGCGGGCCGATTTCAGATTGCGCAGTGTGTCTTCCACCAGGATGATGCGTCCGGCGGGCACGCCCAGGCGGGCGACGATCTGGCGCATCAGCCCCAGGGAAGGCTTGGGCCGGGGCAGCCCCATGGGCATCATGTGGTCGATCGCCCACAGGCCATCGAATTCGTGCAGGACACCGAGCGCCTTCAGGACGCGCCGGGCGTAGTGCAGGGGGGCGTTGGTGAGCACGATGCGCGTGCCGGGCAGGCCGCGCAGCCGCGCCTTGAGGCCGGTCTCGGCGTGTACCAGCGGGCCGACGTCGAAATCATGGCAGCTCGCCAGGAACTGGCGCAGGTTGACGCCGTGATGCCGGGCCAGGCCGATGGCCGTGGCCCCGTAGCGTTTCCAGTAGCTCCGGCGCAGGGCGTCGGCCTGCGCGGGGGGCAGGTCCAGGGCCTGGGCCACGGCCGCACCCATGCGCTGGTCGATCATCCCGAAGATCCCGCGGGAGGCGTCGTGCAGGGTGTTGTCCAGGTCGAACAGCCAGACCGGCGCGTCCGCCGGCACGGGCCGTATCCGCCGCAGCGGACTGGACGGACGCAGGGGCGACATCAGTGCGAGCTGATCATCGTGCCGACGCCGCGGTCGGTCAGGATTTCGAGCAGCAGGCAGTGGGGGACCCGGCCATCGATGATGTGGACCGAATTGACGCCGTAGCGCGCGGCGTCCAGCGCCGACGAGATCTTGGGCAGCATGCCGCCCGAGAGCGTGCCGTCCTGGAACAGGGCATCGATGGTCTGGGCGGACAGGCTGCGCAGCAACTGGCCGTTCTTGTCGAGCACGCCCGGGGTGTTGGTCAGCATCACCAGTTTTTCGGCGCCCAGGACCTCGGCCATCTTGCCGGCCACGACGTCGGCGTTGATGTTGTAGGCCTGGCCGTCCTCGCCGTAGCCGATCGACGAGATGATGGGGATGAACTGGTCGTCCTGCAGTGCCTTGACCACGGCCGGCTCGATGCGGTCGATGTCGCCCACGAAGCCGATGTCCAGCGTCTGGCCGGGATGCTCGGGGTCGGGCATGAGTTTCTTGTGGGCCTGGATCAGGCAGCCGTCCTTGCCGGTGAGGCCCACGGCCTTGCCGCCGGCCTCATTGACCATCATGACGATGTCCTGCTGGACCTGGCCGCCCAGCACCCATTCGACGACCTCCATGGTCTCGGCGTCGGTGACGCGCATGCCCTGGATGAAGGTGCCTTCCTTGCCGATGCGCTTGAGGGCGCTGTTGATCTGCGGACCGCCGCCGTGCACGACGACGGGGTTCAGGCCGACGAGCTTGAGCAGGACCACGTCGTGCGCGAACGTGCGCTGCAGGTTCTCGTCGGTCATGGCGTTGCCGCCGTACTTGATGACGACGGTCTTGCCGTGGAATCGCCGGATGTAGGGGAGGGCCTCGGACAGTACCTCGGCCTTCAGGGAGGCCGAGGGAGACTGGGCGGTATCCGCGGGGATGTTCATGAGGCCAGCGCCTTTTCTACCGTGGCCATGAAGGCCTGTTCGTCGTAGTTGCCGAGATAGCGCTTGATGATGTTGCCGCGCTTGTCGATCAGGAAGGCCGTGGGCGTCAGGCTGACGTCGCCGAACGCCTTGGCGATCTTGCCCTGGGCGTCGATGACCACGGGGAAGGGCAGCTGGCGCGTCTCGGTGTAGTTCTTCACGTAGTTGGGCGGGTCGTATTGCATCGCGACGCCGATCGTGTCGAAGCCCTGGGACTTGAGTTCCTGGTAGTGGCGGATGGTGTCGGGCATCTGGGCGATGCAGGTGGTGCAGCTGGTGGCCCAGAACTTGACCAGCACGACCTTGCCGCGCAGTTCCTGCGTGGTGACGGTGTTGCCCTGCAGGTCGGTGAATGCGACGTTGGGCGCCGCCTGGGCGGTCCCTTGGAATTGCCAGAGCGCGGCGCCGCCGATGGCGATCGCCGCAGCCAGGCCGAGTACGAGTTTTTTCATTGCACTGGCATGGGTTGCGCGCCCCCGCTGTCGCCGGCCGGCGGCGACGCTGTGGCGCTGGAGGAGCTGGAATCCGTGACGGGAGCCGGCTTGCCCGGATCAGTGATCAGGCTTTCCCGCGATACGATCTTGAACAATTTTACGACTTTGTTGACGCCCGAGACGCCCGAGACGACCTTGGCCGCCAGATCGCCCTCGGTGGCGGTGACCTTGCCCATCAGGTAGACGACGCCGCGCTCGGTCGTGACCTTGATGGTGCGGAAGGGCACGTTGTCCTTGGTGACGAGTTCGCTCTTGACCTTGGACGTGATCCAGGTGTCGTTAGTGCGCACGCTGAGCGGCGTCAGGTCGCCCACGCGGATGTAGTTGTCGACCTCGTGGACCTTCTGGATGGTGCGCACGATGTCGGCGGCCTTCTGGCGGTCGGCTTCGGTGGGCACGTCGCCCACCAGCAGCACGCGGCCGGCATAGGACGTGCCGCTCACGCGGGCCGTGTCGCCGAAGGCCTTGTTCATTTCGCTGGAGACGCGCAGCTCGATGGTCTGGTCGTCGACCTGTTCGCCGGCGGTGCGGCGGTCGGTGGCCACGACCGCCGTGGTGGCCGCGGTGCCGCCGACCACCAGCAGGCCGCACCCCGACAGGGCCGACAGGCAGGACAGGGCGAGCACGCAACGGGCCAGGGGGCGGGCGGCGGGGCGGCGGCTGGAGGAAGGCATCAGAGGGGGTCTCCCAGGAGAAGCGCGTCAATGCCGTCGCACAGCGCATGCAGCAGGAGGATGTGGACCTCCTGGATGCGCATGGTGCGGTCGTGAGGCACGCACAGGTGGATGTCGGTCTCGTAGAGCAGGGAATTGAGCTGGCCGCCGCCCTTTCCGGAGAGGGCGATGACCTGCATCTCGCGTTCGTGGGCGGCCTCGACGGCCCGCAGCACGTTGGCGGAATTGCCGCTGGTGGAGATCGCCACCAGCACGTCGCCGGGCTGCCCCAGGGCGTGGACCTGCCGTTCGAAGACGGAATTGAAGCCGTAGTCGTTGCCCACGGCGGTCATGATCGAGGTGTCGGTGTTCAGGGCGATGCCCGCCAGCGGCAGGCGGTCGCGCTCGAAGCGGCCGACCAGCTCGGCTGCGAAGTGCTGGGCGTCGGCGGCCGAACCGCCATTGCCGCAGGCGAGGATGCGGGCGTTGTTCGTCAGGGCGCCGAAAATCAGGTCCACCCCGGCCGACAGGGCCGGGGCCAGCTCGCGCGCGCTGGCCTTGAAGGTGTCGACGGCATCGTCGAAATGCGACGTCATGCGGGAGGTCATGTCCATGGCGCCGATTATCGCATGACAGCGCCCGCCGGGCGAAGTCCGGCGTCACCGTTTTCACGTCCCGAAGGCGGCCCGGATCCATTCGATGCGCCCGCCGTCGAGGGCCACCACGTCGAACCGGCAGGGCGGCGGGCGGCCCTGGAAGTGGACGCGGACGATCCGGGGCAGGAAAAAGGCCGCCGCCAGGCTCAGGCGGGCCTGCTTGTCCCGGTTTACACTGGCGGCGGCGCCGCCGTGGCGCCGGCCGCTGCGCTGCCGGACCTCGACGAAGACGAGCGTCGGGCCGTGCCGGGCGACCAGATCGATCTCGCCCGCCTTGCAGCGCAGGTTGCGCGCCAGGATCCGCAGGCCGCAGCCGGCCAGATGGCGGGCGGCCAGGGTCTCGGCGGCATGGCCGCGCCGCTGGCTGGGCGATCCGCCGGCCGGATCGGGACCACTGCGGGCGGCGGGCGGGCGCGGCCGGACGGCCGCGCGGCGTGCCCGGCGGCGCCGCGCCAGGTCCTGGGCCGCCTGGGCCCGGGCGTACGGGTCGATCGGCATGGCGCGGGATCCATTCAGTCCGAGGAACACAGTATGAACGACACAATCGACCTGGAAGAAGCGGCGGCGACATGGAAACGTCACGCCCAGCAGGTCTGGCAGCAGTCCTGGCCGGCCGCCGCCCTGTATGTGGTGGCGACGCCCATCGGCAATCTCGGCGACCTGAGCCTGCGGGCCTGGGAGGCCTTGCGCCGCTGCGATGCGATCGCCGCCGAGGACACCCGCACCAGCCGCACCTTGCTGGATGCCTGGGGCATCTCGACGCCGGTGCTGGCGGCCCATCGCCACAACGAGCAGGAGGCGGCGCAGGCCATCGTCGCGCGGCTGGCCCAGGGCGAACGCATCGCCCTGGTCTCGGATGCCGGGGCGCCCGCCGTCAGCGACCCTGGCGCGCGGATCGTGCGTCAGGTGCGCGCGGCGGGATACCGGGTGGTGCCGCTGCCGGGCCCCAGCGCCGTGATCGCCGCGCTGATGGCCAGTGGCGCCACCGGGGACGAGGAGCCGGGCTTCGCGTTCGCGGGATTCATGCCCTCCAAGGCGCAGGCGCGGCGCAAGTGGCTGCAGGGCTGGCTGGGCTGGCCGGTGCCGGTGGTGATGTTCGAGACCCCGCACCGGCTGAAGGCCGCGCTGGCCGACCTGCGCGAGCTGGCCGGTGAAGGGCGCCTCGTGACCGTGGCCCGCGAACTGAGCAAGCGCTTCGAAGAGATCGAGACCCTGGTCCTGGGCGATGCGCCCGCGTGGCTGGCGCAGGACCCCCATCGCGGCCAGGGCGAATTCGTCCTGGTGCTGCATGCGCCGGAGCCAGCGCCGGATGCCGGAGACGCGCTGTCGGCCGAGCAGGAAAAGCTGATGCGCGCGCTGCTGGCCGAGCTCTCGGTGCGGGACGCGGCCCGCATCGGCGCGGCGGCCACCGGGGTGTCCCGGGACCGCCTGTATGCCTGGGCCTTGCGTCAGAGCCCCTGATCGAGGGCGATGACCGGATTCAGGTCCGCCGAGGAAGACAGCGCGGCGGCGGTCTGGCGCGCCTGGTCGCGGGACGGGAAGGGCCCCATGCGGACCTTGTAGAGGGGCGGCTGGTAGCTGACCGTGACCTGGCCCAGGGAACGGTCCATCTGCGCATTGACGCGCTGCGCCAGGGCCTGGGCGTTGTCGGCCGACGAGAAGGCGCCGAACTGCAGGTAGATGCCCCCGCCGGACATCGTGCCCGCCGGGGCCGATGCCGGCGTCGGGGACACCTGCACGGGCGGCAGGGCCGCGGGCGCCGGCGCCGCGCTGGCCGGGGCCGGCCGCGGCGCGGCGGGCGGCGCAACCGGGCTGGCCGATGCCACCAGCGGCGCACCCGGGTAGCGGCCCGCGCGGATGTCCGCATTGGTGATGGCCTGCACGATGACGCGCCCGCTGCCCGGGCCGATCAGGCCGAGCTTGGCGGCGGCGACGTAGGACAGATCGATGATGCGGCCGGTGTGGAAGGGTCCCCTGTCGTTGATGCGCACGATCACCGAGCGGCCGTTGACCTCGCTGGTGACCAGCGCGTAGCTGGGAATCGGCAGTGTCGGATGCGCCGCCGTCATGGCGTACATGTCGTAGGTCTCGCCGTTGGCGGTCTTTTCGCCGTGGAATTTGCGCCCGTACCAGGAGGCGATGCCCTCCTGGCGGTAAGGCTGGTCTTCGCCGATGGGCATGTAGCGCACGCCGAAGACCTCGTAGGGGCGGAAGTTGGCCGGGGCGTGCCGTTCGATCCGCGGCACGGCATCGGGGATCGAGGCGATGTCGGCGGGGATGTGGTCGCCGGGGCCGTCGTCCTTGTAATAGCCGCCCGATCGCGAGGCGCATCCCGCCAGGACGACCAGGGCCGCGCATGCCAGGCCCGCGGCGAGCCTGCGCAGGCCCGCGGCGGCCAGGCGCGGGGCGGCCGGCGGGACGGAGGGCGAACAGGCGAGGGGACGGTACATGTTCATGAGGCGGACTTGTGCAGCATCGGATTGCGGTGGCGCACCAGCAGGGGCGAGTGGTCGGCAAAGCGCCGCGCCAGTTGCTCGGTGACGTAGACTGAGCGGTGCTGGCCGCCCGTGCAGCCGATGGCGATGGTCAGGTAGTTGCGGGTGTCCTGCATGTACAGCGGCAGCCATTTGCGGATGAAGCCGGCAATGTCCTCGATCATGGCCTCGACGCTGCCGAACTGCGCCAGCCAGGCGGCCACGGGTTCGTCGCGCCCCGTCAGGGGCCTGAGTTGCGGGTCGTAGTGCGGGTTGGGCAGGCATCGCACGTCGAAGACCAGGTCGGCGTCATGCGGTACGCCGCGCTTGTAGGCAAAGGACTCGAACGTCAGGATCACGGAGGCGCGATCGACCTGCACCAGGTCGCGCACCCAGCTGCGCAGCTGCCCCGGGGTCAGGTCCGACGTGTCGATCACGTGTTCCTGGTTGCGCAGGGGCGCGAGCAACTCGCGTTCCCGGGCGATGCAGTCCTGCAGCGAGGCGTCCAGGCCTTCCTGCCGCAGGCGGTCGGTGAGGGGATGGCGGCGCCGGGATTCCGAGTAGCGCTGCATCAGCGTGTGGTCGTCGGCGTCGAGGAAGATCACGTGCAGCGCGATGCCCATGGCCCGCAGGCTGGTGAGGATGCCGGGCAGGTCGTCCAGGTCGCCGGGGGTGCGCACGTCGATGGAGACCGCCACCCGCTCGAGGCCGCTGTCCTGCGTGCTGGCGATGAATTCGTGCAGGAAGCGCACCGGCAGGTTGTCGATGCAGGTGTAGCCGGTGTCTTCCAGCATCCGCAGCGCCACGGACTTGCCGGAACCCGAGATGCCGGTGATGAGGACGATGTTCAGCATGCCGGGACGCCGCGCCCGGACGGCATGCGGGAGGGCGGGCTCATGGGCGTTTCTCCCGCGTGCCTTCCATGATGGCCAGGGCCTGGCGCTCGATGAATTCGCCCATGGTGTCGATGCCGCGCAGGCTGAGGATGGTGTTGCGCACCGCCGCCTCGACCAGCACGGCCAGGTTGCGGCCCGCCGCCACCTGCAGCATCACGCGACGGATGGGAATGCCCAGGATGTCCTGGTGTTCGTCCTGCATGGGCAGGCGCTCGAAGTGGTCCGGCGTCATGCGCACCAGGTGCACGATGAGCTTGATCTTCATCTTGCGCCGCACCGAGGTCTCGCCGAAGATCGTGCGGATGTCCAGCAGGCCCAGGCCGCGGACCTCCAGCAGGTTCTGCAGCAGGGCCGGGCACTGCCCCTCGACGAAATTGGGCGCGGTGCGGGACAGCTCGACCGCGTCGTCGGCGACCAGGCCGTGGCCGCGGGAGATCAGCTCGAGCGCGAGTTCGCTCTTGCCCAGGCCCGATTCGCCGGTGATCAGCACCCCCAGCCCGAGCACGTCCATGAAGACCCCGTGCACGGTGGTCTTGGGGGCGATGCGCTTGCCCAGGTAGATGCGCAGCAGGTCGATCAGGTGGGCGGCGTCGGTCGGCGTCTTGACCAGGGGGATGCCCTGTTCCTGGCAGAAGGCCTGGAGATCCTCGGGCACGTCGTTGTCGCCCGCCAGCACGATCGCCGGGACGCCGCCGGCCACCAGGTCTTCCAGGTGATGGCGCCGGCGCTTGGCGTCCAGGCGCCGGTAGTAGGAGACTTCCTCGGCCCCGAAGACCTGGATGCGGCTGGGGTGGATCAGGTTCAGGTGGCCCACCAGGTCGGCCGCCGCCCCTCGCGTGTCGGGGACGAGGCGTTCGGCAGCGGCCTCCTGGCCGGCTAGCCAGGTGAAGCTGATCTTTTCGGCGTTCTCACGAATCAGCTCTTGGATGGTCAGCATGTTCGGTGGGCGAGGCGTCGGCGCCCGTCAGGATGAGTTGATGGATCTGCTGGGGGTCCGTGGACTGCGCCAGGGTCTGGCGCACCTGCGCATCGGACAGCAGCCGGGCGATGCCGGCCAGCAGGTCCAGGTGCGTCTGGGTGGCGTTCTCGGGCATCAGCAGGAAGAACAGCAGCCGCGCGGTGCGCCCGTCGTTGGCGTCGAAGCGGATGGGGCTGGCCAGGCGCACGAAGGCGGCGTGCGGCTCGCGCAAGTCCTTCAGGCGGCCGTGGGGAATCGCGACCTCGTGGCCCAGGGCGGTCGAGCCCAGGCGTTCGCGCGCCAGCAGACTGTGGAAGACCGACATGCGCGCGACGCCCTGGTTGTTCTCGAACAGCAGACCGGCGTGCTCGAAGGCACGTTTCTTGCTGGTGGCCGGCAGATCCAGGACGATATTGCCGGGCGGCAGGATGCGGGAGCTGAGGTTCATGACGACATTATAGGTGCCGGACAGCAACATGGCCTCGAAGCGAGGCTGCGAGGCCATGAGTCGGGACGGGCCGGAAAGGCCGCGGCCGGTCGGCTTGCCTATTCGGCGTGGATCTCCTGGCGTTTGGGAGGTTCATGGGCGTAGGCCTGAGCCTTGGACTTGTATTTGATCACCTGGCGGTCGACCTTGTCGACCAGCAGGTCGATGGCCGCGTACAGGTTGTCATCCGAGGCTTCGCAGTGCAGGTCCTTGCCGCGCAGGCGCATGGTGATTTCGGCCGTATGCTTGAGCGGCTCGATGGAGAGCATGACCTGAGTATCGATGACCTGATCGAAGTGTCGCAGCACGCGCGCCGTCTTGGTGTGGACATATTCGCGAATGGCGGGGGTGATTTCCAGATGACGACCGGTGATTGTCAGGCTCATAGTGCGGACTCCTTGCGGAAAAAACAGGGGTGGTTCCGGAGAACCGGGATGTTGGGGGGGAAGGGCTCCTTTCTGACAGGTGGATGACAGGTCCAGTGTACCGGTTGCCGCGAAGACAGCAAGAGGGTCGAAACGGGGTAAGATAGCGGGATCGGACGGTTCCCGTGGCCGGCCCGCGCAAAAAAATCGCCCCGTTGCCGGGGCGATCCGTTTTTTGGCGGGCGCGTGTGCCTACATGCGGAAGTTCTTGCCCAGGTACACCTGGCGCACGGCCTCGTTGTCGACGATCTCGCTGGGGTGGCCGCTGGTCAGGACGCGGCCTTCGCTGATGATGTAGGCGCGATCGCAGATCCCCAGCGTCTCCCGCACGTTGTGATCGGTGATCAGCACGCCGATGTTGCGTCCCCGCAGGAATTGCACGATGCGCTGGATCTCGATCACCGCGATCGGGTCCACGCCGGCGAAAGGCTCGTCCAGCAGGATGAAGCGCGGATGCGTGGCCAGGGCGCGGGCGATTTCGACCCGGCGGCGCTCGCCGCCGGACAGGGACAGGGCCATGTTGCGCCGGATGTGTTCGATCTGCAGTTCGTCGATCAGGGATTCCAGGCGTTCTTCGATGGCATGGGCCGACAGGCCGCGGCCATCGGCGTCGCGCTGCAGCTCGAGCACGGCGCGGATGTTCTGCTCGACGGTCAGGCGCCGGAACACCGAGGCATCCTGCGGCAGATAGGACAGCCCCAGGCGCGCGCGGCGGTGCATGGGGATGCCCGTGGCGTCGTGGCCGTCGATGACGATGCGGCCGGTGTCCGCCGGGATCAGGCCGACGATCATGTAGAAGCTGGTGGTCTTGCCGGCGCCGTTGGGCCCCAGCAGGCCCACGACCTCGCCGCTGTCCACCGACAGCGAGACGTCCTGGACGACGGCGCGGCGGCCAAAGGTCTTGCCCAGGCCGACGGCCTGGAGGCTGCCGCTGGTGCGCGGCGGTTCGGAAGGGGGGGACATGGCGGACATGGGAGGGCTCAGGATTTGCCGGCCCGGCACTTGGCGATGGCCTGGTCGACGCGCGACTGCGGTTGCGCCAGGGAACGCACCCTGCCGCCCGCCGCCGCCGAGTTCTTGCCGCCGAAGGCCTCGTAGGTGCCTGATTTCTCGTGATAGATGATGCGCGCGCCGCGCACGTTGTCGAACGTCTGCCCGCAGATCTGCCGGGTGACGGTGGCCTGGCCGGTCAGCGTGATGTCGCCGGACTGGCCGACGTAGTCGGCCTGCTGGCCGGTGCCGATCAGGGTCTCGAATTTTTGCGGGTTTTCCTGGCGGATGGTCACCACGCCGCCCTTGGCGGCCGTCGCGGTGCCAAACTGGTTGCCTTGCGCGTCCTCGTGGGTCACGAGCTTGTCGGCGCGCAGGGTCATGGCGCCGCGCGTGAGCACGACGTTGCCGGTGAAGGTGCTGGTCTTGCTGACGTCGTCATAGTGCAGGGTGTCGGACAGAATGACGGTATCGGGTTCCGCCGCCTTGTCCTCGTCCGGCGCCGCGGGCGCCGCCAGGACGGGCAGGGCCAGGCAGCAGGCCGCCGAGGCGGCAAGCAGGGCATGGGGCAGTCTTTTCATGGTTGTGTGGCCTTTTTGGGTCCGGATTTTCGGGCCGCCTGATCTTCGCCGGAGATCTTGACGTCGCTGGCGGCCTCGACCGTCAGCTGGCGGGTGCGGTTATCGTAGCGCATCCCCTGTCCGCGCATCGTGGAGTGGCCATTGATGACCAGCGCGGGGCGGTCGGTGTGGACCAGGTCCCGGTTGGGTTCGATGGTCAGCTGCTCGCTGCGCACGTCCAGCAGCTGGTGGTCGGCGTCGGGCAGGCGGCGCAGGTGGGCGTTGCCGTTCAGCACGATGCGGTCGCCGTGCTGGTCCAGCGTCCCGGTGCGGGCCGTGCCCACGGTGATGGGCGAATCGGGCTGGTGTCCGATGGCCCGGGGCTCGGCGATGTCGTAGCTGTCGGTATCGGGGAAGTGTTCCATGGCCTGGCCTTCCAGCCGGTTGATGGCGTGGCCTCGCGGATCGGTGCGGACCATGACGAAGGCGCTGGCCCAGGAGTCGCGCTCGTGCGTCATGCGCCGGGGCGGATCGACCTGGATGGAGCGCAGGGTGTAGTCGGACGCCCACCAGGTGCCCAGCACCAGCAGGCACAGCAGCAGCACCGCGACCAGCCCGGGCAGGCGCTCTTTCATTGGATGGCGCCGCCCAGGGCGGACAGTGAGGCCGTGAAGCACGCGCCCAGGCGGCCCTGGGCCGCCAGGATCAGGTCGCAGCACTCGCGCACGGCGCCCCGGCCGCCGGGCAGGCCCGAGATCCAGTGGGCCGCCTGGCTGACGTAGAACGGCGCGTTGGGGACGCTGGCGGCGAAGCCCACGCGTTGCAGGACGGGCATGTCGATGATGTCGTCGCCCATGTAGCCGACGGATTCCAGGGCCAGGCCGGCCTCGCGGGCCAGGTCTTCCACGGTGGTGATCTTGTCGCGCACCCCCTGCAGGGCGGGGGAGATGCCGAGCTCGGCGGCGCGGCGGGCCGTCACGGCGCTCTTGCGGCCGCTGACCCAGGCCACGCGGATGCCTTGCTCGCGCAGCAGGCGCAGCCCGTGGCCGTCCAGGGCGTTGAAGGGCTTGATGGTCTCGCCGTGTTCGCCGTACCACAGGCTGCCGTCGGTCAGGATGCCGTCCACGTCGAAGATCATCAGGCGAACGGCGCGCGCTCGTTCGCGGATCTCCGGGGCCGTGCGGGCCAGGATCTGGGCTTCGGCGGGGTGGGAGAAACCGGGCAGTTCGTTCATCAGATGACCTTGGCGGCGAGAAGATCGTGCATGTGCAGGGCTCCCAATAATAGCCCGTCGGCATCCAGCACCAGCATCTGGTTGAGCTTGTGCGCGTCCATGATGCTGGCGGCCTCGATGGCGGGCGCGCCGGCGGCGATGGCGCGGGGGTGGCGGCTCATGCCGGCCGACACCGGCAGCGCCCGGATGTCGCCGTGCTGGGCGATCATGCGGCGCAGGTCGCCGTCGGTGAAGATCCCCACGGGGCGGTCCCCGTCCAGGACGATGGTCATGCCCATGCCCTTGGAGGACATCTCGGTGAGCGCGTCGGGAATCAGGGTGCCGGGGGAGACGCGCGGCAGGGCCGGGCCGCTGCGCATGACGTCCGCCACCGAGGTCAGCAGGCGCCGTCCCAGCGCCCCGCCGGGGTGCGAGCGGGCGAAGTCCTCGCGATTGAAGCCGCGGGCCTCCAGGCAGGCGACCGCGATGGCGTCGCCCAGCACCAGCGCCGCCGTCGTGCTGGCCGTGGGGGCGAGGTTCAGGGGACAGGCTTCCTGGTCCACGGCGGCGTCCAGGGGAATGTCGGCGCTGCGCGCCAGTTCGGAGTCCGGGTGGCCCGTCATGGCGATGATGCGCGTGCCCATGCGCTTGGCCACGGAGATGATGGTGATCAGTTCTTGTGCGGAACCCGAGTAGGAGATCGCCAGCAGGATGTCCTGGCCGGTCAGCATGCCCAGGTCCCCGTGGATGGCCTCGGCCGCATGCATGAAGAAGGCGGGGGTGCCGGTGGAGGCCAGGGTGGCCGCGATCTTGCGCGCGACGTGGCCGGATTTGCCGATGCCGGTCACGACCACGCGGCCCGGGCAGTCCAGGATCATGCGCACCGCCTGCTCGAAGCGCGCGTCCACGCGTCCCCGCAGGGCCTGCAGGGCCTGGATTTCGATGTCGAAGGTGCGGGCCGCGCTTTGGCGCAGCGCGTCCGGCGTGATCTGGGGCTCGTTGTGCATCCCTGGATTTTACTGTGCTCCGCGCACGCCGCGCTTATACTCTCTTCCCATGAGAGTCGAGGCTGATCGCCGCGATGGCGGACGGATGTTCACGTGGGCCTGGGTCCTCTGCCTGGCGCTGGCGCTGCGTTCGCTGGTGCCCATGGGGTACATGCCTGACCTGTCCGGTGCCACGGCCGGCGGGCTGCCTGCGCTCGTCCTGTGCGCGGCGTATGCGTCCGCGCCATCCGGCCCCACCCCGGCCGGCCCCCCCGCGGACTACGCGGGGACCCATCCCTGCCCCTTTTGTCTCGTGACCCAGCATGCGGGGGGCGCGCCCCTGCTGTCCAGCCCGCCCGCCGTCGCGGCCGCGGCCATGGACGCGATCCTGGTGCGCAGCCCGGTCGTCCGGGCGCCGCCGGCCGCGCGCCGGTGCGGGGCGCCGCTGGGGTCCAGGGCCCCGCCCGTCCCCGCCGCCTGACATCCACAGGCCCGATGTTTGCGGGACCCGCGATGGCCGGTCCCCGGCGGGCGTGCCGGCGCGCAACGGCCGCCGCCCCATCCTCTCATATTGCATACCGAAATAAAGGACGAATCCATGAAATTGTCTCTTCTTGCCGGCGCTGGCGCCGCCCTGCTGCTGTCCGTGTCCGCCCAGGCTCACGTCACCCTCAAGACGCCCGAAGCCGCCGTGGGCAGCTACTACATGGCCGTGCTGCGGGTGCCGCATGGTTGCCAGGGCTCGGATACCACCCGGATCCGGGTCAAGATCCCCGAGGGCGTGCTGGGGGTCAAGCCCCAGCCCAAGGCGGGGTGGACGCTCGACGTCACGCAGGGCGCCTACGAGAAGCCGCAGCAGTTCCACGGCGCCCGCCTGGACCAGGGCGTGCGCGAAATCAGCTGGAGCGGCGATCTGCCGGATGCCTACTACGACGAGTTCGTGTTCCGGGGTTTCCTGTCCTCGTCGCTGAAGGCCGGTGAAACGCTGTATTTCCCGGTGGTGCAGGAATGCAAGCAAGGCGTCGACCGCTGGATCGACACCGCCGGCGACGAGGAAGCCGAGAACGCGGCGCCGCGCGTGCGCCTGATCGCTCCGGCCTCGGGACAGGGCCACGGCCACAAGTGATGCGGGCGCTGCTTGTCCTGGTGGGCAGCCTGCTGCTGTGGTCGCAGGCCGCCTGGGGCCATGCGTCGCTGGTGGCGGCCTCGCCCGCGCCGGGCGCCGTGCTGGACCGTCCGCCCGCCGAGATCGTGCTGAAGTTCAACGAGCCCGTCGGCGTGACGGTCCTGCGGCTCTTCGGGCCGCAGGGGCAGCCGGTCCCCACCGGGCCGGTCTCGGACCGCGGCAACGAGGTCCGGATCCCCTTGGCCGCCGGCGGGCGCGGCACCTATCTGCTCAGCTGGCGCATCGTGTCGGCCGATGGCCATCCCGTGGGCGGGACGCTGGACTACGCGGTGGGCGCGGCCAGCACGGCGGGCGCTCCGGCGGCCGTCCAGGCCGGCGAGCCCGCGCGCAGCCTGGCCATGTGGCTGGTCCGGTGCCTGGGCTATCTGTGCCTGTTCGCCGGGGTCGGCGCGGGCGTCTTCCGCCTCATCGACGCGGCGGACCGGCCGCAGGCGTGGGCGCGTGCGCCGATCGTCCTGGGACTGGTGCTGCTGCCCCTGGGGCTGGGGCTCCAGGGCCTGGACCTGCAGGATGCGCCCTGGGGGGCGCTGGCGCAGCCGGGGCCCTGGATGCAGGCGATCGGCGGCACCTACGCGATGACGCTGGGCCTGACCGGCCTGGCGCTGCTGGCGGCCGCGGCCGCCGTCGGCGCGCGGGCCGCGCCCAGGGTCCGCGTGGCCGCGCCGTTGGGCCTGCTGCTGGCGGGTGTCGCACTGGCGGCCAGCGGGCATGCCGGGACGGCGCCGCCTCGATGGCTGTCGCGGCCGGCCGTGGTGCTGCACGTCATGACGGCCATCGCCTGGCTCGGCCTGCTGGTCCCCCTGGCCCGGTCCCTGCGGCGGCATCCGCCCCGGGCGGGCGCCGCCGCAGGCGCCAGGCCGCCGGGCTACCTGGCGCGGTTCTCGCGCGGGATCGCGCCGGTCGTGGCGCTGCTCGTCCTGAGCGGCGTGGTGCTGGCGTGCCTGCAGCTCGACCACGTCCATGACCTCTGGCGCACCGGCTACGGCCGCGTGCTGGCGGCCAAGCTGTTCCTGGTGGCGCTGCTGTTCGCCCTGGCCGCCCACAACCGCTGGAACCTGACCCGGCCGGCGCTGGCCGGCGATGCCTCCGCCATCCGGCGCCTGCGCGGCGCCATCCGGGCGGAACTCGTGCTCGCCGTCGCGGTCCTGGCCGTCGTGTCCCTGTGGCGGTTCACACCGCCGCCGCGTAGCCTGGATGCCGGTGCCGTCCAGGCCGGCGCCGCCCGGACCGGCACCCTGGTCCTGGCCGACGCACGGGTACGCGCCATGCTGGACCCCGTCGCCGGCGGCTGGACGATCCACCTCGCGAAACCCGATGGCGGCCCCTTCGAGGCGCAGGGCGTGACAGTGGCGGTCAGCCGTCCCGACCTGGGCATCGAGCCGCTGCGCCGCCCCGCGCAGCGACAGCCCGATGGCTCCTGGCGCGTCGCGCTGCCCGCCCTGCCGGCCGGCCAGGACCGTATCGAACTGACCGTGCTGGTGGACGATTTCGACCAGATCACGCTGCAGACGTCCACCGCCGGAACCCAGCCCGGCCATCACCATCCGGTCGACCGCCCTCACTGACGGACCCTGGAAATCCGGCAGCGCGGCGGCCGGATTTCCAGGCTACACTGTGGCCGCCCCGCTTTCTTCGACAGGATGATGCCATGCAAACCGACCCGGCCCAGTACATCCGCGACACGATCCGCACCGTGCCCGACTGGCCGAAACCCGGCATCCAGTTCCGGGACATCACCCCGGTCCTGCAGGACCCGCGATCCTTCCGCGTACTGATCGACCTGTTCGTCTACCGCTACATGCGCCAGCGCCTGGACCTGATCGCCGGCATCGACGCGCGCGGCTTCATCGTCGGCTCCGTCCTGGCCTACGAACTGAACCTGGGCTTCGTGCCGGTGCGCAAGCAGGGCAAACTGCCCTTTCGCACCGTGGCGGAACAATACGCGCTGGAATACGGCAACGCCACGGTCGAGATGCACACGGATTCCGTGCGCCCGGGCCAGCGGGTGCTGCTGATCGACGACCTGATCGCCACCGGCGGCACCATGATGGCCGCCTCCCGCCTGCTGCAGCGCCTGGGCGCCAACGTCGCCGAGGCCGCCGCCATCATCGACCTGCCCGACCTGGGCGGCTCCAAGGCCGTGCGCGATTCCGGCTTGCCGGTCTACACCGTCTGCGAATTCGAGACCGGAAAAGAAGCCTGATTCCGCAAGAAGCCTGATTCCGGCAAACGGCGTGATTCCGGCAGAGACCTGATTCCGGCAAGAGGCCCGATCCCGTTCCAGCGGTCCGATTAACCTCACCGCAGGCTTTCCGGGGCCTCCCCCGCTGCGCCGCCCGTGTGAGGCGCCGGCCGCTTCCGAAGGGAGAGCGGGAAACAAGGCGGGCACTGTCTGAGGAGCGCAGCGACGAGTTTGCCCGCCGCCCGCTCGGACGAGGAAGGGCTGGGCAGTCCGACCGCAGGGAGGACCGCCGAACTGGGCGGCGCAGCGGGGGAGGCCCCGGAAAGCCGTCCCAGGTCCGACACGCTGCGCCCCGAAGGACCGGCTCCTGGACGCCGGCAACCCTACACCAGCACCCTTTCAATCCCCCCCGCATTGGCCGCCCTGACGTAGTCCGGCATCCAGTTCTCGCCCAGCAGGTGCCTGGCCATCTCCACCACAATGTAGTCCGCCGACAGCCCCGTATCCTGCTCATAGCGCGCCAGCCCCTGCAGACAGGACGGACACGACGTCACCATCTTCACCTCGCCCTCGAAACCATCCGCGCGGATCGCCGCCGTGTTCTTCGCCAGCTCCTCCTGCTTGCGAAAGCGGATCTGCGTCGACACATCGGGACGCGACACCGCCAGCGTCCCCGACTCCCCGCAGCAGCGGTCGGTCTTGATCGCGTTGGACTCGCCCAGCAGCGACTTCACCGTCTTCATCGGGTCCTGCTGCTTCATCGGCGTGTGGCAGGGATCGTGATAGATGTAGCGGACCCCCTGCACCCCCGCGATGTCCACGCCTTTCTCCAGCAAATACTCGTGGATGTCGATCAGCCGGCAGCCCGGGAAGATCTTGTCGAACTCATAGCTTTCCAGCTGGTCATAGCAGGTGCCGCAGCTCACCACCACCGTCTTGATGTCCAGATAGTTCAGCGTCGTCGCCATCCGGTGGAACAGCACCCGGTTGTCCGTCACCATCTGCTCGGCCTTGTCGGCCAGGCCGTTGCCGCGCTGCGGATAGCCGCAGCACAGGTAGCCCGGCGGCAGCACCGTCTGCACGCCCACGTGCCACAGCATCGCCTGGGTCGCCAGGCCCACCTGCGAGAACAGGCGCTCGGACCCGCAGCCGGGGAAATAGAACACCGCCTCGCTGTCCGGCGCCGTGACCGCCGGGTCGCGGATGATCGGGACGATGTCCGGATCCTCGATGTCCAGCAGCTTGCGCGCGGTCTGCTTGGGCAGCCCGCCGGGCATCTTCTTGTTGACGAAGTGGATCACCTGCTCGCGCACCGGCGCCTTGCCCACGGTGGCCGGCGGGTGGGCGAGCTGCTTTTTCGCCACCGGAGCCAGCAGATCGTGGGCCAGGCGCTGGGCCTTGTAGCCCACGTCGATCATGGCGGTGCGGGTCGCCTTGATGACGCGGGGATCCTTGGCGTTCAGGAAGAACATGGACGCCGCCGTGCCCGGGTTGAAGGACTTCTTGCCCATGCGCCGCAGCAGGGCGCGCATGTCCATCGACACGTTGCCGAAGTCGATGTCCACCGGACAGGGGTTGTAGCACTTGTGGCACAGCGTGCAGTGGTCGCCGACGTCCTCGAATTCCTCCCAGTGGCGGATGCTGACGCCGCGCCGCGTCTGTTCCTCGTAGAGGAAGGCCTCGATCAGCAGGGAAGTCGCCAGGATCTTGTTGCGCGGTGAATAGAGCAGATTGGCGCGCGGCACGTGCGTGGCGCAGACCGGCTTGCACTTGCCGCAGCGCAGGCAGTCCTTGATGGCGTTGGAGATCGCGCCGATCTCGCTGCGCTGCATGATCAGCGACTCGTAGCCCAGCAGGTTGAAGCTGGGCGTCCAGGCGCGCGTCAGGTCGGCGCCCGGCATGAGTTTGCCGGCGTTGAAATGGCCGTCCGGATCGACGCGGCGCTTGTAGTCCTGGAAGGGCGCCAGCTCGGCCTCGGTCAGGAACTCGAACTTGGTCAGGCCGATGCCGTGCTCGCCCGAGATCACGCCGTCCAGGCCGCGGGCGATGCCCATGATGCGCGCCACGGCCTCGTTGGCCTCGCGCAGCATCCCGTAGTCGTCCGAGTTGACCGGGATGTTGGTGTGGACGTTGCCGTCGCCCGCATGCATGTGCAGGGCGACGAAGACCCGGCTCTTCAGGACGCGGTCGTGGGTGGCCTGCAGGCCGGCCAGCACCGCCGCGCATTCCGCCCCGGCGAAGTGGCGTTCCATGGCGCCGCGGATGTCGGTCTTCCAGGAGATGCGCACCGTATGGTCCTGCACGATGTCGATGATGCGGGCGTCCGGCTGCGCGGCCAGGCGTTCGCGCAGGGCCGGCAGCCGGTCGGCCAGATCCAGGGATTCCAGCGTGTCCAGGTGGCCGGACAGCGGCGCGTCCAGGTGGTTCAGCAGCCAGTCCCAGCGCGCCCGCACGGCCGCCAGCGTGGCCAGCGCGTCGTGGCGCCGGGTGGACAGGACGACGTCGCGCGTGTGCTCGGCATCGTCGGGGTCCTCGGACTTGCCCACGGGCAGCTCGCCCTGCAGGTAGGCCTCCAGCGCGTCGATCAGGCGCAGCTTGTTGCGCGTGGACAGCTCGATGTTGATGCGTTCGATGGCATCGGTGTATTCGCCCATGCGCGCCAGGGGGATCACCACGTCCTCGTTGATCTTGAAGGCGTTGGTGTGGCGCGAGATCGCCGCCGTGCGGGCGCGGTCCAGCCAGAATTTCTTGCGCGCCTCGGGGCTGACGGCGATGAAGCCCTCGCCGGCGCGCGAATTGGCGATGCGCACGACCTCGCTGGCCGCCAGGGCCACGGCGTGCTCGTCGTCGCCCACGATGTCGCCGATCAGCACCATCTTGGGCAGCGTGCCGCGCTTGCTCTTGGTGGCGTAGCCCACGGCGCGCAGGTAGCGTTCGTCCAGGTGCTCCAGGCCCGCCAGGATGGCGCCCCGCGCGCGGCCCTCGGTGTCCAGGTAGCGCTTGACCTCGACGATGGAGGGCACCGCGTCGCGGGCCTGGCCGAAGAACTCCATGCAGACCGTGCGCGTGTGCGTGGGCATGAGGTGCAGGATCCAGCGGGCGGCGGTGATCAGGCCGTCGCAGCCTTCCTTTTGCACGCCGGGCAGCCCGGCCAGGAACTTGTCGGTGACGTCCTTGCCCAGGCCGGCCTTGCGAAAGCGCCGGCCCTCGATCGCCAGGATCTCGGTCTTCAGCGGCGTGTGGCCGGGCGGGCGCGCGCCGTCGAACCATTTCAGCTCGAAGCGGGCTTGCTCGGCGTCGTGGATCTTGCCCAGGTTGTGGTCCAGGCGGGTGACCTCCAGCCAGTCGCCGCGCGGGTCGACCATGCGCCACCAGGCCAGGTTGTCCAGCGCCGTGCCCCACAGCACGGCCTTCTTGCCGCCCGCGTTCATGGCCACGTTGCCGCCCACGCAGGACGCATCGGCGGAGGTCGGGTCCACGGCGAAGACGCGCCCGGCCGCCTCGGCCGCCTCGGCGACCCGGCGGGTGACCACGCCGGCGCCGGTCAGGATGGTGTGGACCGGCTGATCGACGCCCGGCAGGGCGATGGCCTCGACCGCGCCGATGGCGTCCAGCTTTTCGGTGTTGATCACGGCCGAGCGCCAGGTCAGCGGGATCGCGCCGCCGGTGTAGCCGGTGCCGCCCCCGCGCGGCACGATGGTCAGCCCCAGGCGGATGCAGGCGCGCACCAGGCCGGCGATCTCGTCCTCGGTGTCGGGCATCAGGACCACGAAGGGATACTCGACGCGCCAGTCGGTGGCATCGGTGACGTGCGAGACCCGCGACAGGCCGTCGAAGCGGATGTTGTCGCGCCGGGTGAGGCGGGACAGCTGCTTCATCGCGTCGTGGCGCAGTTTCTCGACGGCGACGAAATCATCCTCGAAGGCCTGCACCGCCGCGCGCGCGGCCGCCAGCAGGCCCTGGACCTTTTCGTCCCGGGCGCCGTGGTCGTCGTCCCGGCGCGCGTCGATCTCGGCCAGGCGGTGCTTCAGCGCCTCGACCAGCTGGCGGCGGCGTTTCGGATTGTCCAGCAGGTCGTCCTGCAGGTAGGGATTGCGCTGCACCACCCAGATGTCGCCCAGGACCTCGAACAGCATGCGCGCGGAGCGCCCTGTGCGGCGCTGGCCGCGCAATTCCGAGAGCAGCTGCCAGGCGGGCTCGCCCAGCAGCCGGCAGACGATCTCGCGGTCCGACCAGGAGGTGTAGTTGTAGGGGATCTCGCGCAGGCGGGGCGCTTGGGCCGGTTCGAGCAGTTCGGGGGCGACGGGGGCGTTCATGGAAGCTTCGTGGCAGGTGCCCCTATCACGGTCAGGGGCAATCTGCTAGTTTAAGGGCAAAATGCCGGCTTTTCGGCATGAGCTTATTTTTCCGGCGGCGGCCGGTCCGCTCAGAGCCAGCCGCGCACCCAGGGCCAGGTGTGGATCAGGGCGCCCGTCAGGACGGCGTAGCGCAGGAATTTCCCGATCGCCATGTAGAACACGCTGGGCCAGAACGGCAGCTTCAGCCAGCCGGCGACGGCGCACAGCGGGTCGCCGATGACGGGCAGCCACGACAGCAGCAGGGCGGGGGGGCCGAAGCGGTGGAACCAGCTGGTGGTCATGGCGTGCCAGCGCCCGCCCACGGTACCGCGGGCCGGCGCAGGGTGGGGATGGGGATGATGCCAGCGGTGCCAGAGGTTTTCCGCGCCCGCGCCCATGGCGTAGGTGATGGCGCCGCCCAGCGTGTTGCCCAGCGTGGCCACCGCCACGGCGGGCCAGAACATGTGCGGCGCGATGTGCACGTAGCCGAACACCGCCGGCTCGGAGCCCAGGGGCAGCAGCGTCGCGGACACCAGGCTGACCAGAAAAATGGCGGACAGGCCGACGCGGGGCAGCGCCAGCGCCGCCAGCAGCGCGTGGATCGAAGGTTGCAGCCAGGTTTCCATGGTCCCCAGAGTGTAATCCAGGCGCCCGGGCCGGCCGGGCGCCCGCCCCGGCGGACAGGCGCGCCCGGCGGACATGCGCTCAGCAGTCCGGCTGGAAGGGGGCGGGGTCGATGGCGGGCGTGGCGCCGTTCATCAGGGATTGCAGCAGATGGGCGCTGCCGCAGGCCAGGGTGAAGCCCAGGGCCCCCTGGCCGATGTTCAGCCACAGATTGTCCGCGGCGCGGCTGCGGCCGATCCGCGGCTTGCCGTCCGCGGTGGCGGGGCGCTGGCCCGCCCAGGCCCGGGCGGCGGCGAGGTCCGCC
>Ga0222426_100084_pt1 | contig 163537 bp, 144 predicted proteins | sample 2B50Ametagenome_FD_180087 | JGI IMG/M metagenome (GOLD analysis project Ga0222426, IMG submission 180087) | Enriched microbial communities from leaf-cutter ant dump, University of Wisconsin, Madison, United States - 2B50A (version 2) | ecosystem: Environmental > Terrestrial > Nest > Insects...
CGCGCAGGCTGGCCTGCAGGCCAGCCTGCGCCTGAGGATCGTCCCCGCACGGAACAGACTTCGGGCGGAGATCCATCTTCATGCCCGCACCTTACCACACTTTGCCCCAACAAGGGCGGGGTCGCCGCACCCCGCCTTTGTGCGCTGATGATAGCACGAGCGAGGCGGGGTTCGGCGCCACCGCCCTACAACCGGCCGTTCCGGTCAGAACGTCTTGAAGGGGTTCGTCGACGTGATGACCTTCGGCGGGTTGGCGTCGGGCCAGTACTTCACGACCTCGTCGGCGAGCACCGTCCATTTGAACGGCTTCCGCACGATGCATTTCAGCGAGGGCACGGCGGCCATTTCGCGCGGGGTGAAGGACATGTTGTAAGCCGTGATCATCACCGCCGGGATGTCGGGGTTCACCTTTTGCACGGCGGCGACGAACTGCAGGCCGTTCATGTCGGGCATCTGGTAGTCGGTGATGATCATGCCGACATTCAGCGCCGGCAGGGCGCGGAGCGCATCGGCGGGCTTGGTGAAGCCGTGCACCGGGCAGGCCAGGTGTTCCCCCAGGAGCTGCTGCAGGAGGTCGATGTAGGAAAATTCATCGTCCACGAGCATGACGATCTTGTCGTCATTCTTGGATACAGGGGATGACATACTGGGTGCCGGGCCCGGGCAGCGCTGTCATTTGATCGGAAAACGGCTTGCCGTCCAGCGATTTAACTCATGCTAGGCGGCATGCTGCATGTGGTGCTTTTTCAGCCCCAGATCCCGCCCAACACCGGCAACATCGGCCGGATGTGCGCGGTCACGCGCTGCCGGCTGCACCTGATCCATCCGCTGGGATTCGAGGTCACCGACAAAAACCTGAAGCGCGCGGGCATGGATTACTGGTATTCGCTCGATGTGCATCACCACGCGGACTGGACGGCCTTCAAGGCGAGTCCCGCGGCGCCGCAGCGGTTGTGGCTGTTCACCACGCACGCCACGCAGGGATTCTGGGACGCGCGCTATGCCGACGGCGACGGCCTGGTTTTCGGCAACGAGGAGGCCGGCGCGCCCGAGTGGCTGCATGCGGAGTTTGGCGACGACCGGCGGTTGAGGATCCCGCACGCGAACGGCACGCTGCGTTCGCTGAACCTGTCGACCGCGGCCGGCATCGCGACCTATGAGATGCTGCGGCAGGTGGGCATGCCGCGGTGAGACCTCTCAGCGCGCGGCCTTGAGGGCCGCGGTGACGTTGGGCGGGACGAATTTCGAGACGTCGCCGCCGAGCTTGGCGATCTGCTTCACGAGGGTGGAGCTGGTGTAGCTGTAGTTCTCGTTCGGCATGACGAAGATCGCCTCGACGTTGGGTTCGAGGTGGCGGTTCATCAGCGCCATGTTGAACTCGAACTCGAAGTCGGAGAAGGCGCGCAGGCCGCGGATGATCGCATGCGCCTTCTGCTGGCGGGCGAAGTCCACCAGCAGGCCGTCGAAGCTCATGACCTTGACGTGCTTCAGGTGGGCGACGTTGATCCGGATGAGTTCGACGCGCTGGTCGGCGGGGAAGAGGGGCGTCTTGGCCGAACTGAGCGCGACGGCAACGGTGACGTGGTCGAAAAGCCGGGCGGCGCGCTCGAGGACGTCGAGGTGGCCGTTGGTGATCGGATCGAAGGTTCCGGGGTAGATGCAGTGCTTCATGCGACCGCAGCGAGGATTGCCGGCTGCAGTCCGATGGCGAGGCTGTTTTGCATCAAATCCCGGTTGCCAAGCCGGCGGGCGCACGCTCGACTGGCGGCAATGCGCTTCACCATCGCCAACTGGATGACCGTCTCCCGTGTGCCGGCGATGTTCGCCATTGTCTGGCTGATGAACCGCGAATTCCAGTGGGCGGCGACGATCGCCTTCTGGCTGTTCATCGCCGCGGCGCTGACGGACTGGTTCGACGGCATGGTTGCGCGCGCGCGCGGCGAGGTGTCGTCGTTCGGGCGTTTCATGGATGCGATCATCGACAAGGTGATGGTCATCGGCCTGATGATCGCGCTCGTGGTCGGCGACTATTTCAACGGGCACGAGGTGGCGGCGATGGTGCTGCTGCTGTGCATCCTCGGCCGCGAGTTCGCCGTCTCGGGCATGCGCATGGCCGCGGCGGTGAAGGGGATCACGATCGAGGCCGACCAGGGCGGCAAGGTGAAGACCTTCATCCAGCTCAACGCGATCGGCTGGCTGATGGGCGCGCGGATGTTTTCAAGGGATTTCGGCGATCTCTTCGGCAGCGAGCGGCTCGTCATCGAGGTCGTGCACATCATCGGGCTTTTCCTCTTCGTGCTGTCGGCGGTGCTCACGATCACCTCGGGTTGGTCGTACTTCCGCCGCCACGGGCACGTGGTGCTGGATTGAGTTTTTGGCCGCGGATTGCACGGATGCCGGGGCCCGGTGCGGCCTTGTTGCCAAATCCCAAGTATTCCGATTTGAGATGGAAGCGTGTCGTTCATCCGTTTCCTATCCATGCCATGCGTGAAATCCATGGTTGATTGCCCTGCCTCATGAAACTCGCCGAACCCAAGTGGCCGCGCGTATTGCCGAAGTGGCTGGTCGTGGAAACCGCCACGCTCGGTCCCCTGGGCCGGCGTCTGCCCGCGCCGGGCACCTGGGGCTCGCTGGCGGGCGTGCTCTACACGCTGGTGTTCTTCGGTCGCATCGGCTGGCTGCCCACGCTGCTGATCACGGTGGCGCTGAGCTATGTGGCCGTGGGCCTGACGGGCGAGGCCTCGCGGCGGCTCGGCCGGAAGGACCCGGGCGAGGTGAACCTGGATGAGTTCATCGTGATGCCGCTGGTCTTCCTCGGCTGGCAAAGCACGGCCTTCGCGGGCTGGCCGGCCTGGGCGGTGCTCGGGCTGGGCTTCGGTTTTTTCCGGCTCTTCGACATCCTGAAGCCGTTCGGAATCTCCCGGCTGCAACGCTGGCCGGGCGGCTGGGGCATCGTGGCCGACGACTTCGCCGCGGCACTGGCGGCCTGCGCCTCGCTGCACCTGGCGGCGTGGCTGTGGACCTGGCGCTGAGCGGACGTCAGGTCAGGCGGGGTTCGGCGACCCCGCCCTGCAACCGGCGCGGGTGTCCGGGCCGTGAAGGGGTGGGGACACGAGCCTGACCCTCGTTGGCCTTGGGTTCAGGGCTTGTCGCCGGGTTTTTGCACGCGGGTGCGGATGTTTTCCATCACCTGCCGGAAGGTGATCTCGGCGCGCACGCGGTTCTTGAAACTGATTTCGCTGCCATCGGGTCCCCACGAGGCGCGCAGGCCCAGGCCGAGCAGCCAGCGGGTCTTGGAGTTGAACGTGAATCTGCCCGGCACGTACCAGAGCACGTTCGGTTGGAGGTAGAAGAAGTGCTCGGTTTCCTCCCCCAGCAGCGCGGTCGTCGCATAGGTGGCCGAGAGGGTCCACTTCAGCTGGCCGAGGTCGTAGATGGCGCCGGCGGTGAAGTTCATCGAATCGTCGAGCGGCTGGTTGCGCCCGGGTGTGCCGGCGGCGTTGCTTTGCGACACGAAGTCCAGGCCGGCGCCGGCGAAGGTCGTGAGCTTCGGGTTGCGCGAGGCCCGGTGCTGCACGAGAAATTCCGGGGCGAAGTGGTTGAGTCCGTCGGTGAGGTCGACGGGCGGCCGGCCGGTCGGCACCTGGATATTGAGGGAGAAGCTCGTCTCCATGTCGGGATCGGGCCACCGGCGGACGATGTACTTGGCGCCGAGGCGCGCTTCGCCGATGCCGTAACCGCCGTTTTCGTCGCCCAGGCCGTGATTGAAATAGACGGCCGCCTCGGGGCTGATTTCGAGGTGATCATTGATCGCCCAGCGGAAGCCGGTGTCCATGCGCAGGTAGTCGCGGCGCACGAGATCGCCGACGTGCGGATGAAGCGTGAGCTTCACGGTGCCCGGCGGGTCGATGGTGGGCAGGTCGAAATCGAACAGGCCGCTGATGCGCGAGATGAACGAACGGCTTTCCTGCGGAGCGTGGATGTTGCCCGCAGGTTCGGTGGTCTGGGCGCAGGCGGCGGACGCGAGCAAGCCGGCCAGCAGGCAGGCGGGACGCGCGGGTTTCAAGGCAGAGGTTGCAGGCATTCGAGCGGGAGGCGCACCAGCAGACCCTGCTGGAGCACGTCCACAGACACGACGATTCCCTGCGGGTTCGCCGGGTCGTCCACATAACCTTCGAGGCCGTTCAGCGGGCCGCCGGTGACGCGGACGTGGGTGCCCTTTTTGACGAGCGGGTGCAGCACGGCCTCATACCCGGAAGCGCACACGGCCTTGACGTCCTCGAGCTGGCGCAGGAAGACCGGTTCGTTTTCGACCATCAGCGCGCGCACGAGCAGGTCCTGCTGGTAGATCCGGGTTTTCCTCTCCGGTTCGATGCGCACGAAGACGTAGCCCGGGAAGAGCGGTTTGGTGAACGTTTTTTTCTGCGTGCCGTAGCGGCGCACGCTTTCGATCAGCGGCACGTAATGGGCGAAGCGTTCGCGCTCCATCAGGTCGTCGAATTTCTTTTCGCAGCGCGGTTTGGTGTGGCACACGAACCAGCGCGGCTCGGCGAAGTCGGGCAGGTACTGGCCCATGGGTCAGAGCGCCGCCAGACGGCGCAGCGCCTCGAGGTAGCCGGGAAAGCCGCGGCCGCTGATCAGGCCGACGCAGGCCGCCGCCGTGTAGGAGTGGCGGCGGAATTTTTCGCGCTTCGTGATGTCGGAGATGTGGACCTCCACGGCGGGCAGCGGAGCGACGCTTTTCAGGGCGTCGTGCAGCGCGATGCTGGTGTGGGTGTAGGCGCCGAAATTGACGATGAAGCCGTCGATGCCGCGGTCGGCGAGCGCATGGATGCGGTCGATGAGCGCGCCCTCGTGGTTGGATTGGAAAAACACCACGCCCACGCCGAGCGCCCGGGCCTCGGCGCGGATCAGCTTCTCGAGGTCCTTGAGCGTGGCCGTGCCGTAGATCTCCGGCTCGCGCTTGCCGAGGCGGTTGAGATTCGGGCCGTGGAGGATGGCGAATTTCTTCATCAGATTGGCCACAACGAAAGACACGAAATACACCAAAGGAGAAGGCTCATTTCGTGTGTTCGGTGTGTTTCGGGGTGCCTAAAGCGGGTTGTCGGTCTCGATGAATTCCCACGGCAGGCGGAACTTCTTCGCGAGCTCGGCGGCGAGGGCCTTCACGCCGTGGGTTTCCGTCGCGTAGTGGCCGCAGCAGAGGAGGTTCAGGCGGTGCTCCTGGGCGTAGTTGAACCATTCCTCGCGGAGCTCGCCCGTGATGAGCGTGTCGACGCCGGCGGCGATGAGCTGGGGGACGGCGCTGTTGCCGGAGCCGCTGCAGAAGGCCACGAGTTTGGGCACGGCGGCGCCGTATTCGATCGCGACGACGCGCGGGTAGAGCTCCTCGAGGCGGGCGACGAGCTGGCTGCGCTTGTACCTGTTGGGCGCGATCCAGCCGATGAGCTCGTTCTCGTGGGGCAGAAACTGGCGGCGCGGCTTCAGGCCCAGCTGGCGGGCGATGAGCGCGTTGTTGCCGATGTCCTCGTGGGCGTCGAGGGGCAGGTGGCTCGAATAGACCGCGCAGTTGCCGCGCACGAGGGCGGCGAACCGGCCGTAGACCGGGCCGGTCAGCGGCTGCACGCCGCCCCAGAAGAGGCCGTGGTGCACGATGAGGAAATCCACGCCGCGCTCGACCGCGCGCTCGAAGGGCGCGAGCCCGGCATCCACGGCGGCGCCGATGCGGGTGACCCGTCCGTCGTTGGCCACCTGCAGGCCGTTGACCGCGCCCGGGTGGTCCTTGAACGAGGACCGGCGGGTGCGCTTGTCGCAGTATTCCACGAGTTGGGAGAGCAAGGCCATGCGCGCAGGCTGGGGCAGGGCGCGGCCGCCTGCAAGTCACAGGTGGGGTTCGGCCTCCGGACGGACCTTCGCCGCGGGTTCCCCCTTGCCTCGTGCGCGGCCCGGCGCACGCTCGGGCGCCATGCCGGATCGCAAGCTGAAGACCGACCCCATCGCGCTCATCACCCAGGCCACGGAAGCCTTTTCGCACCGCCCCAGCTGGGACGAGTATTTCATGGCCACGGCGAAGCTCATCGCCTCGCGGTCCAACTGCGAACGGCTGAACGTCGGCTGCGTGATCGTGTCCTCGGGCGAACGGAAGAACCGCATCGTCGCCGCCGGGTACAACGGCTGGCTGCCCGGCACGCCGCACGCGTCGCGCATGCGTGACGGCCACGAACAGGCCACCGTCCACGCCGAGCAGAACGCCATCGCCGACGCGGCGCGCCGCGGCTCGAGCGTCGACGGCTGCACCGCCTACGTGACCCATTACCCGTGCATCAACTGCGCCAAGATCCTCGCCGCCGCCGGCATCGCCGAGATCAAGTACCACGAGGACTACCGCAACGATTCGCTCGTGCGCCCGATCCTCAGGGACGCCGGCGTGAAGATCATCAAGCTCTGAGGGGCGGAGCCCTCCGTTGCGCATGAAAGAACACCGCCATCCGCGGAAACCGCCGACCTACGCCGGGCAGCTGCTCCTGGCGCATCCGGTGCTGCGCGATCCGCATTTCCGGCGCACCGTGGTGCTGCTTTCCGGCCATGATGCCGCGGGAGCGATGGGCGTGGTGTTGAACCGTCCGCTCGGCCGGCAGCTGGGTGAAATCAACCTCAGCTTCGCCACCAGCCCGCTCGCGGCCGTGCCGTTGTATGCCGGCGGCCCGGTCGAGAGCGACAATCTCATCATCGTGACGTGGCAGTGGATTCCTGCGGACCAGGCGTTTCAGCTGACCTTCGGCGTGGAAGTGGAACAGGCCATCAACCTGATCGGCCGGCCGGGCCTGACGATGCGCGCATTTCTCGGTTACTCCGGCTGGAGCAAAGGCCAGCTCGAAAACGAGATGAAGCATGGCACCTGGCTCGTGACGCCCATTGAAGGCGACTGGCTGCTCAAACACGATGGCGCGCCCCTCTGGCGCAACCTCGTGACCCATGTGGAGCCCGACCTGCGCGTGCTGGTCGACGCTCCGGACGATCCGACCGTAAATTAGGCCCATCAGCGGGTTAGGAGACCTTAGGGCGATCCTGTAACGGTGGCCGTGAGCACCCGCCCGCCGGGTCGGCCGCCGCTACAAAGGGGCACCAGAAGAAGCGGAGACCAAAAAATATTTTCCTTTGACACTGCATCGCGCCGCCCCCTTCTTTGGTCCCTTTATGAAAGTCGTTTCCTCCATCAAATCCGCCAAGCTGCGTCACCCGGCCTGCCAGGTCGTCCGTCGCAAGGGCAAGATTTACGTCATCAACAAGGTCGAGCCGCGTTACAAGGCGCGCCAAGGCTGATTAACACCCCGATTTCCCGTGAAGACCGAAGGCCATCCCGTCCTCAACAACGTCTGCTTCCTCGACATCGGAACAGGCAAGAAATTCCTCACCAAGTCCACGATGAAGTCCCCCCGCGTCGAGAAGATCGACGGCCAGGATTACTTCGTGGTGGTGCGCGACGTGACCATGGACTCGCATCCCGCCTACACCGGCGAGAAGCGCCTCGTGGACACCGCCGGTCGCGTCGAGAAGTTCACCTCGAAGTTCAAGCGCGGCGCCGCCAAGGCCAAGTAAGGCCCGGCTCCGATCCCGCTTTCCGAAGCCCTCCCGTCGCGGAGGGCTTTTTTATTTTTGGGTCGAAGTGGGTGGCCAGCTTGCTGGCGCCACGAACACGCCATCGTCAGCGTGGCGCCAGCAAGCTGGCCGCCCACCGGCTGAAAAACCTTCCCACCGGCTTCTTCTGTGTGTTCCGTGTGTTTCGTGGTTTCCCAACCGATCAAGCTTCTTTGTCTCGACTGCGATTCGACGCTCAGCGCCATCGAAGGCGTGGATGAACTCGCCCGGCTGCGCGGGGCCGCCGTGCTCGCGCAGGTCGCGCAGATGACCAACGATGCGATGGATGGCAAAATCCCGCTCGAATCGGTCTTCGCGCGCCGTTTGGAAATCATCCGGCCCGGCCGCGCCGAGACGGAGGCCGTCGGGGCGCATTACATCCGTGAGATCGAGCCGACCGCGCAGGCGACGCTCGCCACGCTCAAGGCCGCCGGCTGGACGCCCGTCATCGTGAGCGCCGGTTACACCCAGGCCATCGAACCGCTGGCGGCGTTGCTCGGCATCACCCGTATCGAGGCCGTGCGGCTGGATTTCGACGCCGCGGGCAACTACGCCGGTTTCGATGCCGCGCACCCCGCCACGCGCCAGGGCGGCAAGCCGGAGATCGTCCGGGCCCTGCAGGCCGAATTCCGGCCGGTGCGCACCGTGGCCGTGGGCGACGGGGTGAGCGACCTGGAAACGCGTGATGCGGTTGACCTGTTCGTGGGCTTCGGTCGCTATGCCGAACGCGCCAAGGTCAAGGCCGGGGCACACGCTTACATCAAGAGCCTCGCGGAGCTGATCCCTCTGCTGGCATAAACCCCGCTGGCGGTCCGCGGCGGCCCGAACTTTTCCGTTCCACCATGCTGCGTCGAACCACCTTTCTGTTCTCCCTTTTTCTGTTCGTCCCCGCGCTCTGGGCCGCTGGGACCGCTCCGGTCGATGGTGGTTTCCCCCGCGCGCTCGAAACCTATGCCGACCCGGCCGGGGCGGGCGTGCTGGAGGTGCTGAAGGCACGCGCGGCGGCCGAGCCGTTCAACCTGGTCGCCACCGGCATCTTCATCCTCGCGGTGCTGCATACCTTCGCGACGGCCCGGATCCGGCATTGGGCGCACGCGGTCGAGCATCACCACCGCGAGAAGCGCAAGCGGCGGGCCAGTCCGACCGATCGTGACGGGGACGGCCGGCCCGACGAAGTCAGCTTCTGGGGGCAGATCCTCCATTTTTTCGGCGAGGTCGAGGCGGTGTTCGGCATCTGGGTCGTCGCCCTGGCCGGCGCGATCGTCTGGTCCAAAGGACTCGACACGACGGTCGGTTACCTGGCTCATTCGGTGAACTTCACGGAGCCGATGTTCGTGGTGGTGATCATGGCGCTGGCCTCGACGCGCCCGGTCATGCGGCTGGCCGAGCAATGCCTGAGCATCGTCGCCTCGCTGGGCGGCGGCCGGCCGGTGGCCTGGTGGTTCTCCATCCTCACGATCGCGCCGCTGCTGGGATCGTTCATCACCGAGCCGGCGGCCATGACCATCGCCGCGCTGCTGCTCGGCCGGCAGTTCTACGACCTGAAGCCTTCGCCGAAACTCATGTACGCAACGCTCGGGCTGCTGTTCGTCAACGTTTCCATCGGCGGCACGCTCACGCACTTCGCCGCCCCGCCGGTGCTCATGGTCGCCGCCGCGTGGGGCTGGGACATGAAATACATGTTCACGCATTTCGGCTGGCACGCCGTGACAGGCATCGTGATGTCGAATGTCCTCTACTTCCTGGTCTTCCGGAAGGAACTGCTCGGGTTGAAACCCGCCGACCGTTCCGCCGAGCGCGCCGAGGAACCGGTGCCCGCGTGGGTCACGATCGTGCACCTGCTGTTCCTTGGCTTCACGGTCTGGGCGGCGCACCACCCCGTGCTCTTCATCGGCGGATTCCTGTTCTTCCTGGCCTTCGCCCAGGCGACGGCGCACCACCAGAGCCGGATGGAGCTGCGCGGTCCGATGCTGGTGGGGTTCTTCCTCGGCGGCCTGGTGATCCATGGCGGCCTGCAGGCCTGGTGGATCCAGCCCGTGCTCGGCAGCCTCGGCGAGGTGCCGCTGTTTGCCGGCGCCACGATTCTCACGGCCTTCAACGACAACGCGCTCATCACCTACCTGGCGACGCTCGTGCCCGGATTCAGCGAGGAGCTGAAATACGCCGTGGTGGCGGGCGCCGTGACCGGCGGCGGCCTCACGGTCATCGCCAACGCGCCGAATCCCGCCGGCCAGTCGATCCTGCAGCGTTATTTCCCGGGCGGCGTGTCGCCGCTCGGCCTGTTCCTCGGCGCCCTGACGCCCACGCTGGTCGTGGTGTTCTCGTTCATGGTGCTGTGAGGGGGCGGGGACCGGTTTGCGCCGGTCCCGTCCTGACGTCCTGATCTTACGGGAACAACCCGCGTTTGCCCTTGGCCTCGGCCACGCGGCTGATGCCGAGCAGGAGCGCGGCGGTGCGGCGGCTGCAGTTGTACTTCTTCTTCGTCTCCTCCACGGACGCCTTCGCCTTGGCGAGCATGCGGTGGAGCTTGTCGAAGACCTCGTTCTTGGTCCAATAGTAGTTCTGCAGATTCTGCAGCCACTCGAAGTAGGAGACGATCACGCCGCCCGAATTGCACAGCACATCGGGAATGATCTCGATGTCGTCGCGCTGGGCCAGGATCACGTCGGCCTTGTTCGTTGTCGGGCCGTTGGCGCCCTCGGCGAGCACGCGGCAGCGGAGCCTGCCGGCGTTCTGCTCGGTGATGACGCGCTCCAGCGCGGCGGGAATGAGGACGGTGCACTCCAGTTCGAGCAGCTGTTCGTTGGTGATCGGTTCGCCGCCGGGGAAGCCCTGCAGGGTCTTGTTTTGCGCAACCCAGGCCTGGGCGGCCTTCAGGTCGAGGCCCTTGGCGTTGTAGACGCCGCCGGTGTAGTCGGAGATGGCGACAATCTCGGCGCCCCAGTGGTAGAGCGCGTGGCCGGCCTCGCTGCCGACGTTGCCGAAGCCCTGGATCGCCACGGTGGTCTTTTCGGGCTCGATGCCGAGATCCTGCAGGTACGATTTCACGAACCAGGCCACGCCTTCGCCGGTGGCCTCGCGCCGGCCGAGCGAGCCGCCGAGCGCGATGGGTTTCCCGGTGATGACGCCGGGGTCGAAATGGCCCTTGTGGTTGGAGTAGGTGTCCATCATCCAGGCCATGACCTGTTCGTTGGTGCCGACGTCGGGAGCGGGGATGTCGACGTTGGGGCCGATGAACGGCAGGATCTCCTGCATGTAGCGGCGCGAGAGGCGTTCGAGCTCGGTCGGCGAGAGTTTGCGCGTGTCGACCATCACGCCGCCCTTGGCGCCGCCGTAGGGGAGGCCGGCGAGCGAGCATTTCCAGCTCATCCACATGGAAAGCGCGGCGACCTCGCCGAGCGTGACATCGTGGTGGAAGCGGATGCCGCCCTTGGCGGGACCGGTGGAGAGGTTGTGCTGCACGCGGTAGCCTTCGAAGATCTCGACGCGGCCGTCGTCCATGCGCACGGGCATGGAGACGACGATGCAGCGGCGGGGGCGCTTGGTGCGTTCGCGGACCGACGGGTCCATTTCCAGGATGTCGGCGGCGATGTCGAACTGCCGGCAGGCCTGCTGAAATACCGTGGACTGATAGATGGTGTTTTCCAGGGACATGGTGGGGAAGGGGGACCCGGAGCGGGTCCGGTTGTTTTGGGCCTCAGCTTGGCCGAAGGCCGGGTTTTAGCAATGGGCTTTGGATCGCCTCAAAGGAAGGGCGTCCAGAGCCGGGCGATGCCGTCGCGCAATTTCACGGGCAGGCTGCGGGCATCCACCTCGGCCAGCGAGGTCTGGCGGCTGCGGGCGGCCATGTCGTCGAACCAGGCGGCCAGGGTGTCGTGGAGCGCGGGATCGTAGCATTCGACGTTGAACTCGAAGTTGAGGCGGAGGCTGCGCGGATCCAGGTTGGCGGAGCCGAGCAGCGTCCAGCCGCCGTCCACGAGGATGATCTTCGTATGGTCGAACGGTGGCGGACTCAGCCAGATGCGGCAGCCGCGCTGGAGCACCTGCCACCAGAGCGCGGTCGAGGCCCATTGCACGAACGGCAGGTTGTTGCGCGCAGGCAGCAGAATGTCCACCTGCACCCCGCGCAACACGGCGAGGTTGAGCGCGGCGATGATCGTCGGGTCCGGGAGAAAATAGGGCGTGGCGATGCGAACCGAGCGCCGGGCGGCCGTGAGCGCGGCGAGGATCGTCCAGCGCAGCCGTTCGAAATCCTCATCCGGGCCGTCGGGGATGCCGCGGGCCAGCACCGGACCCGCGGAAGCGAGGTCGGGAAACCAGCGTTCGCCCTGCAGGGTCTCGTGCGTGACGAACAGCCAGTCGTCGGCGAAGGTGGCCTGCAGTTCCGCGACGACCGGCCCGGTGAGGCGGAAGTGCAGGTCGCGCACGGGATGGGGCGGATTTTTGCCGAGCCAGTGGCCGGCGCGGATGTTGATGCCGCCGGTGAAGCCGATGCGCCCGTCCACCACCATGATCTTGCGGTGGCAGCGCAGGTTGGTGGACAGCAGCTGCCAGAGCGGCGACGTGGGATGGAACCGGGCGTGGCGGACGTTTTGGGCGCGGAGCACGCGGAGAATGGACGGCCAGGAATAGCGCGCGCCGGTGGCGTCGACCAGGACGCGCACCTCGACCCCGCGTTTCACGGCGGCGCCGAGGGCCTCGGCGAAGGCGAGCCCCGCCTCGTCGTGATCGAAGATATAGCTGGCGAGCGACACCGACTCCCGGGCGCCCCCGATGGCGGCGAGCATGGCGGGGTAGGCGGCGTCTCCGTTGAACAGGGGTTCGACGCGGTTGCCCGAGAGCAACGGCCTTGCCGAGACGCGGTCCACGGTCACCGCCAGCGCGCGGAGGTGGCTCTGGGCGCCCGGCAGGTGATCCGCCACGGCTTCGGCGGGGCAGGGGGCGCTTGGCGGCGGCGGGTGAAAGTCGTCGGCTTCCCCGCGCAGGCGCGCCGCGTGCCGCCGGAGCCGGTTGATGCCGAAAAGATAGTAGAGCAGCGCGCCAGTGAGCGGGGCCAGCCAGATGAACCCCACCCAGAGGGCCGCCGAGCGGGAGTCGCGCCGGTACAGCAGGGCGTGACCCGAAGCGAACAGCGCCAGCCCGAGCGTGATGAGGCCGAGGAGGAAACCGGCGACGGCCAGGAGTTGCTGCGTCCAATCCATGGTTGCGGCGGCAGCTTGGCAGATGTGGGCCGTCGTGGGAAGCCGCAAGCGCGAGGCGCGCGTCGGAGGTTGAAGATTCGCGCGACTTGGGCATGGGAAGGGGACGCATGTTCAAGCTCCACGCGGAATACCAACCCACCGGCGACCAGCCCCAGGCGATCAAGACGCTGGTGGAGTCCATCCGCGCGGGCAACCGGCACCAGACCCTTCTCGGCGTCACGGGCTCGGGGAAAACCTACACGATGGCCAACGTCATCGCGCAGCTGGACCGCCCGGCGCTCATCATCTCGCACAACAAGACGCTCGCCGCGCAGCTTTACTCGGAGTTCAAGGCCTTCTTCCCGGAGAACGCGGTCGAGTACTTCGTCAGCTATTACGACTACTACCAGCCCGAAGCCTACGTGCCGTCGAGCGACACGTTCATCGAGAAGGATTCGTCCATCAACGAGGAGATCGAGCGCCTGCGCATCGCCACGACCAGTTCGCTCGTCAGCCGGCGCGACGTGATCGTGGTGGCCAGCGTGTCCTGCATCTACGGTCTAGGCTCGCCCGAGGAGTTCTTCTCCATGCGCATCGTGCTGGAGCGCGGCGGCACGATGGCGCGCAACAAGCTTCTCGAGCGGCTCGTGGACAACCTCTACGAGCGGAACGACTACGACCTGAAGCGCGGCGCCTTTCGCGTGCGCGGCGACACCGTCGACGTGATGCCGGCCTACCTCGAGCATGGCCTGCGCGTGGAGTTTTTCGGCGACGAGATCGACGCGCTCACGGAGTTTGACCCGGTCAGCGGCGCCGTCCTGCGCAAGCTCGACCGGTTCGAGCTTTACCCGGCCAACCAGTACGTCACCTCGCGCGGCAAGCTCGACACGGCCATCGCCCGCATCAAGGCCGAGTTGGAGGAGCGCGTGGCGTATTTCGAAAAGGAGCAGAAATATCTCGAGGCGCAGCGCGTCCGCATGCGCACGACCTACGATCTCGAGATGCTGCAGGAGATGGGCTTCTGCAGCGGCATCGAGAACTATTCGCTGCACCTCACCGGCCGGAAGCCGGGGGACCGGCCGTTCTGCCTGATCGACTTCTTCCCGAAGGATTTCCTTCTTCTCGTGGACGAGAGCCACGTGACGATTCCGCAGGTCGGCGGCATGTACAACGGCGACCTGGCGCGCAAGCGCACGCTCGTGAACTTCGGCTTCCGCCTGCCGTCGGCGCTCGACAACCGGCCGCAGAGCTTCGCCGAGTTCCAGTCGATCACGGGCCAGACGCTCTACGTCTCCGCGACGCCGGCGGCGTTCGAGCTGAATCTTTCCCAGGTTGTCGCCGAGCAGGTCATCCGCCCGACCGGGCTGGTGGACCCGCAGATCACGCTCCGGCCGACGAAGGGGCAGGTCGAGGATCTCATCGGGGAGGTGCGCAAGGCCGTCGAAGCCGGCGAACGCGTGCTGGTGACGACCCTCACCAAGCGTCTGTCCGAGGACCTCACCTCCTACATGCGCGACGCCAAGATCCGCGTCGAATACCTGCATTCCGACATCGACGCGCTCGAGCGCGTCGAGATCCTGCGCAACCTGCGGCAGGGCAACTTCGACGTGTTGATCGGCATCAACCTGCTGCGCGAGGGCCTCGATCTGCCGGAAGTGGCGCTCGTGGCCGTGCTCGACGCGGACAAGGAGGGGTTCCTCCGCAGCGCCACCAGCCTGATGCAAACGGCCGGCCGCGCGGCGCGGCATGAGAAGGGGCGCGTGATCTTCTACGCCGACAACGTCACCGAATCCATCCGCAGCACGATGGACGAGGTGTCGCGGCGCCGGGAAAAGCAGCTCGCCTACAACCGCGAGCACGGCATCACCCCGCGCAGCGTGAAGCGCGGCGTGCAGGCCAGCCTGCGCGTGTACGACGGCCGCGAGCGCGACGACGACACGGCCGCCGTGGCCGAGTCGGCCGACGACGTGAAGGCCGTGATCGCCGAGTTGGAGGAGGAGATGCAGGACGCGGCCAACCGGCTGGAGTTCGAGCGCGCCGCCCTGTTGCGCGACCAGATCAACGCCCTGAAGACCGGCGATTACCGGAAACTCGGAGCCAAGCCGGCGGCTTACGGACGGAAGGGAAAGAAAGCCAGGAAGTAGGGCGGGCTTTTCTGATGGGGGCGGCCTGCTTGCAGGCGCCACCCGGTTCGCGAGGGTGGCGTGAGCAAGCTCACCGCCCACGGGGTTCAGAAAAGAAAAAGGCGGGGTTCGGAGACCCCGCCCTGCAAGCAATCCGCCGAAGGTGCCTTACTCCAGCGGGGCGGAGCCGCCGTGATTCTGACGGCACTCGTTCATGACGCGCAGCCAGATCTCGCGCAGGTCGAACAGGCGGGGCAGGGCGTACTCCTTGAACCGCTGGGCCGAGGGCGTGTTCGCATCCTCCTCGCCGAGGCGGGCGAGCGTGAGATTTAATTCGTGGAGGGCCTTCTTGAAGAGCACGACCGCGAGCGTGTAGTCGCCCATCTCGAGCGCCTGCACCGCCTGCAAGGCCTGCTCGTGGCCGCGATACAGCAGCGAATGCATCGAAATGCCGAGCGCCGGGGAAACCCGGTCAGGCTGCACGGCGATGCGTTCCCAATGTGCCAGCAGGCTCAGGTAGAGCGCGCGCGTGGAGATATAAACGGGATTGCGATGCAGCGTGTACGGATCCCAGGGGCCGTCGAAATTCTCGGGGAGGTCGTCGATCTCGTCCTGTTCCTCGATGGCCTCGGGCGTCTCGGCTTCGGCCAGCTCCCAGCCCATGCGGCGGGCGGCTTCATCGATCCGGTCCATGCCCGCGGGCAGCTGGTCGTAATGCTTGATGTAGTCGCGAACGGCCGTCTCCTGGTTGGCGAGGTATTTCAGCCAGTCGGCCTCGGTCCACGAAAGTTCTCCGCAATCATCCCAGTCGTTGTCGAACAGCCCGTCAGAATCAGGATTGGTCATGTAAGGAAGGCGCCTTGCGGCGGTGTCATGCACGATGTGTGCCGCTTCCCTCCTTGCAAATAAAATTCCGGATCGAATCCCGGCGGTGCTGTCCTTCGTGCTTCCGGTCGGGAGTCAGGTATCAGTCCACTCCGCGAGGAGCGTTTTTGAGGCGAAAACAATCCATGATCGCGTTTCCGCGCAACTGTGCGGGCACGGTTTTTGGCCGACCCACCCTGCTTTTTTCTGGCCAGTGGTCGACGGGCTGGGGCAGGTTTATGACATGACCAAATACATGTTGCCGCTGCTTGCGGTCACCCTCGGGACGCTGTCTGGCGTGGGTGCTGTGATGCAGGAGGAGAAATTCGATGTCATGGCGGACCGTTTCGCCGACATCCAGGTGTTACGCTACCAGGTGCCGGGGTTCGGGCGGCTGTCGCTGCAGCAGAAAAAACTGGCATACTACCTCTACGAAGCGGGCTTGTCCGGCCGCGATATCTTCTGGGATCAGAAAAACGCCAACAACCTGCTGGTCCGCAAGACTCTGGAGGGCATCCTGCGCAGCTACCCGGGCGAGCGCTCCGGCGCCGATTGGGCCGCCTTCGAACGCTACGCCAGGCAGGTATTTTTTGCCAACGGCATCCACCACCACTATTCGAACGCAAAGTTCATCGCGACGTTTCCGACGGAATATCTCGCGGCGTTGATCGCCCGGTCCGATGCCGCGCAGCTGCCGCTGGCCGGACGGACGCCCGAGGCCTTCGTGCAGGCACTTGCGCCGATTCTTTTTGATGCAACGCAGGATGCCAAGGCCACCAATCTCGATGCCGGCGTCGACAACATCGTCGCCTCCGCGAATAACTTCTATCGTGGCGTCACCGCTTCCGAGGTGGAGACCTTCTACGCGGAGATGGCGAAGACCGCTTCGAATCCGGGCATGACCTTCGGGCTGAATTCCCAGCTGGCCAAGGTCGACGGCAAGCTGGTCGAGCGCACCTGGAAGGTGGGCGGCATGTACGGGCCGGCGATCGAGCGGATTGTCGGCTGGCTCGAACAGGCCGTGACCGTCGCCGAGACCGAAAACCAGAAGCAGGCTCTCGGCCACCTGATCCGCTACTACCGGACCGGCGACATCAACGACTTCGACCGGTATTGCATCGCCTGGGTGGGCGAGACCGAGGCCCGCATCGACGCGGTGAACGGCTTCATCGAGACCTACGTGGACGCCGTCGGCAAGCGCGGTGCCTTCGAGTCGGTCGTGTCCATGCGCGATGAGGAGGCCACGAAGCGCATCGCCGCCATCTCGGACCAGGCCCAGTGGTTCGAGGACAATTCCCCGATCCGTCCGGAACACAAGAAAGCCAGGGTCACCGGCATTTCCGCCAAGGTCATCACGGTGATCGGCGAGGTCGGCGACGCGGCTCCGGCCACGCCGATCGGCATCAATCTGCCCAACGCCGAGTGGATTCGCGAACAGCACGGCTCCAAGTCCGTTTCGCTCGGCAACATCATCGAGGCCTACGCCATCGCCCAGTCGCGGAGCTCAGCGACCGCGGAGTTCAGCCCCGCGCCCGAGGTGACCGCCCGCGTGCAGCAATGGTCGGCGCTCGCCGGCGAATTGCACACGGACATGCACGAGGTCATCGGTCACGCCTCGGGCAGGCTCAATCCCGGCGTGACGGGCACCGATGCGTTGAAGAACTACGGTGCCACGCTCGAGGAGGCCCGCGCCGATCTCGTCGCGCTCTATTACGCGGTGGATCCGAAGCTCGTGGAGATCGGCGTGATGCCGACGCTGGAGGTGGGCAAGGCCGGCTACGACAAGTTCATCATGAACGGCCTCATGCAGCAGCTGTACCGCATCAAGCCGGGTGACAACCTGGAGGAATCGCACATGCGCAACCGCCAGCTCATCGCCGCCTGGGTGCTGGAGAAGGGGCGGCCGGACAACGTCGTCGAGCGCTTCACCCGCGACGGGAAGACCTATTTCCGCATCAACGACTACGCCAGGCTGCGCGAGCTGTTCGGTCAGCTGCTGGCCGAAATCCAGCGGATCAAGTCCGAGGGTGATTTCGCCGGCGGGCAGGCGTTGGTGGAAAACTACGGCGTCAAGGTCGACCAGGCGCTGCTCAACGAGGTGCATGCCCGGTACAAGCCATTGAATGTCGCCCCTTACTACGGGTTCATCCAGCCGAAGCTGGTGCCGGTGCTGAAGAACGGTGCGATCGTCGACGTGCGCATCGAGTATCCCGCGGATTTCCTCGGCCAGATGCTCGAGTACGGACGCGACTACTCGTTCCTGCCGGTCAGCAATTGAGCCCGATGGCGGCCGTTTCGCGGCCAAATATCCGCTACGGCCGGCGCGCCTCGTTGTAGGGGCGTGGCTTGACCACGCCCTTGGCGAGCCGTCAGCGCGGGCGCGCGCAAGGCGCGCCCCTACGGGCCGATGGTCGGCTTGGGCGATGTCTCGCGACGCGCCGGCGTTGGCAGGAAAGGATTGTCTCGGCCGGAGCGCCGGTTTTTCTGCCGGCATGTCCGGAGTTCATCACGCGACGGTGTATTTCAGCGGCCGGGTTCAGGGAGTCGGGTTTCGGTACCAGACCCTGCAGGTGGCCAAGGAATTCGAGGTGTCCGGCTGGGTCATGAACCTGCCGGACGGGCGCGTGCAGCTCGAGGCGGAGGGGCCGGCGCCGGAGGTGAAGGATTTCATCGTCGCCGTGCAGGAACGCATGGAAGGGCACATTCGCAAGATCGAGCAGACCGCCGTCACGCGCGCGCCGCAGTTCAAGGGCTTTACGATCCGTTGAGGCATGCTGATCGGTGACCATTGGGCGGTGGAACTCGACGGCTTGACGAAAAGCTACCCGACGGGCTGGCGCCGGCGACCGGTGCCGGCGGTGCGGAACCTCACGTTGAAACTCGCCCCGGGACAGGTGCTCGGCCTGCTGGGCCCCAACGGATCGGGCAAGAGCACGACGCTGAAGGCCCTGGCGGGGCTGATCCACCCGACGGCGGGGCAATGCCGCATTCTCGGCCGGCCCGCCGGCGGCCGGGAGGCGCGCGGCAACGTGGGTTACGTGCCTGAAGTGCTCACGCTCGCCCTGCATCAGACCGGTCGCGGATTCCTGGCCTATTGTGCCGGACTCAGCTCGCTGCCGCCGGAGCGCGCGGCAACGCGGATCAAAGCCGTGCTGGCCTGGATGGGTCTGGGCGACGCGGCGGAGCGAGCGGTGGCCACGTATTCGAAGGGCATGCGCCAGCGGCTGGGGCTCGCGCAGGCGGTGTTGCACGAGCCGGCGGTCCTGCTGCTCGACGAACCGATGAGCGGCCTCGATCCCGAAGGACGGATCGCCGTGGCACGGCTCATCCGCGATCTGGCCCGGCAGGGCCGCACCGTCGTGCTGACGTCGCATCTGCTGACCCAGGCGGAGGAGGTGTGCGACCGGCTGGCTCTGCTCGGGGAGGGGCGGTTGCTGGCCTGCGGCACGACCGCCGATCTCCTCGGGAGCTTCGCGCCGGAGCCGGCGCAGCCCTCGCGGCTGGAGAAAATCTACCTGGAGAAACTGCATGGCCGCGCCTGATGCCGGGTCCGCGGCCGCGTCGCTGGTCCGCGTGCGTCTCGTGGCCGTGCAGACGTTCGCCGAGGCGCTGCGGCTGCGCCTGACGGTGCTGCTGGTCTTCATCGGGGCGGCGCTCGTGCTGCTGGCGTGGACGCTGCGCGGCTTCAACCTCGGGGTGGCGGAGTTGCGCTTCATCGCCGACTTCGGCCTCGCGGCGATCAGTCTCTCGGGCACGGTGCTCGCGACCTTCGGCCTCGCGCATCTGTATTTCCGCGACATCGAAGGCGGCCTCGCGGCCCTCGTGCTCACCCGCCGCGTCGGACGCGGCGAATACCTCGCCGGCAAGCTCGTCGGCGTGGCGGCCTTGCTGGCGTGGTTCACGGCGGCGCTCGCGGTTCTCCTGGCGGCGATGCTGGCGTGGCGGGGGACGCAACTCGGCGCGAACGAGGTGTTGCCGGCGGTATTTCTCCAAGCCTGTGCGCTGACCTGGTTGAAGCTCATCTTGTCCGCCGCCATGACGCTGCTGGTGTGCAGCTACGCGGGCTCGGCGCTCTTCGCCGGTTCGGCGGGGTTGCTGCTGACCGTGGCGGCGCACCTGCGGGTGTTCGCGCCGACGGAAGGCTGGCTGGCCTGGGTGCGTTTCTGGCCGGACTTCGGGTTGTTCGAGACCGGGCCGTTGCTGGCCGGGAGGGAAGCCGGGCTGGTCGGGTTGGCCGGTATGGGCGCGTATTGGCTGTTCTTCATGATCCTGTTCACCGGGCTCGCGGCGTATGTTTTCCGTCGTCGCGAATTCTGAGCGCCTGGCGCGGGTGGTGCCGCTGGTCGTGCTGCTCGTCGCCGGCTGGATGCTGCGTCCGTGGGAATGCCATCTGGGCGGAGCGGTTTCGGCGCGCGAAGCCGCTCCCGGTTCGATGCTCGCGCTGCTGCCGGACGGCTGGCGGTCGGCGGCGGCGAATGCCTGTTGGTTGCGTGCGAATCTTGCCTGGGAGCGTCGCGATCCCGCAGCCACCCGGCTGCTGCTCGAGCTGACGGTCTCGGCCGACGCCCGCCCGCTGGGTTTCTGGCTGAACGGCGCGCGCATGATCGCGCACGATTTTCCGGTCTGGCGGGAGCGACCGGACATGCCGGAAGCGGTGCGGGCGCGCATCCGGCGGGAGGAGGCGCAACGCGCCCTGAGCTGGCTGGAGCGGGCGCTGGCCCATCATCCCGCGAAGGCGGAAATTTATGTGGAAATGGCCGACCTCCGGCTGCGGGTCATGAACGATCCGGAAGGCGCCGCCCGTCTTTTTCACCTCGCCGCGGAGCAACCCGGGGCGCCATGGCACGCGGCGCGGATCCACGCCGAACTCCTGCGTGAAATGGGCCGTCCCGCCGAGGCGCTGGCGTGGCTGCGGCAGGTTTGGCCGACGCTGCCGGCCGGCGACCCGGCGGCGCGGCGCGACGTCGTGAAACAGCGGATCGAGGAACTGGAGCGGGCGTCCGGATCGCCCTGACCGGGGTGCCGGCGGGATGTCCTTTGACAAGGTCCGGAACGGACCTTGGAGTGAGCGCCCGTCGATGCAAGATACCCTGGTCATCCACTGGATCTATTTGCTGCCCGCCGTGGCGATGCTCTGGCTTCCGCGCCAATGGCTGCGCAAGGGCGCAAGGCTGTTCAAGCGCCGCCGTCTGCCGAGTTCGGCGGCGGAAAAGCTGGCGAAACAGGGCTCGCGCGATCCCGACGACAAGTCCGTGCACCTGCGCAAGGAATTCACGACATTCCGCAATTACGTGGATTTCTTCCGCGCGCTCGCGGGCGGTCACGGGCTTTCCACCTACGCCTTCACCGTGACCGGAGACGGACCGGCGCGGGCGGCGCTCATCGTCGAGATCGTGATTCTCGTGATCGCCGTGGCGATCCAGGCCGTGCGTTTTGGCGGCCAGCGGCCCGGTTTCTTTCCGCCGATTTTCTGGTTCGTGGGTCTGAGTGTCGGGTTTCCGGCCCACTACGCGGGTCTGTTTGCCTTCGCCCTTGTGCTGGCGGTGAACCCCGCAATTCCCAATCCGCGGCTGTTCCTCACGGCCCTCGGTTTGTTGGTGCTGGTGGTGGGCTATCCGTTCGGGGCGCCGTTGGTGTCCAACTCGATCGCGGCCGGGCTCATCCTGCTGGTGCCGCTCGCGAGCCTCCTCACGAAGCGACCGGTGGTGGTCTTCAGCCGCAAGGGGCGTTCGCGCTCCGCCTGACGCCGATGCCTTCCGTCTGGCGACATTGGCTCGAAGCCGCGCGGCCGCGCACGCTGCCGGCGGCGCTGGTGCCCGTGATGGCCGGCACGGCATTCGCGCTGGCCCACCACCGGGCGGATTTCAGCAGCGCGTCGGTATGCCTCGGGTTTGCGCTGCTCGTCCAGATCGGGACGAATTTCGCCAACGACTACTTCGATTTCGTGCAGGGCGCCGACACGCCGGCGCGAGTCGGGCCGCGCCGGGCGGTGGCGGCGGGCTTGATCGCGCCGCGGGCGATGCTGGCGGCGACGTGGCTGGTGCTGGGCCTGGCGTTCGCGGTCGGGCTGCTGCTCATTCGCGAAGGGGGCTGGATTCTGTTCCCGATCGGCGTCGTGAGCATCCTGTGCGCGATCGCCTACACGGGCGGGCCGTTTCCCCTCGGGTACAACGGGCTGGGCGACGTGTTTGTGTTTGTTTTCTTCGGCCTCGTGGCGGTGGCGACGACGTTCTACGTGCAGACCGGCTACGTGACCTCCGATGTGATGTCGGGCGCCGCGGCCATCGGGCTGCTGGCGGCGAACATCCTCGTCGCAAACAACTATCGGGATGCCGAGACGGACGCGCGGGCGGGCAAGCGGACGCTCGTGGTGCGTTTCGGCCGCCGGTTTGCCCTCTGGCAATACGGGCTCTCGCATCTCGTCGCGCTCCTGTGTCCTCCGGCGCTGTTGATCACCGGAGCGTACCGCTGGCCGGTGTTGCTGCCGCTGGCGCTGGCGCCGCTCGCGGTGCGGCTGACGCACCGGCTGGGCGCTTCGAGCGAGCCGGCGGAACAGATCGCGCTGCTGGGCCGGACGGCCCTCTACCTTGCGGCGTTCGGCGTTTTGCTGAGCGCGGGCGTGGTGTGGGGAAAGTGACGGCGGCGGATGCGGCCGCACGGGAAGCCCATGGCTCCTTCGCTGTGCCCGGGATGAGCGGTCAGGGTGACGATGCGATCTCGTTGCGTGTCATCTGGACGCAGCGAGGAATCCAGTCCGGCCGGGGAGCGGTCGGCCGGGTCTGATCCGGGCATGAAAAAGGCGGGGTTCGGCGACCCCGCCCTACAAGGAAGGAATGGATTTCGGCTCAGATCTTGCCGGCGAGCTTCGCCTTGAGCGAGGCCTTGTCCATCATGCCGACGAAGGTGTCCACGAGCTGGCCGCCCTTGAAGAGCAGCATGGTCGGGATGGCGCGCACGCCGAACTGCGCGGCGAGGTCGCCGTTGTCGTCCACGTTGACCTTCGCGATGTTCAGCTTGCCCTCGAGCTCGGTGGAGAGTTCGTCGAGGATCGGAGCGATCGCCTTGCAGGGGCCGCACCACGGGGCCCAGAAGTCCACGAGGGTCGGCGTCGCGCTGGCGACGGCGCTGTTGAAGGTGTTGGTGTCGAGATGGGCGATTTTGTCGGACATGTTGGGCAGTTAATTCGGGGGTGGGGGAAAGGCAAGCCGGCGGCTCAGCGCGGGGTGGACTTGTGGATGATCTCGGAGAGTTCCCGGGGCTCGACGGTGCGGAGGTGCTTGCCGCGGGATTTCAGCTCTTCGAAGGTCTTGATGACCGTCTCGGTCATGCGGCCGTGGGTTTCCTCGGAGCCGCCGACGATGGTGAATTCCTCGGCGCGGGTGAGGCGCTTGTGGCCGTCCTCGTTGTCGAGGCCGACCCCCAGCAGGTGCGCGGACTTGGCGGGCTTACGGCGTCGGGTGACTTTCTTCATGGGAAGGAGGCACCGTGTTCGGCTCGGCCGGGGTTTCAAGCGGGATTTCCTCCACGGCTGTGCAGAGGATGTCGCTGAACGCCTCGTCCTGCTCGACACGGAGCTTCTTGAGGCGGGTCAGCTCCAGCACGGCGAGGAACGTGGCCACCAGGTAGCGCACGGTCAGCTTCTCGGGGAGGATCGAGGAAAACACGAAGGACTTGCGGGTCTGGATGATGCCGAGCACGTGTTCCATCTGGTCGGCGACGGTCACCTGCTCGGCGTGGATCTCGCCGACCACGAGTTTCTCGGCGAGGCGGCGGAGCACGAGATTGAAGGAGTTCCAGACTTCGATGCGGTCCACGTGCTGCAATTCGCGTTCGCTCACCGGCGCGAAGGCCGAGGCGGGGCGGGGCAGGAGATTCTGGGCGTTGTAGGCCATCTGCCCGAGGGTGCCGGCGGCCTCCTTGAACTTTTTGTATTGGAGGAGCTGGTGGACGAGTTCCCAGCGCGGATCGAGATCATCCTCCTCGGCGTTGGGATCCACGGCCTGCTGGTGGCGGGGAAGGAGCAGGCGGCTCTTGATCTCCATGAGCGTCGCGGCCATCACGAAAAACTCGCCCGCGACCTCGATCTGGAGATCCTTCATCGCGTAGATGACGTCCAGGTACTGCTTCGTCACCGTGGCGATCGGAATGTCATAGATGTCCAGCTCGTTCTTCCGGATGAGGAAGAGAAGCAGGTCCAGCGGACCCTCGAACACGGGGAGTTTGATGCGATAATCGACTTCGGCGACCACGGGGCGAGTCGAGGGGCGGCGCGCACCCGGCGCAATCGGAAAAACGCTCCTACGGGGCGGACAGGCGACGCAGCTGGGCGCGGGCCATGCCGAACTCCACCGTCTGGAGATCGTTGGTGGCGACGCAGCGCTCCAGCTCGCGGACGGCGGCGGCCCGATCGCCGGCGAGCAGGGTCGTCATGCCGATGAAATACCGGGCTTCGCATTCCTGGTTGGCACGTTCGGGGCGGTGTTTGGCCAGCGCGGCATCCTTGAGCAGCGAGTCGGCGTTGATGCGGCCGGCGAGGAAGAGGCCGATGCGCTTCTGCCAGCCATCGGGCCAGGTGAGGACATCGGCGAGGTAGGCGTTCAGGGGTTTGCCCTCGAGCCGGCGCGAAAGCAGGTCGCGGTGAAACTGGGCGTAGAACCACACGACGTTCACGGCCTTGTCCTCGGCGAGGGCAATGGCCTTTTCGTAATCGGTCCGGGCTTCGGCGGGCAGGTCAAGCAGGTCGTGCAGCATGGCCCGGTTCAGCACGAGGTCGGGCGAGTTGGGCTGAAGGGCGACGGCCTGGTCGGCGTCGGCGCGCGCGCCGTCCGGATCGCCGAGTTCCTGCCGGGTCCAGCTGCGGGCGCTGAAGGCGCGCGGATCGTCGGGGGCGAGTTCGATCGCCCGGTCGAGGGCGGCGAGGGACTCCCTGAACCGGTTCGTGTATTTCAGGGCGTAACTTTGGAAAACATACGCGGCGGCGAACCTGGGGTCGGCCTGGATGGCGGCGGCGAAATCCTCGCCGGCGGCCTCGACTTCGCCGAGGGCGAGGCGGGCCTGGCCGCGTTTGAAATAGACGCGTTCCAGGGCCGGCTCGTGACCGGCGCGGATCTGGACGCCGAAGTCCTCGATGGCCCCCGCGTAATCGTCGAGGCCGATCTTCGCCTCGGCCCGGCCGGAATAGGCGAGGTAGGCGACCGGCAGCAGGTCGATGGCGGTCGTGAAGTCGCGGAGCGCGCCGTAGAAATCGTCGGTCTCGTTGCGCACGAAACCGAAGGCGATGTAGATGTTCACGAACCGCGGAAACAGCCGGAAAGCCTCGCGGAAGGCGGGCACCGCGCCGGTGGTGTCGCCGGTGAACTGCCGGCTCCAGGCGGTCTCGAGCGCGAATCGCGCCGGCGGCGGGCTGAACTGCAGGGCGAGTTCGAGGCTGCGCAGCGCTTCGACGTGCTCGTGATGAAAGTAGTGCTGCTCGGCCTGCTCGAGCAGGCGGTCCACCAGGGTCGGATCGGCGAAGGGATTCGTCGGAGCCGCCAAGGTGTCGGCGGGAGCGGCATTGTCCTTGGCGGGTGGTTCGGTTGGCAGCGCGGTGGGCGGGCGTTCCTCGGTGCCGAAGCCGGCTGGTGGCAACAGGCAGGCCGCCAGCAATCCGACAAGGAGACGCCCGGCTGACGTGGTCATGCGCTTACGAGACCCGGACAGGTTCACCAAGTCGAGCCGGATGATGAACGCGAAGGCCTGGTGCGGGTGTTCGGTCCAGACCAACCATGCAATTGAACCCCATTTCACTCTGAAGCGGTCGCTCGGCAAGGTGGCGCCCGGCCTCCGGGCGGGCTGATCGGCGCTCGCTCGGGAAACCTGCCCGGAGGTCAGGTTCCATCTCATTCCCACGACATCGTTCGGCCTTAGCGCCCGCGCTCGGCGGTGAGAATGCGCCGGATCCACGCTTCCTTGGGGCCGTGCTTCTCCTCGTCGAGCAGAGCCAGAATCGCGGCGATACGCTCGTTGGTCATGCGGTGGTAGCCAACGAAGGCATTGATCAAGCCGGCAAACCACAGCGAACCGCCCGAAAGCGACGGACTGAACGCCACCAGGACGCTCGCGATGGCAAGGAGCAGGAGGCCGCCCACCAGGTGGAAGCCTGCCATGAAGGAAATCCGGCCGCGGGCCCGCTGAATGAGACGTTCCCTTTCTTCGGCGGCCAGACGGGCCCGCTGCGTCGCGAGGAGCGTGTCCATTTGGTCGGGCATGGATTCAGCTCTGCGGCTTGAGCTGGGAAAGCAGCTGTTGGAACTCCGGGTCGGTCTTCAGGATGTCGAGATCGGGGTCCTGCTCCATCCAGTCGCGGTCGTCGTAGCCGAGGGAAATGGCCTTGCGCAGGGAGCGCAGCGCGTCGGGGCGCTTTTTGCACAGGGCCAGGCTGCAGGCGAGGTTGTAGTGGGCCGTGGCGTTGCCGGGCTCGAGGCGCACGAACTTGCGGTCCATTTTCAGGCCGTCGGCGATGCGTCCGATCTTGGTGTAGAGACCTCCGAGCAGGCCGACCACTTCGGTGTAGTCGGGGCAGCGGCGGTGAACGGCTTCGTAGAACTCGATTTCGAACTGGGGATCGGGCTTGGTCGGCTTGGCCATGACTTCAGAAAATCTCAGGCGCCAAAGCTCCTGACGCCCAAAAAAGGGGGCCCAGGACAAGGCGCCGGGAATCCGGATTTCGCGCTTTCTGCGTTTCTTTGGCGCTCGGCATCTGGCGTTTGGAGTTTGCGCGGAGCGCCGTCACTTCTTGGTCCGGTTGGGGCAGCGACCGGTGGAGCGGTGGGCGATGCACTGGGCGCTCACCTGCAGGCGCTGGGAGATGGGCTTGAGGCCGAGCTTCAGCGAGACCGTGCTGCCGTACCACTCCATGAAGGGGGCGCTGATTTCGAAAATCTTGTCGCAGTCGACGCACACGACCTGCGCGACCTGGGTGTTGCCGCCTTCGGTGGCCGGGCGGTAGTATTTTTCGCCCGTGCCGATGTCCACCTCCCGCAGGACCAGGCTTTCGGTCATCAGGGGCAGGGTGCGGTAGACCGTGGCCCGCGAAACGGAATCGTCGATGGCCCGGGCGCGTTCGAGCAGCTGTTCCGCAGTGAAGTGCTCCGTTTGCGCCATGGCGGCATCGAGGATGGCCAGACGCTGGTTGGTCACACGGTGACCTTGGTCGGTCAGGTAGGCGGTGAATTTGTCGCGGACGGATGCTTGACTCACTGCCGGCTATGTCGGCCCGGGGGCGGGGCGCTGTCAAAAGTAAATTGGGATGCCAAGAAATGCTCAGCGGGACAGTTGAAACAGCCGGTAGCGGCCAAGGATGGGAAGATCGGCCTCGGCGACGATTTTCCCCCCGATGTCCGTGTCGGCAGGGGCCAGTACGAAGTCCGCGGGCCGGTCGCGATAGGAATAGATGCGGCCTCGCGGAAAGGGGCCCTCGGCGCCGCCGTTCACCCAGGCGGTGCGCGTGTAATACGCGACCAGAAACTGATCCTCGGGAAACAGCGGGGAAGGCCGCGGGAAGAGGAACTGCACCTGCGGCTCCCGGTTCACCTTGGAGCCGAGGCGATGGATGACCGGCGCGAAGTGCGCGCCCAGCGCGGCGAAGGCGGGCACGCTGGTTTCGTTCCGTCCCCGGTGGTTCCAACCCTTTTCAAGGTGGCCGGCCGAGCCGTAAAGCAGGCCTGCGATCAGGAAAGCCGCCAGAAGCACGTTCCACGCGATGGGAAGACGCGTCCGTGCGACGGACATCGCCAGATGGACCGCGCCGGTGGCCAGAAGCAAAATGGGCGGAATGGCGAGGGTCAGGTAACGGTCGTCGATGTGGAAGATCAGCACGAAGTGCGACGCGAGGAACAGGCCGAGCAGGAAAAGCACGCCCGGACGTTCGGGCGCTTGCACGCGTCCGGCTGCGAGCAGGGCGAGCAGAACCAGGGCGGCGGCGGCAACCCACGGTTGGAGGAAATTCCGGTCCGACAGCTTGCCGTAGAATTTTTCGGTGTTCAGCCGGATCCGGCGGAAAAAAGCCTCGGGATTGCGCAGAATGGCCCGAGCGAGGCTTTCCCGGTTCTCAAGCGGCGGGCCATACAGGTTCTGCGCGTAGAGGTATCCTTCGGCTTCGATATCCGGACCGACATTCGGCGGCGGGTCGGCCCAGCCCTGGCTGGCGTAAAAGCCATAGATCACCTTGCGGATCAGCAGGCCGTCCCGGCTGGCCACGCGATCGGCATGAAAGTTGTAGGGCAGGATGAAAACCAGGCTGGCCAGGATCAAGGCCGCCAGCGGCTTCAGCGAGGCGCGCCGCGCCCGGTGGAGCCAGGCGGCGAGACCAAGAAAACCGAGAAGACACAGGATGAATTCGCTCCGGCAAAGGTAGCACAGCCCCCACAGCGCCCCCGTGCCCGCGTAGCCGGCCAGCCCAAGCGGACGGTCTTCCTCGATGCGCTTGAGCAGGCGCAAACTCGCGAAGATCGCCGGCCCGAAAAACAGGATCGCACCCAGGTGCGAGTAGGAATGCGGCTGCTCGATCAGGTGCAGCGTGAGCGCCGGACACGTGAATGCGAGAAAGGCGGCCAGATGCCCGGCGGTCCGTCCCCAGAGGACCTTGGCGGAGAGGAACGAGAAACCCACGAGCGAGGCCATCGTGCAGCCGCAGTAGATCTGATAGATCAGGATCGGATCCGACGTCCCCAGGCGCAGCAAGGTGACCAGCAGGGTGGGCAAAAAGGGACGCCAGGTCACCGCCGAGGGGTAATCGAGTCCGGTGGCGAAAACCCCGTGGTCGATCAGGTGTTGGGCGATGATCAATTCAATCGCGTTCCAGCTGACCGTGACGATGAACTGGGCATAGTGGAAATAGGCCGCGAACGCGACGATGCCCCAGCCCCAGGGATGATCCACCACCGACCGGGCCACCGCGGAGGCTGATTTTCTGATGAAATGGGAATTCACGCGGTCGGGGAATGGAAAGGCGGACCGATAAAGCGAACTCCGGGCGGTGCATGTCAAAACCGTATCTTTGCCGACCGGCCCGCAATTGACTCACGCCGGGGCTGCCGCATCACAGAAACATGATCGTGGGTGTCCAGCCGCTGGCGGGTTTCGACAAGCTCCTGCACTACAAGGTGCCGGAGTCCCTGCGCGCGGCGATCCGTCCCGGCTCGCTGGTGCGGGTGCCGATCCTGAACCGGCATATGCCGGCCCTCGTGCTCGAGGTGAACGCGATCCCGGATGTGCCCGTCGAGCGCCTGAAAAACGTGTCCGGTGTCATGCAGGACTACCCGGCCCTCACGCCCGACCTGCTCACCCTGGCCAAATGGATGCACGTCTACTACGCCGCGCGCATGGAGGCGGTGCTGGAGGCCATGATCCCCGGGGCCGTGCGCGACGGCACGCGGCTGAAGGAGGAAAAATACCTCGCCGCCGTGCACAAGCCGTCGGCCGACGAACTGACCGCCTTGCGCAAAAAGGCGCCGCAGCAGGCAAGGCTGATCGAATTTCTCGGCCACCAGTTCCAGCCGGTGAAGAAAAGCCTCGCGCTCTCCCGGCTGGCCGTGACCGCCGCCGTGGTCACCGCGCTGGTCAAACGCGGCTGGGTGCGCGAGGAGGTGCGCCACGTCGAGCGCGTGGCCTACGCGGACCAGTGGGCGAGCGGCGAGGTCGTGGCGACCCGGCCGCCGAAGCTCAACGAGGAGCAGGCCGCGGTCGTGGCCTCGGTCGGGGCGAGTCTGGACAAGGGGAGGTTCTCCGTGCACCTGCTGCAGGGCGTCACCGGCTCCGGCAAAACCGAGGTCTACCTGCACGCTGTCGAGCGCGTGCTCGCCGCCGGCGGCAGCGCCATCTACCTCGTGCCCGAGGTCGCGCTCACGCCGCAGACCGTGGCGCGGTTGCGGGGGCGTTTCGAGGCGGCGGGCCATCGCACCGTCGTCTGGCACAGTCACCTCAGCGAGGGTGAACGCCTCGACGGCTGGACCGCGCTGGCGTCAGGGCAGGCCAGGGTCGTGGTCGGCGCGCGCTCGGCGGTCTTCGCTCCGGTGCGCGACCTGCGGCTCATCGTCGTGGACGAGGAACACGAGCCGGCCTACAAGCAGGACGAGACGCCGCGGTATCACGGACGCGACGTGGCCGTGTATCGCGCCAAGCTCGCCAATGCCACCTGCCTGCTCGGTTCCGCGACGCCGTCGCTCGAGTCGTTCGCCAACGTGCGCAGCGGCAGGTACACGCTGGACCTGCTCACCAAGCGCGTCGACGACAAGCAGCTGCCCGACATCCAGATCGTGGACATGCGCATCGAGGTCATGCGCACGCGCGGCCTCGTGACGCTTTCCCGCCTGCTCGTGAACCACATGCAGGCGCGTTTCGAGCGCAAGGAGCAGACGATCCTCTTCATCAACCGCCGCGGCTACTCCTCGAGCATGCAGTGCCGGAAATGCGGCCACGTCGAGGAGTGCCCGCATTGCAGCGTGTCCATGACCTACCACCGGGCCGACGAGACGCTGAAATGCCACCTCTGCGGCCACGAGCGCGGCGCCCCGGCGGTGTGCCCGAGTTGTGCGGCGCCCGACATCCGCTGGCGCGGCCTCGGCACGCAACGCGTCGAGGAGGCCGTGCGTCGCGTGCTGCCGCGCGCGCGGCTCGAGCGGGTGGACACGGACACGATGGCGAAACGCCACCGGTTCCGGCAGATCCTGTCCGACTTCCGCGCCGGCAAGATCGACGTGCTCATCGGCACGCAGATGATCGGCAAGGGGCTGGATTTTCCGAACGTCACGCTGGTCGGTCTCGTCGATGCGGACCTGTCGATGCACGTGCCGGATTTTCGCGCCAACGAGCGCACGTTCCAATTGCTCGTCCAGGTGGCCGGTCGCGCCGGCCGCGGCGACCGGGCGGGCGAGGTCGTCGTGCAGACCTTTTCGCCCAAGGCGGACGCCATCCAGTTCGCCAAGCGCGCCGATTTCGACGGTTTTGCCGAGGCGGAGCTGCATGTGCGGCACCGGTTCCAATATCCGCCCTACCGGCATCTGATCCACCATCTCTTCCGCGGACCGAATCCTGAAAAGATCAGGTTCTTCGCCGAGCACTGGGTGAAGCAGGTCGAAAAGGCGCTGGGCAGCGCGGTCGAACTGCGCGGCCCCACACCGTCGCCGATCGAGAAGGTGAAGGACGAATACCGCTACCAGATCTGGTATTTCTGCGCCTCGGCCGCGAAGGTCGTGCCGGTGCTCGCAAAGCTGCAGGCCGAGGTTCAATGGCCCGACGACGTGACCCAGGTCCTCGACGTGGACCCGATGAGCCTGATGTGACGGGGAAACCACGAATAGGCCCGAATCGACCTTCCCCGTCATTCTGAGCGTAGCGAGGAATCCAGCGAAGGGCATCCCCTGAGTTGAGGCCGGCCGGATCCTTCGCCACGCCCAGGATGACGGTGGCGGGAGATTTGGTCTTTATCTGTGCCGATCTGTGTTCATCTGTGGTTCCTCTCTGAATGAAGATCTACTTCATGGTGTAATGCAGGAATAGAGGGGCAGGGGATTTTGTTATCCTACCCCTTATGCAACCCACCAAGAATCCCGTCTGGGAATATTTAACGAACGGTCTGGTGCGCCACGTTTCGACGGGCACATACTACGCTCGTTACCAGTTAGGCGGAAAGCGCACCATGCGGTCGCTCGATACCGACGACGCCAGGGTGGCCAAGATGCGGCATCTCGATTTACTAACGAAAAACGAGCGCATACGGCAAAGCGGGATCCGGCTTAATGCCGGCGTTGGCAGCATGGCCGACATTCTCCGTGAAGCCCTTGAAGCGTACGATCAGAACGCTAAATACACCGCCAAGAGCAAAATCGGATTTCGCACCAGTGTTCAGAGATTGGAGAAACACTGGCCGGTGTGTTTTGGTGTGCCCTTAGGTACAATGAAGCCGGGCAAAATTACGACCGCTCAAGTCGAGCGGTTTGCCAATTATCTTAGCGGGGAGGCTCAGTGGCGTCGGCACAACACGAGGAAGGAGCGGAAAGGTTACGGAGCCGTCACAACTAACATTACATTGGAGACGCTTTTGCGAGTGATGGGCTTTGCCAAAGCTCGCAATTATATTGCTGAAATCCCATTCCAGCTGAAAGCCGATCTCGGCCAAGAATCGTTACTCCGGCCGGAGCCGAAAAAGAAAATCGAGTTTCCGACGCATCAGAAAATTGGGGAAGTATTTGCCGCGATCCGTACCGTCAAAACCGCCCCGGACGATCAAAAGGAACTATGGGTGTATCTTCAGCGACGTGCGAATGAGTCCGGCGACCTCGCCGAGTTTATGGCGTACACAGGCGCACGGGTGCAAGAGGCTGTGTCATGGACGTGGGAAGATGAGCGTCCAAATTCCATTTTCATTCGTGGTACCAAAACCGAGTCATCGCGCGACCGTGAGGTGCCAAAGATCCCATCGATGGCCGATTTACTAATCCGGATGAAGGCGAGCCGTCTTGCAGATGGCCGGAAGCTCACCGGCCCGGCCTTCAGCGTGACAGAGTGCCGTACGGCTTTGGCATCGGCTTGTAAGCGAGCAGGGGTTCCTCGCTGGACGCACCACAGTCTTAGGCATCTGTTTGCCACCATCTGCATTGAAAGCGGCGTGGACATCCCGACCGTCTCGCGCTGGCTCGGCCATGCCGATGGCGGCGCCCTGGCCATGAAGACTTACGGTCACCTGCGCAAAGAGCACAGCGAGACCCAGGCTGCCAAGGTTAGATTTGTGGTTTAACCTCGTGTGCGGTGCATCACGGTGCGTCGCGGTGCATCCACGGGCGTGCATACATCACGAGGTGCGGAACACTAAGGAACACCACGGAACACTTGCGAGCTGGTGTGAGGCTATCAATGCGGAACACTACGCAACGCCGCGCAACACCGGTCCTGTGGCATGTTCAGTGATTTTCAGAAATAAATGGGGCGTGAGAATAAATTTTAGAGAAATCGGCTATTCTTTAGCCGCTCTCAGGAAAGGAGGGAAAAACTAACAAACTCAAAATCATGTCAGGAAAAATGTCCGAGAACAGTCAGGTCGAGAAATTGACCTATAGCACGCGGGAGGCCTGTAAGGCTCTTGGCGTTTCGCATGCCACGTTGTGGCGTTTGGTGAAGGCGGAAAAGATTCTTCCACTACAAACCGGTCTGAGAACAAAATTGTTCTCGGTCCAAGCGATCCGCCGCTTTGTGGAGCACGGTGCTGCCGGCTGAAGTGCGAGCAAACGACCTAAGATCATTACATGAAGTTTCCTATTCAGGCAGATGGTGCCGATCCGTCAAAACGGCCTTTGCAGTCAAACCGCACCGATGCAGGTGGATTTGTCTTCACTCAGCGGCCGAACGCCCAGGAACTGGCTAGAATGCAGGCACAGGGCAGGATTTGCGTGGCTGTAAGCGCCCGCGTGCTCAGCCGTGGGCTCCCGTGGTCCGGCAACAATGGAGGTGGTTTTGGCGGCTGACGAATGAACGCCGCAACCCAAGCTAAAGCGGGCCACAAAGCCCGGCGATCTCCCTGGCCAACCATCTGGGTGGCTTTGCCAATAGTAGAGGCCAGCAAGGCGCTGGAGTACGCCGGCACCAACGGTCTGGCGATCTATGCTGCGCTCCACGTTCTCAGGTTTCGCGTACCAGTTGAGGCTAAGAGCGCTTTTCACGCGAGTGCGGCGCAGATTGCGAGCCACAGCGGAATATCGGAACGCCGGCTCCGTGAGCCATTGCGGGCGTTAGAGAGCGGCGGCCTAGTCAAAATTGACCGTCCGCGTGGTGCCGCGCGCATGGCTCATCAGGCCTGCAAATACTCACTCGTTCCGTTCTTCTCGGACTCCAATAAGGTTCGTTACGGAGCGGACAATTCGTCCGCCAAAGACTGGACAAATCGTCCGTCCGCGAACGGACAGGAACTAGGGCACAATTTGTCCGACAGTTCTATAGCTCCCCCTACGGGGGGAGATATAGAACCGCCTACGCCTACGGCTGCGGCCGGCGCTGTGGAGGCGCCGGCCTGGCCCGGCGTGGCGGGGATATTGATACCGACCAATGACTACCTCGCAAAACTCAAAGATACGGCGCCAATGCCATACTTGGACCTCCTTCACGGCCTCATGAAGCAATGCGGCTTAACCGAACGAAAGGCCTCAAATCACATCAGTCGGAGCATCGAATCCGGTATCATCAAATTCGACAGTCAGAGGGGGTATTCCGTCCCATGACCCCCCGCCATAAGGAATCTCTTTGACTCCCCTCGGCCAGCAGGGTCCGCCGAGCGGCAGACCGATTCCATGACCGAGGTGAAAAACTAAAAAACGCGCGGATTTTATGAAGGACGACAAAAACCGAATTTACGATTCCATGAAGGCTGCAGCCACCGGGATGACGCTTGAAATGCGTGTCCTGAAGCTGGCCAAGGCTGCTGGATGCCTAGGGTTCAGGGGTGGACGCATCTACGCGGACGAGCTTCGTGCATGGCTTGCCGAACATCCAGAGGTGGCGAAGGCCAAAAACACCGCCTGGCGTACAAAGATCGACAAGGAGAGGCATCGGAAACTGAAAATGGAAAACGACGTGCGGGCGCGGACGCTCATCAGTCGCGAATGGATGGCTGAACGCGTTCACATCGCCGCAGGGAGAGTCGATGGATTCAGGCACAAAAGCGAAGCCGAGCATCCACTGCTCTTTGCTGCGACAAACGGTGACGTAGCTGCATGCCGTGAGATCGTTCGGAAAATCTGGGATGAGGTAATGGCCTCGCTCAACAGCCTCGCTACAGATTTCAGCGAATAACCCCAACAATATGAGGCACCTGCCGTCAGTTTCAGCCAAGCATCCGCCGTCATTTTTAGGCGCGCTCACCACCATAGCTCTGCCCGCCTTGCCTCCCGTGCTCACCAGAGCTGGCACACGTGCGGCCAATAGTGACGACCTGGAAATTATCGCCGAAGCGAAACGGCTCCTACAAAAGACGCGTCGCTTGGCTCAACGGAAACGTCTTGGGCGCAACTCACGGGATGCGGCTCAATGGGACGATCAATCGGCAAGCTTGGCGGATATCGTGCGCGATTGCCGTGCACGTATCGCCCAGCGCCGGGTGGCATTAACCAAGGGACGGTAAGAAGGATCCCTCTGATAGAATATTAACCCGGTCATTCCTGATAAGATTTTCGACTTAACCACTTCCTATGAAAAAGCCCTGCATTCTCAAATTTCCAAAATTCCCGTTTGGCCGCACCGAGAATATCTCACAAGAGGCCGCTGATCTGGCCACCGCGTTCGACATCGTCATGCGATATCCCAAATTTGCGGCCACCGTCGCACCGGGGATTGCATACATTCGGGAGAGCGCGGCGCTGCTGCTGGAGCGCGAAAAAGCAATGGGCGTAGAGCGCCTGAATGAAGAGTTGGAGAAAAATCTCCATATCCCGCCCGCGTCGTGAGCGACCAGACCTCAACCCTGCTGATCCGCCTGCTTTCGACGGGTGACTTGACTGCGCTAGTGCGCGCCAAGGACCAGTCGGAAGCAACGCGCGTTTCCGTGGATGGGTTGAAGCGTGCTCTTGAAGGGCTCGGCGTGGGGCTCACATTTGGTGCCGCGTTGGAGGGTATCCGGCGTACAACCGAGTATGCGTCCTCGATCCAAGACCTGAGCGAACAGGCCAACATCAACGTCGAAGCGTTCCAAAAGCTCACCTACACGGCGTCCGATGCCGGAGTGAGGCAGGAGGAGCTGGCAGGCGCCCTGGCGGTCCTGAATCGCAACATGGCCGAGGCAGCGAATGGATCCAGCAAGCAGAACCGAGCCATCGCAGACTTAGGACTCAATACGGCCGAACTGCTGGCCATGCCTGTTGAAGATCAGATTTCGGCCATTGCGCGCGCATACGAAGCCGCTGCCGACAAGGGAAAGGCGTGGGCCGATGTAGTCGATTTGCTCGGCAAGAATAGCTCTAAGCTGCGCGGTGTCTTGGCTGACCTGGCCGCCGGTAAGTCGGGCGCGGGCATCATCGTTTCTCAGGCCGACGTCGAGAACGCGGCGAAATTTGACGACGCCCTCGACCGGGCCGGCATCACGGCGAAGTCTTTATGGATGCAAGCGCTCGATCATCCAGGCGACTTTGTCGGAAGCATCTTGAAGGGTGGACCAACCGGTATGGGGTTGTTAGATTTCCAGATCCACCGGGAAATCGAGCGCGCCCAGGCTCAGCCCAAGCCGGAGACCGAGGCCGAGAAACAGGCGCGCATTGCCACCATCAAGGCCCAGCTTGAGGCCACGATTCAGGCTCTCCCGCAGATGGTGACCGCCCATCGCGCTTTGGAGAAAGCCCTTCAGGATGAACGGAAGGCGTACGAAGCTCCGGCCGAAGCCGCCCGCCGACTCCGCGAGGAAGCCAAGTCCGATATGGAGCAGGCCGACAAACTGTCGGCAGACAAGTACAACGCCGAGGCCCAGCTTGAAGCCGTCAAGCTTCGGACGGAGGCGGCGAAGCTCCGTGCCCAGGCGAACGCCGAGGACTCCAAGTCGATCCGCGAGCAGGACAAATACATTGCCGAGCAAATCGAACTTAACGCGAAATTTGCCCAGCTCTCGGCCGGCAAGCTGACGGTTGGTGAGCAAATCACCAAGGCGCACGAACACGAGACGGCTATTTTCAAGCAGCTCGAATCGCTCGACAAAAATTCCCTCACGTACCGTCAAGATAAGCTGAAGCTCGAAAATCAGTTGCTTGCGGTGAAACGCGAGATTGCGGCGCTCGATGAAAAGAGCGCGATGCAGCAAATCGAGCAGGACATGCGCGACGCGGACGACCGCCGGAAGCGATCTGCCATCGCGCTCGCCGCCGTCGAGCACGACTACAGCAAGACCGATGCGGAGAAATGGGAGCTTCGCCGGCAGCTCATATCGCGCACCATCGCCGACCAGGAGCGCTACGTTGCAAACATGCGGGCGATGGCCAGTGCTGGCGGCATCCCGCAGGACGCCCGTGATCGTGCTCGCGATGCCGCGCAGACCGGTGCCGCTGCCCTCGATGGTTCGCGCGAACAGCTTGCCGGCATGGGGCCGAATCCGCACAGCTTCACCCAGAATTTCGCCGCTGACCTGACCGGCCTTCAGAACCAGTGGGGCACGCTTGAACAGCAAATGTCGCGCGGCTTCACCGGCACCATCTCGGCCGGTATCAACTCGGCCACGAACAACCTGACCCGCCTTGTCACCGGCATGCAGGGTCTTGGCGCGACGGTGCGCGGCATCGCCGTGGATATTGGTGTGACGCTGATTCAGTCGTTCATCAACATGGGCGTGAAGTGGGTCGCCAACCGGATCATGATGGCGGCGTTCGACAAGACGATTGCGGCTGCGTCCGTTGCGGCGCTTGTGCCGCTGGCAATGGCCCAGTCTGCCTTGTGGGCCACGCCCGCGACGCTCGCTACCATCGCCAGCTTTGGCGGTGCCGCTGCCCAGGCTCCGGTCAGCATGTCCGCTGCCGTCGCCGCCGGCCACGCCATCTCGATGTTCGAGGAAGGCGGGTTCACGGGCGGTCGCGAGGGCATGCCGGCCGGTATCGTGCACGGCGAAGAATTTGTCTGGAGCGCGCCAGCAGTGCGCGCGATTGGGGCCGGGAACCTCGAACGCGCCCATCGGGCCGCGCTAGGTGGCGGTGGGAGATACAGCGGTGGAGGCATACCGGGTGGCGGTGATGGTGAAATCAAGGTCATCAATGTTTGGAACCCGCATGACCAAGCGCGCGCCATGCGAGATCACATCGACGCACGCGTGTTGCGCGCTGGGAGAAATATCAATGGTCCACGTGTCAATCGTGTCGCCTTGTGATAGGACGACGGCATGAACGAGCCCAACCAATCCCTTCGCAACGTGTATTCCGTGGCCGAGTTCGCGGCCGAGATTCTGTGCGGCAAGCGCACCGAGGAATGGGTGCAGGACCAGTGCCGCACCAAGAAAATCAAGACGGTCGCGCGTAAGCCGTACCTCATCCCGCAGTCGGAAGCTGCGCGTTTCATCAACCCCGATAAGGCTTGAGCAGTGGCGTGGCGGTGGTACGTTCCGCTCATGAACTGTGTCAGTTCATCGGGGGTAAGAGCCCGATTGATAGCGACAGACACTTGGCCGCCGAGTCGAACGCGGGAGGGCATCGCTATGCCCAACTCTTACCCCGCTTGTAGGCTCGGCGGCTTCTGTTTGGAGAAACCATGAAAGCAAATAAATCCGCCCACACGCCGGGTAGTTCGGCAAATCGCCCGAATCGCATCATCGACAGAACATTCGGCCATATCTGGGTTGGCCGCCACCACATCACGCTTCGCCTCTTTGGCGGCGACCACTTCCGTCTTCCTCGCGCAGCGACCGCCAAGCTAAAATACAACGCCAGAGCGCTGAAGCTTAGTGTTGAAGATTACGTCGGAAAAATCGTCGGAGAGGGCCTGGAGAAGTACATGCAAAAGGTCGAAGGAGGTGCATCGTGAAGAGCAAAAAGCAGGACGTTAAGAAAGCGATTCCGAGGAAATCGGCGCCGAAGAAACCAAAAGCATGGCAGAATTGTTGCACCGGCATGAGGAACGAAAAAAAGCCTTTGATTGCTATTCGCCTCAAAGATTTACGGTGTCTAGATACACAGGGAATATTTAGTGATGTTGGCCGTTCGGAATACCTCGGCCTGCGCTGGCAGGAATACGTCGATCCATTCCGACTGCCGGATTTAATCGATTGGCTCCGAGATGAGACCAAAAACCAAGATCACCCCAAGGCCGGAGATGATCCTGATTTTCCTTTCTACGGTGCGATCATGCGGGCAGGAGAACAAAGGATGGCCAGCATCTGGTTGGGCAAACTGACGTTCGACGGCGTAGCGGTCTGCATTGGTGATGTTGACCGAATACTAGAAAAACCGAATTCCTAGTCGGCCTCCAACCCCGCCCGAAACGGCGGGGTTTTTGTCTCTCCTACGTTAGGGGGCCGACGTATATCAACGTACCTGCGGCGACCTTGGCTTGGATGGTCGCGGCGTCTTCTCCGCAACAATGCCACCCCTGTTGGGCTCCAGAATAGAAAATCATCCGATCCTTCGGGCAGTATGGCTGTGGGGCGTTCTTCAGGACGCCAGAAGCAGGAATCTGAAATTCTGGATCCAGCGGTTCCACCTCGACATAGTCGGGAGTGCCCGGGTGTTCAGTGTTTTGGTAGTAGGTGCTGTTGAAGTTCCCTGTCTGCATTATTCCCGTGACGTTATTAACTACGGCGGGCGCTATCACCGTTCGTTTGCGACGTGGCACCCCGAGACCGGAAGGATGGTGGTCAGCCGTGAATAATGTGCCCGCTGCTGCTGCGGCGAGGATGTGGTTTTGGAAATCCTGTTTGTCGGTCAGCATTGTGCGAAAGGTGGTAGTTTGCTGATCGTGTTGTTATTACTTATAGCCATTGGTGTCGATTGATTCTATGCAATCTAACTGCGTGACCGAAGCGCATGGTTGCGCTATCTGATGAGGAATGAAGAGAATTAGCGACCATCGGAGCTTCATCGATACTGACGAAGAGCATATTGATCAGCTCCTGAAGAAATGGCAGTGCAACTCTGCGGACAAGACAGAGAACGACCACGAGGAGAGACTGCACAACTATCTTCAGTCCCATCTGGCGGACGTTCCGATGGTCACCCAATACGGCCTCGCGAAAGCCCGCGCGGACATTGTCATCGAGGACACCCACCTCATTGAACTGAAGCTAGGGCTCACGGACACCGGCGAATTCCAGCGCTGCATGGGCCAGCTCGAAGTCTACAAGCAAAAATGGGTCAGCAAGGACCGGGGCCCGATCTACCTAGTGATCGTTGGCGACTCTCTCTCCGAGTTTCGTGACCTGCTGCACAATTGGTTCAAGGAGGCGAACGACGCCTGCCTCATTGAATCGCCGTTTTACCTCTACGAAAAGAGGATTTAGCGGAGATACTCGCCCCATGGCCAAGGCAGTCCAAGTCGGCTCCCGGCAATTCGCCTCGCAGAAGGCCGCCCTCGCATTCTTCCGCGAGATTCGCGACCGTTACGCTGACGGAGCCCACATTGGGCTCGACGACGATGCCGCGTTGCGGGAGTTGCTCGAGTGTCATCCGGAGGCACCGCAAAAGATCGGGGCTGGCATCGCTCACTTCACGGTGGCGACGGACACTACATTTGGAACCACCCGACATTTCGTCGTTGTGAGGACCGATGGCTCGTCCACCGACTTCAGCTTCAAGATGTGCGTTGAAGGCAGGAACTCCAACCGGGATCGCCTGGAGGCACTCCGGCGCGCGGTCGAGGAACAGGTGGTGGGATTCCGTAACCAGGCCTTCGCGGGCCGCCCCGCGTTGACCTGCCCCTTAAGCGGGATAGACGTCACCGTGAATGACTCCCACGTCGACCACGGTCCCCCTCTTGGCTTTCACGGCCTGGCCGGAGCGTGGCTCGCGTCCACCGGACTTGAACTCTCCGCCATCCAAATCAGCCAACCGGCGGACAACCAGATCGTCACTTCGATGACGGATGCTGCGCAGAAGCAATCCTGGCAGGAGTTCCATCGGGCGAATGCCGCGCTTCGCATCCTAAGTCCCCGCGCAAACCTCTCCGATGCGCGTCGGCGCTAAGGCTTTCGAGGAGGCTTGACGAACGGCAGGTCGAGTTCCGGGTAATCTTGGGGGTGTTGGAGGCGAAACACCATTCTCTGATCCTCGGCGTCGGGCGGATTGAGGAACTGAGTGAGCAGGTGTGCCTTGCCGGCAAGCAGCTGTCGGTCGAAGCCTGAACGGCGTCTCGACTCACGGGAGGCAATGAGAATGCCGTCGAGGAGATTCTGGCCTGAGGTCAACCAGTCGCTGACGATCAACTGGACGTCTCGGTCGATTTCCCCGAACAACGACAGCGCCAATACGTTGATTTCGCCCGATCCGCTCGGCCGATATTTCGGCAGGACCTTTTCCTCACAGAATTTCTTGAACCATTCCCGGCCGAACTGGCGTCCCCGAACATGCCGAATGCAATCGGACGGCACGCGCTTCACCTCGAGGTTCAGGGCCAGCCGGCCGCCGTTGAATTGCATCCGCCAGTCGATGTCGCGCTCCAATCCGGGCACGAGGCGGGCCGCCATGGTCACATGCTCAACGCCGATGAAACGATCCAGCCACCAGATTTCCTCCACGGTGTTCAGGTGCTGGGTGGGATTCCGTAACGCTTCCGCCAGCGGAACCGACTTCAACCAATACTGCGGGATTCTGGCGCGGGCAATCAGGCCCACCTTGGAAAACAGATGCAGGCTGCCACAGGAAAGCCCGGTGCCACCGAACCATTCGGCCCGGTTTTCAAACGGGTTCTCCGCGTTGTCGGCGCTGAAACCGGTTTTGCCGAAATGATATTCCACCACCGGCAGCTCAATGATTTGGTGCCCCAGACGATGGCGGCAGGGGCCAGCACTAAGCGAAAGCCGCGCGAAGTTCACCCAATTGAAGTCTTCCTTGAGGAACGCGGCCCGTTTTCCGCATTCGCTGGGGTCGGGGACGACATAGGCCAGATACTCCGAGAATATTTCCTGCGGAATCGGCGGTTGCGCTGCCGGTAAAGGGTCAGGCGTCACGGCTGCGCAGCTTGGAGGTTCCGAGTCGCCCGAACGAGATCAAAGGCACTCGGGCGCTTTCGTCGGACCGGATCAGCGGTAATGCCCACGTAGAGCTGAAGATTGGCGAGCCGCAGGACATATACTCCCGGATTCCGACCTTTCCCTTGGACGCAGTCCTCAAATCGCTTGCCGCATCGGGTGGGGGATGGGAGCATCCTTCCCGGGCCAATTTATGCACACAATCCCTTCAGCGACTACGCTGGTGGATGCTTCCGCCCTGACCGTTCTTCCACGCCGGCCTGTTCGCGCCGAGGCATTCGCGACCATTGCGCTTCTGCCGCTTCCGTCGTGCGCCGACTTACCCCGTTTTTCCACCCGATGAGCGCAAAACCCGCCCGCGGCGCCAAGCCGACGGTCTTTCTCAGCCATTCCTCCCAAAACCGTCGCGAACTTCTCGCGCTCAAGACCTTTCTGTCGGAGCGATCCGGCGGGATGATCGAGTACTTCCTTTCCTCCGACGACGTCAGCATCGCCCACGGCAAGATTTGGCCTTCCGAAATCGGCAAGGCGCTCATCCGGATGAAACTCATGTTCGTCTTCGTCTCGCCCGATGCGTTGAAGGCCCCGTGGACCTATTTCGAAGCCGGCTTCGGCCTGAGTGAAACCGGCACCGCCAATATCTACTGCCTCCCCGGCACCCAGAAAGGCACGCTGCCGAGTCCCTTCAATATCCTGCAGGCACGAAACCTTCACTCCCCGCGCGAGCTCACCCTGCTGATCCGCCAGATCAACGAGCGCCTGGACGCCCACCTGAGCGAGGCCGTCACGCGTCAGGATTTCGACCGCATCTTCAAGAAGCCGACCCTCGGGATAGTCGAAACCGGTCCCCGCTTCGACGACTTGGTGGAATCCGTCGCCATCGAGGTCAATGGCCCGGCCGCCAGCACGGAACTGTTCAAGACCACCTGTGCGAAGCTCGGCTATCCGGTCAGCCTCACCGAGGTCGGCCAATACGGGCAGAAGGATTGGTGCTCGAACGGTGTGCGCATCACCGTCGAGAAGATCCATCCCGATGAACTGGCCAATCCGATCAAGCTCACCCCGGAAATGCGCGAGAACGATTTGGTCGAGGTCGTAGAAACAGAAGTGGGATGGAAATTGAACGGCTCGCATTTTCGAACCGGCACCTATTGGAGTGTTGCCGAAGCGGAGAAATACAACGCGAGCGTTCCGCAAATCAACGCCCCCATCCAGCAGAAGAATGCCGAGCGCCAGGCCGGCCCCCGCGAGTGCAAGTTCACCGTGTTCCCGCTCGACCTCTCGGCTCCGACCAAGATCATCGATGCATGGTTGCTGGCCGGCGCGGTCAAGGAGCCATTGCAAATCGAAATCAAGTTTGTGGCCGGAGTCGCCTGCGAGACCCGCGGCGAGGTGCTGGGGGCCAGAACCCAGGGTTCGCACCTCTCGATGCTAAGTGACGGCAACCTCCTCTGGATGGAGAAGGTCGTAGTCGCCATTCAGCCACGGAGGCTGGCTGAGGCCTTCTCGGTGTTGACGCTGACGGCACAGGGCGGCGCTCCGCTGAAGTTTGGCGAATTCCACGTGGAGGAGCTTGTCGGCACGCTGCACGAACTGAGCATTCTGTCCTTGGCGGAGAAAACCGCGGGTAAAAGACGGGGCTAGCAAACGACGCTGAATCAATCCTCCCCGTGGCCGATCCCGGACAAAGCATTTTCCCCGACCTCATCAAGGTGCGCGAGGCGCTTTGGCGCCTGCCGCATGGCCGCGCTTCAGTGATGGTCGGCAGCGGCTTCAGCCGGCAGGCCCAGGCCATCGCCCTCGGCGAGAAACAGTTTCCTACCTGGAACGAACTCGGGCGCCAGATGTGCGCCGAGTTAAACCTCGTGCCTTCCACGGAAACCGTTCCGCAGATCGCCCAGATCTACCAGCACCGCTTCGGTCACGTCGCGCTGGATGCATTCATCATCCGGGCCATTCCCGACGACGGCTTTATTCCGGGGGACAACCACCGGCGCCTGCTCGCGTTGCCGTGGGCGGACATCTTCACTACCAACTACGACACGCTGCTCGAACGGGCCGCCCTCGATACCTTCAACCGCCGTTACGAAACGGTGCTTTCGCCTGCCGACCTCCCGCAGCGGTCCATGCCTCGGATCGTCAAACTGCATGGTTCGTTTCCGGGCACCCGCCCGTTCATCTTCACCCAGAAAGAATACGACAAATACCACGAAACGCACGCGCCCTTCGTGAACCTCGCGCGCGAAGCGGCGATGGAAACGGTCTTCCTGCTGATCGGGTTCTCCGGCGACGACCCGAACTTTAAGTCATGGACGGAGTGGGTCCAGGAAAAGCTCGGCCCTTATTCGCCGCAAATCTACCTCTGCAACGTCCTCGACCTGACGCCCGAAGCAGAGGCGGACTTGCTGAGCCGCCGCGTCACTCCGATCGACCTCGGCCCCCTGTTTCCCCAAGAGAACTTCCCGCACCGGGATGTCCGCCGGGTCACGGCGACGACTTGGCTGTTGGAAGTGTTGGCCCGCGGAAAACCCGGCCGGCCGACGGAGTGGGCGCCTTGGGAGCGAAACAAACCCGCGTTGCTTTCGCCCCCGGGTCCACCGGAAGTCGGATTCACAAGCAGTTTTGACCGCTGGCCGAGAGGCGAAGGCAAGGTGACGCCGGCAAGGCTGCGGGAGTTGACGGCCAACTGGCGCAGCCAGCGCCGCGAGTATCCCGGATACCTTGTCGCGCCGCGCGACATCCGCGTGCGCATCTGGCATCACACGGAAAACTGGCGGACACCTCTCTTCGACGGCCTGTACGAATTTCCGGTCATCGAGCAGCTCGAACTGGTTCGCGAATTCGTCTGGCGAATGGATCTCTGCCTCGTGTCGCTCTTTACCACCGAGGCCCACAAGATCGCCGACCTCCTTGAACAGGTTAATCCCTTCCCAGGTACGCTGGATTTGCCCGCCGCCACCGCCAGCTTTCCGGCGGACACAGACCGGGCCGAACTCTGGATCGAACTCGCCTTCGCCGTGCTCCGCACCGCTCGCGAGGACTTCGAGGAGGACTGCTACGTCCGCTGGACCGCACGGCTCGCGTCGCTCCGGCCGTCCTGGCCGGCGATCGGCAGCCGCCTGGATGCCGAAGCCGCGTATTGGGCGCTGGCTCGGCTGGATCTCGCCGCCCTGGAGACTCACCTGACCGACTGGCGCCGAAGGGAGAAAACCCCGTGGGGCCGGGGACAACTGGCGGCGCTCCTCGCGGAATTCGGGCACTCCGAATCTGCCCGGCAGGTCGCCGAGGAAACCCTCAAGGAGATTCGCCGGCACCTCCCTGTGGCCGAGCCGCGCTACGACCTGCTTTCGCTGGAAGCCTGGCTGCTCGAATTGCTGGAACTTCTCCGGGACAAGCCCGGCTGGCGCAAAGCAGAGGTGGCCGACCGCATGAAGGAACTCCAGCGCGCCGGCTGCGACCCCGACGAGATGCGCGACGAGTTGCAGGCCGTGCTGGAGAACATCGAACCGCCGCGCAGCCGGCTGGAGCATCGCCGGCTTAATTTCGACCCGGGCACCTACACACGCTCGGTCCGCCTCGCCGGTGCGGGCCTCGACCACGAGAAACTCGTATCCGCCTTTGTCGCCCTCCGCCTTGCCGAAGTGGCCCCGGTCGCCCTGAAGACGGTCCAGATGGAATACCTCGCCCACACCGCCGCGCGGGCGGCCGTCTGGCTCGAGTCCATCGCACCCATGTGGGCGCTGGCCTTTGTGGTCCGCACCAATGACGACCGCGCCATCCGCCGCTTCATGGACCGGCCGATGGTGGCATCCCTGACCCGCGCCCAAGTTGACCGGCTGTGGCAGCTGCTCTGCCGCCCCCTTGATGTCGCCCTGCAACGGCTGGACGAGCATTCGCCCGACAAGAAGATCGACCTCGTTTTTTCGATGGCCGATTCGAGCATGCAGCTGCTCTCCCGGCTCGCCTTCCGGCTCGACGCCGACCAGCGGCGCCAGTTGGTCGATCTCGTCGCCCGCTGGCTGCATTCGAACCGCGCCGCGTCCATGCACCTCTACCAGACGCCCGTCGCCGAGCTAGTCCGTCGCCTTATCTTCGCCCTCGAGCCGGCCGAGCTGGCTCCGGCGGCACTTCGCCTGCTGGCCGTTCCCATGGTCGGCGAAAACAATTTCGGATTCATTACACCCGAAACCCGCTGGATCGAACCAGTGGACGAATTGAGCAAACGCCGCGATTACCTGCCCGCCGCGGTGCCAATGCCGGACCCGCTGGTCGAGCGACTTGCCTACCTCCTGCGGCAGGGCGGCAAGGAGGAGTCGGAGCGTGCCATGCGACGCATGCTGTTCCTCATCAACCGCCATTGGCTCACCGCTCCACAACTGGAACGCCTACGCGAGGCCGTTTGGTCCCGGGTCGATGGGAGCGGCCTGCCGCAGTATTCGAATCACCTTTATCCCTATTCGATCCGCGAAGTCGCCGGCCCCGGGCGTCCCGGGGTGGACGAGCAACTGCGCACCAATCTCCTGCGCGGTCCCTGGCCGGCCCTGACATCCAACGACGGCCGGTCCGCCTCCGGTGATGTCTCTCACCACGTCTCCACGCGCTGCAACGAAATCCGCCTGCTATTTTCACCGCTGTATCCCCGGCCCCCCGTCCTCGCCATGTCGCCGGAGGATGCCGGCGCCCTCCTCGACGATCTGCTCGCGTGGTGGCAGGCGCACGGCAGCTCCCTTCAGGAAATGGCGACCACAGACAAGTGGCGATATTTCATCGACCGCGAGGACGCCCGCTGGCTGGCGGGCACCATCCTCAGCCTCGTGGGCGACGTGGTGCTGCCCTTGTTCCCGACGAATGCCGCCTTGCTCGAAAAATCCCAGGTGTTGCTGGGCGCGATTTCCTCCCGGGGATTCAGTTCGACGCAGGCCGCGATCGGCCTGCTGCTGGCCGGCGCCGTGTCCGCCGAGGCGGTCCGCGCGCAGCTGGCGGATGCCTTGGTCAGCCCGCTGCCCGATGAACTGGAAGCGGGCGGATGGAATTTGCTCGTCTGGATGCGCCTGCATGCGAAAGGCGAGACCGCCGAGCCGCCGCCTGCTTCATTGGCGGATCTACTCGCCACCCGCACCGCGGTTGCGTCCGACGATTGCCGCGAGCGGGCCTGCCGTTGGATTCGCAGCCTGGTCGAGGAGTTTGGCGAAAACCTGAGCCCGGCGACCCACAAACTTATCCTCGCCGCGCTCGCCGCCTTGCTCGAACAGACCGACCCCGCGCGCTGGATGACGCTCTACGTTCAGGGGGCCGTGAACCGCGACGAAGGCGCAGGCGTGATCGAAGCCCGGGTAAAGGCCGCCAAGCTGGCTGCCGCGGTCTTTGCCTTTTGTCACAAGCGCAGCCTCGGCGTGCCCGCCATCGTGGAAGCCTGGCGCAAGGCGGCCGAAGCGGACGTCTTCCCGGAGGTTCGTCGGGGCTGGACTGCCCACGCCTGATAGTCCCTGCTTGGGGATCCATGAGCAGGGAGCCCAGGCAACTGCTGTTAAAACCCCGCCCCCTGAGGACCGCATTCCTCGTGGCCCCAGCCGCTTTTCCCGGACCACTGCTCGATGACCTGCTGGATGGGATTCTCCGCAATGCCCACAGCCGCTGGATGGGCCGGCTTTCCCCGGTCGTTTTCGTCAATAACGGCGCCATCGACGAACCCAGTTGGGAGATCCTCCGCCAGTTCGAACCCGACCACATCGTCTGCCCGTCTCCGCTTCCGACCGCGCTGGTCGCCGAAATCGATGAAAAGCTTCGGCCCATCCGCCTTGCCGTTCGTGAAGACGAGGCCCTGAAACCGCCATTTTCCTCGTTCGAGACCTCCGGGGTTCAGATGCCGCCGACACCCGCCATGCTCGAAGCGCTGCGCGAATCGCGGCTCCTTCTCCTCGAGTTGGCCAAGAGCCACGACCCGGTCTGCGCCCGCTTTCTGCACCGCAATTTCGGGTGTTTCGAACAGTGGTTCGACCAAAAGGACCGGCTTCGCCACAACATGTGGTTGGAAGAAAGCCTCAAGAAGCTGGAGCTCTGGCGGGTGCCGGTCACCGACCGTGCATCCGTGGCGGGATTCCTGCACGCCGCAGCCGGCAGTCGCTTCCTCAAGGAAACCCTGCCATGGGTGCCGGCGACACCGTTTGCCGCACCCTGTGAATTCGCCTGCTCCGGCCGACACCACGTCTTCCTTCGCGGTCATCTCGACCACAACTACCAGGTCGTCGTCGGCGACACGCCGGAGGATTTCTCCGAACACTGGAACGGCCCGGTCTGGACCGGCAACGATGCGACGCCCTACAAGAACCAACTCTGGCTTCCGCTGGAGCTGGCCGAGGCTCCCGAACTGGCCGACGCCCTCAACGGCTGGCTCGCCCGCCAGACCAACTGGGGCAACAGCAATTCCCGGCACGTCGTATTTTCCAGCTCTTCGGTGGACGCGGGCCGCCTTAAAGTGATCGGGCAAAAACTTTGCGATGGCCTCGCGAGGTTGCCTTTTCATGTGGAAAGTGGGCCGGCGCCGCAGCTCAAAAATCGCCAGCGCTGCTTTGAGCGGATGCATCCCTCGTTGCCGTGGAACGGAAGCGAGACCGACGTCTTCCGGCGGGTCCTCCACGGCCAGCGCGGCACCGTCGAGGTGCCCGAACCCGCGGTCATGGGCCACACCCGGAAAGTCCACGGCACGTGGGCGGTCGACGTGCAAATCTCCCACGACGCCGAGCATCAGCTCTTTTCGAACGTCGAGGCTCCTTGGTTGCTGCCCGCCCACCGGGGCGCGAAGTTCTGCCACTTTGTATTCCGCAAACACGGCCGCATTGCGCGGCCCGGCATCTTCGCCCTGGAGCAGGAGCGCTCCGCCCACCCGGGCAACCGTTCCGGCAAGCCCGAGTTGGATGTTCAGCTCATGCCCGAAGCGGATGTCGCGTGCGTATTGCTCCTTCGCAGCGAATCCAACTGGTCCGACACGAGCGATCCCCGCAGCAAGCTCAAGGCTACCCCGTTCCTCGAAAAAACCCGCTTCTCGGACAAGGGACAGCTCTTCCTCGGGTTGGTAAGCCTGCTCTCCAGCCCACGCGACGCCGAGCAATTGCTCGAGCGGGTCTTCTGGCGCCGGCTCTTCCGTGAAATGGCCTCGATGGATCCCGGCCGCGACGAACGGCTGGCGGGCCGGGCGCTGAACGTCCTGCGCAAGGAACTGCAGGCGGAGAAAATCGAATCCGCTAAGCTGGAAAAGGTCGCCCGCCGGCTCGCCAGCTTGGTTGAAGGTAGGGTTCAGCCACCTTCGCGCACGCTCAGGGAATGCGAACGTCTCCGGCTTTCGATTCCGAAGCCCGCCGAATCGAGCGAGGATTTCAAACGGGGTTCGAGCGGTTACATTGTCGGCGGCCCGCGGCCCGTGACCCGCGCGGAAATGATCGAAGGCCTCGACTGGCTGGTCGAGCGCAATGTCGTCCACCTCGGCGTGGACCTGACCTGCCCGGATTGCGGCCAGTCCGCCTGGCACCGCCTCGACCAACTCGAGCAGGTCACCGACTGTCCCGGCTGTGAAGCGCGGATTCCGGTTCCCGTTAACACGCAGGGCAGCATGGTGCTCAACAGCCTCGCCCGTATGGCGGTGACCCAAGGCGTTGTGGGCGTCGTGCAGGTGCTCAACGGATTCCGCCGCGAGGCGCGGTCCTCGTTCTTCTATGCCCCGAGCCTGGAACTGTATCGTTCCGGCGACAAGCGCCCGTGGCACGAGATCGACCTCCTCTGTGTTGTGGATGGCGAACTCGCCATCGTGGAGGTGAAGGAGGGCAGGGTTAAGGCTTCCGATATCGATGAACTGGTGGAAATCGCCAAGGCGCTCCGGCCCGACCGCGCGATCATCGCCGTCGACCGCAAGGAGTGGAACGCCACCCGCGACGCCGAACTCGCGCGCCACGCGAAGGAACTGGCCAAGATCGGCGTCTCCCTGGAGATGCACCACATCGTGGCTTACTGACCAGCGAGGGCAGGGGAGCCAGCCTAGCCGCCGGCCGCATCGGCCGGCGCTTTCGGAGGGGTGATCATGGCCACCACCACCGGCACGGGCGGATTCGAGTAATTCACTTTGGTCCGCTCCCATCTGACCAACAAGACCAGCCGGATGTGCACGGGCCGCTTTTTCGCCAGGCCCTGCCGCAGCGCGATTTCCGCGAACTCCGGCCAGCCGTCATCCCGCTGGTCGAGCAACAACACTTGGTTGCAGGAAATGTCTTTCGATTTCGCCCCGCCAATCACCTTCTCCACGAACACCTTTTCCAGCGCTTCAATTTCCGCCTTCGAGTTGATCGTCTCCGGCATCGCCGTGTAGGGGTTCGCCCGCTTCCGAATCTCGCGCACGTCCGCGCCCGTTTGACTGAACCCCGGCACGACCATGGCGCCCTGCTTTTCATGCACGGCCTCGATCGCACTTTGATTCGGCGGAAACTCCGTGCACTCCCAGCCCCAACCGAGGGCCTCGATGTCGGGCGGATCGTCCACGCCCGTGTTGTGCACGACCGGCACGGAATCCGGCACCGACACGCCAAGCTTCTTCAGGGCCGCCTGCGTGACCGGCGAGTTGATCGCCGCGGTGAACAAACTGACCTCATGGTTTTTCACCGGCGAAATCACGCTCGTGCTGCTCACAGTGTAGGTGGCCTTCGGCATCCCCTCTTATTCGCATTGCCTCCCGAATGGTCAACCGGTGTTCGGTGCGCCGCTATGACCTCCGCCCCTGGCCTCGTTTCCGACCAGCCCCAGATGTTCCGTCAGCTGGATGCGCATCTGTCGCCGCTGCGCGCGCAATAGTTGGCACTCTGGGCTTGGGGATTCTCCGGGGGGCACTTGAGGCCTATTGCGCCTAATCCCGCTGGCGTGGGCTTCTTTCTCTGGAATGCGCCAGATGAGTAGTTTATAAGGATCGGAATGCGTGTTGCCGTTATGCCACTTTCGTTATGCCACCCCCCTGCAAAAACAGGCAATAAGTGGATAACGACAGGCACAAGTGACCGCCAATTTTCACTCTACAGCAGCTAATAGAAACACTGAGAAACAAATGAAGATTTACTTCATGGGCATCTGCGGGACGGCGATGGGCAATGCGGCGTTGCTGGCGCGGGCGGCCGGGCACGCGGTGCTTGGGGCCGACGCCGGCGTCTACCCGCCGATGAGCACCGTGCTCGCGCAGGCCGGCATCGAGCTGCATGAGGGTTATGATCCGGCGCGGCTGGAGCGGCTCGCGCCCGATCTCGTCGTCATCGGCAACGCCATGTCGCGCGGCAACCCGGAGGTCGAGTGGCTGCTCGACACCCGCGCGCTTTCCTTCACATCGCTGCCTGCGCTGCTCGCCGATTTCGTGCTGAAGGGGCGGAAAAACTTCATCGTCGCCGGCACGCACGGCAAGACGACGACCACGGCCCTGGCGGCCTTCCTGCTCCGCGAGAACGGCCGCGATCCCGGTTTCCTGATCGGCGGCGTGCCGCAGGACCCGCCGGTCGGCAACCACCTCGGCGCGGCCGCGGACCCGTTCGTGATCGAGGGCGACGAGTACGACAGCGCCTTCTTCGACAAGCGCAGCAAGTTCATCCACTACGCGCCGCACGTCGCGCTGATGAACAACCTCGAGTTCGACCACGCCGACATCTTCCGCGACCTGGCCGACGTGCAGCGGACCTTCCTGCATCTCGCCCGCATCGTGCCGCGCAACGGCTGGATCGTGCTGAACGGCGACGACGACAACCTGCGGGCGCTCGGCGCCTTTCCGTGGACGCGCGTCGTGAAGGTCGGCACCGGCGAGGGCAACGACGTGCGCATCGCGGATTTCGCCGAGTCGACGGCCGGCGCGAACTTCACCCTTATCTGGGCCGGACGGAAGTGGGCGGACATCCGGTGGACGCAGCCGGGCCTGTTCAACGCCCGCAACGCCGCCATGGCGGCGACGGCGGCGGCGCTGGCACTTTTCCCCGACGATCCAACGAGGTTGGAGCTGGACGCGCTGGCCCGCTTTCGCGGTGTGAAGCGCCGGCAGGAGCTGTTGGTGGACACGCCGCGGTTGAAGGTTATCGAGGATTTCGGCCATCACCCGACCGCGCTGGCCGAGACGATCCAGTCGCTTCGGGCGCGGTATCCGGGGCGCGTTTTCAACGCCGTTTTCGAGCCGCGCAGCAACACGGCGCGCACCAAGGTGCTGCAGGCCGGCTTCACCCGCGCGCTTTCGCTGGCCGACGAGGTTTACATCGGGGCGGTCAGCCGCGCCGACAAGCTGAAGGATGGCGAACGGTTCGACATCGAGGCCGTGCTCCAGCACCTCGACGTGCAGGGCGTGCATGCCTACACGGCGGAAACGAACGCCGCGCTGCTCGAGAAACTGCTCGCGAACACCCGCGGGGCGAAGGATCCCCAACTGGTGGTCTTCTTCACCAACGGCTCGTTCGACGGCATCATCAGCAAATTCGCCGCGGCCTGCTGATCGCGAGCGAAGCGCCGCTCAGGCAGCCGTGAACAGGACGGGGGAGCCGTCTGTCCTCGGCAGCACGCCCGGCAGCGTGGCTTCGATGGTCGAGCGGAGCGCGGGCAGGTAGACGGGCTTGACGAGGTAGTCGTCCATGCCGGCGGCGAGGCATTTCTCCCGGGTGCCGGAGGCGGTCAGCGCGCTCACGGCGACGATGGGCACGCGGTGATCAGGAGTTTCCTGCGCGCGGATCCGGTTGGCCGTGGCGAAGCCGTCCATGTCGGGCATCTCGAGATCCATGAACACGATCGCGTAGCGGTTGAGGCCGGCCAGCTGGACCGCCTCGGGGCCGCTCGCGGCGACGTCGGCGTCGAGGCCGAGACGGCGGAGCATGACCTTGAGCAGTTCGCGGTTGAGCTTGGTGTCGTCGACGACCAGCGCGCGGTTCCACAACGGGAGCGGCGGCGGGGTTTCGCCGTCGGCGTGGAAAAGCGCGGCGCCCGCGGCCTCGGCGGTCGCGCACTCGAGCGTGAAGGTGAAAACGGAACCGCGTCCGATCTCGCTCTGCACGTCGAGGCGTCCGTTCATCATGTCGACGAGCCGCCGGCAGATGGCGAGGCCGAGGCCGGTGCCGCCGTGGCGGCGCGTGGTCGAGGCGTCGGCCTGACTGAAGGCCTGGAACAGGAGCGGGAGCCGGTCGGCCGGGATGCCGGGACCGGTGTCGGCCACCTCGATGAGGAGGCGGCCGCGCGGGCCCGCGCCCTGCCAGCCGGCGCGCACGCCGACCGAGCCCGATTCGGTGAATTTCACCGCGTTGTTGACGAGGTTGAGCACCACCTGGCGGATGCGCACGGGGTCGCCGAGAAGCGTGAGGTTGCCCGGCAGCTGGTTGTCGAAGTTGAGCGGGAGGTTTTTCTCGGCGGCGCGGGCGGTCATGAGTTCCATGACCTCGTGGATCGTGAGCGCGGGTGCCCAGGCGATGTGCTCGAGCGTCATCTTGCCGCTCTCGGCCTTGGTGTAGTCGAGGATGTGGTTGAGCAGGTCGAGGAGGTTGGCGCCGGCCCGGTTGATCGTGTCCACGTAGCGGCGCTGCGCGGGGGCGAGGGCGGTGTCGGACAGGATGTTGGCGAAGCCGAGGATGGCGCTCAGCGGGGTGCGGACCTCGTGGCTCATGAGGGCGAGGAACTCGCTCTTGGCGGCGCTGGCGGCGAAGGCGGACTCGCTGGCCTGCTCGAGCCGGGCCTGGATGGCCTCGCGCCGGACGATTTCGGCGCTCAGGCGCGCGATGAAGGTGGCGCTGACGAGCAGGATGATCGCGACGACGAGGGTGACGGCCAGCACGGCGGCGCGCACGCCCACGAGGGCCCAGAGCCAGCCCTCGGCGGGGAAGTCGATGCCGACCGCGGCCTCGACCCGGCCGTTGCGGTCATAAATGGGGGTGAAGGAGGAGACCCAGAAGCCCCAACGGTCGGGGATGATCGCGGATTCGAACTGCGGCTTGCCGTCCAGGGCGGCGTGAAATTTGGGTGTCGCCTCGGCGTAGATTTCACCGAGCGCGGTGCGCTGTTCGCGGGTGCCCTCGAAACGGCTGTTGTGATCGTAATCGGTTTCGGAATCGGCGATGAGGCGGATGTTGCCGTCGGCGTCGCGGCGGAAGGTGTAGAGGTCGGCGATCAGCGGATTGGCGCGCAGCCAGAGTTTCTGGGCCTCGATGATCTGCAGGTAGATCGGGTCGTAGGGGCCGGTTTCGGGGCCGATGTCGGCATGGCCGAGCGAGGCGAGTTCCACCGCATAGGTGGGCCCCATCGCGCCGAGGGAGCGCTCCAGCTGCTCGCTGCGCAGCTTGACCGCCCATTCCGCGCTGAGGCTGCCGGCCAGCAGCAGTCCCACGCACAGCCACCAGGAACGGCGGGAAAGTCCGCGACCGGTGCGCTGGCGCAGGTGCCGGTGGGCCAGGCCGGCGCCGGTCAGCACCAGCAGGGTGAGCAGCAGCAGGTCCAGCCGGTAGGAGAGGATGGAATTCAGCGCGGAAAGCATGAACGGACGGAGGTCGCCCATGGCGGGAGGCACGGCGGCACCCCTTCGTCATCAGACAACACGCCCCGCCTTATCGGCACAAGGGCCGGCAGGTTTACCGCAAAGCGGGCCTCACTGCGCCTGCCGGGCGACCTTGAATTCCTTCGGCTTTTGACCCTTCGGCAGGGCGAGCAGATCGTAGTCGTGGAAACCGGTGATCGCGACGTTCACGAATTCGCCGACGGGCAGTTCGCCCGGGACATAGACGCGGCCGTCGATGTCGGGGGCGTCGGCCTCACCGCGGGCGACGCCGGGCTCCTCGACGAGGACCTTGAGCGTGCGGCCCACGCAGGATTTCGAAACCTCGCCGGCGATGCGTTTTTGCAGCGCCATGAGCCTGTGCCAGCGGGCTTCCTTCACTTTCGGCGGAATCTGGTCGGGCATCTTGGCGCCGCGCGTGCCTTCCTCCTGCGAGTAGCGGAATACGCCGAGGCGCTCGAACTTCGTTTCCTCGATGAACTGGCAGAGCTCGGCGACGTCGGCGTCGGTTTCGCCCGGGAACCCGACGATGAAGGTCGTGCGCACCGCGATGCCGGGGATGCCGGCGCGGATGCGCCGGATGAGATCGCGGATGTAGTCGCCGCTCGTTTCGCGCTGCATCTTGCCGAGCATGTGGTCGGAGATGTGCTGGAGCGGAATGTCGATGTAGCGCGCGACCTTCGGACAATCGGCGATGGTCTTGATGAGTTCATCGCTCCAGTGCGCGGGGTGCGTGTAGAGCAGGCGGATCCAGAAATCGCCTTCGATGTCGTTGAGCTGGCGGAGCAGGGTGGTGAGGGCCGTGCCGCGGGAGGAATCCACCGGGGTGCGCGGATTCGGGCGCTGTTCCCAGGTGTCCATGCCGAAGTAGGTCGTGTCCTGGGAGATCAGGTTGATCTCCTTCACGCCTTCCTGCACGAGGCGGCGGGCCTCCTGGACGACGCTCTCGACCGTGCGGCTGCGATGGCGTCCACGGATCTGCGGGATGATGCAGAACGTGCAGGGATGGTTGCAGCCCTCGGCGATCTTGATGTAGGCGAAATGGGCCGGCGTGAGCCGGAAGCGGGGCGTGTCGTAGTCCGGGATGTAGGTGGACTTGCCCTCGAAGAGGACGGCGGGCGCCTCCTTGGCGCCGGACTGGCCGCGATCCTTGGCGTAGATCTCCTCGATGATCGGCGCAACCTTCGTGACCTGGTCGAGGCCGATGAAGGCGTCGACTTCGTCGTGCAGCTCCGTCCTGAGGTCCTTGGAGAACCGCTGGCTCATGCAGCCCGCGACGATGAGCTTCTGCTCCTTGCGGCGCTTCTTCATCCCCTTGTTCTGGTGCACCTCGAGGATGTGGCCGATGGATTCCTCCTTGGAGGAATCGATGAACGAGCAGGTGTTGACGATGACCACGTCGGCCTTCTCGGCCTCGGGGATGACGGCCATGCCCGCCTGGTGCAGGTGGCCGACCATGATCTCGCTGTCCACGAGGTTCTTGGCGCAACCGAGGGAGATGAGGCTGACTTTGATCATTGTGGTCTGCTGTAGCGCGGCGGCCTGCGCCCGCCGGGCCGGGAAAAGAAAACGGCGGTCATAGACCGCCGCTACAGGCAAGGCGCGCGCTGGAGGAACGCGCTTACTTCTTCTTGGACGCCTTGATGGCGGCCTTGATGCGGGCATTGCGGCGCTTGTGGTAGGCGACGCGGCGTTTCTTTTTGATGTGCTTGTTGAGTTGTTGACCCATGGGTGTTGGTGGAGTGAAGGGAGCTTTCTGCCCGAAGAGGCGCGCGGGAGTCAAGAGGAGAGACCTGAGAGCTGAAACCTGAGCCCGGAAGGGAAAGCACCCAACATCGAGACCCGGAATTTCAGATTTCAGGGCTCGGGCTTCAGGTTTTGCCGGCACGCTAATAGCGGGGCAGGGAAGGGTCGATTTCGAGCGCCCAGGCATCGATGCCGCCGGCCACGTTGCTGACCTGCGTGAAACCGTTGGCCCGGAGGTACTCCGTGACGCGCAGGCTGCGGCCGCCATGGTGGCATTGCACGAGGATCAGGCGGTCGCGCGGCAGGTCCCCCAGGGATTCCGGGATCTGACGCATGGGGATGGGCGTGCTGCCCGGAATGGCAGAGGTGGCGACCTCGAAGGGTTCGCGCACGTCGAGCAACAGGGCGCCTTCGCGGTGAAGCCTGGCGGCGGTGGCGACGTCGACTTCCAAAGGAGTTTCCATGGCGGCAGGCAAGCGGTCCGGTTCGTTTTGGCAACGACGATAGCGGAGGATCGGGGCTTGAACCGGTCGGACACGGCGGTCCAATCGGGGCATGTCCAATCGTTATGTAGTCATCATGGCCGGCGGCCGCGGCGAGCGGTTCTGGCCCCAAAGCCGCGAAACCACCCCCAAGCACCTCCTGCCGATCGTCGGCGACAAGCCCATGCTCGCCCAGACCGTGGACCGCGTGGCCGGGGTCGTGCCGCGTGAGAACGTTTTCATCATCACCACACAGGCCCAGCTCGAAGGGTGCCGGGGCGCCTGCCCCGATGTGCCGCCGCAGAACATCATCGCCGAGCCGATGGGCCGCGACACCGCCGCCGCAACCGGGCTGGCCATGCTGCTGGTCAAGCAGCGCAATCCCGGCGCGGCCTTCGCCATGTTGCCGGCGGACCATGTCATCAAGGACACGGCCGAATACGGAAAACTGCTGAACGTTGCCTTCGAGTCCGCCGAGTCCGCGGACGTGCTCGTGACCCTCGGCATCAAACCCACGGCGCCCGAGACCGGTTTCGGCTACATCCACCGCGCCGGTTTGTGGCGGAAGGTCGACGGCCGCGACGTGATGGCGGTCGAACGGTTCGTCGAAAAGCCCGACCTTGAGACGGCCGAGCGTTACCTCGCTTCGGGCGAGTATTATTGGAACGCCGGCATGTTCGTCTGGCGCGTGCCGGTCGTTGAAACCGCCTTCAAAAACCACGCGCCCGAGCTCTACGCCGGCCTTGTCCAGCTCGAGGCGGCGGTGAAATCCGCCGGCGGCTGGGAGCAGGCGCTCGCAGCCGTTTACCCGACGCTCAAGAAGGTCTCCGTGGACTACGCGTTGATGGAGAAATCCACGAACGTCGTCGTCGTGCCGGCGACCTTCGACTGGGACGACGTCGGCGCCTGGCCGGCGCTGGCCAAGCATTTCGAGCCCGACTCCCACGGCAACGTCCTGCGCGGCCATGCGTTGGTCGAGAAGGGCACGCACAACATCGTCATCTCGACCGACGGCCATCTCGTCGGCGTGATCGGCGTGAGCGATCTCGTGGTCGTGCACACCGAGGGCGCCACGCTCGTGTGCCCGAAGGACCGCGCCCAGGACATCAAGGCGCTGCTCCAGCGCATCAAGGCGGACCCGGAGAAGCATCAGTTCCTGTGAGCGGATCGCCGGCCACGAATCATGCTTTCTGCAGGGCGGGGTCGCCGAACCCCGCCTTTGCCCGATGCCCGAATCGCGTCCGCATCCGAGGCGGGGTTCGGCGACCCCGCCCTACAGCCGCGAGGAGGATCGCCGGAGTGCTGCGGTTTGATTCGGTCTGATCATGCGCTGTCTCGGCATCGATTACGGCACAAAGCGCGTCGGCCTCGCCCAGGGGGACGAGATCGGCGTGGCCACGCCGCTGCCGGCGCTGACCGACGCCAACGAGGCCGTGCGCTGGAAAAAGCTCGGCGACCAGATCCGCCAGCGGCGCGTCACGGATCTCGTGCTCGGCTACCCGTACAACATGGACGGCACCATCGGCTTCAAGGCGAAGGAAGTGGACGCCTTCGCCGCCCGGTTGCGGGCGGAATTCGGCCTGCCCGTGCACTTGGTCGACGAAACGCTCACGAGCGCCGAGGCCGAGTCGAGCATCGCGAAGAAAAACCGCCGCGCCGTGCGCGACAGCGGCCTGATCGACTCCCGCGCCGCCTGCCTGATCCTGCAGGACTTCCTGGACCAGCAATTCCCACCCAATTTAACAGGCCATGAGTAAACCACGGAATACACGGAAAACACGGAAAGGAGAGGCCCATGACAAAATTGGTCCATGCCGACGAAACCCATGCCCTGCTCGGGGCATGTTTTGAAGTATACAAGGAAAAGGGATGCGGATTCCTGGAGGCCGTATTTCAGGAATGCTTGGAAATGGAGCTGACCGACCGGGGCCTGCCGTTTCAGGCCCAGCCTCAACTCAGCCTGCAGTACAAGGGCCGGTCGCTTAAGCAGAAGTATCAGCCCGATTTTGTCTGCTTCGGCAAAGTCATCCTCGAAATCAAGGCTGTCTCCAAGCTGACCGACGAGCACCGGGCGCAGCTCCACAATTATCTCAAGGCAACCGGTCTTCGCGTCGGCTTGCTGGTCAATTTCGGTCACTTTCCCTTGGTGGAGTACGAACGTATTGTGCTCTGAGCTTTCCGTGTATTCCGTGTGTTCCGTGGTTTCCACTCCCTCCGTCTCCCGCTGGCAGTGCGTCGTCGCCTATGATGGCACGACGTTCAACGGCTGGCAGAGCCAGGAAGGGGGGAACACGGTGCAGGACCTGATCGAAGCGCGGCTGAAGGCGATCTTCGGTGCAAGGATCCGCATCGAGGGCAGCGGGCGCACCGACTCCGGGGTGCATGCCCATGCGCAGGTGTTCCATTTCGACGCGGCGTGGCGCCACGGCGCGGACAAGCTGCGCAAGGCGATCCAGACGGGCCTGCCGCGCAGCATCCTGATCAAAACCGTGCGCGCGGCCCGGGCCGATTTTCATGCGCGCTTTTCAGCCACGGGAAAAATCTACCGTTACCACGTGCACCTCGGGGAGGCGGATCCGTTCGAGGTGAACACCTGCTGGTCGCTCGGCCGGGAACTCGACTGGAAAGCGGTGCAGGCGACGGCGCGGCTCCTGCGCGGGAAGCACGACTTCTGGGCCTTTTCGGGCGAGAACGACCGCACTTACGAAACCACGGTGCGCCACCTGCGCCGGCTCAAGGTGCGGAAGCGCGGCAAGCGCGTGACCTTCACGTTCGAGGCCGACGGATTTCTCTACAAGATGGCGCGCAGCCTCGCCGGCGCGCTGGTGAACGTCGGTCTCGGCAAACTTGCGCCGGCCGATGTCGCCGCCCTGCTCAAAACCCGGAAACGCGTCGCGGAAGTCGTCACGGCCCCGCCGCAGGGGTTGTTCATGGTGCGGGTGATTTATGGAGGGCCCGGCTCCCGCCGGGCCGGGAGCGCTGGGTGAGGCCAGGCTTCGAGGAACGGCCCAGCGGGAGCCGGGCCCTCCACGGTGTGGTCGCGGTATGGCTGCAGGTTCGCGCGCGTGGGTGGCGGCCTTGCCCGGATGATCGCGGCCCGGTGCGCGCGTCCTGGAAAGAAAGCCATTGCCTGTCATTCTGAGCGGAGCGAAGAATCCAAGGTGATGTGCGCTGGCGGTCATGCGGCTGGATCCTTCGCTCCGCTCAGGATGACGGGTGTGGTGGGTTGTGCCTGCGGACGTTGAGAATGAGTGCCGTTCGTCAACTCTGCCGCGATGGACTCGAGGTGTTTTTTCCGCGCGGGTGCGTTCATTGCGGCGGGGTGGTGGAGGCGGGGGCGTTCCGGCATTTGTGCGGGGTCTGCGCGGCCCGGTTGCACATCGTGCGGTCGCCGGTATGCACGACCTGCGGACACCCTTATTTTGGTGAACTGACCGAAAACCGCCTGTGCGAACACTGTGAGGCGTTGCATCCGGTCTTTGGCGAGGGGCGCACGGCCATTCTGCTCCAAGGCTCCGGCCGATCCCTGATCCATGCGCTCAAGTACCACCGGGCGCTTCATGTCTTGGAAGACGTCGCCACGGTCATGCGGCTGGCCCCGGGCTATGCCGATTGGGTGCGCGACGCCGTGCTGGTTCCCGTGCCTTTGCATCCGAGAAAAAGGCGCGAACGCGAGTACAACCAGAGCCTGTTATTGGCGGAATGTGCGATTCAAGTGGCTGATGGACAATCGGAAATAGAGGAATTGTTGATCCGTGTGACCGACACTCCGACCCAGACGCATTTTGATCGGGAAGCACGCCGGGATAACCTCAAAAATGCCTTTGCTTTGGCCCCGGGTGCCACCCTTAATCCCGCGCGACGTTACCTCCTCGTCGATGATGTTTTTACAACGGGCTCCACACTCAATTACTGCGCTGCCGTGCTGCGTCGCGGCGGAGCGTTGAGGCTGGACGTCGTCACTTTCGGTCACGGCTGAATCCTTTTCCTTTCTCATGTCGCATTTCGCCAAACCCAAGCTCCCGTCGGCGCCCAAGGCCGCCACCGGGGCCAAAACGCCCAAGAAGAAGGTCAACACCGAGGGTCTCTGGACCAAATGCCCCGTGTCGGGCGACATCGTCTTCAACAAGGATCTCGAGGCCAACCTCATGGTTGTGCCGAAGAGCGGTTACCATTTCCCCATCGGCTGCCGCGCGCGCATCGCGAGCATGCTCGACGAAGACACCTTCGAGGAGCACGACGCCGGCGTGAAGTCGGCCGATCCGCTCAAGTTCGTGGATTCCGCGCCCTACCCGGAGCGCATCAAGCGCTATGAGAAGGACAGCGGCCTGCCCGAGGCCGTCGTGTGCGGCACCGGCAAGATCAACGGCATCACCGTCTCGCTCGCCGTGATGGATTTCCGTTTCTGCGGCGGCGCCATGGGCTCGGCCGTCGGCGAGAAGATCACCCGCGCCATCGAGCGCGCCACGAAGAAGAAGATCCCGTGCATCGTCGTCAGCGCCTCCGGCGGCGCGCGCATGCAGGAAGGCATTTTCAGCCTCATGCAGATGGCCAAGACCAGCGCCGCGCTCGGCCGGCTCGCCGAGGCCCGGTTGCCGTTCATCTCCATCCTGACCTACCCGACGACCGGCGGCGTGACCGCCAGCTTCGCCACGCTGGGCGACGTGATCCTGGCCGAGCCGGGCGCGATGATCGGCTTCGCCGGCGCGCGCGTGATCAAGGAAACCACGAAGCAGACCCTGCCCGCCGGGTTCCAGACCTCGGAATTCCTGCTCAAGCACGGCCTCGTCGACCAGATCGTCAGCCGCCTCGAGATGAAAGACCGGCTTACGAGCATCCTTCAGGCGCTGCACACGCACAAATTCAAGGAACACAGGGTGCCGACCGCGGCGCCGTTCCCGACCGCCGCGAGCGCCTGAGCGCGGCAGGGTTGGTCTCCTCAGCCTTGTAAGCCCTATACGCCCTATAGGCTCTCCATGTCTTCCCAGCCGCCGGCCTCTGTGATCCAGCCGCTCACCGATTACGCCGTGGTGAAGGACTACCTCTACGGCCTGAAGGCCGGGGGCATGAAATTCGGCATCGACCGCATGGTCCGGCTCGCGGCGGCGCTTGGGAATCCCGAACGCAGCTACCCGGTGATCCATGTCGCCGGCACCAACGGCAAGGGCTCGGTCTCGGCCATGCTCGAATCCATCCTGCGCATGGCGGGTTGCCACACCGGGCTCTATACGTCGCCGCACCTCGTGCGCCTTGGTGAACGCGTGCAGGTGGACCGCCGGTTGCTCACCGAGGACGAGATCGTCGCCTACACGCGCGAACTCCGGCCCGTCGCCGAAAAGGCCGCGGCCTACGCGACCGACGAGCATGCGACGTTTTTCGAGTTCATGACCGCGATGGCGTTCCTGCAATTCCAGCGCCAGCGCGTGGACGCCGCCATCGTCGAGGTCGGCATGGGCGGAAGGCTGGATGCGACGAACGTCGTCGATCCGGTCGTGAGCGTGATCACGTCCATCGGTCTCGACCATTGTGTCGAGCTCGGTGACACCGTCGAAAAGATCGCCGCGGAAAAGGCCGGCATCATCAAGCCCGGCCGGCCCGTCGTCCTCGGTCGCCTGCCCGCCGGGGCCGAGCGGATCATCCGCGCGGTCGCCGGCGCCGCCGGAGCGCCCGTGCATTCGGTGCGGGAGGTTTTCGGCGACGACGTGGCGGATTACCCGGTCACCAATCTCGAAGGAGACTACCAGCGTTGGAATGCCGCCACGGCCACACTGACGGCGCGGGTGTTCGCCGCAGGGTGGAGCGGGGCCTCCGGACGCGCTGCAAACCCGCCCGGAGGCCGGGTTCCACTTTCCGACGCAGATATCGCCCGCGGCCTGTTGCATGTGGACTGGCCCGGCCGCTGGCAACGGCTGTCGGTTGGCGGACGCACGGTGATCCTCGACGCCTCGCACAATCCCGAGGGAGCGCGGGAACTGGACAAGAATCTCGCGCGCCTGGTGGCCGAAACCGGCCGCAAGCCGATCATCATTGCCGGCGCGCTCGGCGAGTTCCGGGCCCGCGCCACATTGGAAGTCGTGATGAGCCACGCCGCGGCGGTGCACATCGTCGTGCCCAATCAGAATCGTGCCACGCCTTACGAGGAGATGCTCGCGCTCGTGCCCGCCGCGCAGCGCGACGGGGTGTGCGCCGGTGCGCTCACGGAAATTTTTCCCGGACCCCAGACCTGCACGCTGGGCCGTCCCGGTGACACGATCGTCGTCACCGGCTCGATCTACCTGCTCGGCGAGGTGCTGGAGCGCCTCCAGCCGCCCCAGGCCAGCGAGGCGCGGCTGCAGGATTTCTAGGGCGAGAAGGTGGAGCGCAGGTTCCCCGGCGTCACGGTGCCTTGGCGGCGGGGTGGTCGGGGACGGGGCGGACGATGAATTCGCTGACCTTGGCGGGATCGTAGTACTTTTTCGCCAGCGCGGTCAGTTCGTCGGCGGTGATGCTTTCGTTGTCGCTGTAGCGTGTGCGGCTCCAGTCGAGGCGTTCCGGGAATTCCTGCGCGGCGGCGAGCACGGTGCCCAGCCAGTAGGGATTTGTGCGCGAGGACTCGCGCAGCGCGGTGAGGATCGGCTGGCGGGCGCGTTCGAGTTCGTCGGCGGTCACCTGGCCGGCCTGGAGGCCGGCGGCGACCTGCTTCATCGCGTCCACGACCGTGCGCGCGTCGTCCGGGGCGACCGTGGCCTCGGCCACCAGCCAGCCGTAGCCGGGATAGGTCTCGCTTAGGTCGGGCGCGGCGTTGGGGCTGTAGGTGGCGGCGAGGCGTTCGCGGATCTCGACGCGCAGGCGGTCGGCGAAGACGTCGTTGAGCATGCGCAGCCGGCGCGCGAGCTTCACGTCGCGGGCGTCGGTCGCGGGCCAGTAGAGGCGCACGAGGGCCTTCGGGATTTCGGAGACGACGGTGTACTCCTTCGCCAGCGGGCGGGCGGGTGCGGTGACCTTGCGCGCGTCGGCGTAGCCGGGCTTGGCGTCGCGCCGGGGCAGGGCGCCGAAGGTCCGGGCCACGGCCTCGAGGGTGGCGTCGGGATCGAAATCGCCGACGACCGCGATCTCGACCGGGCCGCGGGCGAACTGCGGCGTGAGCCAGGCGCGGAGTTCGTCGAGATTGCGCGAGAGCAGGACATCCTTGGGCGGCAGGCCGAAGCGCGGATCGCCGCCGGCGAGGAGATTTGAGACCTCGAGCTGGAACGGGCCGTCGGGCGTGTGTTCGAGGCGCTGGTAGACCTGTTCGGCGAGCTTGTGCAGCTGGCGGATGGATTCGGGGCGGTAGCCGGGATCGGTGACGTAGGCGCAGAAGAGCTGGAGCTGGAGCAGCAGGTCGTCGCGGTTGGTGGCGGCGCCGAAGGTGAAGGCGTCGGTCTGCGCGCCGAAGGCCAGGCCGACGGTCTTGCCGGCGAGGAGGCGCTGCAGGTCGTCGACGCTGTGCCGGCCGAGGCCTCCGGTGGTGAAGGCGGCGTTGGCGAGGATGCCGAGGCCGCGCTGGTCGGCGGGCAGGGTCAGCGTGCCGCCGCCGAGCCGGATGCTGACGCGGATACGGCCGGCCTCGAAGTCGGTGGGCTTGAGGTTGAGGCGCACGCCGTTCTTGAACGTGATGAGCGTGGCGCCGAGATCGTCCACGGCGGTGCGCGTGTCCACCTTGCCCGGTTTGCCAAAATCGGTGTACGCGAAGGCGGTCTGCTCGACCCGGGGCGGCGGGGCAACGGCGGTGCGGGCGCTGGCGGCGAAGGCGGCGGCGATGTTCTGCGGCGCGTGCGGGACCTGGACGTTGCCCGAGACGAAGAGCTTGCGGCCGGCGGCCTCGCTCCAGGTGGCGCGCAGGGCCTCGGTGCAGGTCGCGGGCGTGATCGTGGCGAGCGCGGGCAGGTACAGGCCCTGGTCGGCGGCGGGGTGGGTGGAGACGGCGTCGTCGATCAGGTCGCCGGTGATGTCGTCGGCCAGGGCGCCGGAACGGCGCGTGGGCGCGGTGCGCACGGCCTGCTCGAGGTTGTTGGCCATCTCGGCGACGGCCTCGGCGAGCTCCTCGGGCTGGAAGCCGTGTTCGAGCGCGCGGCGGAGTTCCTGCTCGGCGACGGCGAGGGCGGCCTGCCACTGGTCGGGGCGGCAGTTGAGCTCGATGGAGGCGTTGCGGAAGAGGTTGAACTGTTCGCTCACGCCGACGATGCCGCTGAGGAAGGGGGCGCCCTCCTGCTTGGCGAGGATCGAGAGGCGGCGGTTGAGCATGCGCAGGGCGAGCGTGCGCGGGAGGTATTTCAGACGGTTCGCGGCGGTGTCGGGCTCGAAGGCGTACGGCACGATGGTCTGGATCGAGACGTTGGTTGCGCCGGCTTCCATCTCGGTGTGCAGGCGGGCCTCGACCCCGGCGGTCGGCGTGACCTGGCCGAGGCGTGGTTCGGGCTGGGCGGGGCCCCGGGGGGCAAGAGGGCCGAAGATCTCGCGGACCAGCGGTTCGACGGTGGCCGGGTCGAGGTCGCCGACGAGCACGAGGATCATGCGCTCCGGGCGGTACCAGGTGTCGTAGTACTCGAGGAAACGGTCGCGCTTGGCATTGCGCAGCACCTCTTCGGTGCCGATCGGCAGGCGCTGCGGCAGCCGGGTGTCGGGCACGAGGAAATCCAGCTCGGCCATGAAGGTGCGCAGGCCGACGGAGTCACGGGCGCGTTTCTCGCTCAGGATGATGCCGCGTTCCTTGTCGATTTCGGCGGGATCGAGCAGGATGCCGCCGGCGACGTCGGAGAACCAGGTGAGCGACTCGCGCAGGGTTTCGGGTTTCGTGTCGGGCAACTCGAGCTGGTAGATGGTGCGGTCGAAGCCGGTGGAGGCGTTCGTGTCGCCACCAAAGTCCATGCCGAGCTTCTGGAAAAATTCGATGACGTCGGCCGCCGGGAAATTCCTGGAGCCGTTGAAGGCCATGTGCTCAAGGAAGTGGGCGAGGCCGCGCTGGTTTTCGGTTTCCTGGAGCGAACCGGTCTTGATCGCGAGGCGGGCGCTGATGCGACCCTTGGGTTCGGCATTGCGCAGGAGGGCGTAGCGCAGGCCGTTGTCGAGGCGTCCCCAGGTGATGGCGGGATCGGCCGGCAGGTCGCTGGCCTGGTGGGGAAACATCGCGGCGGCGAACGCGGCCAGCGGGGCACAACACAGGGTAAACGCCAGCCAGGCGACCCGGGCGGGGAAGGGGAACAGCTTCATGGCGGCGCTACGTATTTCGCAAAGTTCGTCCAACGGCAAGTGCCCATCCGTCACCACTTTGAAAACCCCGGAGCCCGATGACTTTGGTGTGGCCAAAGCCTCGTCAGGGAGCCTTGCTGAAGGACAAGATCATGAAAGCCAAAGCCCAACCCAAACCCGAAGCCGCCAACGCCAAACTGGCCCGGAAAAAAGGACCTGTTTCCCGGTTCATCGCCCATAACTACCGGCATTTCAACGCCGCTTCGCTGCTCGACTCCGCCAAGGCCTACGAGGCCCACCTGCAGGCCGGAGGCAAGATGTTGGTGACGCTCGCCGGCGCCATGTCCACGGCCGAACTGGGCATCTCCCTGGCCGAAATGATCCGTCGCGACAAGATCCACGCCATCGTGTGCACGGGCGCCAACCTCGAGGAGGACATCTTCAACCTCGTGGCGCACGACTACTACGAGCGCGTGCCGCATTACCGTTCCCTCACCGCCGAGGACGAACAGGCCCTGCTCGACCGGCACATGAACCGTGTGACCGACACGTGCATCCCCGAGGGCGAGGCCATGCGCCGCATCGAGGCCGCGGTGGCCGAGGAATGGGTCGCCGCCGACCGCGCGGGCGAACGCTACTTCCCGCACGAGTTCATGTACAAGATCCTGCGCTCGGGGAAACTGAAGAAGTATTACCAGATCGACCCGAAGCACTCGTGGATGCTCGCCGCCTGCGAGAAGAATCTCCCGATCATCGTCCCCGGCTGGGAGGACGCCACGCTCGGCAACATGTACGCCGGCCGCGTCATCACCGGCGAGATCAAGAACGTGCACACCGTCCGCACCGGCATCGAATACATGGCCTGGCTGGCCGGCTGGTACACAAAGAACGCCAAAACGCTCCGCACCGGCGAGGGCTCGATCGGATTTTTCCAGATCGGCGGCGGCATCGCCGGCGATTTCCCGATCTGTGTCGTGCCGATGCTGCACCAGGATCTCGGCCGGACCAGCGTCCCGCTCTGGGGCTATTTCTCCCAGATCAGCGACTCGACGACCAGCTACGGCAGCTATTCCGGCGCCGTGCCGAACGAGAAGATCACCTGGGGCAAGCTCGGCGCGAAGACGCCGAAGTTCATCATCGAGAGCGACGCCACGATCGTGGCCCCGCTCATCTTCGCCTGGATCCTGGGTCAGTAAACGGATTGAACCACGGAGGCACAGAGGACACGGAGGTGCGCCCGGTTGCAGGCGGCGCGCCCCGTGGACTTGCGCCTCTTTGAGAAAAGCGTCCCCTGTGATCTGGCTCTACCGGATTCTGTTTCTGCCTCTCCTGCTGGTCGCATCGCCTTACTATCTCTGGCGCATGCGGCGGCGCGGCGGGTACGGGGAGGCTTACTGGCAGCGCATGGGCCGGACCGTGCCGTTGCCCGCCAAGCGGCCTGGGGTGAAACGTCTCTGGGTGCAGGCCGTGAGCGTCGGCGAGATGCTGGCGGTCGCGCCGCTGCTCGAGCGTCTGAACCGGGCGGGCGGCGTCGAGATCTACCTGACCACCACCACGAGCACCGGCTACCAGCTGGCCCGCGAGAAATACGCGCAGCTCACCATCGGCATCGGTTATTTCCCGCTCGATTTCTGCGTGTTCAGCGAGCGCACCTGGCAGCGCGTGCAGCCCGATCTTTGCGTGCTCATGGAGGGCGAACGCTGGCCCGAGCACATCCATCAGGCCGCCGTGCGCGGCGTGCCGGTGCTGTGCGTGAACGCGCGGCTGTCCGACCGCAGCTACCGCCGCACGCGTCGTTTCGGGTTTCTCATCCGTCCGCTGTCGCGCGGGCTCACGCGCATCCTCTGCTCCTCCGCGCAGGATGAACGGCGCTTCCAGGGCATCGGGTTCGCTCCGGAGCGCCTGGCCACGACCGGCAACCTGAAACTCGACGTCGAAATCCCGGCGCTGCCGCCGGCGGACCTCGCGACGCTGCGTCGCAAACTCGGCCTGCCCGACGGCCTGGTCCTGCTCGGTTCCTCCACCTGGCCGGGTGAAGAGGCCGTGCTGGTCGAAGCCTTGCGCGCGGCGCGGGCGAAAGGATTGCCGGTGTCGCTCCTGCTCGTGCCGCGGCACGCGGAACGCCGGGCGGAATTGCGCGCGCTGCTCGAGACAACCACGCTGAAGCACCATTTCCGCTCCGCCGGCGCGGCACCCGGGAGCGTGGACGTGGCCGTGGGCGACACCACCGGCGAGCTGCGCAAGTTCACCCAGCTCGCCGATCTCGTCTTCGTGGGCAAGAGCCTCGATCCGCACGACGGCGGCCAGACCCCGGTCGAGGCGGCGATCCTGGGCAAGCCGGTCCTGCACGGGCCGCACATGACGAATTTTCGCGACATCATCCGCGGCCTGACCGAAGCGGGCGCCGTGAGGCGCGTCGAAAATCCCGCCGATCTCATCGCGGCTTCGGTCGCCCTGCTGCAAGATGATGTCCAACGTGCGAAACTCGCCGCCGCCGCCCGCGCGTGGCATGAAGCCAACCGCGGCGCGACGGACCGGACCTTGGCCGAGATCAACGCTCACCTGGTCCCGACGCGTTTGTAACGTATTGTCTATTACAAGCGAGCCGGGCTCGCTTCGGTTGGATCGGAAGACGGGATGGCGCTGTCCTGCATGATCCGCGCGGCGATGTCGCGGGCCGCGGAGGGACGCGCGAGGCGGCGCAGGTTGGCGTGCCAGTGCCGCCAGAGTTCACCGTTGCCGGCGAAGCAGCGTTGAAGGGCGGTGACGATTTCCTGCGGCGTGGTGGCGGGCGCGCCCGCGTCGTGCCGGCGAAGCAGCTCGGCGTTGCCCTCCTCCTGTCCGGGGACGACCTTGCTGATCAACATCGGACAGCAGGCGTTGATCGCCTCCTGGGTCGTGGCGCCGCCGGCTTTGCTGATGACGACGTGGTGGGTCATCAACAGTTCGGGGATGCGATCGGTCCAGCCCAGCACCTGGGCGGTGGCCGGGGCGCCGGTGGCGAGGCGTTCGATTTCACGACGGAATTCCGTGTCGCGTCCGGCGGTGATCGTCAGGTGCCACGAGCGGTGCTGAAGCAGTTCGCGGACGATCCGCAGCGCCGGCCCGCGGGCGGAGTTTATCATGAACAGAATCCGGCGCGGACCACCGGGTGCGAGGGCGGGCGGATGCCAGAGCGCGGGCCGGTCGGCGAACGCGAGCGAGACGGGAAAGCCGCTTTCGTGCACGCGGTCCGCCGGCACGCCGCGGGCGCGTAGAAAGGCGCCGGAGTCCGGGTCGGTGACAAACCAGCCGGAGGAGGGCGTGCCGTACCAGAGCGAGTTGATGGTGAGCGCGTCGGTGATGACCGTGTAATGCGGGCAAAAGACCTGGCCGTCGGCCCGCAGCCGGTTCAGCAGCCAGGCATAGACCGGGTAGGTGGAGACGATCGCTCCGGGCTGGCGCTCGGCAATGAGGCGGCCGAGCAGCGCCCGGTGGCCGGCCAGCAAATGGAGCGTCCTGGCCGCATGCGGCGAGCGGTCCAGCCAGCGGTAAACGCCGCTCCAGACCCGCGGGGCGAGGTTGATGAGCTTCAGGTAGCCGCGGCGGGTGACGTCGTTCAACCGTGGGGCGCGCAGGGCGAACAGATCCACCAGCTCGGCTTGCACCCCGGGCTGCTCGTCGAACGCGGCCTTCAAGGCGCGCGCCGCGCTGTTGTGTCCTTCGCCATAGCCGGCGGTGAGGATCAGAATACGTTTCATGCGGACCGGGCGAAGGCTGTTTTCATCCGTCTTCAGCGGACGGCGGTCAGGATCGCCGCCTCGCTGGCGAGCGGGAAGGGCAGCGGCTCGTCGGCTCCTTCGTCGACAGGTTCATCGCGGGCCATGGGAAAGCGGGTGACGAAGTCCTTGAACGCGACCAGCTCGAAGCGGCCGTCGTGGTGCTCGACGATGGCGGTGAGCGATTCGACCCAGTCGCCGGAGTTGAGGTAGTGGATGCCGTCGATCCGCTTGTCGGCCGCGGTGTGGATGTGGCCGCAGATGACACCGGTGCAGCCGCGCTGGCGGGCGAGGGCGGCGACCTGTTCCTCGAACTTGCCGACGAAGCTCACCGCCTGCTTGACGCGGGCCTTGATGGCGGCGCTGAGCGAGAAGTATTCCTTGCCGCGCAGCCGGCGGAACCAGTTGTAGGCGCGGTTGAGGCGAAGCAGCAGCGCGTAGCCCATGTCGCCGAGGTGGGCGAGGAAGACCATGTTCTTGACCACGCCGTCGAACACGTCGCCGTGGAGCACGAGGTAGCGGCCCGTGGCGCTCTCGAGAACGTGATCCTCCACGAGGCTCAGGCGGTCGAAGCGCATCGGCAGCAGACGAGCGAGAAAATCGTCATGGTTGCCGCGCAGGTAGACGACCTCGGTGTCCTTCTTTTGCACGAGCGTGAGCACGCGGCGCACGAAGCGCGTGTGGGCCTTCGTCCAGCGTCCGTCGCGGCGCAGGCGCCAGCCGTCGATGATGTCGCCGTTGAGCAGCAGGCGCTCGCACCGCACGTGCTTGAGGAAGTGCGTGGCCTCGTCGGCCTTGGAGTGCGGCGTGCCGAGGTGCACGTCGGACATGATCACGGAGCGGACATTGAGGACGGGTTTCATGGTGAAGACGGTTGGGAGCGCGGGGCGGGGAGCAGGGCGCCGGCCGGGGCGGCCTGGAACTCCGCGGCCGCCTCCTGCAAATCGGCAAGAAAGCGGTCGACGATGGCGTCCCACGAAAGGCTGCGGGCCGTGAGCGTGCCCTGCAGGGCGAGGCGTTCGCGCAGCGCGGGTTCCTGCGCAAGGCGCACGGCGTTGGCGATGAAGGCGTCATCGTCGCCGACGGGCGCGGTCAGGCCGTTGTCGCCGTGGCGGATGAATTCGCGCGCGGCGGCATAGTCGAACGCGGCGACGGCGAGACCGCTGCCGAGCGCCTCGGTCACGACGTTGCCGAAGGTTTCGGTCACGCTCGTGTGCAGGTAGAGGTCGCCCGAGGCGTAGTGCCGCGCGAGGTTGGCGCCCGTGTAGAAGCCGGTGAACAGGGCGTCGGGCCGCTGCTTCTGGTAGGTGGCGAGCAGCGGGCCGTCGCCGACGAGCACGAGCCGCGCGCGCGGTTCGACGGCCTTGATGGCGTCGAAGGCGCGGAAGAGCAGGGGGTAGTTCTTTTCCGCGGCGATGCGGCCGACGTGGAGGACGACCAGGTCGGCGGGGGCCGCGCCCCACGAGGCGCGCAGCGAGCCGTCGCGGCGGCCGGGGTTGAAGAGCGTGGAGTCCACGCCGCGCGAAAGCAGGCGGAGATTGAGGTAGCCCTCCGTTTCGAGCCGGCCGAGCAGGTCGCGGGTCGGGACGAAGGTGCGGAGCGTGCGGTTGTGCACGTGGCGCAGCCACGCCGCGACGACGGGCTTCATCCAGCCGATGCGGTAGTCGCGCGTGTACTGGTCGAAGTTGGTGTGAAAGCTCGACGTGACGGGGAGTCCGAGCCGCCGCGCGGTCGTGATGGCGGAGGCGCCGAGCGGACCCTCGGTGGCGACGTGCACGAGGTCGGGGCGGTTGAGCGTCCACAGCTGGCGCAGGCGGCGTGCGGCGGGCAGGCCGAGCCGGAGCTGCGGGTAACCGGGGATCGGCACGCCGGGCAGGCGCACCTGCCGGCAGGCGAGGCGCTGCGTCACGCTGAAGCGGGGCGATTCGTGCCGTTGCCGCGGGCGGATGATCGTGACGCGATGGCCGCGCGCGGCGAGGCCGTCAACGAGGCGGCCGAGGGTCATGGCGACACCGTTGATTTCTGGAGCGTAGGTTTCGGTTACGAGGACAAGGTTCAATCGTTGGCGCCCGGGTGGCGGCGCCCGGCCGGCCAGCGAGCGCCATCAGGGTGCCCGGTCCCTGTGAACAACACGTGGCATCCCTGTGACGATCCGGTTAAAGTCCGCGTAAAAAACCACCCCGGCGAATTCTCCAAATAGATGTTGCCCGCGACGCGGCGGGCTTTCTAACGTCCCCCTTTTAGTTTGATGCAATCCCACGGACCCAAACGCATCTACACTCCGCAGTCGCTGGAGTTTTGGTTTGGCCGCATGGAAATCGAGTGGGAGGAGCAGTTCGACGCCAGCCACGTCGAGCGCGGTCACAACATGTATCGGGACAGCGAGATCCGCGAGGTCGAGCTTGGCGCCCAGGACGCGATCATCCACCGCCGTGTCGACAAGAAGGAGGAGTACGCGGTCATCGAGTGGGAGGGGGACCGGATCAAGGTCCGCTCGTCCTCGACCGACGAGGTGCTGGCCAACGCCATCGCGGTGGCGGGTTTGCACGAAATCGAGGAATTGCTGGTGGACGAGATGTCCTCCCTGCTGCCCGGCGTGCCGCCGAAGGCGAAGCTCACGGCGAACGGCGCAAACGGGCATGCTTCCGCCAACGGCGCCAGCGGCCCCGGCGCCGCGGCCCCGGCCAAGGCCGATCCCAACCAGCCGGCCCGCGACCTCCTGCTCAGTTTCACGGCCAGCACCGACGGCCTGGTCTTCCTCGCCTACTGGAAAAACGGCCGCAACCGCATCCCGGCGCTCGGCAACACCGCGCATCATCCCTCGGCCACGGAACGCGCCAAGCTCATCGCGCTGGCCACCTACGCGCGCAAGGCCCACTTCCGTTACAACCAGACCACGCACGCCTACGCGCTCGAAGCGCTGGCCGACATCCCGGGCTTCCTGCGCGACCTGCTGCCGCACTGGAAAAAACAGTTCGCCATCGAGATCGACGCGAAGGTCGAGAGCATCAAGCAGGGCGCCCGCACCATCGAAATCGAGGCCGTGGCCGACAAGCGCAGCGGTTCGGGCGGCGGCCTGAACCTCCGCTGGATCTTCCGCGCGGGCGAAAAACTTCTTACCGACGAGCAGGCCGCGGCCCTCCTCCGGCACGGGCGTTCGCCCGTGCTGCTGCCCGACCTCGGCATCGTCACGATGGCGCCCGAGAAGTGGGAGGGTTTCCAGCACTGGAAGCGCAGCCTCGAGGAAACGCAGGTCGGCGGCGAGGTGCCACCCTACCTGATCTTCTCCCTGTTCACCGACCAGCGCATCAAGGTCACGCTCGGGCCCGAGATCGAGGGCTGGCGGCAGAAGGTGCTCACCGCGCCCGCCACGCCGCCCGTGCTGCCCGACTACCTGCGCAACTACCAGCGCCGCGGCGTCGAGTGGATGCACCACCTCTGCGAAACCGGCTGCCACGGCCTGCTCGCCGACGAAATGGGCCTGGGCAAGACCGCGCAGGTGATCGCCCTGCTGCGCGCCCGGCCGCTGGCGCGCCAGCGGCACATCGTCGTCTGCCCCGCGAGCGTCGTGCCGGTGTGGCGCGAGGAGATCGCCCGTTTCCATCCCGAGGCCGTCGTCGAGACGCTGAAGGCCGGGCATGATTTCAAGCATCACAAGGCGGCCTGCATCTGGCTCGCGAGCTACACCCAGCTGCGCAAGCATCGCGCGCTGCTCGACGCGACCGACTTCGGCTACGCGATCCTCGACGAGGGCCAGTTCATCAAGAACCCCGACGCGAAGGTCACGCAGGCGTGCTTCGCGCTCCGCGCCGAGCACCGGATCGTGATGACCGGCACGCCGCTGGAGAACCGCCAGCTCGACCTCTGGTCCATCTTCCGGTACCTGCTGCCCGGGCTGCTCGGCTCGCGGTCGGCCTTCGAGTCGGCACTCATCCAGGACCGCGAGGGCACGATGCGCCGCCTGCGCCAGCAGGTCGCTCCGTTCATCCTGCGCCGCACCAAGACGGAGGTCGCCACGGAGCTCCCGCCCAAGGTCGAGATGGACCTGCTCTGCCCGCTCACCGAGGTGCAGCGCGCCGAGTACGGCCGCATCTGCACGGAGGGCCTCGCCCGCCTTGGCGAGGACATCAGCCTGGCGTTGCGCGAGAAATCCTTCGGCTTCCTCGCCCTGCTCACCCGCCTGCGCCAGGTGTGCTGCGATCCGGATCTGCTGCCCTGGCTGCATGCGCCGCTCTCCGACAGCGGCAAGCTCCAGCTGCTCGTGGAAAAGCTGCAGGAGGTCGTCGGAAGCGGGCACAAGGTCGTGATCTTTTCGCAGTTCGTGACGCTGCTCGACCGCGTGCGCTCGCTGCTCCAGACGCATTACCCGGAACTGCCGCGTTACGAGATCACCGGCATGACGGTCGACCGGCAGAAGCCGGTGAAGGACTTCCAGTCGGCCTCCGGCGCCGCGGCCATGCTCGTGAGCCTCAAGGCCGCCGGCACCGGCATCACGCTGCACGCGGCGGATTACGTCTTCCTGCTGGATCCGTGGTGGAACCCGGCCGTCGAGGACCAGGCCATCGACCGGGTGCACCGCATCGGCCAGACGAACACCGTGTTCGTCTACCGCATGGTCACGGCGGGCACGATCGAGGAGCGCATCCAGGCGCTGAAGTCGGAGAAGCGCCAGCTCTTCAACCAGGTCGTGGGCGGGCACAGCGGCGATTTCGAGTGGACGAAGCACTTCAACTCGCTGCACAGCCTGATCGAGCTGAGCGCGGCCGAGACGGCCGAGCCCGAGACGTACGGCCCGGCGGCGCCGGCGGCGGCCGGGGATGCGGCGCCGGCGACCGGCGCGCAGGGATGACATTCCAGGGCAAGGCCGCCGTGGCTCCAAGGCCCGCGGACTGGAGCGCGGGCGACCGCGCCGCGAGCGCGAGACCCGGTTCGGAACTAACCCTTGCAGGGCATCACTTCGGGCATAGGGTTCTGGCCGCGTGAAGGAAGTCGTGCCGCAAATCTACCGCCGGTTGCTCCGTCTGCTCCGCTGGCGCCTTTGGATCATCGAAAAACTGCGGCCCTCCCCGTGGCAGGAGACGCTGGCTTACGCGGCCGTGGCCGGGATTCTCGGGGCGCTGGCGGCCCTGCTGTTCCGGCACGGGATCGAGATCGTCCATTACGTCCTGACCGGCACGGGCAGAGGCATGGTGGACTCGTTTCGCGAGCTGGAGTGGTGGCAGCGGCTGGCGGTGCCCACCGTGGGCGGTTTTGCGGCCGGCCTGGTGCTGCTTTTCGGCAAGCGCCTGCACAAGGGCGAGAGCTCCACGGACTACATGGAGGCGATCCTCATCGGCAGCGGCGAACTTCCGGTGCGGGCGAGCCTGGTGAAGAGCACCGCGGCGATGTTCTCCATCGCCTCCGGCGGCTCGATCGGCCGCGAAGGCCCGATGGTGCAGCTCGCCGCCGTCGCGGCCTCCTGGCTCGGGCGCTGGCGCCGGCTCTCGGCCCCGCAACTGCGCCTGCTCGTGGCCTGCGGCGGCGCCTCGGGCATCGCCTCGGCCTACAACGCGCCGATCGCGGGATCGTTTTTCGTGGCCGAGATCATCCTCGGCACGATCGCCATGGAGAGCCTCGGGCCGCTGGCGGTGTCGGCGGTCGCGGCCACCCTGACCGTGCGCACGCTTTCCGACGCCCACACGCTCTACACCGTGCCGGCGTTCACGCTGAACTCCCTGTGGGAGATCGGGCCGTTTCTCGTGCTCGGCGTGCTGGCCGGCCTGGTCGCGCCGTGGTTCCTGCGCTCGCTGCGCTCGGCGGAGCAGCTGTTCACGGCCACGAACCTGCCCGTGCCCCTGCGCCTGGCCGTGGGCGGCCTGATGGTCGGCGGTCTCGCCGTCTGGGTGCCCGAGGTCTGCGGCAACGGGTACAGCGTCGTGCTGGCGATCCTCAACGGCCAGTTGATCTGGCAGGCGCTCGTGCTGGTGCTCGTCTGCAAGTGGCTCGCCACGGCGGCGTCGTTCGGCTCGGGCGCGCCCGGCGGCGTGTTCACGCCGACGCTGTTCGTCGGCGCGGCGCTGGGCTACCTGTTCGGGTACGGGGTGCATGCCGTGTGGCCGGCGGGCGCCGTGGACCCGCGGGCCTTCGCCCTCGTCGGCATGGGCGCGCTGCTCGCGGCGGCCAGCCACGCGCCGGTGATGGCGATCATCATGCTCTTCGAGATGACGCTGAGCTACGACATCATCATGCCGCTCATGCTGTGCAGCGTGGTGGCCTACTACACCGCCCGCGGGGTGGAGGACAACTCGCTGTACAGCGAGGCGCTCAAGAAGAAGGCGGCGGAGGCGCCCGCGGCGGCGCCCGCGACGGGCACCGTGAGCGACCTCCGGCGCGAGACCGCCTCGGTGGGGCGCACCGACCATTTCGAGGACATCGCCCGCCGCTTCCTGGAAACGCGGCACGAGGAGGTTTACGTGACCGGCCCCGACGGAGTCTATGCCGGCGTGATCTCCCTGCACGACATCAAGCCGCACCTGAACGACGAGGCGGTGGCCACGCTCGTCATCGCCGAGGACCTCCGGCGCGACGATGTGCCGACGGTATCGCCCGATGCATCGCTGGGCGACGCGTTGAGACTTTTCTCGCAGCATACCGGCCAGACGCTCCCCGTCGTCGAGGCGGTCAGCGGGCGCCTGACCGGCGTGCTGGTGAAAAACGATCTGCTGCTCGCCCTCTTGGAAGGGCAGGGCACCGGCAAGCGGAGCGGCACCCAGCCGCCCTGGCGGCGCTGAGCTGCGTCGTCCGAGGGACGTTCAGGCGCGCCCTCGTGCCGGAGATGGACAGGGCGGGGCGGCCAATTTGCCGCTTCGTCACACGGGCGTCACGAAACCGTAACACGCGCCCCCTAGGATGCCTCCGCGTCCCGGCAACCCGCCGGACGCATCGATCACCCAAGCATCCATCATCCGATCATGTTCAACCTGAAATCCAAAGTGACCGCCGTGCTGGCCGCCCTCGTGTGCGCCGGCTCAGCCCTCGCCCAAGACAGCGGCCCTCTCATCGACCTGCTGATCAAGAAGGGCGTCCTCAACGACCAGGAGGCCGAGGAGCTCCGCGCCGAGCTGGTCAAGGACTTCGCGTCCAACACCGCCGCCGGCAAGCTCAACCTTTCGTCCTCGCTCACCGAGCTCCGCATCGCCGGCGACCTCCGCGCGCGGTACGAGAGCCGGGGCGGCGAACTGGTGAACGGTGACGACCAGAAGCGCGACCGTTTCCGCTATCGCATCCGCACCGCCCTGACCGGCCGTGTGCTCAACAACTGGGGCTTCGGCGTCCGCCTCGAGTCCGGCGGCGGCAGCCGCTCGACCAACGTCACGCTCGCCGACGACGGCGGTCCGTACGCCAAGACCAACGACGGCCTCTTCGTCGGCCAGGTCTACGCCACCTGGGCGCCGACCGCCGAGTGGACCTTCATCGCGGGCCGCATGCCCAATCCGCTCGTGACCACCTCCATGGTCTGGGACGGCGACATCAACCCCGAGGGCCTCGCGGAACAGTTCCGCACCCGTCGCGGCAACAACGAGTTCTTCGCCACGCTCGCGCAGTTCGTCTACGGCACCTCCGGCAACCAGGATCCCTTCGCCGCGATCACGCCCGCCAACATCGCGGGCACCGAGGACCTCTTCCTCACCGCCTGGCAGGGCGGCTACAAGCGCTACATCAACGGCGCGACGAACTTCTTCCAGATCGCCCCGGTGTTCTACTACTACGCCGGCGCCGATCAGCGCGCCAACGTCGCCGCCTTCAACGGCGTGATGACCGCCACCAACGCCGCCCCGGTCAACAACCTCGCGGTGCTCGAGATCCCGCTCGAGTACAACTGGGTCGCCGCCAACGGCGTGCCGCTGCGGGCCTTCGCCGATTTCGCCATCAACCTCGATGCGGACTCCCGCGCCCGGAAGTTCGGCCGGGCCGACCTCGACGGCGAGGACAAGGCCTTCCACGTCGGCTTCCAGTATGGCAAGGCGTCGCTGCCCGGCGAGTGGGACGCTCGCGTGATCTACCAGTCCGTCGGCGCCTTCGCGCTCGATGCCAACCTGGTGGACTCGGATCTCTTCGACAGCCGCACCAACATGCAGGGCTTCGTGGTCGGCGGCAATTATGCTCTCGGCGCCGCCACCCAGCTCAGCCTCACCTATGCCAACGCCAAGCGGAAGAACACCAGCGTCATCGCCTCCGGCGCCGGCGACATCGGCAGCAACAACGCCTTGGACAAGTACTGGCTCATGCAGGTCGACCTGAACGTCAAATTCTAACCCTTCCACCTCCCCTTGCTCATGAAAAAGACCGTTTTCATTCTCGCTGCCGCGCTCGCGGCCGTTTCCGCCCAGGCCCAGAAGCTCGTCATCAAGGGCTCCGACACGCTCGGCGCCAAGCTCGTGCCGATGCTCGCCGAGGACTACAAGGCCAGGAATCCCGGCGTGACCTTCGAGATCGCCGCCGAGGGTTCCACCACCGGCATCGCCGCCATCACCGACGGCACGGCCAGCATCGGCATGTCCTCCCGCCGCGCCCGCCCGACCGAGTCCTCGGCCGCGCTCGCCAAGGGCGTGACCCTCAAGCCCACCATCGTGGCCTTCGACGGCATCGGTGTGATCGTCAACGCCGGCAACCCGCTCGCCAACCTCACGAAGCGCCAGATCGAACAGATCTTCACCGGCGATGTCACCGACTGGTCGCAGGTCGGCGGTTCCCCGGGCAAGATCTCGATCTATACCCGCAACACCTCGTCGGGCACCTATGCCGACTTCAAGGAGCTCGCCATGAAGAAGCGCGACTACGTGTCCTCCTCGCAGAAGATGGCCGGCAACGAGCAGATCGCCGCCGAGGTCGCCAAGAATCCGAACGGTATCGGTTACGTCGGCCTGGCTTACCTGCACAGCCCCGGCATCAAGGTGCTGTCGATCGATGGTGCCCAGCCGACCGAGGAGTCCGTGATCGCCAAGGCCTACCCGTACGCCCGCCCGACGTTCTACTACACGAACGGCGACCCGGTCGGCGAGGCGGCCAAGTTCGTCGAGTTCACGCTCAGCGACGAAGGCCAGCAGACGGTCCGCAAGGTCGGTTTCGTTCCGGTGCGCAAGCTCTGAACCGTACCCGGCATCACCATCCAGCCCGCAGTCCGGTCAGGCTGCGGGCTGCTTTGTCACGAAACTGTAACGTGGGCCGGTTGACCGCACCCCGGCCCGATCCCGACACTTTGGCCGTTCCACCCGCATGTCCACCGTCACCGAAACAGCTCCCACCCGCCTGCCGACCCGCGAGGCGCTTCTGACCAGGCGCCGCGGCTGGTTCTTCGGCCTGAGCGGCGAACAGACCGCCCGGGTGCTCTTCCAGGGCAACGCGATGATCTCGATCATCGTGCTGGCGTTGATCACCTTTACGATCTTCCGGGACGCCGTGGGCTTCCTGCCGCAAAACCAGGACAACCTGCGCATCTACCGCCTCGCGGGTCTCGAATACGTGGATCTGTTGCGCGGCCAGGTGAAGGAGCACAGCACGCTCTCGCGCTATCTGCTCAAGGTGCGCAGCGACGAGCAGCAGCGCCTGATGAAGCAAGGTCTGGATGTCGCGGCGGCCAACGCGGCGCTGGCCGGCTTCGACGCCTACGCCAACGCGTTCGCCGATGCCGCCCTCGATCACGAGACGCTGCTCGGCGAGATGACCGAGCAGGTCAGCGCGCTTAAGGAGCGCTACAAGGTTGCCGCCGACCTGCAGGAGGCCCGCAACAACCTGCTCGCCGCCGCGGCCAAAGATCCCCTCCGGGCCGCGGCGCTGCAGAAGCAGGCCGATGGCTACGAGATCGAGCGCATCGATTTCAAGGCCGAGGTCGCGCCGTTGCTGGAGCGCCGCGCCGAGGTGCAGGCCGCCAACCGCAGGCTCGAGGCGGCCCTGACGGAATCCGCCGCCGCCATCGCCCGGCTGCCCGATGCCGCCCAGCAGCGTGCTCTCGGGCGGTTTGGCGGTTTTCTCGGGGAGTACCGCACCATCATCCGCGAGACCGAGCAGCGCATGCTGGCGTGGGACCAGGACAAGCCCGTCGCCTGGTATGAGTCGTTCACCGCGTTCCTGTTCGGCCGCCAGTGGCTCACGGCCAGTTTCTGGCAGGACTGGTATGGCATCATCCCGCTCTTCACCGGTTCGCTGATCATCGCCCTGCTGGCCCTGGTCATCGCCATTCCGCTCGGCGTGGCCGCGGCGGTTTACGTCAACCAGGTGGCGACTCCACCCGAGCAGAAGTTCATCAAGCCCACCATCGAGTTCATCGCCGCGATTCCCAGCGTGGTGCTGGGCTTCTTCGGCATCGCCGTGCTCGGCGAGACGCTGCGGCGGATCTCGCAGGTCACGTGGCTCGACTGGGTGCCGGGGTTTCCGATGTTGGAGCGGCTCAATTCGACCACCGCGGCCTGCCTGCTGGCGCTGATGGCCGTGCCCACGATCTTCTCGCTCGCGGAGGACGCGATCAACAACGTGCCGCGATCCTTCAAGGAGGCCTCGCTCGCCCTCGGGGCCACGCGGCTGCAGACCATCATCCGCATCGTCATCCCCGCCGCGCTTTCCGGCATCATGGCCGCCATCCTGCTCGGCTTCGGCCGCGTGATCGGCGAGACGATGGTCGTGCTGCTCTGCGCCGGCAACCGCATCGAGATTCCTGATTTCAGCACGGGTTTGGGCGCGATCTTCCAGCCCGTGCACACCATGACCGGCATCATCGCCCAGGAGATGGGCGAGGTCGTGCGCAACAGCATCCACTACCGCGCGCTTTTCATGGTGGGTGTCGTTCTCTTCCTGATCTCCCTCCTCATCAACTGGCTCGCGCAGAAAATCGTGCGCCGCTACCGCATCTCCATCGGCTGACCCCATGAGCGCCCCGACTTCAGACGCCAGGATCTTCGCCAGGCCCTCCGCGGCCAAGCGCGCCGAAAAAGGCGTGTTCTGGCTTCTGCGCCTCGGCACCTACTTCGTGCTGGCCTGCGCGCTGTTCATCTTCCTCGACATCGGCCTGAAGGGCGGGGCGGTGGTCTTCCAGGCCAGGGCGCCGTTCATCAACATCCCCTTCCTCACGCAGGCGCCCGAGACGCTCAACGTCGTCGAACTCGACGGCCAGAAGGTGCGCATGGGCGACCGCGAGTTCCGGGCCTTCAAGGAGCAGAATCCGGACAAGCTCAAGGGGGCGAAGGTCGAGAGCTACGTCTACTCCGCCGGCGGCATCTTCCCGAACATCGTCGGCACCATCCTTCTTGTCGTCGGTTCCATCACGATCGCCCTGGTCCTCGGCGTGCTGAGCGCGATCTACCTCAGTGAATACGCCGCGGACGGTCCGTTCGTGCGTTTCCTGCGCCTTTCCATCGTCAACCTCGCCGGCGTGCCATCCATCGTCTACGGCCTGTTCGGTTTCGGCATGTTTGTCATCGCGATGGACATGGGCGTGTCGCTGCTCGCCGGCTGGCTGACCCTCGCGTTCATGGTGCTGCCGATCATCATCACGGCTTCCGAGGAGGCCTTGAAGGCCGTGCCCAAGGGCTATCGCGAGGGCTCGCTCGCGCTCGGCGCCACCAAGCTGCAGACGATCCTGACCAACGTGCTGCCGTACGCGCTGCCGGGTATCCTCACCTCGTCGGTGCTGTCCATCGCCCGCGTCGCCGGCGAGACCGCGCCGATCATGTTCACCGCCGCGTTCGTCATCCGCGACAACCTGCCCTGGCAGGTCGAGAAGGCGACCGACTTCATTTTCCAAGGGGTCATGGCGCTGCCCTACCACATCTACGTGGTGGCCTCCAAGATTCCCCAAAACGAATACACGCACGACGTCCAGTACGGCACGGCGTTCGTGTTCCTGTTCACCGTGGCCGCCATCGCGATGACCTCCATCGTGCTGCGCGTCCGTTTGCGCAAAAAATACAAATGGTAACCACGCTCATGCCCGAAGCTCCCTCTTCCTCCGCCACCGTCCGCCCGGTGACCGTGCCCCCGATCGGCGCACCCGGGTCCGACCAGCCGGCTCCGGCGCGCGGCGCCGCCCGTCCGATGATCGAAATCGACGACGTGGACTTCTTCTACGGCGCCAGCCAGGCGTTGCACGACATCTCGCTCAACATCGCGGAGAAGGAGGTCACCGCCTTCATCGGCCCCTCCGGTTGCGGCAAGTCCACGCTCCTGCGCTGCCTGAACCGGATGAACGACCTGATCGACGGCACGCGCATCGGCACCGGTCAGATCCGCATCGATGGCGTCAACATCTACGACCCGCGCGTCGACGTGATCGAGCTGCGCAAGCGTGTCGGCATGGTCTTCCAGAAGTCCAATCCGTTCCCGAAATCCATCTACGACAACATCACCTACGGCCTCCGCATCCAGGGCGAGAAGCGCAAGTCGCGCCTCGACGAGGTGGTCGAGCGGAGCCTGCGCGGGGCCGCCCTGTGGGAGGAGGTGAAGGACCGCCTGCACCAGAGCGCCCTCGGCCTCTCCGGCGGCCAGCAGCAGCGCCTTTGCATCGCCCGCGCCATCGCGGTCGAGCCCGAGATCATCCTGATGGACGAGCCGTGCTCGGCCCTCGATCCGATCGCCACCGCCAAGGTCGAGGAGCTGATCCACGAGCTGAAGAAGGACTTCACCATCGTGATCGTGACGCACAACATGCAGCAGGCGGCCCGGTGCTCCGACAAGACGGCCTTCTTCTACCTCGGCCGCCTCATCGAGTACGCCGAGACCCGCACGATCTTCATGAATCCCGCCAACCCGCAGACCGAAGCCTACGTTTCCGGAAGATTCGGCTGAGCAAACCACGGAATTTAAACCACGAAACACACGAAACACACGAAAACCAAAAATGAAGGGTTCGATCCTTTCGTGGATTTGGTGTATTTCGTGGTGACCCCCAATCATGAAACGATTCTTTGACGCCGAGCTGGAAGCCTTTCGTTCGAATCTCCTGCAGATGGGCGAGCGCTCCATCGAGCAGGTGCGCCTCGCGATGCGCGCCCTCACCGAATCCGACATCGTCCTGGCCGACAAGGTCATCGCAGCCGATGACGACATCGACCAGCTCGAGGTGAAGATCGACGAGGAGGCCATCCGCTACATGACCCTGCGCGGCCCGGTCGCATCCGAGCTCCGGCTGGTCGTCGTGGGCATGAAGGCCTCGCACGATCTGGAGCGGGTGGGGGACGAGGCCACGAGCATCGCCCGCCGCGCCCGCAAGCTCGCCATCGAACCGCGGATCGAGCTTTACGCCGATTTCCCGCGCATGACTAACATCGCGCTCGAGATGCTGCGCTCCGCCCTCGACTGCTTCGTGCAGGAGGACACGCAGAAGGCGCTCGCCGTGATCCGGCGCGATGCCGAGGTGGACAACCTCAACCGCCTGCTCTACCGCCGCCTGACCAGCTACATGCTGGAGAAGCCCGACACGATCGCCCGGGCGCTGGAGCTGATGTTCATTTCGAAATCCGTCGAGCGCATCGCCGACCACGCGACGAACATCGCCGAGGAGATGGTGTTCCTCGCCGGCGGTCAGGACATCCGCCACAGCGCCATCGCCAAGGGTGAGACCCCGTTCCTGGGCACCAATCCGCCTTTGCCTTGACGGGCTGCGGCCATGACAAGTCCGCCATGTGGGAAGGCCAACGCCGGCCCTTCGGCTTCAGCAGGCTCTTTCCTGGCCAAACGTCAAAAGCCAGCCGCAGCTTTCATCGGAGTTCACAAGCGTCCGGGTGTCATGCTTCTTGTCATGAACCGCCCTTTGGATTGGCGCATGAGGAAGCCATCAAGGCTTTTTTAGGGCGATTGCGCGCAGGCGTTCCCGATAAAATTCGACGGTGATTTTTTCCAAAGCCTGCTCAAGCGCCAGCTGTGCGTGGAAATGGGCCGCTTGTCGCAAATCCTCGCGCCCAAGATTGGCCAGTGCCCGGAAACTTTTCTGCAGCCGCAAGGCAACCTCGATGTAGGCCGCGCCACTGCGGACGGTGGCCATGAAGGCGTCGTTGAGCAGATCGTTGACCGCGAGCGCCGGCACACGCACCCGGGGAAATTCCGCTTCCCTCGTTTCCACGAGACGGCGTGTCTCCACCCACTGGGCGAACAGGCGCAGTTGCACGCCCATCACGCGTATCGACGTGCCAGTATCGTTGGCCGAGGCCGAAAGCGAACGATCGGCGATTTCCGAAAGCACGATCAAAGCGAAGCGCGGATCGACGCTCAAATCCCTGGCCTGGCTGATCGTGAAGGCGTCGCGAAGCGAGGCATGGTCCTCCTCGGACAAGGAAGCCGGTCCGACGACGGTGGCCAGCGCCCTCGCGGTATCGACAAACGTGCCCGGCCGCACCCGCAACCAAAGCTCCGCCTCCAATCGCTCCGCCAGCACGCCGAGGGCGGCCGTGTCCACGTGGCAAAGGTAGCCGATCTGCAACGAAACGATGTCCGTGCCATCGGGTATTTTTTCACTTTCGTCGTACTCCCGGCCGCCGAGCCCACCGACGGTGGAGACCGAGGAAAATACCTTCAACGACGCGGCCTCGGCCCGGTCGATGGTGTCGTCGAGTCCGCCCAGATTCGACACCAAGGCGACCCATCGCAGGAACGACATCAGCACGAACGCCACCGTGATGACGAATCCCACGAACAAGCCGAACCGCCCCACCGTGCCGTAGCTGAGCCCGCTGAGCGCCACCAGCGCCACGATCGCGTAGATGAACGCGCCGACGAAGCTCGCGAGCGCGGTCTGTGCCGTGCCATCGGACATCACGAGCACGCGCGCGCGCGGAGTGCTTGTGCTGGAGACACCGGAAAAGGCCGCCACCAGCGCCGACACCGCAAATGTGGCGACCGTCAGCATTGAGGAGGCAAGAATGGCGAAGAGACTGGTGAGAGTCCCTTTTTCGATGTCGAAGGGCCACGCGCCCTTCACGAAGAACTGCATACCATAGGCCATCGTGACCCAACCAATGGCCACCAAGCTCATCACCGTCGGCCGGACCCACAGCTTTTTTTTCAGCCGGCCGAGGAAATAATGAAATTTGGTCATCGGTGATGTATGATGACCCAGCGAAAATAAGGCAATGCTTCGACGTGTTGGCGCGTAACCACGACGCTCATGCCTGTTGCCGGCCAAATGGTTTTCTCCGGCCGCCTTGGCGGCGGTCCCGTGTGGACGCCACCATTCCGATATCCTCTATGTCTGCTGAGGACCCCGTACGATCTCCGGCTTATGGGAGGAGGAGCGCCCCGGGAAATCCTGGGCGGCATCTTGTAGAGCATCATGCCGCCAAAGGCGGTCGGCCGGTCACCCGGCAGGTAGCGGTATGCCTTGGCCCAATTGCCGAAGGTCATGCACATTTCCGGACGTCGTTTTCGTAACCGGCACCCCCTTTTGACCACCGAGCCAGCCGTGCAGATCGGACCTACCGCCAAAGATCAGCCACGCGTATGTTTGGCGCGGAGCGTGCGCCGGCATGATCCGTGACAGGCATACGCGCTGGCTGTCGCGCCTGGTTCGGCCATTTGGTCATACGTTTCTGGCAGACTGGCTGATCCGAGAGGCGATATTCCAAACGTGGCCTGAAGGATCCACGATTCGGCCGACCCGATCTCCCCACACCTGATCTGCCGCAGGCATCAAGACCTTCGCGCCCTGTGAAACGGCCTTTTCGATCATCGAGTCGACTTCGTCTCCGTAGAGATACGTCACGACCGGACAGCTCCCATCCATCGCAGGCGCTTGGCTGGCCAAATGTGGCGATACATCGTGCACCATGAACAACGATTGGTGAATCATGAGGGTGGCATGCACCACACTTCCGTCCTCCGCGGTCCTGCGCGAGAGTTCCACGGCACCGAATGCAGCCTGACAGAAGGCGATCTCTGCCGCGGCATCGCGACAGACCAGCATCGGAATCAACATCCTGGGCTTTTCAATCACGGTGGGGGTGGTCGCATCGTGCTGTTTGGCCGGACGTGAAAGCGAGGTTGCGATGGGCAGCCTGCGGTACGCTTTCCAAGCGCACGCAAGCGCGCTGGTCCGCATTCTGGCTCATGGTTCCTGATCAGGCTTTCGCCTTGGCCGTGTAGAGTGCGACGAGGGCGGCGCCGATGGCCTGGGAGAGTTCGCCGAGCGTGGCGGGGACGACCTTCAGCTTCTCGGCCTGCTTGGGCCAGAGGTAGGGCAGGGCGCTCTCGCGAATGATGCGCAGGTAACGCTCCCGGAATTCTGGCGTGGTGGCCTCGGGGTCGATCAGGCCGCCGCCGATGACGACGTATTCCGCGTCCACCGCGATGAGCAACGAGGCCATGTGCACACCGAGGGCCTTGGCCTGGAAATTGAAAATGTCCATGGCGAGCGGGTCGCCCTTCTGCGCCAGGGTGCGCAACGAAAGGACCTTCTCCTTGAGCGGTGCGTTCGAGGTGTGGAAGGGGTGGGTCGGGTGCTTCGGCAGGAATTCCTCGAGCAACTGGGGCAGGCCGGAGATCGTGGTGTAGGGCTCGATGCAACCCCAGTCGCGTCCGCAACCGCACTTGAGCACCTTGATGCCGCCGAGCAGCTGGAGCACCGCGGGCATGTGGCCGCCTTCCATGCCGTTGAGCGTGTCGCCTTCGAGCGGCAGGCCGTTGGCGTCCACGTAGGCGACGCCGAGGCCGGAGCCCGGGGCCAGCATGAGCACGGTGGTCTTGGAATCGCCGCGCACGCGCTGCGCCTCGCCCACGCCACCGTAGTTGCCGTCGTTGCCCACTACGAGCGGGATCGGGCGTCCGGCCGCGGCGGCGAGCGCGGCGCTGTAGTCGGCATGGAAATTCCAGCCGTTGAAACTCTTGGGCAGGTTGGTGGGCTCGCCCATGATGCCATAGCCGAGGTAGGGTCCGGGAATGGCGAGGCCGACGCCGCGCACCTGGCTCCAGGAGAGCTGGTTGTCGGTGAGGAAGCCGTTCACGCCCTCGACCCAGCCCTTGACGACGGCGGCCGTGCCGGCCTGGGAATTGGTCGAGCTCTGGCGGAGCTTGGTGCTGATGATGCTGCCGTCGGCGCGGACGCCGCCGGTCTTCGAGGTGGTGGCGCCGCTGTCGGTGCCGATGAAGATACCTTCGGAGGGGGTGCTCATGGGGAAAGAAGGCGCGCAGACTCGCCCGCAAAGGACCCTCGCGCAAGGAACAAGTGTTCGGGGTGGAGGGGGTAACAACCGGCAGGGAGGAAGTAACAAAGGGCAGGCAGCCGGCTGACGCGCCCAGGCCCGCACGGAGCACGGATTCCACCGTGATCCTTGTTACCTGGTCCTTCCCGCCTGGGCTCGAAGCGCTCCGCCGCCCTTATTTCATCCCGAAATGGCGGCAGGCCATTTCGGTCAGGAAGCCGATGAGACCGCAGATCGGCAGGGTCAGGACCCACGCCCAGATGATGCGTTCGACGATGCCCCACTTGACCGCACCGAAGCGCTTCATGGCGCCGACGCCCATGATGGAGGTCGAGATCGCGTGCGTGGTGGAAAGCGGGATGCCAAAGTGGGAGGCGCTTTGAATGACGATGGCGGCCGTGGTCTCGGCGGCAAAACCGTGCACCGGTTGAAGCTTCACCATCTTGTGGCCCATGGTGCGGATGATGCGCCAGCCGCCCGCGGCGGTGCCGGCGGCCATCACGATGGCGCAGGTGATCATCACCCAGCGGTGGACGGTGAATTCCGGCGTGTAGAGGAAGTGGGCCCAGTCGGGCAGGTTTTCGAAGGCGCCGCTGCTCGTGCCGGTGAAGAGCGCGAGCGCGATGATGCCCATGGTCTTCTGGGCGTCGTTGGTGCCGTGGCTGAAGCCCATCCAGGCGGCGCTCACGAGCTGCAGCTTGCCGAAGACGCCGTTCACGATGCGCGGGGTGAGCTTCTTGATGAAAATGAGCAGGAGGAACATCAGCAGCGCGCCGCCGAAGAAACCGATGACGGGCGAGCTGAACATCGGGGCGACGACCTTGGGCCAGAGGCCGATGGCGTGGCCCTTGGCGTCGATGGCATCCCAGGTGAGCACGTTCCAGTCGCCGTCGGCCGAGGCGAGGGCGGCGCCGCAGAGGCCGCCGATGAGCGCGTGGCTGGAGCTGGAGGGCAGGCCCAGCCACCAGGTGATCAGGTTCCAGATGATGGCGCCGACCAGGGCCGAGAAGATCGTGGCCATCGTGACGACGTTGGTGTCGACGAGGCCCTTGCCGATGGTGGTGGCGACGGCGGTGCCGGCGAGGGCGCCGATCAGGTTGAAGAACGCGGCCATCCAGATGGCCTGGCGCGGCGTCAGGACCTTGGTGGAGACGACCGTCGCGATCGCGTTGGCGGCGTCGTGAAAACCGTTGATGTACTCGAAAATGAGCGCCGTCAGGAGGACGATCAGGAAAATGGTCATGGCACGGAGGCTCGGGGGTGCTCGGGCGCGGCGTGTCGGGCGGCTCAGGAGTATTTCAACATGATCTGGAGGACGACCTGCCCGGCGTCGCGGGCGCGGTCCACGGCGATTTCAACGAGGTCGTAGAGTTCCATCAAAATGACGACCTCCTTGGCGTCGTAGGGGCCGTTGTAGAGGTCCTTGACCAGGGCGAGCATGACCTTGTCGGCCTCGCCCTCGGCGAACTGGAGGCGGTTGTGGGCGTCCTGGATGCGCTCGAGCTGCACGCCCTTGCGGAGCTGTTTCACCATGAAGGCGACGGCCTCGACGGCCTCGACCAGCAGCACGACCTGGCGTTGCATGCTTTCGCGCGGCACGCGGGCCGGGCAGATCGTGAGGCGTTCGACGAGCTTCTCGACGGTCTTCGGGATGCGGTAAAGGGCGAGGGAAAGGGCCTCGATGTCCTCGCGTTCGAAGGGGGTGACGAAGGTCTTGCAGAGCTCCTCGGTGATCTGCTGGGTGATGCGCTTGTCCTTCCGGCGGGTGTTGATGATGTCGTGGATGTTGGAGGCGCCGCCGGCGTTTTCGTCCTTCAGGATCTTGGCGAGCAACTCGGTGCTGAGACGGGCTTCTTCCGCACTGGCCTCGAGCAGATCGTAGAACTTCTCTTCCTTACCCAGGAGCTTCTTGAAGGAAATCATGGCCGGAAACCGAAACGTCTGCACTTGGACTAGGCGAGGCCAATTTTGACAAATGTGACACGCGCCGGTTTTGTAAAAGCTGTCGCCGCTTGGGTTTCCGCTGAAACGTGCCGCGCGCCTTTCCTTCGCGCGCCGCTCACGCGTGACGCGTCGCGGCGCGGAAGATCCGGCCGGCGAAAAAAGCGGTCCGGAAATCAGCGAGTCAGGGGTTGACAGGCGCAAAAGCGCTGGGGATGTTCGCCGCTCGTTATTTTTGCGGCGGCCATAGCTCAGTTGGTTAGAGCACCTGATTGTGATTCAGGGGGTCGCGGGTTCGAGTCCCGTTGGCCGCCCCAATTTGCAGCTCCGGACTAAACATCCGGAGTTTCTTTTTTGTCCGGAAGCCTTTGCGGAGAACCAAAGAACGAGGTTTTTTTGGGAATCTGCGAAACTCGCCTTTCTGTCGCGAAACCTGTCTTTCGGCCAAGGGGTTAGGAGCCCTTGGATTCATTCTCCTGTGCGTCTCCCTTGCCTCTTCCTAGGGCCGCGTCTTGCCCTCGGGCGCCGAAAAGCACGAGCGCCAGAAAGAGGCCAGTTAGAACGCAAAATATCGCATATCGCCAAGGCCACACACAGCTACCCGTGCGCCTAGAGGCGGCAGGGTGGGCAATGTCGGGAAGATCGTGAAAAGGTCTCGGGAGCGGTATGCGCGGGCCAGGGAGGAGGTGGAGAGGAAGATTGTGAAGTGGCGGGAGTTGTCTCGCCGGTCGTTGGCAAGGGCGCCAGGTCCGCGACGCGCGGTGCGGTATCCGGAGCGAAGGGTGCCGCTTGTAGTAAGCCGCCCTCATAGATACCAAAGGCGCTAACGATAATATAAAAATGCCCCGAGGTCCTCGGGACATTGGAGCGAATAATCGAATGACTTGGCTGTTATAAATGCCGTAATAATTTATTATTATTAAACATTAGAAACCAGGATACTCGGTGGGATAGATGATGACCGTACCTCCACCAGATGGAAATAAAATGTACGATGGTATAACTCTGTAGTATTTCTCTGACCCCTTATAAACGAGTCGTCCGCCATTCGCTGCCGAGGCTGAAACTTCAGCGGGGCTTGCAACCGGCGGTGATCCTGGGCCGGTATAACCTAGCTCTACAATATTGTGGTTCGTCTTTAGGTGCCCGGTGCGAACTTCTGCGCCAATTCCGATTTTGTACTCTACGTAAATATCTCCTTCCATATCGGTCTTAGATGCCCACTCGTAGAATAAATTAAAAGTACCTGTGACGTTAGCTCCGATTTGTCCTTCTAGGCTGCCGCTAATGTTGGCAAGAACATTGCCGACCTGGCCCTTGATGGTAGCAGTGAAGGACAAATCGGCATTTATAATAAGGGACATGTCTATTTTGCCAGAGGTGTTTGCCCCTCTCAGTGTAGCAGGTACATTGACGCCTAAAAAACCATAATCATTCCATACAGCGCTGCCCGCTTGTTCAGCGAGCTTGGATGCAATTGGAGTGCTTGCTAAACTATGGGTCGGCATATTGAATAGCATATCCACTGCCGACTCTCGACCTACATTATATGAAATCTGAGCGTGGGCCGGGGTTGCTAGAAGAAAGGTCAGTGCGGCAAGGGTGTAAATATAAAGCTTCATTTTGATCCAATGTGATGCGGATAGCGGGCCGCGAAAGCCATGGGGCTCGCCTTGCCCGCAACTATTCCTTGGGAGTTATTTGGGGGATTGGCCCGGGAAGTGTTTCTTGAGATAGGTGTAAGCACCTAACTTATTTGGAGATAGGGCGCTGTTGCTAACACCCGCTATATTGCTAAAATTCCCCGAGTCAGGCATCGCAAAACCATGAGCGATCTCAAGCGTCTCTATTCCGTTGTCCGTTCGTAAGGATACATCAAGAGTCTGGTCGGCCAAGCCCCAGCCAAAATTGGCACGATCGAGTGGCACGGCGATCTTCGAGAGAAATTGATTGGCGCGATCATTTCCCAGAATAGAAGCCAAAGAGGACTCGAACTCTTGCTTAAGCATCAGTCCTTCCTCAGGATATGCTGGAATAGTAATTTTATAATGCGATGAATCGATCCGCTCCACCTGAGCCAGAGTGTCTTCGAGTCTCTGACGGGCTTTAGAAGCAGAAATGTATGCTTCCTGCGCGCGGGCTAGTTCATTGTCAGAAATTTCGAATCCGTAAGATTCTGCCCAATATTGGACATATACTTCGTCCAATGACTTCCCGTGAGTGAAGATGGTCCCACTCGGGCTGTAGACCTTGGGACGCTCTGTTTTGTTTGATGATGCGGTATCAGTAATCGCGTTTGCTAGCGGCGTCTGAATATTTTTTGCGTCCTTTGTGGGGTTGATTGTATCAACTAGGCTTGACTGGGTGCTTTTCTCGGGCAGCGGGTTTTTCTGGAGTACGCGCCAAGTAACTATGCCGAGCACAACCAAGACACCGCACGCCAGTAATTTTGTGGTGGTTTTATTCATGTAGTTAGGGGTGGTTAACGAGAATGCTTCGACGCAACGTGATGGAATGCCCCACTTAACGACACCGAAGCATTGTGAGTGAATCGTGAGTATTCCGCAAATCCGCTCGCGCGGGGGGACACAAAACCACCTGAAAATAGGTGGTCGGAAACGTGATGTTCGCAGGGCTAAATCGCTCAGTTCAGTTCCGTTGCTTAAGTGTAGTGTACAGGCGATCCACAGGACAATTAGGATGGCGTTTCCGGTCGATTTTCTGCTCGGAAAGAGGCAGCCGACGGGAGGTCCGTCGGCTGCGAGGTGTGAGCGGTGAACAAAAGGCGGATCGCGAGTATGCGGCCCGGGTGGCTAGCATAGAGGCCAAGAAGCGCTGGAGCGGTCTATTTTCCCGACAGCAGCTTCTTGTTGTAGAGATTGGCCCGAGACCAGCCGACGGCGACCGACATGGGCCACGTGATGAAGAGGCCTATGCCCGCCGTGAGCGCCCCGACCACGAGGCATACGACGAACATGACAAGGGCCGGGACGAGCCCGACGTAGAGGAGGCCCAAGGGGCCGAAGAAGAACCCGAGGACCACGGCCAGTATCGGGCTTTTCTGCATTTGGACGATGACGACTTGGGGTTGCGTGGGGGCGCCCATAGGGGAAAGTCAGGGGCCGATGCGGTAGGTTATCTTCCTTCCGTCCCTCGCGGAGACCGAGACAGACGTGGTTTCACGCGCCGCGCCGCCTGCACTCGCGCCGCGAACGACGAGTAGATGATCCCCTCCCGCCGCGCGAACTCCGCCTGCGTCAGTCCGCTCGCCTGCCACGCGGCGACCAACTCCTCCCGCCGCGGTCCGGGCGTGATCCGCCGCCCGATCCGATCCCGCGTCTCTCCCGTCTCCACCACCTCCGTCGTACACGTCGTATTGGTTACCATTACGCTACTCTACGACATATCCGGCTCCAAGCACATGAGGCACCCGGTCGAACGCTTACGAAGGATCTGGATATGCCCCGCTCGAGGTTCGCGGAGAACGTTAGCCTCCGTTTGTCCCTCGGATGCGACGGAAGAGGGCAGGGGCCGACGTGCTGATCCCCTTCCTCTGTATCTCTACCTTGTGGTCTATGAGCACGGCCTCGAATCGGAGGCGCGAGCGCAGTTCCTTGAAGTTCACCCACGGGCGGTGGTTTGTCTTCACGACGTTCCTTTGGTTGATGGTTAATGAGCAGGCTTCGCGCTCCATTGAACCACACCGAGATAAAGAAATTCTAAAGAGAACGGGGCGCCTGGTGTGACAGCCTGAACCCGTGCCGCGCACCAAGCGGTCGGCGAAAAATCCCATTTTGCGTCGTCCGCGACTGCGCGGCCCTTTTGGTTCTTTTTCCAAAAGAAGGGAGGAGCAGCCGTCTGCAGGCGGGAACTGGTTATTCGGCCTTGGGCTCAGGAGTCTGCTTCGACCACTCGCGGATCTCATATCGCGGCGGCCCGTCGCGCCAACACGCGAGCAGGTAATGTTCGCTCGGATCGCAACGGCTGAATCTCTTGAATCCGGACATGAGACGATCAAACGCCTTGTTGTCCCTGCATGCGAATATCATCACTTTAATGGGTGCGCGTCCGACCAGGAGCTTCTCGAAGTCGTATTGGATCTCGGTTAGGTTGGAGGACCATTCGCACTCCATCAACAGGCCGATTTCCTGGAGCTGTCCCGATGGGCTGAAGTACCACGTCTGATCGTACAGCCATTCGCGTTCGAACGGAGAGCCAAGGCTTGCGGTGCACACACTCCAACCATGGCTGATCCCAAGACCGCCTACGCTTTTCTTCACGGCACGCGTCCAATCGCCATCACCGGTTGGATTGAGCACGATAGAGGCATAGATCACCTTCTTCACGTCTGCGGTTGAAGGGAGGGTGGGCACGCGTGTTTCGGAAATCTTTGGTGCGCGGTGCGGCGAGGCAAGGCCTTGAGTTGGAGATCCCGCGCTTCGAGGGGAAGATCGCCGCGACATCCTCTCGACCAAGGAGATCGGGGAATCAGGCGCGCGGCTTTTACAATGAGTGGCCGTCGCCTCTCCCTCGACGAGAAGCGGCATGTCTTGGGGCTCTTCCTCCGGCAAATCGTCGTGGGCAAGGAGGATATGGGCATTGAGCTTTTCCGCCTTCCTATTCTGGAGAGAGCTGCAGATTCCCGACACACCCTCAAGGGGGTTGCGATGAGGATTTCCCGTTGCGGGAGCAGGCGAGGGGGGCATTTTCTGTTCATGGCTCGTTTGCGCCTGCTGACTTTCAACATCGCCCATGGGCGGGGAGCTTCGTTGATCCATCAAAGCCTGCGCGGGGCCGAGGCGCTCCGGGCCAACCTCCGGCGGATCGCGACGCTCATCACGCGCCTGCGGGTGGACATCGTCGCCTTTCAGGAAATTGACGAAAACTCCCGGTGGGCGGGCAGTTTCGATCACCTGGCCTACCTGCAGGTCCATACCGGCCTGACCCACGCGGTGCACGGCGTGATCAACCGTCGCGCCGGGCGCTTCCATCTGAGCTACGGCAACGGCCTGCTCTCGCGTTTTCCAATCGCCCACCACGAGACCGTGCCGTTCGGCCTCAATACGGTCGGCGGCAAAGGCTTCCTGTTTGCCGAGGTCGACACTCCCGCCGGGCGCCTGCCGCTGGTCAACATCCACCTGCATCCTTCCTCCCGTTACCGGCGGCTGCAGCAGGTCGCCCATCTGATCCGGCATCTCGGCGACCTCGGACGCGAGCGCTCGGCGCAGTGGTTCATGCCGCCTATGGTGTGCGGCGATTTCAACACGCCGTCGCACCTGCCCGATGCCACGGCGACGCTGCTGGGCTGGTTCGAGCAGACGAACAATTACACGCTGCTGCCGAAGACCGGCCACACCTTCCCGTCGGCGTGGCCCTCGCGGGCGCTCGACTATGTTTTCCTCCCCGAGCAGTGCCGTGCGCCGCGGGCCAAGATCGTGCGCAGCCTGTTGTCCGACCACCAGCCCGTGCTGGTCGAATTCGGCCTCGGCTGAGCCCCGCCGGACTGCAATTTTCACTCGACCCCCGGCGGCGGCCTGCCGACGCTGACCGCTCCATGGATCGCATCGCCGAGACCTTCGCCCGCCTCCGTCGTGAAAAACGCGCCGCCTTCGTGGCCTACCTGTGTGCCGGTGACCCGGATTTCGACACCTCGCTCGCGGCCTGCCGCGCGGTCATCGAGGCCGGCACGGATGTGCTGGAGATCGGCGTGCCGTTTTCCGATCCGCTGGCCGACGGTCTCACCAACCAGCTCGCCGCCCAGCGCGCCCTCGACAGCGGCATGACCGCCGCGCGCGTGTTGGAACTGGTGCGCCGCATCCGCGAGACGAGCCAGGTGCCGGTCATCTTCTACACCTATTACAACCTGGTCTTCTCGAATGGCGTCGAGGCCTACGTGCGCGCCGCCAAGGAGGCCGGCGTGGACGGCATGCTCACGCTCGACCTGCCGCCCGAGGAGGCCGGCGAGGTGCTGGCGGCGTGCAAAAAACACGACCTCAAGACCGTCTTCATCGTCGCCCCGACGACGCCCGCCAGCCGCCTGCCGGTGATCGGCGCCGCCGCGACCGGTTTCCTCTACTATGTGTCCCGCGAGGGCGTGACGGGCGTGCGCGACCAGGTCGCCGCCAACATCCCCGAAGCCGTGGCCGCGATCAAGCGGCACACGTCGCTCCCGGTGGTGGTCGGTTTCGGCATCTCGACCTGCGAGCAGGTCCGCCAGGTGGCGTCCGCCGCCGACGGCGTTGTCGTGGGCAGCGCGCTGGTGAATGTCATCAAGTCCGGTCTGGACGATCGTCCGGCCATCGGGCCGAAGCTCCGGGCCGTGGCGCAGGACTTGGTTGCCGGCACGCGTTGAGTGTGTTTCGCTCGACGGCGGTGAAGCGACTTCTGCTCATTGACGACAACCGCGTGGCCCACGAGATGGTGTCGCGCATGGTCGCGCGTTTTCCCGACGGGCCGTGGGAAATGGACTGGGCGGAGACGTACAATGACGGGCTCAAGCGACTGCTGAGCGGGCGTTACGCCGTGTGCCTGCTGGACTACCGCCTGGATGACGGCAAGGACGGGCTCCAGCTCCTGCGCGAGGCCCGCTCGGCCGGCAACAACACGCCGACGATCTTCCTCACGGCCGAGACCGATCCTGCGCTCGACGAGGCCGCGTTGCAGGCCGGTGCCATGGACTTTCTGGTGAAGGCGGAGTTTACACCCCGCATGCTGACGCGTGCGGTGCGCTACGCCCGGAAGCTCGGCGAGACGCTCGAGCAGCTGCGCCAGCTCGCCACGCACGATCCGCTCACGGGCCTGAAAAACCGCCGCGAGTTCGAACGGCTGCTGGCCGAGGAGGTGCAGCGGTGCGCGCGTTTCCAGCGTCCGTTCACGCTCGTCGTGTGCGACATCGATTTCTTCAAGAAGATCAACGACACCCACGGGCATCCCGCCGGCGACGCCGTGCTGAAGCACGTGGCCGGGCTGCTCGGCGGGCAGCTGCGCACGGTGGACCGGCTGGCGCGCATCGGCGGCGAGGAGTTCGCCATCATCATGCTCGAGACCAACCGCGAGGATGCCGTGCAGACCATCGAGCGGCTGCTGGTGCTCCTGCGCGAGACCCCCTGCCAGCTGCCCGGCAGCGACCAGCTGGTGAACATCACCCTGAGCGCCGGCCTGGCGACGATGCCCGAGGACGCCGATTCGCCGCAGGCGCTGTTCGACGCCGCCGACAAGGCGCTGTACACCGCCAAGCGCACCGGCCGCAACCGGCTCGTGACGGCCGGCGGCAAGGCGGCGCCGGTCAGGTGACAGGCCGGTCCCCCGGGACCATGATACGGAGGCTGCGCGGACGCACGCCGATCTCGAGGCGCGAGACCTCGGCGCGCGGTTCGCCGTCGGTGTGGATCCAGCCGGGTCGCGCGCGTTCGATCACGAAACGTTCGCCTTCCCAGCGGCGCACCGAGGCGGTGCGGTAGAGCGAGCCGCTGAACAGCCGCCAGAGCAGCGGCACGGCGTTGTGCAGGCCGACGCGCGGCACGGCCGTGACGTTCAGCCGGCCGTCGCGCACCGAGGCGCCGGGCGCGATGAAGGCGTTGTTGCCGTATTGGGAGGAGTTGGAGACCGCCAGCGTGAAGGCCTCGACCTCGTCGCGACCGCCCGCGTGGTGAATGGTGTAGCGTTCGGGCCGGTACGAACGCCAGGCCGCCACGCCGGTTCGCAGGTAACCGCTGAAGCCGCGCGAGGTGAGCGAGGCGAAGCGGCCGGCGATGAGCGCCTCGAACCCCGCACCGGCGACGCAGAAGAACGGGTCGGAGTTGACCATGCCCGTGTCGATGGCGAGCGGGCGGCCGTCGCGCAGCGTGCGGAAGGCGCCGCGGCCGGGCCGGTGGATGCCCAGGTGGCGGCCGAGGCCGTTGCCCGAGCCGCAGGGGATGAGGCCGAAGCAGGCCGGCGTGTCCACGAGCGCGCTGGCGACCTCGTTCATCGTGCCGTCGCCGCCGATGGCCACGACCAGCGCACAGCCCTCGTCGACGGCCCGGCGGGCGAGTTCGGTGGCGTGGCGCGGGCGCTCGGTGGAAACGACGCTGGCGTCCCAGCCGTTTTCGGCGATGAAGTCCCGGGCGCGGTCGCGCAGGTGGGGATTGCGGCGGTTGCTGCCGGAGTGCGGATTGAAGATGAACCGGGCTTTCAAGCGGACAACCCGGCCAGCAAAGCGGGCCCGCCGGTGCATTGCACGGCATTTGTTGTGACGATTCCGGCACAAAGGCGGTACGACAGGCGGAGGGCCCATCACCTGATGGGCCGTTGCGCGCAGCCTGTCTCGTATTCGCGGCCCGGCGGGAGCCGGGCCCTCCAAAGGCATAAGCGGGTTCGGACCCTGCCTTGCTCAGAGCTTGTAGCGTTCGAGACGGCGGTAGAAGGCGCTGCGGCTGAGGCCGAGTTCCTCGGCGGCCTTGCGGGCGTTGCCGTCACAGCGGGCGAGGGTCTTCTTGATGAGGAAAGCCTCGACCTCCTCGAGGCTCATGTCCTCGAGGCGCGGGGCGCTGTTCGCCGCGTTGAGTCCGAGATCGGCGGCGCGCACGACCTTGCCCTGCGACATCAGCACGCCGCGCTCGACGGCGTGGTCGAGTTCGCGGACGTTGCCCGGCCAGGCGTAGTCCTTCATCGCCTCGATCGCGGCGTCGTCGAAGCCGGTGATCGCCTTGCGGTAGCGCGCGACGTGGCCCTTGAGAAAATGCTGGGCGAGCAGCGCGATGTCCTCGCGGCGCTCGCGCAGCGGGGGCAGGTGGAGGTGGATCGTGTTGAGGCGGAAAAGGAGGTCCTGGCGGAACTTGCCGGCGGAGACCTCGGCCTGCAGGTCGGCGTTGGTGGCGGAGATGAGGCGGACGTTGGCGCGGTAGGTGCGCGAGGAGCCGACGCGCTCGAATTCGCCGGTCTCGAGCGTGCGCAGGATCTTGGCCTGCTGGCCGAGCGGTATGTTGCCGATCTCGTCCAGGAACAGCGTGCCGCCGTCGGCCAGCTCGAAGCGGCCGGCGCGGTCGGTCTTGGCGTCGGTGAACGCGCCGCGCACGTGGCCGAAGAGCTCGCTCTCGAACACGCCCTCGGGCAGGCCGCCCATGTTGACGGAGATGCAGGCCTTGGCGGCGCGCGCGGACACGGCGTGCAGGGCCTGGGCGACGAGGCCCTTGCCGGTGCCGTTTTCACCGGTGATGAGCACGTTGGCGTCGGACGGGCCGACGCGGGAAATGATGTCGAGCACGGGCCGCATGGCGGCCGACTGGGCGATGAGATTGGGGCCGCCCTTGCCGCGCAGGATCTGGTTCTCCTCCTCGAGACGGCGGTAGGCGCGCACCGCGCTGGCGAGTTCGATCTGGTTTTTGACGATGGAAATGAGCCGCGGGTTTTCCCAGGGCTTGGTCACGAAATCCTTGGCGCCGCGGCGCATGGCCTCGACGGCGATCTCCACGCTGGCCCAGGCGGTCATGACGATGACCGGCAGCGTCGGGTCGACGGCCTGCAGCTTCGCGAGGAGCTCGAGGCCTTCCTGGCCGGACGTGGTGTCGCGCGTGTAGTTGAGGTCGATCATGGCCAGCGAGAAGTCGCGGGCTTCGACGGCCTTGATCACGGCGGCGGGCGATTTGACGGTCTCGATCTGGTAGCCCTCGGCCTTCAGGAGGAGACGGAGCGCTTCGAGCACGTCGGCTTGGTCGTCCGCAATCAGGATGCGGTGGGGCGCGGGGTCGTTGGCGGCCATTGAGGGAAATGACAGGTTACACGTTACAAGTGTCAAGACGCGCGGCGCGCGGGCCGCTGCCTACGCGGCTCGTTCGACGATGGCGGCGACACGGCGTGTCGCGTGCGGGGGCGTCACGCCGGGCAGGGCGGGGCGCACGACCGGCGCGAGCGGACGCAGGGGCTTGGTGGAGCGCGCGTAGTCGAAGAGGATGAAACCGGCGAGGCCGAGGACGGAGAGGACGGCGAAGCCGATGTCGGCGGGGACCGAGTTGGTGAGGAGCAGAAAAGCCGTGCCGAGGGAGCCGGTGGCGATAAGGGCGGACGTGACGTGGCGGATGGTCTTCATGACGTTGATCAGGTTGTCCCGGACCTTTGCACCGCGCGTGCCAAGCCGGCTTTGGCTGATCGGAAACACTTCTTAATCAGAAATATAAAACTTCATTGGCCGAACCGGGCCTTCACGCTCACCAGCTGAAAAACACCATCCCCGGGAGCCCCGATTCCCATGAGTGGGACCGGGATGGGATTTTCGATTTTGGATTCTCGATTTTCGATTGGGAGCGCTTCGATGGTGCTCGCTGGATTCTTCGCTGTGCTCAGCCGTAACGATGCCGAGGGAATGAGGTGGAACCTGACCTCCGGGCAGGTTTTCCGAGCGAGCGCCGATCAGCCCGCCCGGAGGTCGGGCTCCACCTTGCCGGGCGACCGGCTCAGAGCGGACTTTGGTTCAATGGCATGGATACGCTCAGAATGACCGGATACCCCAAAGCGGTCGTGGGGCGTTTCGTTCCGGGCCTAACGAGGCATGCAGCCGCGGATCGGGGCTCAAATGGATTCCGCACCAATCGAAAATCCAAAATAGAAAATCCCGTCACTCGTACCGCAGCGCGTCGATCGGGTCGAGCTGGGCGGCCTTCCAGGCGGGGAAGAAGCCGAAGGCGATGCCGATGACGGTGCTCACGCCCAGCGCGATGAAGATCCAGAGCGTCGAAAGGAGCACGGGCCAGCCGTTGAGGTTCGAGATGATCTGCGACGCGCCGATGCCGGCCAGCACGCCGAGGCCGCCGCCCATGAGGCTGAGGATGATGGCTTCGATCAAGAACTGCATCAGCACGTCGCGTCCGTGGGCGCCGACGGCGAGGCGGATGCCGATCTCGCGGGTGCGCTCGGTGACGGAGACGAGCATGATGTTCATGATGCCGATGCCGCCGACGATCAGCGAGATGATGGCGATGACGGTGAGGAGAAAGGTCATGGTGCGAGCGGTGGCCGTGGCGGCCTCGGCGAGTTCCTGCTGGCTGCGCACCGTGAAGTCCGGTTCGCGGCCCTGGCGGCGCTGCTGGAGCAGGTCGGTCACGTCCCGCTGCACCTGCTCGATCACGTCCGGCGACTGCGCCTGGATGACGATGTTGTTGAGATTCGGACGGCGGGCGAGGCGGCGCAGGTGGCTCGTGTAGGGAATGATCATCACATCGTCCTGGTCCTGACCGAAGAAGTTGAAGCCCTTGCTGCCGAGCACGCCGACGACCTTGAAGGGGATGTTGCGCACGCGGATCATCTGGCCGATCGGATCGCTGTCGGCGAAGAGCTGTTTGACCACCGTGCTGCCGACGACCGCGACCTTGGCGCCTGCGACGACATCGGCCTCGCTGAACATCTCGCCGTCCGTCATGGGCCAGGTGCGGATGTCGAGGTAGGAGACGTCCTCGCCGAGGATCTGGGTGTTCCAGTTGAGGCCGTTGGCCATGATCTGGGAGCGGTCGCGCATCTCGGGGCTGATGGCGGCGATGCCGTTGATCTCGTTGCGGATCGCGATCGTGTCCTCGACGGTGAGGGAGCTGGCCGTGCCCCAGCCGCCGCGCACGCCGCCCGAGGTGAAATTGCCGGGGAAGACGGTGATGATGTTCTGCCCGAGGCTGGCGATCTGGCCCTCGACCTGGGATTTGGCGCCGTTGCCGATGCTGACGACGGCGATCACGGCGGCGATGCCGATGATGATGCCGAGGGCGGTGAGCACCGAGCGCAGGGCGCTGCGGCGCAGGGCGCGGAGGGCGATCTTGATGGTGTTCAGGAAGCGCACGGGGAATTTTCGATTTACGGTTTCAGCGGTTGGGCGGCCGGCGTGCCAGCGCCACGCATGAGGACGGAGTGGCGCCAGCAAGCTGGCCGCCCACGCAGAGGTCCGGCGCAGGCGCCAATCATCAATCGTACATCGTAAATCATGAATTTCGTCAGGCGGTCAGTTTGGCCTCGGCTTCGGCGGCGGCGATCTTGGCCATCTCCCCGGCGGCGATGAGGCGGTTCTCCACCTGCACGTCGCTCACGAGGCGGCCGTCGCGCATGATCAGGTTGCGCTTGCAGTAATGGGCGATGTCCAGCTCGTGCGTGACCATGACGATGGTGATGCCCTGCTCGTTGAGCTTCTGGAACACGCCCATGATCTCGACGGAGGTCTTGGAGTCGAGGTTGCCGGTCGGTTCGTCGGCGAGGAGGATCTGCGGCTCGTTGATGAGGGCGCGGGCGATGGCGACGCGCTGCTGCTGGCCGCCGGAGAGCTGGTTGGGGAAATGGTCGGCGCGCTTGGCGAGGCCGACGAGTTCGAGGCTCCGGAGGGCGCGCTCGTGGATTTCGCGCGAGGAGAACCGGCGCTGGCCGTAAAGCATGGGCAGCTCGACATTTTCACGCGCGGTGGTGCGGGCGAGCAGGTTGAATCCCTGGAAGACGAAGCCGAGCTTCTGGTTGCGGAGATCCGCGAGCTGGTTGCGGTCCAGGCGGGAGACGTCGATGCCATCGAGCAGGTAGCGTCCCTTGGTCGGCCGGTCGAGGCAGCCGAGCACGTTCATGAGCGTGGATTTGCCGGAGCCGCTCGCGCCCATGACCGCGACGAATTCGCCGCGGTTGATCGTGAGCGTGACGCCGCGCACGGCGTGGACCGGCACCTCGCCGGAATCGTAGATCTTGTGGATCTCGTCGAGCTGGACGACGGCGGACATGGCTCAGAAGCGACGCGGGCCGCCGAAGGGATTGGAAGACGGGGTGGTGGAGGAGCCGCCCTGGCCCGTGACCTGGATGCCCGTGACGATGGTGTCCCCGGCATTGAGACCTTCGACCACTTCGGAGACGGATCCGTCGGTGATGCCGATCTTCACGCCGACCGCCTCGGGCGCGGCAGCCTTGTTGCCGCCGGGCAGGCGGTAAACCGTGCGCGTGGTGATGACGACTTCACCCGGCTCGGCCTCGGGCTGGATGAGTCCGCGTTCGATCATGAGCTGGCGGATCTTGGCCCGCTGTTCGGATGTGGGCGGGCCCTGGCGGAAATCCACGCCGACCTCGGCCATGATGGCGCGCGCCTGCTCCCGTTGTTCGGGCGTGGCATCGGGGCCGAGCAGGCCGCCGCGACGGCCGCCTCCTTGGCCTCCGCCTTCGCCGCCCTGGCGGGCGGGCGTGGCGGCCTGGGCGGCGGGAGCCGCGGCCGGGGCGCTCTGGGCGGACGCCGCCGGGGTCGCGGGTTTGGCTGCGCCGCCAGCCTCGGGCAGGCGCACGCGCAGGGCGGCGTTGGGCAGGCGGAGCACCTCGTCGCGGTTGGCGATGATGATGGAGACGTTGGCCGTCATGCCCGGGCGCAGGCGGAGGTCGCGGTTGTCGACGTCGATGATGGTGTCGTAGGTGACGACGTTGGACACCGTCTTGGCGGCGTTGCGGACCTGGGAGACGCGTCCGTTGAACGAACGGCTCGGAAAGGCGTCGACGGTGAAGGAAACGGACTGCCCTTCGCGGACCGCGCCGATGTCGGCCTCGGCGACGGCGGCGGTGATCTGCATCTTCGAAAGGTCGTTGGCGATGGTGAAGAGGACGGGGGCGTTGAGGCTGGCGGCGACGGTTTTGCCTTCCTCGGTCTGCTTGGAGATCACGATGCCGTCGATGGGCGAGGTGATGGTGCAGCGCTCGAGATCCACGCGGGCGTTTTCGACGGAGGCCTTGCTGGTCAGGAGCTGGGCGTCGGACTGCTTGAGCTGGGCGACGGCCTGGTCGTAGTCCTGCTGGGAGATGAGCTGCTTGTCGCGGAGTTCGCGGGCGCGTTCGGTGTTGATGCGCTGGAGGGCGTTGGCGGCTTCGGTGGAGGCGAGGTTGGCCTCGGCCTGACGGAGGCGCTGCTGGTAGGTGGCGGGGTCGATCTCGGCCAGTTTCTGACCCTTTTTCACCGGGCTGTTGAAATCCACGTAGAGTTTTTCGACCAAGCCGGAGATCTGGCTGCCCACGTCGACCTCGAGCAGCGGGGCGAGCTGGCCGGTGGCGGTCACGACCTGGCGGATGTTGCCCTTGGCGAGCACGGTCGTGTTGTAGGCGGGCGGCTTGTCGGCCTGGGCCGAGCGGCGGTGGTAATAATAGCCTCCGGCGGCGGAGGCCAGCAACAGGGTGCCGAGGGTGAAGGTGACAGCACGGGAGAGAGCCATGGGTGGGATGGAAATAGAGCGTCGCGGGGGCCGGGCGCAATCCGTCAGTCAAAAACCTGAAAGACGGAACGCGCCGAGGAACCAAGCTTGCCGGGCTTCAGACGCCGCCCACACTGCGGCGGTTACCTCTCATGCTCGCCAACCGTCATCGCGGCCTGGTCCGGATTCATGGCGCCGCCCTTTTGCTGGGGGTGTCGGTGTTTTTCTGGCTCTATGCCGAGTTCATCATGACCTATGTGCCGGTCGTGCGGTTGAGCCGGGAGGTGAACCTGCTGCAGTACTACCTTTGCGTGCTGATCGGCCTGTTGCTGGGCGGGGGATTGATCCGAGGGGTCGAATCGCGGCTGACGCGTCTCAGCGGGGTCGAAGCCGCCCGGCTGGCATCGTTGCAGGTGGGGTTGATGGCGATGGCGGTCTTTTCCATGATGTTTGCCACGCAGGACCGGAGCATCAGCCGCCTGTTTTTGGGCACCTTTCTCGTGTGGACGTGGCTGGGGCTTTTCGTGCTTCATGGCTGGCTGCCGCGAAGGCTGGCGGCGTTCCTTTACGGATCGGAGGCCCGCATCCCGACGCTTTTCATCGGTCGCGTGGCCACGCTGCCGAAGCTGGACGAGTGGTTGACGCAACGGATGCACCTGGGCGTGCATCCGGCGGGATTTGTCTCGCTCGACGAACTCGCTTCGCCGGTGCGGGCTTCGGCCGCGCCGTTTGCGGGCGGGATCGAGGCGCTGCCGCAGGCGCTGGAGGAAAAGGCGATCGCCCAGGTGATCCTGCTGGAGGTCCCCGCGGATGCGACCGTGGCCCGGCGGATCGTGGAGCAATGCCAGGCCCGCGGCTGCCGGCTGCTCGTGCATCATCAGGTGGAGGAGGTGCTCGGGCACCCGGTGGTGTCTTCCGACGAGGGCGGGCATCATTTCTTCACGCTGCACCACGAGCCGCTCGAGGAGCCGCTCAACCGGGCCGCGAAGCGGGGGTTCGATTTTCTGGTGGCGCTGCCGGTGGTCGTGATCGTGCTGCCGCCGCTGATGCTGGCGGTGTGGCTCGCGCAACGCCTGCAGTCACCCGGTCCGCTGTTTCATGTGCGCGCGCGTTCCGGCGAGGGTCGCGAGGAGTTTCCCATGCTCAAATTCCGTTCCATGCATGCGGCGGCTCCCGACGCCGTCGCGGAAGGGCGCCAGGCCGGCGCCGACGACCACCGGGTGTATCCGTTCGGACGTTTTCTGCGCCGGCACAGCCTCGACGAGTTTCCCCAGTTCTGGAACGTGCTCACGGGCGAGATGAGCATCGTCGGCCCGCGGCCGGTGATGCCGGTGCTCGACGAGGAGTTCGAGCGCCAGGTGCGCTCCTACCGTTCCAAGCACTGGGTGAAGCCCGGGATCACGGGGCTGGCGCAGAGCGAGGGGTTTCGCGGCGAGATCCGGACCCCGGACCAGTTGCATGAGCGCATCCGGCTGGATCTCTACTACATTGCGCACTGGTCCATCTGGCTGGATGTGCAGATCACGCTGAAGACGGCGTGGCAGATTTTCTTTCCGCCGCGGAGCGCGTACTGAGGAATCAGAAATTCCGCGTGTAGCGCGCGCCGTGGGCGTCCTCGAAGGTGAGCGAGCTGGCGGTGATGCCGACGAGCCGGATGCCCAGTTCGTAGCCGACGGTGTCGCCGACGCGAAACACCCGGTCGTTCATCAGAACCTTGCTGTCGGCCGCGGAGGCGCGGATGCCGGCGACCTTGATGCCGTCGATGAACTGGATGGCCCGCGAATCCATGCGACCGGGGATCGCCGGTGCGGGCGCCGGAGTTTCAACCGCGGGCGAGGGCGCCGGAGCGGTCGCCGCCGACGGTTGCGCCCCGGCGGGTGCGGGCCCGGCTGCCGCGGTTTCGACCGGTTCCGGTTTGGGCGCGGGAGTGGCGATCGGCACCACGAACATGCTCTCCGATGGTTTCGCGGCCGGAGCGGACGGTTCGTTTCTGGCGGGGGCGGACGGCTGCGAAGCGGTGGTCGGGGTCTCGGCGGTCCTGGTTGCGACCGGGGCCGGCGGATTGCCGCGGAAAAGCAGAATGGCGGCGATGATCAGGCCGACGACCGCGACGGCCCCCAGGCCCAGACCGATGTAGAGGCCGGACGGGGTGTTGGAGCGGCCACGGGAAACAGGCGCGGCGCGCCCGCCGCCGACGTTGGGCAGGGAGGCCAGCGGCGGGGTTTCGCCGGCCCGCTGTTTCTGGGCTTTCTTGAGCGCGTCGTTGATGAGGCTCATCGCAGGAGGAAGAGACTTGGAATCTGAGACCTGAAATCTGGAAATGCCGGAGCCGAAATCATCGCTGGGTGATGGTAGCCTTCAGGTTTCAGGTCTCAAGTTTCTGGTTTCCCGGAATCAGTCGGTCAGGCGCGCGAGGTCGCGCGAGGCGCGGCGGGCGTCCCAGTAGTTGACCTCGTCGGATTCGCGGATGAAGGCCGAGAGAAGGGCCTTGTCGCACAGGTTGTTGATGATGCGGGGAATTCCCCGGCTGGCCTTGTAGAGGTGGCGCAGGGCCCACGGCGTGAAATGCGGACGGCCCATGCCGCCGGAGACCGTGAGGCGGTGCGAGATGTAGCGGTCCATCTCCTCGCGGGTGAACGGGCGCAGCTCGTAATGCACGAGGATGCGCTGGCGCAGCTGGCGGAGCTCCTCGGCGGCGAGGCGGTCCTTGAGTTCCGTCTGGCCCATGAGGACGATCTGCAGGAGCTTCTGCTTGTCGGTTTCGAGATTGGAAAGCAGGCGCACCTGTTCGAACACCTCGAAGGAGAGATTCTGCGCCTCGTCGATGATGAGCACGATCTCGCGCCCCTTGGCGATGCGGTCGAGCAGCACCTGGTTCATCTGGGCGACGAGGTCGTTCTTGCTGCGCGCCAGGTTGGGTTCGCCGAGCTCGGTGAGGATGGCCTTCAGCATCTGCGTCTCGGTGACGCGGGGATTCAGCACGAGCGCCGTGTCGTAATGCGTGGCGTCGAGCTCGGTGAGGAACTTCCGGCAAAGGGTGGTCTTGCCGCAGCCGACCTCGCCGATGAGCACGATGAAACCCTTCTTCTCGGTGACGCCGTAACGGAGATGTTGCAAAGCCTCCTGATGGGTGGTGCTGAGGTAGAGAAACTTCGGGTCCGGAGTGATGTGAAAGGGCATCTCCGTGAAGCCGTAGTAGCTTTGATACATCGTCGGGGGAGTATCCGGCGCAGGCTTCAAAAAGCACGCCAAAACCGCGTGAAGCCGCTTTGAAAAAACAATTGCGCGGGCCTTCCGCCGCACCTTTATCTGGATCCCTTTCCCGGGTGAATCTCAGCAAACTGATCAACGGAACGTTCGCCGTGCTGTTCACGGCCATCGCACTCTGGGCGGTGTCGTTTTTCGTGCAGATGCACCGCGAGCTGAAGACCCTGCGCGACCACGAGGAGGCGAACCGCCGCCGCCTCGCCGCCGCCGAGGCAAAATTGGCGGAACAACAACGCTACCTCGACCGTCTCCGCAATGATCCCGCGCTCGTCGAGCGCGTCATCCGCCAGAAACTTGGCTACACCAAGGACGGCGAATTCATCTTCCGTTTTCAGGAAAATCCAGAATGAACACCGATTCCCTCCTCACCACCTATCGCGATGCCGGACAAGGGCAGGTCTTCGCCCACTGGGACGCGCTCACGGCCGACGCGCGCGCCGCGCTCGCCGCGCAGGCCGCCGAGGTGGATCTCGCCGAGGTCGCCCGCCTGAACCAGGAGCTGGTCTTCAAGGCCGCGGGTGGCGGCGTCAATCTCGACGGGCTCGTGCCCGCGCCGGTCACCCGCCTGCCGGAGCAGGGCGGCGATGCCGCGCAATGGGCCGCCGCCCGGTCCCGCGGCGAGGAGGCGTTGCGCGCCGGCCGCGTGGCCGCGTTCACCGTGGCGGGCGGGCAGGGGACGCGCCTCGGTTACGACGGGCCGAAGGGCACCTTCGCCGTCACGCCGCTCAGGCAGAAATCCCTCTTCCAGGTCTTCGCCGAGAAAATCCAGGCCGCCGGCCGGCGCTACGGACGTCCGCTCCACTGGTTCATCATGACCAGCCACGCGAACCACGCGCAGACCGAGGCGTTCTTCGCCGAACACAGGTTCTTCGGGCTCGACCGGGCGCGCGTGCACTTCTTCCGCCAGGGCCGCATGCCGGCCGTCGGTTTCGACGGCAAGCTCCTGCTCGAGAGCCGTTCCTCGCTTGCGCTGAGTCCCGACGGGCACGGCGGCTCGCTCCGCGCGCTTCACCGCAGCGGCGCGCTCGACCTCATGAAGGCCGAGGGGGTGGACACGCTGAGCTACTTCCAGGTCGACAACCCCCTCGTGCGCTGCGTGGACCCGGCGTTCATCGGGTTTCACCTCGCGGCCGGTTCCGAGATGTCGAGCAAGATGGTGCTCAAGGCCTATCCCGAGGAAAAGGTCGGACACTTCTGCCTGCAGGACGGCAGGATCGTGGTCGTCGAATACAGCGACATGCCCATGGCCATGCAGCGGGAGAAGAGTTCCGACGGTTCGCTCCGTTACGGCGCGGGCAGCATCGCCATCCATGTCATCGACCGTGAATTCGCCCGGCGCATGGCCGCGGGCGGCGCGGGCGTGGCGCTGCCCTTCCATCGCGCCGACAAAAAGATCACGACCATCGACGCCGCCGGACAACCCGTGAAACCCGAGAAGGCCAACGGGGTGAAGTTCGAGATGTTCGTGTTCGACGCGCTGCCATTTGCGAAGAACTCGGTCGTGATCGAGACGGCCCGCGCCGACGACTTCAGCCCGGTGAAGAACGCCGAGGGCGTGGATTCGCCGAAGACATGCCGGGAGGACCAGATGCGCCAGTGGGCGCGCTGGCTGAAGGCCGCGGGCGCGCCGGTCGGGACCGACGCCACCGGCCTGCCGCACGCGACCGTGGAGGTTTCCCCGCTGTTCGGCTACGATCCGGAAACCTTCGCCCAGCGATGGAACGCCCTCGCGCCCAAGCCGGCGATCACCAACGGGCTCTACCTCGAATAGATCTTCTTCAACACAGAGGACACAGAGAGCACGGAGAAAAACCTTGGACGATATCAACCAACTCACGGAACGGATTATCGGTGCCGCAATTGAAGTGCATCGGGAGAAAGGTCCGGGCTTGTTGGAGTCGGCCTATGAAGCGTGCCTCGCCCACGAACTTTCCTTGCGCGGAATAAACGTGGTGCGGCAGGGGTCGGTGCCTCTGACCTATAAGGGATTGGTGATCGAAGCAGCATTTCGTGCCGATCTGATTGTGCAGGACCGGGTGCTGGTGGAACTGAAGGCGGTGGAAACCGTTCTGCCGGTCCACAAGGCGCAGGTGCTTTCCTATATCCGGGAAACCGGTCATCAGATTGGCCTTCTCATCAATTTTCATGTTCCCAAGCTGGTTGATGGCATCACACGCATCGCGAATGATCGCCCAACGTCCAAGTAGCCGATTCTCCGGATCCACCCTCTGTGCCCTCCGTGTCCTCTGTGTTTAAATCCGTTCCCTTTTCCCCATGACCACCACCGACCAGATCGCCGCCGCCGTGAAGAACGGCCAGTTGCTCAGCACCGCCGCCGACAATCTCAAGGCCTGGCTCGACGCCGGCCTGCCGGCGTGGGCCGGACAGAGCCTGCTTGAACTCATCCAGCGTGGCGAGTGGAGCGAGCTGAACGACCGTTTCTACCGCTACCTGGAGTTCGGCACCGGCGGCATGCGCGGCCGCACCATCGGCGTGAAGACCGCCGCCGCCGAGACCGGCACGCCGTCGGGCCAGGGCTCGCCGGAGCACGCCAACGTCGGCAGCAACCTGCTCAACGACTTCACGCTCCTGCGCGCCGTGATCGGCCTGCATCGCTACGTCTCCCGGTACCTCGCCTCGCAGGGTATCGCGGCGAAGCCCCGCATCGTGATCGCGCACGACGTGCGGCACTTCTCGCGCCATTTCTGCGAACTGGCCGCCTCGACCTGGACCCGTCTCGACGGCGAGGCGCTGATCTTCAACGGCCCGCGCTCGACCCCGCAGCTCAGCTTCTCCGTGCGCCATTTCAAGGCCCACACCGGCGTCGTCATCACGGCCAGCCACAATCCGCCGCATGACAACGGCTTCAAGGCGTACTTCGTGGACGGCGCGCAGGTGACGCCGCCGCACGACAAGGGCATCGTGGCCGAGGTGGACAAGGTCTCGCTCGCCGAGACGAAGCAGTACCTCGACAAGGATCTCGCGGGCGTCACGACGCTCGGCAGCGAGGCCGACGACGCCTACCTCGCGGTGGCGGCGCAGGCCGTGATCGACGCCGACCTGCTGCGCAAGTCCGGCCTGAAGGTCGTCTATACCAACATCCACGGCGTCGGCGGCGTTTCGACCGTGCCGGCGCTCATCCATGCCGGCGTGCACGTGACCGAGGTGAAGGAGCAGGCGGCCTTCGACGCGCGGTTCCCGACCGTCAAGTCGCCGAATCCCGAGAACGCCGAGGCGCTGGCGCTCGGCGTGGCGCTGGCGGAGAAGGAAGGCATCGACGTGGTGATGGCCACCGATCCCGACAGCGACCGCATGGGCGTGGCCGTGCGCAACAAGGCCGGCAAGATGGAGCTGCTGACCGGCAACCAGGTCGGCGCGCTGCTCGCCGATTATCGCATCGGCAAGTACAAGGAGCTCGGCTGGATTCCCCGGGAAGGCACGCAGGCCGCCTGCCTCGTGAAGACCTTCGTGACGACGCCGCTGCAGGACGCCATCGGCCAGGGCCACGGGGTGAAGGTCATCAACACGCTCACGGGCTTCAAGTGGATCGCCGCCAAGATGCGCGGTTACGAGGCCCAGCTCGCCAGGGCCATGGGTCCGGGCTTCAGCTATGACGGCACGCCGTTCCGCGAGCGCGCCGCGTTGCTGCAGAAGCACAGCACGTTCTACCTCTTCGGCACCGAGGAGAGCTACGGTTACCTGCCCAACGACTCGCTGCGCGACAAGGACGGCAATGCCGCCTGCCTGATGTTCGCCGAGCTGTGCGCGTGGGTGAAGTCCCGCGGTCTGACGGTGCCGGAATACCTCGACGAGATTTACCTGAAATACGGTTTCTATCTCGAGGGCGTGATCAACATCTACTACGAAGGCGCGAGCGGCGCGATGAAGATCAAGCGCATCCTCGACACCTACCGCACGACCCCGCCGGCGGCCTTCGGCGATACGAAGGTCACGCGTTTTCAGGATTTCGGCCGGGAGAAGTTCTTCGACGCCGACAACGAGCAGATTCCCGCGCAGGATCTCTACCTCGTCACGCTGGCCAACGGTTACTCGTTCGCCGCGCGCGGCAGCGGCACGGAGCCGAAGATGAAATTCTACCTCTTCGCCTCCGAGCCGGCGGGTTCAGCCGCCGATCTGCCCGCCGCGAAGGCGAAGACGAAGGCCACGCTCGACGCCCTCAAGGCGCTGATCGAGGCCGACGCCCGCAAGCGCGCGGAGAGCTGAGCGGAAGCCCGCGAGCGTGTTCCCGGGTCAGGTGGTTTCGACCTGCCCGGGCTCCTGCCGGACAAAAAGCCGGCTGGGCTCGGCATAGCCGGGTTGCTGGATGAACTCGACGAAATCGAAGCCGAGTTTGCCCAGCAGTTTTACCGAGTCCGGGTTGCGGAAGGCGGTGATCGCATGGATCGTGGACAGACCGAGCCGGCCGTGTGCATCGCGCAGCACCGCAGAGGCGGCTTCGTGGGCGTAGCCCTGGCCGCAATAACGCGCGAACAGGGCGTAGCCGAGGTCGGGGTGGGGCAGGAAATCCCGCTTCAGCAGGCCGCACAGACCGACCGGCGTGCCGTCCTTCAGCGTGATGGCCATCAGGCCGAAACCATGCTGCGCGTAGCTCGCGAGGGGGCCGGTCCGCAGGTAGTTTTCCGCGCCGGCGGGATCGCGCACGCCTTTGTCGCCGATGAAATGGACGAAGGCCGGCTCGTTGAGCAGTTCCAGGATGAACGGTGCGTCCGTCGCGACGAGTTCGCGGATCAGCAGCCGTTCGGTGGCAAGGATGGCCATGGCCCTTGGGTAGGGCCGCGGACCGTTGTTTCAACGGTCAAATCGACGCGAACCGGCTCAGCCGGCGATCAACCCGTAGATCAGGAGGCCGAGTCCGAAAAGCACCGCGCCGGCGAAGGCGACGGCCGTGCCGAGAAGCTTGCGCTGCTCCATGCGATCCTGCTGCAGCCAAGGGTTGCTGTCGGGTTCAGCGGTGCGGAGTTTGAGGAACATGAGCCGCCTATCGGCCGTCTGGGGACGAACTTGAGGAAGATTTTTGGACTTCGGCTGTTTTCCGACCGGGCCGTTTGCCGTGGTCAGGTATTCAGCAGCGCGTGGATAAGCCAGCCGAGGCCGCCAACAACCGCGGAGGCGAAGATCACGCCGGTTGCGATGATGCGACGCTGGTCCTGCCGATCCTTTTCCAACCAAGGGTTGCTGGTGCTGGCTTTGAAGGGATTTCGCATCCTGGCCTCAGGATTTTCAATCCGGGCGGCACGTAAACCCTGATCCGGCACGCGCGCAGTCTTTGGCAAAACGTGCGCAAGGGCGCGCTTGGAGCGAGGTTCCCCAGTGTGAGGCTGATGCGAGATCCTTTTTGCCCGCGTCGGTTCTTCAGGGTCCAGGCGGAGGAGGTATTCCTCCGTGCTTGTACCGCGGCCGTTGGCGAAATCCTTGTTCGTGCGGACGATTTTGAACCCGCATTTCTGCAGCACGCGGAGCGATCCGAGGTTGTCTGCCGCGGCCCTGGCGAGAACCGGTCGCGTGACGACCAAAGCGAGCATCAGCTGGAGCGCCCGGGTGGCGATGCCCTGGCCCCAGAAATCGCGTCCCAGCCAGTAGGTGACTTCCAGGTCTTCTCCCTGCGGGTAGCATGCGATGTGCCCGGCGACCTGGCCGTCCGCCAGGATCGTCCGGTTGGTTGTGCGCGGCGCCTGCAGAATCCTGGTCCAATGGGCATCGAAAGCGGTCCGGTCGTCAGGATCGGCGGCGACGAAGGCGGCCATGTGGATCGCCACCGGGTCGCGTTGGTGTGCGAAAAAGGTGTCGAGATCGGACGGCTCGACGGTGCGGATCGCAACACGCGGCGAACGGTTCATGGCGTCCAAGGTTTCCGCTCAGCGAGGCCCCACGGATATCGGCGTCGATGTCTGGAGCGGGGTTTCACTCGCGGCCGGCATCAAAGGTCAGGATCCTGGCAATCGCGCCGGCGAAGAGGGTGGCCCCAAGGCCGACAAGCAGGCCGACGATGGCGTAAAGCTGCACGTCTCCGGCAACCTGCAAGGGGAGCCCCGCGTTCCGGGTGATCGTGTTGAGCTTCTGCGCCTGGATCAGCGCCGCGGTATTCTGGAGGAGCAAGTAGAGACCGATGAGCCGGATCAGGAGGGTGGGCGTCTTCATTTCTTCCATCTGACAGTGTTGTTCTTCCCCGGCGTTATGCCTACGCCCGGGTTGGCCCGTTGCCGGGAAGCAGAGGCGGATGCGGTTTGTTTTCAACATCCGATTGGCAGGCGACGCCGGGCTTCAGGTGCAGTCGGCCGAGGTCGGGGAGGGACACAAAAAAGGCGCGCCGGGTGGCGCGCCTTGAAAAATACAAGGGGTGCGGGCACCCCGCTTCCCAGGTTTAGACCAGCAACAGGGCCGGCTTTTCGAGGATGTCCTTGAGGGCGGCGAGGTACTGGGCGGCAACGGCACCGTCGAAGACGCGGTGGTCGGCGCTCAGGGTCACGGTCATCGTCTGGCCCACGACGATCTGGCCGTTCTTCACGACGGGCTTGGTGACCGTGGTGCCGACGGCGAGGATCGCGGAGTTGGGCGGGTTGATGATCGCGGTGAAACGCGGGATGCCCATCATGCCGAGGTTCGAGACGCAGAAGGTGCCGCCGGTGTAGTCGTTCGGGGCCAGTTTCTTGTCCTTGGCCTTCTTGCCGAGGGCCTTCGCCTCGGTGCTGATCTGGAAGACACTCTTGGCGTGGGCGTCGCGAACGACCGGCGTGATGAGTCCGTCCTCGAGCGCCACCGCGAACGCCATGTGCACGGCGCCGAAGTACTGGATGCCGGTGCCCTGCCAGGAGCTGTTGACGGCGGGCACGCGGCGGAGCGCCTCGGCGCAGGCCTTGAGCACGAAGTCGTTGACGGAGAGTTTCACGCCCTGGCTCTCGAGGCCGGTGTTGAGCTGGCTGCGAATGGCCAGCAACGGCTCCATGTCGATCTCGATGTCGACGTAGATGTAGGGAATGGTCGTGGTGGACTCGACCATGCGCTTGGCGATGACGCCGCGCATCGTGGAGACGGGGGCGACGCGGTCCTCCTGGATCGGGCCGCGGGTGAAACCTGAAGCCTGAGGGCTGAAGCCTGGGGATTTGGCGGCGGCCGGTGCGGCGGACCTGAGCAGCGCGGGATTCGCGGCGGCGGCCAGGACGTCGGCCTTGACGATGCGGCCGCCGGGACCGGAACCGGCCAGGCGCGAGGCATCGATGTTCTGCTGGGCGGCGATCTTTTTCGCGAGCGGGGAAATCTTGAGGCGGGCGTCGGAAGCGGCCGGGGCCGCGGGGGCGGGCGTCGGGGCAACCGGAGCCGGCGCCGGGGCGGGGGTGGGCGCGGCGACGGGAGCGGCCGGCGCAGGCGCTTCAGCCTTGGGTTCTTCCTTCTTCGGCTCTTCCGCCTTGGGCGCCGGGGCGGCGGGGGCGTCCACGGTTTCGCCCGGCTTGCCCACGGCGCAGAGGGCGGCGCCGATGGCGACCTGCGAGCCGGCCTGGGCGAAGATCTTGAGGAGGGTGCCCGAGAAGAACGACTCGAGCTCCATCGTGGCCTTGTCGGTCTCGACCTCGGCGAGCATGTCGCCGGCCTTCACGGTGTCGCCTTCCTTTTTGAGCCATTTGACCAGCGTACCCACCGTCATGGTGTCGCTGAGCTTCGGCATATCGATGATGTTGGCCATGGAGATGCGCGCCGGAGGCGCGTTGAGAGTTGAGGGATGAGAGTTGAGGGAAGAGGAATCGTTCTCCTTCTCGTAATCCTGATCGTGCTCTCGAGTTTTACAGAGGGAGAATGAGAACGATCAAGAGAACGGGAAGGATTACTTCATCACGCCGAGGGCGGCCTGGGTGATGCGGTCCACGTTCGGGAGCTGGAGCTTCTCGACCGGGGGCGAGTAGATGGCGGGGGCGTCCACGGAGTTGAGGCGGTGGACCGGGGCGTCGAGGTAGTCGAAGGCCTTTTCCTGGATGAGGCAGGCGACCATGGCGCCGACCGAGCAGAAGGGCTTGGCCTCCTCGACGTAGAGGGCGCGGCTGGTCTTCTTGACGGAGTTGATGATGGTTTCCTCGTCGAGCGGGCGGATCGAGCGGAGGTCGACGACCTCGGCGTTGATGCCATGCTTTTCCTTGAGGATTTCGGCGGACTTGACGGCCATCTGGATGGCGCGGCCGTGGCCGATGATGGAGAGGTCGGTGCCCTCGCGGATGACCCTGGCGGAGCCGAGCGGGACGAGGTGCTCGCCTTCGGGGACCTCGCCGGTCTCGCCATAGAGGAGGGTGTTTTCGAGGAAGACGACGGGATCGTTGTCGCGGATGGCGGATTTGAGCAGGCCCTTCGCGTCGGCCGGAGTGGACGGGACCACGACCTTGATGCCCGGGTGGTAGGCGGCGATGGACTCGGGCGTGTGCGAGTGGGTGGCGCCGACGTTGGTGCCGCCGTTGGCAGGGCCGCGGAGCACGATCGGGCAGTTGATCAGACCGCCGGACATGTAGCGGACGTTGGCCGCGTTGTTGAAGATCTGGTCGAAGGCGACGGAGTAGAAGCTGAAGAACATCAGCTCCATCACGGGGCGCACGCCGAGCATCGAGGCGCCGATGCCCATGCCGATGAAGCCGGCCTCGGAGATCGGGGTGTCGACGACGCGTTTCGGGCCGTATTTGGCGAGGAGTCCTTCGGTGACCTTGTAGGCGCCGTTGAACTGGGCGACTTCCTCGCCCATGATGACGACGTTGGGATCGCGGTCGAGTTCCTCGGCCATGGCGTGGCGGAGGGCTTCGCGGTAGGTGAGAAGAGGCATGTGACTGAAAGTTGAGAGTTGAGGGAGGCGCGTTGGGGGCTGGATCCCTTAATTGAAGAAGAGGGTTCCCTGGGACTTGCGGTCGGCGGGGTTGTCGGCCTCCCAATAGACGTCCTTCTGGATGTCCTCGGTGGTCGGGTAGGGGCTGGCCTCGGCGAACTGGGCGGAGGTCTCGGCCTCGGCGCGGGCGGACTCGTCGATCTGGTTGACGATCTCCTCGGTGAGCACCTTCTCCTTGAGGAGGGAGGTCTGGAACACCATGAGCGGGTCCTTGGTGGACTTGTATTCCTCGATCTCCTTCTTGTCGCGGTAGGTGGTGTCGGGATCGGCGACGGAGTGACCGCGGTAACGGTAGGTGCGGATCTCCAGGACGCTCGGCAGGGATTTCTCGTGGGCGAGCTTGAGCGCGCGGTCGACCTTGTCGCGGACCTCGAGCACATCGTGGCCGTTTTCGATGATGTCCCAGACCATGCCGTAGCCCTCGGCGCGCTGCGCGAGGCTCGGGCCGGCGGAGGAGCGTTCCTGCGAGGTGCCCATCGAATAACCGTTGTTCTCGACGATGAACACGACCGGCAGCGACCACAGCGCCGCGAGGTTGTAGGACTCGTGCACGGCGCCCTGGTTGACCGCGCCGTCGCCCATGAACGCCATGCAGGCGCCCTTGCGGCCCTGATACTTTAGGCCGTAGGCGAGGCCCACGCCGAGCGGGATCTGGCCGCCGACGATGCCGTGACCGCCCCAGAAGCGGCGGGAGGGATCGAAGTAGTGCATCGAACCGCCCTTGCCCTTGGAGCAGCCGGTGTACTTGCCGTAGTTCTCGGCCATCATCTCGTTCATGCCCATGCCGACGGCGAGACCGTGGCCGTGGTCGCGGTAGGCGGTGATGATGTGGTCGTCGTCGCCCATCACGGACACGCAGCCGACGGCGACGGACTCCTGGCCGATGTAAAGGTGGAGGAAGCCGCCGATCTTGCCCTGCTGGTAACTGCGCAGGCAGCGCTCTTCGAAGCGACGGATACGCACCATGTCGCGGTAGAGCGCGATCAGCTCGTCATGGCCGAGCTTGGCATTGATGGGCGCCGTGCGGGCGTTGTAGCCGGGATCCTCGGCTTTCTTGGTGGAGGCGGATTTCTTGCTCACAGGAAAATTATTTCGAATTTAAAGCAATAACAGGACGATTGAGTTCCTCTTTTAGCCAAAGCCCGGCGAAGACAAGCGAAAGTTTTGGCTGTGGCGGATTTGCCACACTGGCTCAATGGCCGGGCAGGATCTGCTCGAGGGTGATCTGGATGGGCGAAACCGAGCAATCGGCTCGCAATGAGACAAATCCGTCGCGGTAGCGGTCGAAGATCGGCCACAGGGCGGCGGCGTCGGTTTCGGGGATTTCGAGGTGCTTGATGGCTTCGCGGGAATGGAACGCGAAGCGGCCTTCGGCGATGTCGGGCGGCAGGGCGTCGATGGGGCGCTTGCAGCGGAAGAGGAACATGAGCCAGTGGGTTTCGCCCTGATAGGCCTTTTCCGCGATCATGGCGAACAGGTGCATCTCGTCCTCGCGCACGACAAGGCCGGTTTCCTCATGGGTTTCGCGCACGGCGCACTGGAGCGGGGATTCGCCGGTGGCCATCTCGAGTTTCCCGCCGATGGGGGACCAGATGCCGAAGTTCGGCGGCTTGGCGCGGAGCATGAGCAGCTGCTCGCCGGCATGATTCTCGATGAAGACGAGGACGCTGATCTTGTAAGGCAGGGCGGGTGTCATGCGCGGTGGTAGAGGGGCGACGCATTCAACCGCCCCAACGTGGAAATGAAAATCACTTTTGACGGAAAATCCGGTTTTCGTAGGTTGGGCGCATGAAATCTCTGCTCACCGTCGGAGCGTGGCTGGGGGCGCTGGGCGTGCTGGTGGCGATGCCACCTTTGAAGCAGGAAACCTACGGCCGGGGCGCGACGCTGGCGCTCACGGGCGACCGGGACGCCCAGGTGCTGACGGGGCAGGCTTTCGAGCGCGGTCGATTTGGGCGCGTGGACCCGGGTGCCGCCGCTTCGATCTACCTGGAGGCGGCCCGGGCCGGTGACCTGGTCGCGCTCGACGGGCTCGTCCGCCTGATCGGCGAGGCGAAGGTGGACGGCGCCGCGGCGACGGAGGCGTTCACGATCCTGCGCGCGGCCGCAGCCAAGGGGGATCGCGAATCGCAGTTCAATTTGGCCTGCCTCTTGTGGAATGGCGTCGGCGGGCCGCGTGATACCCGGGAAGCCGCACAGTGGTTGAAGGTTGCCGCCGCGGGTGGCGATGCCGACGCCACGCTGTTCTGGGATTACCTCGTTTCAGATGTTGCGGTGCAGTCCTCGCGGGAGCTCGGCCTGCGGGCGAAGTTCGCGGACGTCAAACTGGACCGTGCGAGTGCGAACTACCTGCGCGGCGTCGTCGCGGAGGAGGGCTGGCAGGCCGAACGCGATCCGGCGGTGGCCGTGCAAAAGTATCGTTTGGCGGCGGAAGCCGATCAGCCCGCAGCCATGGTTCGTCTCGGCATCCTTCTCATGGAAGGAAGGCTGGTCGCCCAGGATCTCCCGGAGGCCTACGTCTTGCTTCATCGTGCCGCGGAAAGGGGCGTCGCTCAGGCTGTCCGTTACTCGGACCTGGCACGCGAAGCCATGACGGTGGAGCAGTGGGATGCGACGGGCGTGAAACTGTTGGCCATCTCCAAGCGCTGAGTGCGCCTTTCATTGTCGCAGGAGAGAAGCCGGATTCGCGTGGCTGAACGGACGGACTTGCTGACGGCCTGGTCAAAAACCCAGGACTGATTCCGGCGGAAAGCGGGACCTAAATTTAGGTGTTTTGGCAGGGTGGTGACTGGAGTTCAGGCAAAGTAGGGTGGGGCGGATGAATCCTGGGAGCTTTCTCCGAAGCATGGAGGATGGAATGTCCGCCGCTGGGCAGGCGGTGGAATTGACGGCTCCAAGTTCAGGGCGAGAGGTGCATCGATCGGTTTTCTCCACGGGCCACGCCATTTCTTCCGCACGTGTTTTCAAGCCCCCTCACCATCCTTGATTGCGGCACCAGCCGCACCGTCGCGGGGATCGTCGGTCGCGCGCGAGGCCGGTTGCGGTTGGAGCATTTTGCCGTCGAACGACTGGCGCCCGGGCCGGATGGCGACGATCCATGGTTGGGTCGGACCGAGGCCGCCTTGCGGGCGCTCCGCGCTCGCCTCAAGCCGACCGGGCGCGTGGTGTTGGTGCTGCCGCCGCATCTGACCCTGACGAAATCGCTCATCACGCCGCCGGTGAGTGCGGCCAAGCGCGCGAAGATCGTCCGCTTCGAGGCCGCGCAAGCCCTGCCTTGCAGCCTTGCGGACGTGTCATGGGGCTCGATCCGCGCAGGTGAAACGGCGGGAGAGTGCGAACACTGGCTGGCCGCCGCGAAGCTCGATGCGTTGCACGCCCTGGCCGCGGCCGCATCGGCCGCCGGATTCGAGCCGGATGAAATGCTGCCGGCGCCGCTGGCCGCGTGGGGTGCCGCGCGTCTGGCGCTATCCGGTCATCGCGAGCCGTCGCTCGTGCTCGCGCTCGGGGCTCGTTCCGTCATGTTGTTGCAGGTCGAGGACGGCCGCTTCGCGTCGCGCACGGTTGCACTCGGGGCGCAGGCCGGCGCGCCCGAGGCTTATGCCGTGCGTCTGGCGCAAGAAGTGAACCGGACGCTGCTGCATTTCGGCCGGCGCAAGCACGCGCTTCGGCCGGTGCAGGTTCTTCTTGCCGGCGGCGCCGCGCGACAGGCCGGCTTGGAAAAAATTCTCGCCGTGTCCCTCGCGCTGCCGGTGCGGAGGTTGGATCCTCTCGGGGTCGTGGACATCGGCCGGGATGCCGCGCAAGCCGGAGTCGCGAACGCGACGGATGAGCTGGGCGATGTCATCGGTGCGGCGGCGATCTGGCACGAGGCTCCGGCCGCGGCGCTCAATTTGCTGCCGGTGCCGCTGCGGCGACGCGCCTGGTTGCGCCGCAGGCAGCCATGGGTGATGGCAGCCGCGGTGCTGGCCGTGGCGGCTTTGCTTCCGCCCATCCTGCATTATCGCAGCCTGGAAAAGGCGGCGCGGGCCAAGACCGTCGCCATCGAGGCGGTTGTTGCTCCGGTGCGGGAGCGGGTGGTCCGCATGCGCGCGGCCGAAGCCGAACGCGCGGAATTGCGGCGGCAGGTCGACCGCCTTCAGGACGTGCAGGAGCGGCGCACGGCGTGGCCCGGTTTTCTGTCCGACCTGCAGGCGCGTCTCGTGCAGGTCGAGGATGTCTGGTTCGAGCGCTTGCAGCCCATTCCGCCTGCGGCCGGCGCGCCGCTCAAGCTGGCGGTGTCCGGGCGCATGCTCGACAAGGCCAACCCGCTGGCGAAGACGAGTCCCGAGACACTCCATCGCGTGCGGGCGTTGCTCGCGGAGCTGGTGGATTCGCCGTTCATCACGAGCGTTGAAGGCGAGCGCTTCGACCACAGCCAGCCGGGTCTCCTGCGGTTCGATTTCGTGCTCGTGACCGATTCCGCCCATCCGCTCTGACCGCACCATGAACGCGCTGCGCCGGCATTCGCTGCTTCTTTTCATCCTGCTCGTTGCGCTGGTGGCGGGCGCGGAGGGCTGGGCGTGGCGGCAGGCTCGCGAGCGGGCCGGACGTGCCCTGTCCGCCTTGGAGGGCATCAAACGGGAACGGGATCACCTGGCATGTCTTTCACCCGCACCCAGCCTAGAAAACGAGGCGTTGCTCGCCCGCGAAATCGCGGCGTGGCGGAGCCGGCTCGCGGAATTGCGCGACGGTTTTCAACCGCGGGAGCCGAAACGGCTGGCCGGACCGGCGCCGGAGCGTCCGATGGATGCGTTTTTCTCGCTCGCCGCCTTGGTTGAGAAAGCGCGGGCACGAGCCGGTGTCGCGCGGATTTCGCTGCGACCCGAGGAATATTTCGGTTTTTCGAGTCACGCCCATGAAGGCCCGGCTGGGGCGCTGCTCGAAGCGGTTCACCGGCAGCAACTCGCGGTGGAGAGCCTGCTGGAGCCGCTGTTCGAATCCGCGCCGCTCGCTCTGCTCGGCGTGCGACGCGAGCCCCCGGGCCCGGTTCCGGCGGGCGGCGAGGATTTCTTTGTCCTGGATCCGGGTCTGTCGGTTAAGCAGGCGGGGTTCATCGAAACCGAGGCCCTGCGGTTGGAATTCACCGGCCAGACCTCCACGCTGAGAAATTTCCTGAACGGACTGTCGGCGCTTCCTCATCCGGTGGTGGTGCGCAGCATTGAGGTCGAGCCGCTGCCCGCAAGCGATACCGGACGGACCACCGCAGGGGCGGGACCCGCTGCCTCGATCCCGGTGGTACGCCAGAGTCTGTCGAAGTTCTGCGTCACGGTGGAGTGTGTTTTGCTGCCGGAAGTTCCCGGCCGGCCGGCGTCATGATGCGCGTGCTCATCCAGCAGTTGGAAAAGGTCCTGTTCGCCGCCGCGGTTCTGCTGCTGGCGGGAACCGGACTGTTTTGGATTTCGGCTGCGCGTGACGCACTTTCCCGCGTGCAGGGCGAGCCTGGGCAGGTGGTTCTGACCGGTGGTCCGGACCTGGCCGAGGAGGTTTTCGCGCGTCCGCGGAAACACTCCGTTTGGGAGCGTCCGTCGGCGCAATCGCAAGGGGAGGGCTGGATTTATGAGGTGTTCACGCCACCGGTCATCTATTACCACCCGGCGGCGCGTTCGTTCGCCGTGACGCCGCCCCATTATACGGTCGGGACGGATGACGTGCCGTTCGGCTGGGAGCTGCTCGCGGTGCAGCGAGCGCCCTACCGGTTGCAGCTGGCGGGCTATTTCGGCCGGCCCGGCGACTACCTGGCGGCGTTCGTGAGCGCGGACCTGCCGCATACGCTGCTGGCGCGGCCTGGACAGCGGTTCGAAAAACTCGATCTTTCCCTGAGGCGTTTCGACGTCCGCAAGGTGTCGGTGCCAACGGACGGGGTCGCCGGAACGGTGTTCGATGTCGTCGCCTTTGCGACCTTGCATGATGCCAGAACCGGCTCGGAGGTGGTGCTCGACAGCCGGTCGCCGTTGCTGACGGACACGCTGCTGGCGGTGTTTCAGATCCCGGGTGGCAAAGGTCGGCCGCAAGAACTGTTCGAGGGCGACAGTCTCAGGGACGAGGCAGCGAACTATCGGATCGAGCGCATTCAACTGGATCCACCGGAGGTGGTCATGACCCGGACCGTGCCCGGAGTGCCGTTGCCTGAGATGCGCATCATGCGGCCGGTGGAGGACGGTGCCGGGCACATGGTTCGGGAGAGTCGAATCGCTCCAACTGCCGGAGCCATCGCGCAACGTGACACGGTCAGAAACGTTCCATGATGTTTTTCATGAGATGCCCCATTTTCAGCTTCTGCTGTACCCTAGTCGTTGCCGCGATCCCGGAACCGGATTTGCAGGCGGCCCCGGAGCTGCCGCATCCGGCCCATGGGCGTGCACAAACCCGTGACCAGATGTTGGACGAAGTGGACCAGAGCTGGCACAGGCCGGCACCCGGATCGGTCGCCACGGTTGCCGACATCCCGGGCGCGGTGGAGCCGATGGACCGAAAACTGAACGACATCGTGCTGCCCGAGGTGAATTTCAGCGGCATGGAACTGGGGCGGGTCATGAACACGCTCAGCGTGATTTCCGCGGAGTTTGACCGCTCCGCCCAGGACCCGCGAGGCGTGAACATCGTCCTGCTCGATCCGTCGGGGGCGAAGCCCGTCGTGAACATCACGTTGCGCAATCTGCCGCTGCGGCGCGTGCTGGATTTCATCACCGCGTCCGTCGGTTACCAGTATGAGGTGCAGGCCGACGCGGTGGTTGTGCGGGCGGCGGGCGATCGCGGGGCGCTGGACACGCAGTTCTTTCCCGTCTCGCGTGCGACGGTGCTGCGCATGACCGGACGTCCGGCGGGCGGGACGGCCGAGACGGAGACGCCGGCGGGCGTTGAAAGCGAGGGGCAGGCGATCCGCACCTTTCTGCAGCTGGCGGGCGTCGGATTTGAAAACGTTCCCGGCAGCACGATGGCGTTCGACGGCTCGCAACTCATCGTGACCCAATCGCCGCGCAACCTGGAGCGTGTGCGCAACATCCTTGCCCGTTACCGCGAGGTACGCCAGGTCGAGATCGAGGCCAAGTTCATGGAGGTGCAGGAGGGCGCCCTCGAGGAGCTGGGCGTCCAGTGGAATCTCGCCAACAAGGCCGCTCAGCTCAACGCGGCGAAGGCGGAATACACGACGGCGAACGGCATCACGCGCTCGCTGGCCGACGCGTTCCGCAATTCGACCACGTCGCAGCGGATTTCCATCACCGGCGAGGGCCAGCCCGAGGGCGGTTTCAACCTGTCCACCTCCGCGCCCACCATTCCCGGCGGCGTTCTCACGGGAAACGGGGCCGCACCGCTGGCGAATGTGTCGGGCATCATCGGCGAATTCGACGTGAACGCGGTGGTGCGGGCGCTCTCGCAGAAAAGCGGCACCGAGCTGCTGAGCGCCCCGAAGCTCACGGTGCTTTCGGGCAATCCCGCCACGATCACGGTCGCGCAGGAGCTGCGCTACCCGCAAAGCTACGGCCAGATCCAGTCGCAGGTCGGCACGGGCAGCCTCTCGGGCGGCGGTTCGGCCGGCGTTTCCATCACCTCGGGCACGCCGCAGGAGTTCGCCACGCGCAATGTCGGCGTCGAGTTGCGCGTCACGCCCACGGTCGAGGAGGACGACCACAGCATCAGCCTCGATCTCAACCCGAAGGTGACGGAGTTCGAGGGATTCGTCGAATACGGCGGCCCGAGCGTGGCCATCTCCGGCGGCACGACCGTGACGGTGCCGCCCGGCTTCTATCAGCCGATTTTCGCCGTGCGCGAACTGACCACGCGCGTGACGCTTTGGGATGGTGCGACCCTCGTCATGGGCGGTCTCACCCGCGAAGATGTCAAAAAGGTGAAGGACAAGGTGCCGGTGCTTGGAAGCATTCCGATCATCGGCCGGTTGTTTCGCAGCGAGGGCGAGAGCACGCAGAAGCGGAACCTCCTGATCTTTGTCACGGCCAACCTCGTGAATCCGGGCGGAGCGCTGACGAAGCGGATGGTCGCGGACGGACAAGCTCACCCAGGATCAGGGGATCGATGAATCAGCGCCTGCGGCAGACTGGCTTCGATCAAGCGAGCCGTCGCGGATTTTGTCACTGCTTGGCCGGCCGAAGTTCGCAGAAGCCGGCGGACAAGTCTGATGCGACCCTTGGTCCGGACCGGAGTTTCGGTCAAGATGGGCGATCTATGGCATCTGTTTTGTGGAAAATGATGCGGTTCTCCAAATAACGGTTTACCGCCGATTTCAGATCACCTTTCTTTGGCGCATGGCGAAATGGCTGCTGGTTGACGGCTATAACATGGCTTTCCGCGCATTCTACGGGATGCCGGAACTCACTCGGACCGACGGCTTCCCGACCGGGGCGCTCCACGGCTGGGTGAAGACGCTGTGGAAGCTTCAGGACCAGGAGAGGCCCGACGGCATGGTGGTGTTCTTCGACCTCGGTGGCTCGCAGCACCGCTTGGCGCTGCATCCGGAATACAAGGCCCAGCGCAAGGAGACGCCCGAGCCGTTGGAAAAACAGATCCCGGTGATCAAGGAGCTCACGCGCGCCATGGGCCTCGTGGGCGTCGAACTGGACGGCATCGAGTCCGACGACCTGCTCGCCGACGCGGCCCGGCGGCTCGCGGGCGACGGACACGACGTGCTGATCGTGAGCGCCGACAAGGATTTTGCGCAGTGCGTGAACGATCGCATCAGGATCCTGCTGCCGCCACCCACGGCCAATCCGAAACTCGGCTGGCGCGTCCTGGACGCGGCCGGCGTGCAGGAAAAGTTCGGCGTGCCGCCGGCGCAGATCGCGGAATACCTCGCGCTCATCGGTGACACGTCGGACAACATCCCGGGCGTGGACGGCGTGGGCCCGAAGACGGCCGCGAAGTGGTTTGCCGAGTTCGGCACGCTCGAGGGCATCCTCGCCGCGGCGGGCAACCTGAAGCCGGAGCGTTTTCGCGAGGCGCTGGGGCGCGACGCGACACGCCTGCGGCTCAACCTCCAGCTCACGACGCTCCATCCGCCGCCCGTGCAGGCGCCGGTCGTGACTGGCGCGCCGCAGCCGGCGAAGCTGTTTCCGCTGCTCGAGACGATGGAGATGCGGTCCACGCTGGCCGAGGCGCAGAAGCGTTACAACGGGCAGGCGGAGCTTTTCTGACACGCTTGACGGGAATGGCCCTTGCGCGCGGTGATTTCGCCTCCAGAATGCTCGCATGAGCCAAAAGGAATTCGACAAGAAGGAGGCCATGCTCGAGGTCATCGCCAAAGTCGGCCGGGAAAAGGCGATCGATCTGGTGATGCAGTCCTACAACACCGAGTTGCTGACCACGCTGCTCAACCGCTTGGAAGAGGGAAAATCGGCGCAGATCGGCGGTTACAAGAGGCGCGACCACCTCGAGGACGCGCTCAGGCGCGTGCGCGAGGTGTGTGAACTGACCTGAGGTTCCGGCCGGCCGGCCGGACCTTTCCGGATCCAGGCAGCGGCCGGCGGAACTTGGCCGCGACCATGCCGTGGGCATGAGGTGGACCTGACTTCCGGGCAGGTTTCCCGGGCGAGCGCCGATCAAGTCCGCCCGGAGGTCGGGCTCCACCTGGCCGGGCGACCGGCCCAGAGCGGAATCCGGTTCGATGGCATGGTTCCGGCTCAGGCAGCCGGAGGCTCGAAGATGTAGCCGATGCCGTGGACGGTCTTGAAGCAGTCGAGGGAGATGCCGTTCTTGGCGAAGGCGGCGCGCACCTTCACGATGTACTGGTCCAGCGAACGGCTGCGGATGTCGGCATGGATGCCCCAGACGGAATGGATGAGTTCCTTGCGCGTGATGACCACGTTGCGGTGCGTGTGCAGGTAGGCGAGGATGCCGAGTTCCTTGCGGCCGGTCTTGAAGATCGTCCCGTTGGGGAACTCGATCTCGAGGCGCTCGGGATGGACCTTCGCGCCGAGCAGCTCGAACGGGCCATCCGTGGTGCGCAGGTTCTTGGTGACGTTGAAATCCGATTGCGACTCGGTGCGGCGGAGCACGGCGCGGATGCGCGCGATGAGTTCGTTGTAACTGAAAGGCTTCGTGATGTAGTCGTCGCCGCCGATGTTGAGTCCCTGGATCTTGGCCTCGTCGTGCGTGTTGGCGGTGAGGAAAATGACCGGCGTGTTGATATCCTGCTCCTTCAGCTGCTTCACGAGGTCGAACCCGGAGCCGTCGGGCAGGTTGACGTCGAGCAGCACGAGGTTGGCGAAATTATTCTGCAGAAAACGCAGCGCCGGTATGGAGCGCGGATAGATCTGCACGTTCATGCCGGACTCTTCCAAATGCTGCGCGATGATCTTGGAGAGTTCGACTTCGTCTTCGACCACAACAATCAGGGGGCGGGGTTCGGCGCACATGGAGGGATGGGAAGGTAAGGACTGGGCCCCCTTTTTACAATTTGCAGGACACTTGTCAAAGCCAAGTTATGGGCAAATTGGCGCTGAGAGTTCTTGTCATTCCCGTACAGGCGACCTTGGTTGCGGCGATGAAGACCACCATCGGACTGCTTCAGCATGCTTGTACGCCGAATCCGGCGCAAAATCTCAAAAAAACCCTGGCTCTGACCGAGCAGGCGGCGAAGCGGGGTGCGAAGATCATCTGCACCCAGGAGCTGTTCCGTTCCCAGTATTTCTGCCAGAGCGAGGACCATGAAAATTTCAAACTCGCGGAGACGATCCCCGGACCGAGCACGACGGCGTTTCAGAAGCTGGCGAAAAAGCACCGGGTCGTGATCGTCGCCTCGCTTTTCGAGAAGCGCGCCGGCGGGCTCTACCACAACACGGCCGTGATCATCGATGCCGACGGCTCGCTGCTCGGCGTGTATCGCAAGATGCACATCCCCGACGATCCGCTCTACTACGAGAAGTTCTATTTCACGCCCGGCGACACGGGCTTCCGCGCGTGGCAGACGAAGTACGGCCGGATCGGCGTGCTCGTGTGCTGGGACCAGTGGTATCCCGAGGGCGCGCGGCTCACGGCGCTGCAGGGCGCGGAGATCCTGTTCTATCCGACCGCCATCGGCTGGCATCCGCAGGAGAAGGCGAAATACGGCACGAACCAGCACGGAGCCTGGGAGACGATCCAGCGCGCGCACGGCGTGGCCAACGGCTGCTACGTCGCCGCCGTGAACCGCATCGGCCTCGAGCAGCCGGTCGGCGGTGACGGCATCCAGTTCTGGGGCCAGAGCTTCGTGGCCGGCACCAGCGGCGAGATCCTCGCCAAGGCCGGCGTGGACCGGGAGGAAATCCTGATCGTGCCCGTGGATCTCGGCAACGTGGACACCACGCGCACGCACTGGCCGTTCCTCCGCGACCGCCGCATCGACGCCTACGGCGACATCACGAAGCGTTATATCGACTGAAGGAGGCGCCCGCGCTTCGCGCGGGCTTGAACCTGCGCGGGAGCGCAGGTTCCACCCCGACCAAGCCAGCGCGTCCGGAGGCCGCGCTCCACCCGATGAGCCCATCCAAAATCGAAAATCAAAAATCGAAAATCAAAACCCCGGCGAAGCTGGGGTTTCGCATGCCCGCCGAATGGGAGCCGCAGGAGGCCGTGTGGCTTTCGTGGCCGCACAACCGCGCGACGTGGCCGGGCCAGTTCCGCCCGATTCCCTACGTGTTCGCGGAGATCGTGAAGCAGATCAGCCGGTTCGAGGCGGTGCGCATCAATTGCGCGGCCAAGCTGCAGCCGCGTGCGAAGCGCCTGTGCGCCAAGGCCGGCGCCGACATGGACCGCGTGACGTTCTACAATCATCCGACCAACGACACGTGGTGCCGCGATCACGGTCCGATCTTCGTGAAGCACCGCCGCACCGGCGAGGTGGCGGTCACCGACTGGGTGCACAACGCCTGGGGCGGCAAGTACCCGCCGTACGACCTCGACAACCAGATCCCGCCGAGCATCGCGCGGGCGCTGAAGCTGCGTCGTTTCGAAAACGACATGGTGCTCGAGGGCGGCTCGATCGAGGTGAACGGCGCCGGCCTGCTCCTCACCAGCGAGCAATGCCTGCTCAATCCGAACCGGAATCCGCACCTGACCAAGACCCGGATCGAGCGCAACCTGAAGGACTACCTGGGCATCAAGCAGGTGCTCTGGGTGGGCGAGGGGATCGTCGGCGATGACACCGACGGGCACATCGACGACATCACGCGCTTCTTCAAGACCGACGGCATCATCACCTGCGTGGAGTCCAACCGTCGCGATCCGAACCACAAACTGCTTGCCGAGAATCTCGAGCGGTTGCGCGGCTTCCGCACGCCGGCGGGAAAAAAATTCGACCTCGTCGAGCTGCCGATGCCGAAGCCGTTCGGATTCCGCGGTCAGCTGGTGCCGGCGAGCTACGCGAATTTTCTCATCATCAACGGCGCGGTGCTCGTGCCGCAGTTCCGCCAGCCGAAGCGCGACGCCGCGGCACGCGAGATCATCGGGAGCTGTTTTCCCGATCGCGAAGTGGTGCCCATCGACTGCTATCACCTGATCTGGGGCCTCGGCACCCTGCACTGCATCTCACAGCAGCAACCCGCCTGAGCCGGCCTCGTTCATCATTTTTAACCCTCATCACCTGTCATTCTGAGCGCAGCGAAGAATCCATTCTTCTTGCGAACACGCTTGGGGCCTTCGCTGCATTCAGGATGACGCCTCGAAAATGAAAATTCTATCGCTCCACTCCATCGCGGTCATGGCCATCGGGATTCTCGGCTTCCTCACCGGTTGCGAGTCCACCTCTTTCAAGGAGCGGCTGGCCGACGTGCCGCCGCAGGTTCAGGTTGTGGAAGGCAACGTCGAGACGGTCTACTACGCCGCGCAACGGGCCTTCAAGCGGCTCGATTTTGTCCTCGTGCGTTCGACCATGGGCCGCATCGAGGCGGCGAGCGCGATCAACCGCAGCGAGACCTTTGCCGACGCCCGGCAGATCGTGGCCCGGGTGCGGATCGTCGAGGCGGAGCCCGGCAAATCCGAGGTGCAATTGAGTCTTTCGGAGGAAGTCAGCAGCACCTCCGTGGGCGGCACGCGCCAGCGGTCGTTGCGCGAGCACGGTTTCTTCCAGACCTATTTCGCTATGCTCCAGCAGGTTTTGCAGGAAAAGGCGGCGGATGCCGCGGCTGAGAAAAGTTGATTTTGCTCTTGCGAGGGAAGGGGCGTTCGGGGACTTTTCGACCCCTTTCGCGGCGTTCTTAGGTCAGGCCGGTTACTGCCGCGGTGCTCCGACCGGTCTGTCAGTCAGTCCAACCCTCAACCCATGGGCTCGCAAGAGCCCACCCGGAAACGACGGATGTGCCGGAGCCACGGCCGAAATTTCCGAAACAGTCCCACATGAGTTCGTTAATGCAGGAACTGCTCGCGCAGAGCACGTTCGACAAACTGAAGGCCGGCACGATCGTCCCCGGCGTCATCACTGAAATCCGCGCCAACGAAGTGGTCGTCGACATCGGCGGCAAAGCGGAAGGCGTCATCCCCGCCAACGAGTTTTCCGATCTCGGTGAACTCCAGATCGGTTCCACCATCGAGGTCATCCTCGAGAAGCTCGAGGACAAGGAGGGCAATCCCGTCCTCTCCTACGAGCAGGCCCAGCAGAAGAAGAACTGGGAGAACATCCTCTCGAAGTGCCAGGAGGGCGCCATCGTCCCCGGCCGCGTGAAGACCAAGGTCAAGGGCGGCCTGATCGTCTCGATCGGCGTCGATTCCTTCCTCCCGGCCTCGCACATCGACATCCAGCCGCCCAAGAACCTCGACCAGTACGTCGGCCAGACCTACGACTTCAAGGTTCTCAAGATCAACCACGAGCGGAAGAACATCGTGCTCTCCCGCCGCGAGCTCATCGAGGAGCAGCGCGTCACCAAGCGCCGCGACCTGCTCGAGAAGCTGCAGCCGGGCCAGGTCCGCAAGGGCATCGTCAAGAACATCACGGATTTCGGCGCGTTCATCGACCTCGACGGCATGGACGGCCTGCTCCACATCACCGACATGAGCTGGGGCCGCATCGGCCACCCGTCCGAGCTGCTGAAGCAGGGCGAGGAGATCGAGGTGATGATCATCGACATCAACCGCGAGAAGGAGCGCGTCTCCCTCGGCCTCAAGCAGACCAAGAACAATCCCTGGGACAACATCGACCACAAGTTCCCCGTCGGTTCCAAGATCCACGGCAAGGTCGTCAACCTGGTCCCGTACGGCGCCTTCATCGAGCTCGAGCCCGGTGTCGAGGGCCTCGTGCACATCACCGAGATGTCCTGGACCAAGCGCATCACCAAGCCCTCCGAGCTGCTCAAGGTCGGCCAGGAGCTCGACGCGGTCGTGCTCGGCATCCAGAAGGACGAGCAGAAGATCTCGCTCGGCCTCCGCCAGCTCGAGCCCAACCCGTGGGACATGGCCCGCCACAACTACCCGGTCGGCGCCCGCGTCCGCGGCAAGGTGCGCAACATGACCACCTACGGCGCCTTCGTCGAACTCGAGGAAGGCATCGACGGCATGGTGCACGTCTCCGACATGTCCTGGACCCGCAAGATCAACCACCCGTCCGAGATGCTCAAGAAGGGCGACGAGGTGGACGCGATCGTGCTCGACGTCGACGCGCAGCAGCAGCGCATCAGCCTCGGCATGAAGCAGCTGGCCACCGATCCGTGGACCGACATCGATGCGTTCTTCCGCATCGGCGATGTCGTGCAGGGCACGATTTCGAAGGTCACGACCTTCGGAGCCTTCGTGGAGCTCAAGGACGGCATCGACGGCCTGGTGCACATCTCGCAGATCCAGGAAGAGCGCGTGGACAAGGTGAAGGACGTGCTCAAGCCCGGCCAGCAGGTGTCCGCCCGCGTCATCAAGATCGACCGCGAGCAGCGCCGCATCGGCCTCTCGATCAAGGCCGCCAACTACTCCGCCGAGCAGCTCGCGCAGGAGACGGCGACCTACGAGCAGTTCTCGAAGAGCTCGAGCGGCACCGATCTCACGAACCTCGGCGATATCTTCGACGAGGCCGCGAAGAAGGAGTAAGCCTCCGGCTCATCCGCAGACTTCCAAGGCGTCCCGCGCAAGCGGGGCGCCTTTTTTTTGGCGGGGAAAGGCCCGCAGCCAAAGCGGATGAATACCCCGTGTCCCAGCTTCAATCGCCTGGATTCTTCGCTGCGCTCAGAATGACACGCTGAGGGTAATAGCTACCCTTCTCGGTCATTCTGAGCGCAGCGAAGAATCCAGCGCCGTGAATGTGGGCAGCGCCCATTGCATCGGGCCACGCCCCGTTTGGAGCACGGAAACAACCTTAAGAATCCGACAACCGATCTCAGGCGGTCCGCGATGCCTGGGCTTGAACCGGCGGCGTTCCCGCGGTGACCTTGAAGCGACCCCCTTCCCCAACCCCTGTGATCCCATGAGAAAAACGGTTCTTCTCTGCCTTTGCCTCGCCGTATCCGCCTATGCCCAGAAATTCGAGGGCCTTGTCCAGACGCCGCCGATGGGCTTCAACACCTGGAACACCTTCGCGAGCAACATCGACGAGTTCATGATCAAGGAGACCGCCGAGGCCATGATCAAAAACGGCATGCGGGACGCCGGCTACGTCTACATCGTGCTCGACGACACCTGGTCGGCCCTGGAGCGCGATCGGGACGGCAACCTCCAGGCGCATCCGGAAAAATTTCCCAGCGGCATGAAGGCGCTCGGCGACTGGCTGCACGAGCGCGGTTTCAAATTCGGCATCTACGGCTGCGCCGGCCGCAAGACCTGCGCGGGCTATCCCGGCGGCTGGGGCCACGAGTTCCAGGATGCGAAAAAATACGCCGAGTGGGGCGTGGATTACCTCAAATACGACTGGTGCACCGCGGGCGACGCCAACCCCAAGGATGCATACACACGCATGCGCGACGCGATCTACGCCGCCGGCCGGCCCATCGTTTTCAGCATCTGCGAATGGGGCGGCTCCAAGCCCTGGGAATGGGCCAAGGACGTCGGCCATCTCTGGCGCACGACCGGTGACATCACCGACTGTTACGATTGCGAACAGCGCTGGGAGCGCGGCTGGAAGGTCATTCTCGATCTGCAGCATTCGCTGGTGCAGCCGGCGGACGGCCAGAACAACGGCATCGGCGCCTACGCCGGCCCCGGCCATTGGAACGACCCCGACATGTTGGAGGCGGGCAATGCGGGCCTGACCTTTGCGGAGTCGCGGGCGCATTTCAGCCTCTGGTGCATCCTGGCCGCGCCGCTCATGGCCGGCAATGACGTGCGCAAGATGACGCCCGAGATCAACGCCCTCCTCATCGACCGCGAAGCGCTGGCAGTAAACCAGGACCCGCTGGGCAAACAGGGCTGGCGTTTCCGCGCCGAGAAAGGGCGCGAAATCTGGGTCCGCGAACTGGCCGGCGGCGAATGGGCCGTGGCGCTGCTCAACACCGGCGGCGAGCCGGCCGAGCTGGAGATCGATTTCGCCCACGGCTGGTGGTTTGTCGGCGGCGAATGCGCCGTGCGCGACATCTGGGACAAGAAGGACGTCGGCACGACCGCCAGGAATTTCTCGAAGCGTCTTGATTCGCACGACGTCGCCTTCCTGCGTCTGACCCCGCTCAAGAAGTGAGGCCGGGCGGCCGTGAGCCGCCCGTTCCCGCCAAAGAAAAACGCGCGACCGACCGGTCGCGCGTTTGTGTTTTGAATCCGGAGCGGATCAGGCGAGGGCGCCGGCCTGCTTGGCGACGAGACCGCGGATGGCCTCGGCACGCTCATCGGCGTAGCGCTCCTCCTCGATTTCCTCGGTCGTGCGGATCTTGTCGTGCTTCTGCATCTGGCGGCGGATCTTCGCGAGCGCGAGGTACTCGAGCTGGCGGATGCGTTCGCGGGTGACCTTGAAACGCTTGCCCACCTCCTCGAGGGTCAGCTCCTTTTCGCCGTCGAGGCCGAAGCGCAGCTTGATGATGCTGGCCTCGCGCGGGTCGAGGGAGTTGACCATGGCCTTGAGATCGTCCTTGAGGTTCTTTTCGCCGAGGCCCTCGTAGGGGCTCACGGCGTTGTCATCGCCGACGAGGTCGCCGAGGGTGGCCGAGTCGTTGTCCTCGCCGACGGGGGCGTCAAGCGAGGCCGGGCGCACGCTCACGGTCTTGAGCAGGGCGACCTTGGCGGTCGGGATCTGCAACTCGGCGGCGATCTCCTCGTTTTCGGGTTCGCGGCCGAGTTCCTCGGTGAGCTTGGCGATGGTTTTCCGCATGCGGGCGATCTTGTCCACGAGATGGACGGGCAGGCGGATGGTCTTGGACTGGTTGGCCAGGGCGCGCTTCATGGACTGCTTGATCCACCACGCGGCGTAGGTGGAGAGCTTGCCACCCTTGGCGGGATCGAAGCGCTCGACGGCCTTGATGAGGCCGAGGTTGCCCTCGCTGATGAGGTCCATGAGCGGGAGGCCCATGTTGTTGTAATCGTAGGCGATCTTCACGACGAGGCGCAGGTTGGCCTTGATCATGTGATCGCGGGCCGCCTTGTCGCCGCGCTTGATGCGGGCGGCGAGCCGGATCTCATCCTCGGGGGTGAGCAGCGGCGTCTGGCGGATCTCATTCAGGTAAAGCTGAAGATTCGAACGCTCGTCGCGGCGGTCCACGGGCGAGGCCTGGTCGAATTCCGAAACGGGGGCCGCGGCGGCCGGCGTGATCTCCGGGCGGATGGTCAGGCCTTCGTCGGGGGACGGGATGCTGACGCTGGGAGAAGTGAGTCGCTCGGTCGTGGCAGCTTCCGGTTTGCTGTGGCGGATGTTTTTGCGATGTGGCATATCGATGTCCCAGTTGAGTGGTTTATCCGGATACCTTGCATATATGATGCCTGAGGCACGTCTGGTATTCCCCAGACGTCCTGTTCCGACCGAAGTTACGCAAAATTGTGCCTTTCGGATGCCTTGTTATGACAACCGGTCGGCGAGGGCGATGGCCTTGAAGAGCGCGGAGGCCTTGTTGATCGTTTCCTGATACTCGGCTGCGGGCACGGAGTCGGCGACGACCCCGGCGCCGGCCTGAATGTGCACTTTCCCATCCTTAACCAATGCCGTGCGCAGGGTTATGCAGGAGTCGAGATTGCCGTCGTAGCTGAAATAGCCGAGCGCACCGGCGTAACTGCCGCGTTGGGTGCCCTCTTTTTCGGCGATCAGCTGCATGGCGCGGATTTTGGGAGCACCGCTGACGGTGCCGGCCGGAAAAGTGGCCCGCATGAGGTCAAAAGCGGTACGTTCTGGCGCAAGTTGTCCCTCCACCTGTGACACAATGTGCATCACGTGGGAGTAGCGCTCGATGATCATGAATTCGGGCACCTTGACGGTGCCGTAGGCGCTGACGCGGCCGATGTCGTTGCGGGCGAGGTCCACGAGCATCAGGTGCTCGGCCTTCTCCTTCTCGTCGGCGAGCAGCTCTTTTTCGAGAGCCACGTCCTCGGCCGGGGTCTTGCCGCGGGGACGGGTGCCGGCGATGGGGCGGATCTCGACCTTGCGGCCGGTGAGGCGCACATGCACTTCGGGCGACGCCCCGACGAGCGAGAACTCGCCGGCATCGAGCAGGAACATGTAGGGCGAAGGATTCACCGTGCGCAGGGCACGGTAGAGGTCGAGCGGGCTGCGGCGGAAGTCGCGGGTGAAGCGCTGCGACAGCACGATCTGGAAGATGTCGCCGGCGCGGATGAACTCCTTGGAGTCCTCGACCATCTGTTCGAAGGCGGCTTTGGTGAAGTTGCCGGCGGGCACCTGAACCGGGCCCGCGTCGCGCAATGTGGCGGGGGCGAGCGGGGTGGGGCGGGCCAGCGCCGCGCGCATGCGTTCGATCTCGGCGCAGGCCGCATCGTAGGCGGCCCCGGCGTCCTGGCCGGTGTGGGCGTTGACGATGAGACGCATCGTCTGGTGTGCGCGGTCGAAGGCCAGCACCGAGTCGCAGAGCATGAACCACATCGCGGGCACGCCGAGTTCGTCCTGGGCGGCGAGCGGCACGGTTTTTTCCACGCTGTGGATGAATTCGTAGCCCAGGTAGCCGACGGCTCCACCGGTGAACGGCGGCAGGCCGGGCAGGGCCACGGGTTTGTAGCCGGCAAGCTCGACCTCGAGCTGTTTCAGCGGATCGGCGTCACCGGGGCGCGCGGACAGGATCTTGCGCGGATTGCAGCCGATGAAGCTAAAACGCGAAACATGTTCGCCGCCTTCGACGGATTCCAAGAGGAAGGCCGGACCCGAGCCGCGGAGCTTGGCGAAGGCGGAGACGGGCGTTTCCAGGTCGGCGAGGAGGTCGGCGCAGACCGGGATGACGTTGCCCTGCCGGCTGAGTTCGAGGAAGGCTTCGCGGGTGGGGGTGACTTGCATGCGTTATTCGACGGTCACCGATTTTGCCAGATTGCGGGGCTTGTCCACATCCCGCTTCAGCTCCACGGCGATATAATAACTGAGAAGCTGGACCGGCACAGTCGCGACGACCGGCAGCACGGCCTCGTGACATTCGGGGATCGTGATGACCTCGTCGGCCAGGCCGGGCGGAAGGTCGCACGTCTCCATGGCGATGGCGATGATCTTCCCTTTGCGGGCCTTGATCTCCTGCATCGAGGAGACGACCTTGTTGAACATCTCGCCGGAGGGCACGAAGAAGACGGAGGGACAGTTTTCGCTGATCAGCGCGATCGGGCCGTGTTTCATCTCGGCCGCAGGGTAACCCTCGGCGTGGATGTACGAAATTTCCTTCAGTTTCAGCGCGCCTTCGAGCGCGACCGGGAACAGCGACAGGCGGCCGAGGAACAGGAAGTCGTGGTAATGGGCGTAGCGCTTCGCGATCTCCCGGATGCGCGGGGCCTGCTCGAGAACCTTCCGCACCAGGTCGGGCGTGCCCTTGAGGGCGTTCACCACTTCCACGCCGTCGCTGAAGCTCATGTCGCGCATGCGGCCGAGGTAGAGCGCGAGCATGGCGCCTAGCAGGATTTGCGACGTGAAGGCCTTGGTCGAGGCGACGCCGATCTCGGGGCCGACGTGCTGGTAGACGCCGCCGTCGGCTTCGCGCGCGATCGTGGAGCCGACGACGTTGCTGATCGCGAGGACCTTGTAGCCCTTGCGCTTGGCCTCGCGCAGACCGGCGAGCGTGTCGATCGTTTCGCCCGACTGGCTGATGGTGAAGAAGAGCGTGTTGCTGCCGAGCGGCATGTTCCGGTAGCGGAATTCCGACGCGTAATCCACCTCGACGGGCAGGCGCGCGAAGCGCTCGATCAGGTGCTCGGTGACGAGACAGGCGTGCCACGCGCTGCCGCAGGCGAGCAGGTGAAGGCGGTCCACCTGGCGGAGGTCCACGGCGGAGATGTTCAGGCCGCCGAACTGCGCGGTGCTGCCGTCCTCGGAGAAGCGTCCGCGCATGGTGTTTTCGAGCGCCGCGGGCTGCTCGAAGATCTCCTTCTCCATGAAGTGTTCGTAGCCGCCCAGCTCGGCGTCGGTGATGCTCCACGTGATCTTGTCGACCACGGGCGACACGTCCTCGGCGTCGAGGGTGGTGATGCCGAAGCCCTGGGCGGTGAGGTGGACGAGTTCGCCGTCCTTGAGGTAGACGACGTTCTGCGTGCGGCTGATGATGGCCGAGACGTCGCTCGCCAGCATGTATTCGCCGTCGCCCACGCCGAGGATGAGCGGCGAGCCCTTGCGGGCCGCGACGATCTCGGCCGGGCAGTCGGCGCATATCACGGCGATGCCGTAGGTGCCCTGGACGTGGCGCAGCGTCTTGCGGACCGCCTCGAGAAAGCGGCTGCCCTCGGCCGGCACGGGCTCCTTCTGGTAATGGTAGGCAACGAGGTTGCAGAGCACCTCGGTGTCGGTCTCGGACTGGAAGGTGTAGCCCTTCGTCAGCAGGAATTTTTTGATGCTGGCGTAGTTTTCGATGACGCCGTTGTGGATCAGGGCGATCTTCTGGTCGCTGCTGACATGCGGGTGGGCGTTGGCGTCGGTGACGCCGCCGTGGGTGGCCCAGCGCGTGTGCCCGATGCCGGTCGTGCCGGCGATTTTCTGGGCGGGCGTGGCCTTGATCAGGCCGTCCACACGGCCGGCCTTTTTGGCGACATCGAAGCGACCCTCGTTCTGGATGGCGATGCCCGCGGAGTCATAGCCGCGATATTCCAGGCGTTTCAGACCTTCGAGGATGATGCCGGAGGCTTTCTGCCTCCCGATGTAGCCGACGATTCCGCACATAAATTGGATTTTAGCTGGCGATTTCTGGGAGCGTTCGAATCATAGCGCAAGGAATTAGAACATCCTAGTTTATGGCGGAATCCAAACGAGTCATTTCAGTCATCATGGGCGGCGGTCGCGGCACGCGGCTCTTCCCTCTCACCAAGGAACGTTGCAAGCCGGCCGTGCCGCTTGCCGGCAAATACCGCCTGGTGGACATCCCGATCAGCAACTGTCTGAACTCGGGTTACAACCGCATCTTCCTGCTGACGCAGTTCCTGACCGCCTCGTTGCATCGGCACATCAACAAGAGCTTCCATTTCGATCCGTTCAGCGCCGGGTTCATCGACCTGCTCTCGGCCGAACAGACCAACCTGAGCACCTCCTGGTACGAGGGCACGGCCGACGCCGTGCGGCGCAACCTCGAGCATTTCAACGGTCACGACCATGACTTCGTGCTCATCCTGTCGGGCGATCAGCTCTACCGGATGGATTTCCGCAAGATCATCGACCAGCACATCGCAACCGGCGCCGATGTCACCATCGCGGCCATTCCGTTTCCGGTTTCCAAGGTCGAGGGCCTCGGCCTGATGCGCGTCAACGACGACCTCTCGATCACCGAATTTGTCGAGAAGCCCAAGGATCCCGCCGTCATCGGCGGCCTCACCGTCAGCCCCGCGCTCGAGGCGAAGCTCGAGCCCTGCCCCGAGAAACGCTGCCTCGCGTCCATGGGCATCTACGTTTTCAGCCGCAAGGTCCTGCAGGAGTCGCTCGCCAACGACATGAAGGATTTCGGCAAGGAGGTCATCCCCGCGCTCCTCGGCCAAAAGAAGCTCTTCAGCTACATCTTCGAGGGCTACTGGGAGGATATCGGCACCGTGCGCGCGTTCTTCGACGCCAACCTCGCGCTCGCCCAGCCGCTGCCGCCGTTCAACTTCTTCGATCGCAGCGCGCCGATCTACACGCACGCCCGCTACCTGCCTGCGTCCAAGATCAACCGCTGCTCGATCGACCACGTCGTCATCGGCGATGGCTGCATCGTCACCGATTCCGCGCTCAAGCACAGCGTCATCGGCATTCGTTCCGTCCTCGGCGAGAACTCCCATTTCGAGGATGTCGTCATGATGGGCGCCGATTTCTACCAGACCAAGGACGAGGTGCAGGCCGACAGGGCCGCCGGGCGTCCGCCCATCGGGGTGGGGCAGAACTGCCGCATCAAGCATGCGATCATCGACAAGAATGCCCGCATCGGCGACAGCGTTTCCCTGTCCGCGGAAGGCAAGGCGGACGGCGACTACCCGCACGGGATCGTCATCCGTGACGGCGTGCTGTGCGTCACCAAGGGTGCGGTGATTCCGTCGGGATTCGCCCTTTGATTCTCCGCTGATCGACGCGTCGCGGCATTCCGCGACGCGTCTTCGCAATCGGAAGCTGGTCTGGGATCAGGACGGCAGCCAGCGGTCGAGGGCGGTGCGCAGATCCGCTTCGCGCACGGGTTTGCTGATGTAATCGTCCATGCCGGCGGCGAGGCATTTCTCGCGGTCGCCCTGCATGGCGTGGGCCGTCATGGCGACGATCGCAATGCGCGGCCGCGGCCGGCCGGCGGCGGCTTCCTCGGTTTCGCGCTGGCGGATGAGCCGGGCGGCTTCGTAGCCGTCCATCTCCGGCATCTGGCAGTCCATGAGGACGAGATCGTAAGGCGTGGTCTCGAGCGCCTGCACCGCTTCGCGCCCGTTGGCGACGGCGTCGGCGTGGCAGCCGAGCTTGGTCAGCTGGGCGAGCGCGACCTTCTGGTTCACGATGTTGTCCTCGGCGAGCAACACACGCCCGCCGTGGCGGGTGAGCGGAGCGATGGCGGGCGCAGCGGCGGGGCGGGCGAACACCTGGTCGGCGCGGTCGCCGGCGACGGCCTCGGCCAGGCAGTCGAAGAGCCGCGACTGTTTCACGGGCTTCACGAGATAGGCGGCGAGTCCGTGGGTCTGCAGATCGCCGGGTGAAAGCACATGCCCGAGGGAGGTGAGCACGATGAGGCGGGTGCGCGCGAGCACCGGGTCGGCATGGATCGCGCGGGCCAGTTCGAGGCCGTCCATGCCGGGCATCTGCATGTCGAGGATGGCGGCGTCATAAGGCCGGCCGGCCCGGGCGGCTGCGCGCAGGAGTTCGAGCGCGGCGGGACCGTCGGCTGCGGTGTCCTGCTGCATCTTCCACGCCGCGAGCTGGTGCCGGAGGATCTGGCGGTTGGTCTCGTTGTCGTCCACGACGAGCACGCGCAGGTCGAAGAGTTCCCGACCGTAGTCGCGGCGGGCGGGCCGTTCGGCGGATACGGGGCGCTGCAGCCGGGCCGTGAACCAGAAATCGGAGCCGCGGCCGGGTTCGCTGCTCACGCCGATGCGCCCGCCGAAAAGCGAGACGATCTGCCGGGAGATGGCGAGCCCGAGGCCGGTGCCGCCGTAGCGGCGCGTGGTGGAGGTATCGGCCTGGACGAAGGGCTGGAAGAGGCGCTGCTGGATCTCCGGGCTGATGCCGATGCCGGTGTCGATGACGTGGAAGCGGAGTGTCACGTGCGTGTTGTCCTCCTCTTCCTTGAACACGCGGACGACGATCTCGCCGCGTTCGGTGAATTTGAGGGCGTTGCCGATGAGGTTCACGAGGATCTGCCGGAGCCGGCCGGGATCGCCGCGAAGCCACGCGGGCACGTCGGGCGGGATGGCGCTGACCAGCTCGAGCCCCTTGCGCTGGGCGCGTTCGGCGAGCAGGTCGAGGGTGCCCTCGACGGTTTCGATCAGGTCGAAATCAAGTTCTTCGAAGTGCAGTTTGCCCGCCTCGATCTTGGAAAAGTCGAGGATGTCGTTGAGGAGCGTGAGCAGCATGTCGGCGCTGTTGCGGATGGTCTCCGCGTACTCGCGCTGGCGGGCGTCGAGGGAGGTGTCGAGCAGGAGGCCGGTCATGCCGATGACGCCGTTCATGGGCGTGCGGATCTCATGGCTCATGTTGGCGAGGAAGTCGCTCTTGGCCCGGGTGGCGTCCTCGGCGGCCTCCTTGGCCCGGGCGAGTTCGTCCTCGGCGGCCTTGAGGGCGGTGATGTCCTTGGTGACGCCGCAGGTGCCGATGATCTCGCCGGCCTGGTTGCGGAGCGGGGTCTTGGTGGTGAGCGCCCAGGTGACGCGGCCGTCCGGCCACGTTTCCTTTTCGACGACGCCGAGGATCGGTTCGCCGGTTTGGATGATGCGCTGCTCGTCGGCGTAGGCCTGGCGGGCATGTTCCTCGCTGAAGAAGTCGGCGTCGGATTTGCCGATGGCCTCCAGGGGGGCCTTGAGGCCGAATTTCTGGACGAGCGCGCGGCTGACGACGAGGAAGCGGGAGTCGCGGTCCTTGCAATAGATGTTGTCGGGCACGCTCTCGAGCAGGCCATGGAGGAGGGTGCGCTCGTGGGCGAGGGCTTCCTCGGCCTGCTGTTGCGCGGTGATGTCGCGGTCGATGCCGATGGTGTATTCGCGGCCGTCGATGAGGAGCAGGCTGGTGGAGTACTCGATGGTGAAGAGGGTGTCGTCCTTGCGCTTGTGCCGGGCCTGGCCGTAGCGGCGCTTGACCGCGCGCATGTCGGCAAGGTGGCCTTGCGCGGCGCGGAACGCCCACGGGTTGGCCTCGATGAAGTCGATGGAGCGGCCGACCAGCTCCTCACGGGTGTAGCCGTGCATCTCGCAGGCCATGGGGTTGCAGTCCACGATGCGCATGGGCACCTGCGGATCGTTCGGATCGAACAGCATCAGGCTGACCGGCGCCTGTTCCCACATCAGCTGCAGCTGCGGGAGCGTGAGGTTCAGCGTCCGGCGGTGCTGGGCCAGTTCGCGCAGGGAGCGCCGCCAGAGCAGCGTGGCACGGATGGCGTGGAGGAGCGTGAGTATCGTCACCGCGGCGCAGGATGTCGCGAGCCAGCGCAGGGCGGTGGCGTCGAGACTGACGGGAAACAGCCACACGGCGGCGATGACGGCAGCCACGGCGGCCAGCGCCGTGCCCGACAGGGCGAGCGGGATCAAGGGGGTGGAGGCTGAGTCCGTGGAGTGCGGCTTGTCGGGTGCGACAGGCTCCGGGGGCATGATGAAGATGGCTTGGGGCGGGTTGACCGCGTGGGGGCGCGGTCCGGCGTCGAGAGGTGGGGAAACGCTCAAGGCGAAGCTAAGGGGATAACTCCGCAAGTAAAGACCCGGCTCACGCTGCGGTGCTATTGTCCGGTGAAAAGCCCTTGCGCGAGTCCCGGCTCAGGCGAAGACGGCGCCGCCGAGCAGCTGTTCTCCGGAATAGAGCGCGAGGATCTGCCCCGGGGCGAGGGCGCGCTGGCGCGTCTCAAAACGGAGATGGGCGGTGCCGTCGGGTCCGGGGGTGAATTCGATGAAGACGCGCGGATCGCGATAGCGCACGCGGCATTCGAGGCGCGCCGGAACGGTGATCGCATCGCCGATGAAGCTCAGGCTGTGCACGCGGGCCTCGTCGGTCCAGAGACCGGGCGCGGCGGGGCCGTCGAAGGCGACCAGCAGGGCGTGGTCGCTCGCGCGCTTGCCGACGACGACGTAGGCCTGGTTGTCGGTGTTGGAAGGGATGCGGATGCCCTTGCGCTGGCCGATGGTGTAGTAATGCAGCCCGCGATGTTCGCCGAGGATCCTGCCGTCGGTCGCACGAACGATCGGGCCGGGGCGCTCAGGCACGTAGGCGCGGAGAAAATCGGCCATCTTCACCTCGCCGATGAAACAGATCCCCTGGCTGTCCTTCTTGCGGGCGTTCGGGAGCCGGGCGTCGGCGGCGAGTTCGCGCAGCGCGGATTTGTCGAGGTGGCCGATGGGGAGGAGCGCGTCGCGCAGCTGGGCCTGCGAAAGCAGGGCGAGGAAGTAGGACTGGTCCTTGTTCTTGTCCAGGCCTTCGAGGAGGACGTGGGGATTCTCGGTTTTCGGTTTTTGATTTTCGATCTTCCGCGCGTAATGGCCGGTGGCCACGGACTCGAAGCCCTCGGCGCGGGCGTAGTTGAGGAACACGCCGAATTTCATCTCGCGGTTGCACATCACGTCGGGATTGGGCGTGAGGCCGCGCTGGTAGCCGTCCAGCAGGTAATCCACGACCAGCCGCCGGTAGTCCTGCATGAGGTTGACCACGCGAAACGGAATGCCGATGGCCTCGGCGGTTGCGCGGGCGTCGTCGATGTCCTGCATCCACGGGCAATGGCCGATGACGTTGTCCTCGTTGATCCAGTTTTTCATGTACGCGCCCGTGACGTCGTGCCCCTGCTGTTTGAGCAGGAGCGCGGCGACGGAGCTGTCCACTCCGCCCGACATGGCGACCAGGATGCGGGACATGGAGGCAGAGAAACCACGAATGGCCGTGATTGAACACTTATTTTGGGCAGGACTCCGGCCGGAGCCTGATGAACCTGAGGAAACAGGCGGCGGGGCGGTTGATCCCGAACGGTCACATCAGCTCCGCCGAGACGGCGCTTGCGATGGCGCGGCGCCTGCTGGAAGATCGCCGGTCATTCCTCCTTTGAACACCCGCGCCCCCTTCAGCTCCGAACTGGCCCACCGCATCTCGCGCGCGTGGCTCACCTCGATGTCGTCGGGCATCATCGAAATGGGCGCGGACTGGACCGCCGAATCGCTGCCGTTGCTGACGCCGGGCGACAAGGCCTTCGAATTTGCCGACCTGAGCCCCGCCGAGCCGTCCCTTTACGCCGAGGAGGCGGCCTACTATGTGGACGAGGCCGGCCAGGTGGTGTTCATGCTCGATCCGGAGGAGCACAGCTGGGTGGACTTCACCACGATGCCGATCTACGTGGCCGGCGATTTCAACGGCTGGCAGGCGGCGATCGGACAGGCCGGCTGGTCCATGGTCTGGGACGAGTTGAACGGACGAAAGGTGCTGCTGCTCAGGAAACCCGCCGTGGATTTGCTCACCGATCCGCCGCCGCAGTTCAAGTTCGTCACGGGCGACAGCCGCTGGCTCGACCTGCCGCGCGAGGCGACCAACGTCATCGCGGTCGGGGAGGGGCGCTGCAACCGCGTGCTCAAGCGTCATCGCACCGGCCGCAATCTCTTCCGGTTCACGACGACCGAACCGCTGCTGCTCAACCGCACGTATTCGGTGATCCTCGTGCGCGAGGGGCGCGAACCGCCGAAGGTGCGCATGCGCCTCGGCCGGTTTTTCCACGAGCTGAGCAGCGACCTGCCGCTCGGCGCGCTCGTGGCGCGCGGCGGCACGACGTTCCGGCTCTTCGCCCCGCGGGCGCGGCATGTGCGGCTGTTCCTGTGCGAGAAGCTGGAGGAGCAGGACAAGGCCTTCGGTTACGAACTCGACCGCCGCAACGAGACCGGCGGCTGGCACGGCGTGTGGGAGGTGCGGATCGACCGCAACCTGCACGGCTGGTACTACTGGTATTCGGTGAGCGGACCGCACGACGTGTTCGGCCATTTCCATCCCAACCAGCGCATCCTCGACCCCTACGCGCGCGCCGCGGTCGGCCGCGACGGCCCGGGCATCGTGCTCGACGCCGCCTGGGTGGGGAAGGCCGACCGCTCGTTTCCCACGCCGGCCTGGCAGGATCTCGTCATGGTCGAGGCCCACGTGCGCGATCTCACGGCGCACGCGCCGGTGGCGCTTTCCGCGGACGAGCGCTTCGGATTCACCGGCCTGAGAAAATGGGTCGAGAGCCCGGATTTCTACCTGAAGCAGCTCGGCGTGAACTGCGTGGAATTGCAGCCCATCCACCAGGCCGACAACACCTCGCGCGCCGAGTATTTCTGGGGTTACATGCCCGTGAACTACTTCGCGCCCGCGGCCGATTACGGGCTCGACGGCCCGCGCGCCTCGCAGGTGAAGGAGCTGCAGGAGCTCGTCGCCGCCTTCCACCGCCAGGGCATCGCGGTCGTGATCGACGTGGTCTACAACCATGTCGGCGTGCCCGCGCACCTGCTGTTCATCGACAAGCTCTACTATTTCGAGCTGGGGGACGACGGTTCGCTGACGAACTGGAGCGGCTGCGGCAACGACCTGCGCGCGCGTTCCGCCATGGCGACCCGGCTCATCATCGACAGCCTCGTGCAGCTGATCGAGGTGTACGGCGTCGACGGGTTCCGTTTCGACCTGGCCGAGCTGGTCGGCGTGGACGTGCTGCGCGAAATCGAGGCTGCGGTGAAGCAGGTGAAGCCCGACGTGATCCTGATCGCCGAGCCGTGGAGCTTCCGGGGACACATCGCGGCCGCGCTCCGGCCCACGGGGTTCGCGTCGTGGAACGACAATTACCGCAATTTCCTCCGCGACTATGTGCACGGCCGTGGCACCGCCGACTCGCTCGAGTATTTCCTGAAGGGATCGCCGTGGCACTTCGCCTACTGGCCGGCGCAGACCGTGAATTACACGGAATCGCACGACGACAGCACGTGGATCGATGTCATCACCGAGAATGCCGGCCGCAACGGCCATCTGCCCACGCAGAACGACCGCCGGCGCACCCACCTGATGGCGGCCGTCCTGTTCGCCTCGGTCGGCATTCCGCTGATTTCCGCCGGGCAGGATTTCCTGCGCAGCAAGCACGGCGTGAACAACACCTACCAGCTCGGCGACCTCAACGCGCTCGATTACCGGCGGATCGCGCGGTTCCCGGGCACGCACCGGTATTTCGCGGACTGGATTGCGTTCCGCCGGTCGGTGCGCGGCCAGTTGTTCCGGCAATGGTCGAGGCCTTCCGAAGGATTCTTCCGGTGCTTCAACACCGGCGGACATCCGTCCTTGGTCGCAATCTACAACGCCGATGGCAGCCAGGGTTCCCAGAAGCTGATGTTTGCGATCAATCCCCACATCGACGACACGGTCGTGCCGATCGGCGATGCCGCCGGTGGGGGCTGGCGCCAGCTGGCCGATCACGAATGTTTTTACTCCGAAGCGACCCCGGGGCCCTTGGCCGTGACGTCGGATGGAGTCTATATCCCGGGCCTCGGCTGCAGCCTGTGGATCAGCGGCTAAGGTACAACCTTTGCCAGTGCTTGGGATCACAGTTCTTGGTCCTGATCATCAATTAGCGCATAAAATCACGCGCGGCAGGGGAGGGCGGCTGTTTATTACGCAAATATTGGCCACTGCTGGGCGTCGGAAGGCACATTTTGAGCATCACTCTTGCCAAAGCCTGCGGCCCCACCTTCATTGGCCGCTCTTAACGTCCACCAACCCATACCTAACATGGCTGTCAAAGTAGCAATCAATGGTTTCGGCCGCATCGGCCGTCTCGTTTTCCGCGCGCTGGTCGAGCAAGGTCTGCTCGGCACCAAGCTCGATGTCGTCGCCGTCGGCGATATCGTGCCGGCCGACAACCTGGCCTACCTGCTCAAGTACGATTCCACGCAGGGCCGCTTCCAAGGCACCGTGGGGTCCAAGAAGTCCGCCGCCGACAAGGCCGAGGACGATGTGCTGGTGGTCAACGGCAAGGACATCCTCGTCGTGAGCGCCAAGAGCCCCGCCGAGCTCCCCTGGGCCAAGCTGGGTGTGGACCTCGTGATCGAGTCCACCGGCCTGTTCACCGAGGCCGAGAAGGCCAAGGGCCACATCACCGCCGGCGCCAAGAAGGTCATCATCTCCGCCCCCGCCAAGAACGAGGACATCACCGTCGTCATGGGTGTGAACGACGACAAGCTCGACCTCGCCAAGCACAGCATCATTTCCAACGCCTCCTGCACCACGAACTGCCTCGCGCCGGTCGTGCACGTGCTCCTGAAGGAAGGCTTCGGCGTGGAGGAGGGTCTCATGACCACCATCCACTCCTACACCGCGACCCAGAAGACCGTCGACGGTCCGTCCAAGAAGGACTGGAAGGGTGGCCGCTCCGCCGCCATCAACATCATCCCGTCCTCGACCGGCGCCGCCAAGGCCACCGCGCTCGTGCTCCCCGAGGTCAAGGGCAAGCTCACCGGCATGTCCTTCCGCGTGCCGACCCCGACCGTGTCCGTCGTCGACCTCACCGTCCGCACGACGAAGGAGACCTCCTACAAGGCGATCTGCGAGGCCATGAAGAAGGCTTCCGAGACCTACCTGAAGGGCGTTCTCGCCTACACCTCCGACGAGGTCGCTTCGTCCGACTTCATCCATGACAAGCACTCCTCGATCTTCGACGCCGGCTCCGGCATCGAGCTGAACCCGAAGTTCTTCAAGCTCGTCTCCTGGTACGACAACGAGTGGGGCTATTCCAACCGCGTCGTCGAGCTGACCCAGAAGATCGCCGCCAAGCTCTAACCCTTAACATCAACCACAGAGGCACAGAGTTCACAGAGTGCCATGATTTGATCTCTGTGCCCTCGGTGTCTCTGTGGTTTTTCTTTTATGCCGAAGTTCAAATCCATCCGCGACCTCAGCCTCGCCGGGAAGCGCGTCTTCATCCGCGTCGACTTCAACGTCCCGCAGGACAAGGCCACCGGCGCCATCACCAACAACGCCCGCATCGTCGCGGCCCTGCCCACGATCCAGTACGCCATCGAGCAGGGTGCCGCGGTCGTCCTCGCCAGCCACCTCGGCCGCCCGGACGGCAAGAAGATCGCCAAGTTTTCCCTCAAGCCCGTCGCCGACGAACTCGCCAAGCTGCTCAACAAGCCGGTGAAGTTCCTCGATGACTGCGTCGGCCCCGCCGTCGAGGCCGCCTGCGCGCCCGGCGCGCTGAAGGCCGGCGACGTCGTGCTGCTCGAGAACCTCCGCTTCCACATCGAGGAAGAAGGCAAGGTGAAGGAGAAGCAGGCCGACGGCACCGAGAAGTCCATCAAGGCCGACCCGAAGGCCGTCGAGGCCTTCCGCGCCTCGCTCTCCAGGCTCGCCGACGTCTACGTCAACGACGCCTTCGGCACCGCCCACCGCGCGCACAGCTCGATGGTCGGCGTGCAGCTCAAGGACAAGGCCGCCGGCTTCCTCATGCAGGCCGAACTCGACGCCTTCGCCAAGGTCATCGACAACCCGGCCCGTCCTCTGCTCGCCATCCTCGGCGGCGCCAAGATCGCCGACAAGATCCCGCTCATCAACAACCTCCTCGAAAAGGCCGACGAGATCATCATCGGTGGCGGCATGTCCTTCACCTTCAAGAAGGTCCTCGAGGGCATGGAAATCGGCACCAGCCTCTTCGACCCCGAGGGCGCCAAGATCGCCAAGGAGCTGTTCGACAAGGCGAAGGCCAAGGGCGTGAAGATCACGCTGCCGGTGGACTTCATCACCGCCGACCGTTTCCCGGGTTCGCCTGAGGACATCGCCGCCGTGCAGACCGGCGTGGCCGACGACAAGGCCGGCATTCCCGCCAACTGGATGGGCCTCGATGCCGGTCCGAAGAGCCGCGAGCTCTTCACGCAGGTCATCCTGCGGGCCAAGACCATCGTCTGGAACGGCCCCGCCGGCGTGTTCGAGGTCGACAAATTCGCCGAGGGCACGAAGGCCATGGCCGACGCCATCGCCAAGGCCACTGCGGCCGGCACCGTCACGGTCGTCGGCGGCGGCGACACCGCCACTGCGGCCAAGAAGTTCAAGGTCGCCAAGGTCGTCACCCACTGCTCCACCGGCGGCGGCGCCAGCCTCGAACTCCTCGAGGGCAAGGTGCTCCCCGGCGTCGCGTTCCTGGAAAACTGAAATCATGGAGGGCCCGGCTCCGGCTGGGCTTCGGCCCGTCGGGAGACGGGCCCTCCACCATGCCTCCACCCATTATCCAACAATCCCATGATTCGCAGAAAACTCATCGCCGGTAACTGGAAGATGAACAAGACGGCCGCCGATGGCGTCGCCCTCATCAAGGACATCACGGCCGAGGTCGGCCGCGTCGGCACGGTCGACATCGTCGTGTGCCCGCCGTTCACCGCGCTCGAAAGCGCGGCCAAGGCACTCGAAGGCCAGGGCGTGAAGCTCGGCGCCCAGAACATGCATCCCGAAAAGAACGGCGCCTACACGGGCGAGGTTTCCGCCGAGATGCTGCGCGCGCTCTTCGTGTCGCACGTCATCCTCGGCCACAGCGAACGCCGTTCCTACTTCGGCGAGACCGACGCCTTCATCAACAAGAAGGTCGCCGCCGCGCTCGCCAGCCAGCTCAAGCCCATCCTGTGCGTCGGCGAAACCCTTGCCGAACGCGAGGCGGGCCAGACGCTGGCCGTGGTGCAGAAGCAGACCGAGGGCGGTCTGGCCGGCGTCACCGCCGAGCAGATCACCAACGTCGTCATCGCCTATGAGCCCGTCTGGGCCATCGGCACCGGCAAGGTCGCCACGACCGCGCAGGCGCAGGAAGTCCACGCGTTCATCCGCGATCTCCTCACGAAGCTCTACGGCGCTCCGCTGGCCCAGAAGATCCGCATCCTTTACGGTGGATCCATGAAGCCGTCCAACGCGCCCGAACTGCTGGCCGAAAAGGACATCGACGGCGGTCTCATCGGCGGCGCCTCGCTCGAGGCCCGTTCGTTTGTCGACCTGGTCAAGGCTGCCGAAGCTATAAAGTAAGCTTCTTGCGTTAAGTTAAATTCTTCTCGGAGAGGGCTTGCGGAAGCGAGCCCTCTCCCGTTTTAGTGGCCGCCGTGCGCCGCCACTCCGGCCTCATCTTCCTGCTGTTCTGTGCGCTCGGCCTGCGCGCCGGGGCAGAGACCTTTTCCGAACCCGACTGGGCCATCGAGGCCCGATTTCCGGGAACGCCCAAAAACGACGGTATCCTGACGCCTTCACCCCAGGGTGACGTGAAGGTGCGGCGGTTCTTTTTTGAACAAAGCGGGCAGCATTTCCTGCTCGCGCGCTTTGAGTACCCGATGGCCCTGGCCCCGGGGGAGGAGACCGGGCTGTACGAGAAATCCATGACCGACATGATCAAGTCGCGTCCGGGACAGGTGAAGGCGCGTTCGCCGTTTCTGCTCGGACCCTACGATGGCGAGCGTCTGGTGGTGGCCCAGCGTCGCGAACGCTCGATCCGAGAGATCCGTTTCGTGGCCATTGCTTCGGTGCTCTACATGATGAGTGTCGAGTGGCCGGAAAAGACGCCCGGCGAGGCGGCGGCGGCTCAGTTTTTCGATTCCGTGAAGGTCAGGCCCGCCTTTCAGAACGCGCGCGAGGTGGCCGCGGCTTCGCGCTGGCGCGAACTGGTCGCCGGCAACTTCCGCCTCCGTTACGATGCCACGCGCTGGTATCGCGATCCGACCGATGCGGACGCGGGTGTGTTCAACCTGTTGCGTACCGACCAGCTCGCCGAGGCCCAGCTCATTGCCGAGCCGCAGCCGGTGACGGGGGGCGATATCGAACGGGCGGTGCTCGACACGGTTCGCGAAGGAGCGGCATCAGTGCAGGTGCGGCGGCGCGGGCGCAAACTGCGCGGGGCCGCGGAGGTCACGGAACTCGAATTCGCGGCCCGCGTGGAAAACACCACGTACGTGAACCACGGCTACTTTTACAGCGGTCCCGAGGGTTCGGTGCAGCTTCGCGGCTGGTCGGAGGAGCGGGACTTCCGTGGCGTTTCCAACGACATTGCGGAGCTGCTCGACGGTCTGACGGTCAGCCGCAACGGGCTCGTGGCCCATTGAGCGTGCCGCCGGTTCAGCCGGTCGCGCGGAATTCAGCCAGCAGTTCCGCCACCGGGGCATGCAGGTCGGCGGGATCGATGGCGGCGGCAAGTTTTTCCACCAGGGCCGAGGCCGGGGCGTTGCGGCGATCCTCCAGGGCGGCGCACAAGGCCGCGTAGAGTCCCATCTGGCGCGCGCCGGCGGCCAGATCCGTGCGATCCTTCAGATCGTAGAGGGCGGCGGTTTCGGCGAGCAGGGCGGCGTAGGTGAGGATTTTTTCCTGCGCGGCGGAGGCGGATTCGTTGCGCCGGAGGGCTTCGATCTGGGCCGCCAGATCGAGACGCAGAAAATCGGCCGGCGGCACGGGCAGCAGCTTTTCCTGCAGATGAAGGGACAGCAGGAGGGCTTCCTCCCACTCGCGGTCGCGATTGCCTGACGCCAGGCGGGCAATGAACTGACGGAGCAGTTCGATTTGCCGGAGAATGTAATCCTGCCGCTGGCCGGGCATAAATCAATTGCCCCGTCCAGCCATCGACTCGATGAGCGCCGTGAGAAAGATGGGGTTGCCGGGCAGGCTGCGAAGGGCGGCGAGGGCGGCGTCGGTTTGTTCGCGGGCGAAGCGGCGCGAGGCGTCGAGGCCGTGCAGCGTCACATAGGTTGTCTTGCCGGCCCGGGCGTCCTTGCCCGCGGTCTTGCCGAGTGTGGCGGTGTCGGCGGTGGCGTCGAGGATGTCGTCCACGATCTGAAAGGCGAGGCCGAGGTGCCGGCCGGTGGCGCGCAAGGCGTCGGTTTGCGTGGTGCCGGCGCCGCCGCAGAGCGCACCGGCGACGAGCGACACCTCGAGCATGGCCGCCGTTTTGTTGAGGTGGATGAATTCGAGTTCCGCGGCGGTGGCGTTGGCCTTCTTCTCGGCGAGCAGATCCTCCATCTGCCCTCCGATGAGGCGCTCGCTGCCGGCGGCGTCGGCGAGTTCCCGGGTGAGGGCGGAAGCCAGGGCGGGGTTGCCGGCGTAATGACGGCCGACGAGTTGAAACGCATAAGTGAGGAGCGCGTCGCCGGCGAGCAACGCGGTGGCCTCGTCGAACTGCCGGTGCGTGGTGGGGCGGCCGCGCCGGAGGTCGTCGTTGTCCATGCACGGCAGGTCGTCGTGCACGAGGGAGTAGGTGTGGACGCACTCGATCGCCACCGCGGCGGGCAAGGCGTCGCTGCCGGCGCCGAAGAGATCGGCGGCGGCCAGCGCGAGGACCGGGCGCAGACGTTTGCCCCCGCCCAGCAGCGCATAGCGCATCGCCTCATGGATCCGGGCCGGCCGGGTGGTGGCGGCGGGGAGGAGGCGGTCCAACCCCAGCTCGGTGCGTTCGCGGTAGGCTTGGAATTGCGCGGCGAAATCCATGGCGGGTGGCAATGTCCGCGTCGGGCGGGGCGTTGGCAAACGGATTGTGAAGCGCGGGTTGCGGGGGAGAAACGGACTCGCCTTGGGGCAGCGAGCCCGTTTTATCGGGGGCATCCGCACGGTCCCGGCCCGGTTGCCGGCGGCATCGGATTCACCCTTCCCGCCCAATTCCCGTTTTCCATGGCTGACAACAAAGTCGAAAAAGCCCTCTACGGTCCCAGCACAACCGAGGTCGCCTTGGGCGCGGTGCTCGGCCTGTTTGCCGGCGTTCTCGCCGCCGCCGTCTTCCTCGTGTTCAAGCCGGTGGAGCAGGTGCGGGAGATCCCCAAGGAACCGGTGCGTGGCACCGTGTATTTCATCCCCGGTGGTGAATCAGGCGCAAAGAGCCGCGATTGGTCGGCCAAGCTCAAGCAGTTCACCGGCGGTGCCAGCGTGCAGGTGGTCGAGGAGGAACTCAACGCCTGGGCGTCCTCCGCCCTGGCCAAGCCCGTCGCTGCGCCGGCGGCATCCGCGCCCGCGGCCGACAGCGGGATCTTCCAGCCGGGTACGCCGAATTTCAAGATCGCGGACGGCAAGGTCCGCATCGGCTTCAAATGCCTGCTCAACTGGTACGGCCTCGGCCACGAGGTGTTCGTGGTCACCACGGGCCGGATCGAGCGTTCGGGCGACGGCTTTGCCTACAAGCCCGACACCGTCTACCTGGGCTCCTGCCCGGTGCATCTGCTGCCGGCGCTTTCCGGTCCGCTGGTTTCCCACCTGATCGGAAAAAAAGCGGTCTCCGACGATCTCAAATCCGCCTGGGCGAAACTGGCCGACGTGGCGGTGGAGGGATCCACGCTGAAGCTCTCCGTCCACTAAGGCCGGGCGAGTCCGCCCGTGTCGAAGAGTCTCAAAAACATCAGCGTGGTGGCCGGAGCGACCGTCGTGTCGCGCGTGCTCGGTCTGGTGCGTGAGATGGCCACGGCCGCGGTCTTCGGCACCGGGGCCCTGAATTCGGCCTTCGTGTCGGCGTTCACGCTGCCGAATCTTTTCCGCCGCCTGCTGGGCGAGGGCGCGCTCACCGCGGCCTTCGTGCCGACGCTGACGCACGAGCTGGAGGCCCGGCAGCGCGAAGGCGCGTTCCGGCTCGTCAGCAAGGTCGCGAGCTGGCTGACGCTCGTCACCCTGGTCCTGGTGGCCGTCGCGATGATTGCCATGGCCAACGCCGATGCGCTCGTGCGGCTGGCCGAGGCGTGGGGCTTGCCGGCGGGAGCGGGCCGGCGCCTGTTGCTGGGCGCGGACCTCGCGGTGGTGCTGTTCCCCTACATGATCTTCGTCTGTCTCGCGGCGGCCTTCAGCGCGGCCTGTCAGGTGCTCGGACGTTTCACCGAGCCGGCGCTTTCGCCGATCTGGCTCAACCTTGCGATCCTGGCCGCCCTCGGCTTCGGCGCGTGGTGGGCGTGGGCCGATGCCGCGCGCATGCGGCTGCTCTGCGCCGGCGTGCTGGCGGGCGGGTTCCTGCAGATGATCGTGCCCGCGGCGGTGCTCTGGCGCGAGGGCTGGCGGCCGGCCTTCGATCTGAAGGCCGATGAACGCCTGCGCGAGATCGCCCGCCTGATGGCCCCGACGGTCGCAAGTTCCGCGGTGTACCTCGTGAACATCGCGATGTCGCGCCTGCTCGGACTCACGCTCAACGACAACGCCACGTCCGTCCTCAATCTCGCCACGCGCGTCATGGAGCTGCCGATCGGCGTGTTCACGATCGCCGTGGCGACGGTGGTTTTCCCGCTCATCGCGCGGCACGCGGCGCGCTCCGACTGGGCCGCGCTCACCGCGGATTACCACAAGGGCCTGCGTCTGGTGCTCATGATCAACGTGCCGGCGGCCATCGGTCTCGCCCTGCTCAGCGAGCCGGTCACGCGCCTGTTGTTCCAACGCGGGGCGTTCGGCGCGGGTGACACGGCGCTCATGACGCCCGTGCTTGCGATTTATGCGCTCGGGCTGCCGTTCGTATCGTACACGAGTCTCGCGTTGCGGGGCTTTTACTCGCTCAAGGACACGTCCACCCCGGTGCGCGCGGCGGTGCTGAGCTTCGTGGTCAATCTCGGGCTGAGCCTGCTGCTCATGCGCTTCTGGGGCACGATGGGCCTGGCTGTGGCGGGCAACGTGGCGGTGGTGGCTCAGGCCGTCTACCTGCAGACGCATCTGGGCCGGAAGCGCGACGGTTTCGGCCTGGGGCCGCTGCTGCCCAATCTCGGCAAGATTGCACTGGCCGGTGCGCTCATGGGCGGAGCGGTGGGGCTGGGCCTGAAGGCGCTCGGGCGGACGGGATGGCCGGTGGCCTTGCAGGATTGGGCGGTGATCGGCGGCCTGATCCCGCTCGCCGCCGCGGTTTATGGCGCCTTGCTGTGGATGTTGAAAATCGAAGGCCGCGACGAGTTGCAGGCGCTGCTTGCGCGCATGCGCGGCCGGATTACCGGTGGTTCCTGATGAACGGATCTCCTTCAGTGCAGCACAACGCCGCCCGGCACCGGTACGAGGTGACCGTCGACGGCCATCTTTCGGTTTGCGAATACGAGGATGCCGGCGGGCGGCGCGTGTTCACGCACACGTTCGTGCCCGTCGAACTGCGCGGACGCGGCATCGCCGAACAGCTCGTGCGCGCCGCCCTGGCGGATGTGCGCACCGCCGGCCTGAAGGTCGTGCCGGCGTGCAGCTACGTGGCGCGCTTCATCGAGCGCCACCGGGAGTTTCAGGATCTGCTCGCGGCGGGAGCGGACTGATCAGACGACCGGTGTCAGCGCCGCGATGCGTTCCTGCAGAGTGGTCAGCACCAGGTGCGCCGCCGTCGCGGTCGGAATCCGCTCGGTGTTGATCACCAGGTCGTAGGCGTGCGGATCGGCGATGTCCTGTTCGTAGGTCGTCTGCATGTGGCGTTCGCGGGCCTGGTCGCTTGCGCGAATGAATGCCGTGGCCTGTTGCTGATCGGTGCCGTGCATCTGCCGGGCGCGGCTGATGCGCGAGTCGAGCGGGGCGACCAGGCGCAGATGAATCCCTCCGGAAAGGTCGCGCGTGATGAGGTGGGCGGCCCGTCCGGAAATGATCACGCGGCCGAGTTCGGCGAAGCGGTGGATGGCTTCGGCCACGCGATGTTCGAGTTCCCACAGGGACGGATGCAGGCCGACAATTTCGCCGAGCAGGCCCTTGATCTCGGAGAGCCGGTCTTCCGGCAGATAGTCGGCGAGGCGTTCAGGCAGGTGCTGGAGGTGCAGCGCCTGCTGGATGAGATCCTTGTCGAGAAACATCCAACTGCGCCCCTCTTCGCCCAAGTGGGCGTCGAGCATCGGGAGCAGATGCCGGCCAAGCGTGGTGGCGCCGGCGCAGGTTTCGCGGGAAATCGTGAGGAACGGGCGCGGCGGACCGGAGAGGGCGGCGGAAGTACGCGGGCTTTGGAGGCGGGCGTGCAGGATCGTCAACCCGTGATGGAGGTAGGGATGGGTTGTCATGACACGGCGGGGTTGGGGTGTCGGCCGGCGAAAGCGACCGGAGGGGGAGGGAACCGGGTTCCCCTCATCAAGAGGATACTCCTGACTGTGCCGGCGGGCCACCGGAATTCCTGCGCATGGCTTGGCGGGGGGATGCGGTTCGTTTGCGATGAGGGATCCCCGGGCGCGGGCATGAAAAAACCCGCAGCTTGCGGCTGCGGGTCGAAAGGGAGGGTGCGATGGCTCAGGCCTTCTGCACGAGGCCGGCCTTGATGGCCTTGACCGAGACCCACATGCGCTTGGTGCCGCCGTTGGGCAGCTTGACCTTGATCCACTGCAGGTTCGGACGGAACTTGCGGGAAGTCTTGCTGGTGACGTGCGTGCCGATGCCGCCGCTCTTCTTGGACTGACCCTTGCGGTTGATGATGCTGCCCGGGGTCGGGCGTTTGCCAGTGATAGCGCAAATTCGTGCCATGGTGTTTCTTGAGTTAAAGGGTCGTGAGTAAAGGACCGGGATTTCCCATAGCAAGGGAAATTTGGTTTCGCGTGCCGCCGGCCCCTACTTGCGTAAGGCATGGAGGGCCTGAAACTTCTGTCCCATGTGCGCCGGGTGAAGCAGGTGCATGAGCATTCTTTTTCGCGGGCTCAGTCCCCGGGTCTCGGCGGCGGTCATGGCGGCAAGGGCTTCGGAGGCATGCCGGGCGAAGAAACTCTCCTGGGATTCGACCACGGGTTCGTTGAACCCGGCCCGGACCAGGCCGTCCTCCAGCCAATCCCAGCAGATGTGGCAGGTCAGGTCCTGCTGGCCAGGGCGGTTGAGCAGATCGTCACCCATTTTCTGGCGGAAATACGTGCGTGCCGTGCCGGTGGGCATTTCTTCGGCGAGTTCGTGCCAGGTGCGGCCGTAATCGAAGGCCAGGAAGAGGCCCGTCCACGGTTGGGCGACGATCCGGTCCAGCAACGGCATCGTGCGCAAAGGCAGGTCGAGGTGGTAGCCCTCGGGGGCGGTCTTGGGCAGACGGTCGCGTTCGGCGGCCAGTTCGGCGCAAAACTTCGGCAGCATGACCTCGACGAGCCGGCCATCCTGCAGCGCCACGCCGAACTCGCGCCACGCGCCGTCGCGCCACACCACGCGGTGAAACGGCTGCGCGTCGAACAGCTCGTTGGAAAACACCACGACCGGCCCGGTGACCTCCAACTGCTGGCCGAGCCGGATGGTGCGGTAGGACGCGAACGGGTGGGGGATGTCGCGCAACACGCCGCCGTCGGGCTCCGCGCCGATTTCCACGAAATGAAAATCCGCCGGCAGGGCGGGCGCGAGGAGCCTGGCGGTCGCGGCCACGATCAGTTCGCCGAAGACCGGGTTGAACGACGTCGCCGTGTAGAAGTCTGCCTTGCGGTCGCGGCCGACTCGGCGGAAGTCGCGCGTGTAGTAGCCGGCGGTCGGGTGATACATCGCGAGTTCCATGTAGCGAGCGAAGGGCACGCCCTGCGTCGCGCCCGGCTCGGCGGCCATGATTTCGAGGAAATGCGCGGAGGAACCCATTTACAAAGGGGGTCATTTGCCCACACTGCGGGCCGATGTTCAAACGTTTCCTTGCCATCGCCACCGCCGCGCTCGCCGGCTTTCTGCTGGCGCAGTTTGCCGCCCGCCAGCATGGCGCGCCCAGCTGGTGGCCCGATCGCGAGCGTGACCGCCAGGTGCGCTACTACAAGGAGGTCCTGCAACTGGTGAAGGAAAACTACGTCGGCGACGCCCCGTCCGATTACGCCAGTCTCACGCGTGCGGCGCTCGACGGCATGGTGGGCAGCCTGGATCCGCATTCCGAGTTCCTGCCGGCCGACGCCTTCCGCCAGACCGAGGACGAACTCGCCAACGCCTTCACCGGCGTCGGCATCCAGGTCGAGCTGCGCGAGGGATCCATCGTGATCGTCGCGCCGATTCCCGGCACCCCGGCCGATCGCGCCGGTTTGCAGCGCGGCGACCGGCTCGTGAAGATCGACGGGCGTCCCCTGGTCAATCCGACGCTCGACAGCACGATCAGCCTGGTCCGCGGCGAGCCCGGTTCCCTCGTGACCCTCACCGTTTTCCGCCCCGCGCAAAACCGCGAGATCGACTACCCCGTCCGTCGCGAGCGCATCAAGCTCGAGAGCGTGCGCCTTACCTCGATGCGGTCCGGCGGCGTCGGCTACCTGCAGATCACCCAGTTCAGCGAACGCACCGGCGAGGAGTTCCGCGCCGCGCTCGAAGGACTCGAGCGGCAGGGGATGCGGGCCCTCGTCATCGACCTGCGCAACAATCCCGGCGGCCTGCTCGATGCCGCGATCGACGTATGCAGCGAATTTTTCGACAAGGGTGAACTCATCGCCTACACGCAGGGCCGGGCCTCCGGTTCGCGGGAGAACTTCCTCGCGGGCAACGGCCACCGTCCGCGCTCCTACCCGATCGCGATCCTGGTGAACGGGGCCAGCGCCAGCGCCGCCGAGATCGTGGCCGGGGCCATGCGCGATACGAAACGCGCCGTGATCGTGGGTGAACGCAGCTTCGGCAAAGGGTCCGTGCAGAGCGTGATCGAGCTGAACAACGGCGAGGGCATGCGCCTCACGACCGCGCGCTACTACACCCCGGGCGGCGTCACCATCCACGAGCGCGGCATCCAGCCGCACGTCGAGATCGAGGTCAGTCCCGAGGACGAGGCGCGCATCCGCGTGCAGCAGGCGCGGCCCGATCTTGCCGTGTCCGGCGAGGAGAACTTCAAGCCCGTTCCCGACGTCCAACTGGCCGCCGCGGAAGAGGTGCTGGCGGGCGTCCTGGCGGCGGGCAAATGATCCTCGCCCTCGAGAGTTCCTGCGACGAGACGGCGGTCGCCGTGTTCGATCCCGTCGCCGGCCTGACCGGCGAATGGGTGCACAGCCAGATCGCCCTGCACGAGTCCTATGGCGGCGTCGTGCCCGATCTCGCCAGCCGCGAGCATCTGGCGCATTTTTCGCCGCTGTTGCAGCGCGCGCTGGCCGCGATCCGGCCGGAACAGGTGACTCGGATTGCCGTGACGCAAGGTCCCGGACTCGCGGCCTGTCTGGCCATGGGCCTCGCCACGGCCAAGGCGCTCGGACTCGCCTGGCGCGTGCCGGTCGTGGGCGTCAATCACCTGCGCGCGCATGCCTTCTCGCCGTTCATCGCCTTGCATGCGGCGAATCCGGCCGCGTTCGATGCGGAGCTGGCGAAGCGCCTTCCGCATCTCGGTCTGCTGGTGTCCGGTGGCAACACGGCGCTGTTCTCCATCGACGAGGCGCGCCACATCACGCTGCTGGCCTCGACGATGGACGATGCGGCCGGTGAGGCGCTGGACAAGGGCGCCAAGCTGCTCGGTCTCGGGTATCCCGGCGGGCCCCAGGTTGAGAAGCTGGCGGCGGGCGGAAATCCGGCGGCCTTTGCCTTCCCGAAGGCCGTCGCCCAGCGGGCCACGTTGGAATTCAGTTTCTCCGGTCTGAAAACGAGTTTGCGGTATCAGCTCGAGAAAATGCCCGCCGCGGAGATCGAGGCGCGGAAGGCCGATCTCTGCGCCAGCTACCAGGCGGCCGTTTTCGACGCGTTGGTGAGGAAGTCACGCCTGGCGCTGGAGCGCGGCGCCTACCGCAGTTTCGGCCTTTCCGGAGGCGTGGCGAACAACCGCACGTTGCAGGGGCTCCTGGAACGGATGGCCCGGTCACAGGGCGTGCCGTTTCTGCGCGCCGAAGCCCGGCACACGGGCGACAACGCCGGCATGATCGCTTTCGCGGCTCATGCCGAACGTGAGGCAGGCGGGATCAACGAAGCCGGTTTTGAGCTCGAAATTGCGCCCAGCCTGCCGCTCGGATTGGAGAAATCGCTGGCCTGAAGTATTTTGCGGGGCACCACATGTTTCGATGCCTGCGTTAGCCCGGCTCATACGGGCCAATATGGGGGCTACAATGGAGCGCACGGCGGTGTTTTCACCTGCAACCAAGGACGGCGTGATCCAGTTTGCAGGTTCTCACTGGTTCATGGCGCGGCCGAGCAAGGTGCCGGCGGATGATAGCCCGCGGGGTTCGATCCCCCTCCGCGCCTCCAGTTGATCGAGGCGTGCGGGCTGTCGCTTTCAGATCCCGAATTTTTCGCGCAGGTAGGGAGCCGTCGGGCTGCGTTTCACCCGGGTGAGTCCGTGCAACGGGCCTTGGTAGAGAATCTCGCCGCCGTTCGGACCTCCGCCCGGGCCGACTTCGAGGATCCAGTCGGCTTCGGCGAGGAGATCGAGATGGTGCTCGATGACGACGACCGTGTGGCCCTGGTCCACGAGGTTGTGCAGCACCTTGATCAGCTTCTCGCAGTCGCTGAGGTGCAGGCCGATGGTCGGTTCCTCGAGGAGATAGAGGTTGCGCACGGCGATGCCGCGTGAGCGCTCCTGGTAGCTTGCGAGGCCCTTGGTCAGCTCGGTCACGAGCTTGAGACGCTGGGCCTCGCCACCGGAGAGCGTCGGGCTGCTCTGTCCGAGCGTGAGGTACCCGAGGCCGCAATCGACCATCAGTTTGCACACCTGGGAAAGCTGCGAGTGAAAGTCGAAGAATGCGACGGCCTCGTCGAAGGTGAGCTGGAGCACCTGGCCGATGTTTTTTCCCTTCCAGGTGATGTCGGCCAGTTCGGGGCCGAAACGCGAGCCGCCGCAGGCGTCGCAGGGGAGGTACGAGTCGGCCATGAAGGCCATCTCGAGCTTGATGCGTCCGGCGCCGGAGCAGGTTTCGCAGCGTCCGCCGGAGGTGTTGAAGGAGAAACGCGAGGCGCTGTAGCCGCGCATCTTGGCCTCGGGCAGCGTGGCGAAGAACTGGCGGATGAGGTCGAAAATACCGAGGTAGGTCGCGGGCGTGGAGCGTGGGGTCTTGCCGATGGGCGCCTGGTCGACCTCGATGACGGACTTGAAGCCGTCGGCGCCGGTGAGGGTGGCGAAGGGCGGTGGTGGCACGGACCTCCCGGTCCGTGAATCCGAGCCACGGGTCGGGAGACCCGTGCCACGGGAGTCGTCCTCGAAGCCGGTGAGCCTCACGAAATCCTTGCCGGAGAGCCTGGCCTTCCTCTGCTTGATCGCGCAGGTGACCGCGGGGTGCAGGATGTCGCGGAAAAGCGTGGATTTGCCTGCGCCACTGGGACCGCAGGCCATGATGAGCCGGCCGAGCGGCAGACGCAGCGTCTGGTCCCGCAGGTTGCGGTAGTGGATGCCGGAGAGTTCGAGCCAGTTCGTTTCCTGCCGGAGTGCGGCTTGATCTCGCCCGGCGCGGGCGCGCGCAGGGCGCGCCCCTACGGGTTTGTTTGGCGTTTGTAATCTGGCATCCGGGACTTCCCGATACGTTCCTCGTATCGGATGCGGGATGCCCTTGGCCAGGAACAGTCCCGTCAGCGAGGCGTCGCTGCGCTTGATCTCGGCGGGCGTACCGTTGGCGAGGATGGTGCCGCCATGGACGCCGGCGCCTGGACCGAGATCGATGATGCGGTCCGCGCGTTCCATGAGCACGTCGTCGTGCTCGACCACGAGCAGCGTGTTGCCTTTTTCGCGCAGCGACCGGAGCGTCTCGATCAGGCGGTCGTTGTCGCGGGCGTGCAGGCCGATCGAGGGCTCGTCGAGCACGTAGAGCACGCCGGAGAGATTCGAGCCGAGCTGCGCGGCGAGGCGGATGCGCTGGGCTTCGCCGCCGGACAGCGTTTCGGTCGGCCGGTCGAGCGAGAGGTAATCGAGGCCGACGTGGGCGAGAAACTTCAGGCGCTCCTCGATCTGGGGGACGATGTCCTGCGTGATGAGCTTGGTGCGCGCGTCCACCTGAAGCCGGCGCAACGTGTCGAGCAGCTCGCGGGGTGTGAGACGGGTGAGCTCAGGCAGGGAGATCGAGGACTTCGGATCCTCGGCTTTGGATTTCCTGTTTTCCCGCAACGGCAGGCGGACGGCCCGCGCGATGCGGTTGAGGCGTTCGCCGTGGCACGTGGGGCACAGCTTGCCATGGTTTGCCGGGTCGTCGGGATCGAAGGCGCGCAGGGCGTCGGCGACCTCGTCGGACATCTCCTCATCTTCGCCGGATTTGAGCATCCAGTCGTAGATGCGCCCGTGGCCGCGGCAGGTCGGGCACCAGCCGCGCGGCGAGTTGAAGGAAAAATGCTTCGGATCGAGTTCGGGAAAGGACTCGCCGGACGCGATGTCGGTGCGCGTGGTGGAGAACCAGGAGAGGACTTCGCCGGTGGGCAGAACCAGGAAGCACGAGCCTTTGCCGAGGCGGAGGGCCTCGTCGAGCAGGGAGCGTGGAGCAGGGATCGTGGAGCCGGGGTTGCGCGGTGTGGATGCTCCGGATTTGACGCCGGATTTTGACCTCCGTGCTCCATGCTCCATGCTCGTTGCTTTAAGGTCGGCCACGACGACCTCGATGTCGTGCTCCTTGTAGCGGTCCAGTTTGGTGAACGTGTCGACCCGCAGCAGGCGTCCGTCGGCGCGCATGAGCTCGTAACCCTGCTTGCGAATCCAGTTGGCGATGGGCTCGTGGTGACCCTTGCGGCCGCGGATGAGCGGTGCGCAAAGGTAAAGGTGTTTCGCCTTTTTCGCCTTGGGCGTGGCGAGGGTCTTGTCGAGGAGCTGGCGAAGCTGGCTGGGTGAGAGCGGCGTGACCGGACGACCGGATTCGGGATGGTGCTGGACGCCGGCGCGGGCGTAGAGCAGGCGCAGGTATTGGGCGACCTCGGTGATGGTGGCGACGGTGGACTTGCGCGAGCCGCGGGTCACACGTTGCTCGATGGCCACGGTCGGCGGGATGCCGGTGAGGCGGTCGATGTCGGGGCGCGGCAACTGTTCGACGAACTGCCGCGCGTAGGGCGACATGGACTCCATGAAGCGGCGCTGGCCCTCGGCGAAGATGATGTCGAAGGCGAGGGTGGACTTGCCTGAACCGGACACGCCGGTGACGACCGAGAGCTGGCGGTGCGGGATGGAGACGGAGATGTTCTTGAGGTTGTTTTCGCGGGCCCCAAGCACCTGCAAGGTGCCGGAGATCGGAACGCGGAGATCGGAGTTCGGGGTGAGGTAGGGGGCCGGGTCCTCGGCGGCCATCGGTTCGGTCCGCAGGGACGCGGCTCCACCCAGCGCTTCCCGCAGGAAGGGTGAAGTGGCGGTGTCCGCAGCCGCGACATCCTCGGGCGTGCCTTCGGCGACGATGCGCCCGCCGCCGGCACCGGCCTCGGGACCGACCTCGAGGATCCAGTCGGCGGACTTGAGCACGTCGAGGTTGTGTTCGATGACGATCACGCTGTGGCCGCCATCCACGATGCGCTGGAGCACGCCAAGCAGGCGTTTCACATCGTGGCGATGAAGGCCGGTCGTGGGTTCGTCGAGCAGGAGGAGCGCGCCGGCCGGGGTTTGGGATTCCCGATTTTCGATCTTCGATTCGGGGTCGGCACCGGCGTAGTCCGACAGGTATCTCACGAGCTTGAGGCGCTGGGATTCGCCGCCGGAAAGCGTGTTGAGCGGCTGGCCGAGGGGCAGGTAGCCCAGGCCCACGGCGTCGAGCGAGGCGAAGCGGCTGCGGATGGCGGCCTGACCGGTGAAGAAATCCATCGCCTCGGCCACCGTCGTGCGCAGCAGCGTGTCCACGGATTTGCCATTCCACTGGATGGCGAGGACCTCCGGCTTGAAGCGGCGGCCTTCGCAAATGGGACAGGGCACGAAGACATCGGAGAGGAACTGCATCTCGACGCGCTCGCTGCCGAGTCCCTGGCAGTGGTCGCAGCGGCCCTCGCCGCTGTTGAACGAGAAACTGGAGGCGTTGAAACCGGCCTCCTGCGCGGCGGGTGTCTGGGCGTAGAGTTCGCGGATGAGGTCCCAGGCCTCGCAATAGAGCGCCGGATTGGAGCGCGGCGTGCGGCTGAGCGGGGATTGGTCCACCAGCACGATCTCGGAAAACTCCCGATCGGCCTTGATCGTCTCGATTTCGGCCGGGTCTTCGGTCATCTGGTTGCGCTGCGTGAGCAGGCCCTGGTGGATGACGTTGTCGAGCAGCGTGGATTTGCCGGAGCCGGAGACGCCGGAGAGGCAGACGAGGCGCTGGAGCGGCAGACGAAAACTGAGCCCGCGGAGGTTGTGCTTGGAGGCGTTGGTGAACGTGAGCCACGCCGATTTTTGACTTTCGATTTTTGACTTTCGGGTGGCGGAAAGACCGTCCACCGGACGCCTGGATTTCGGCACTTCCACCTGTTCGCGCCCGGAGAGGTAGCGGCCGGTGATGCTGCGGTTGGAAGCGAGCATGCGGGGAACCGTGCCCTCGAAAACAACTTCGCCGCCGCGGGCGCCGGGCTCGGGGCCGATCTCGATGATGTGGTCGGCGGCGCGGATCATGGCCTCGTCATGTTCGACGACGACGACGGTGTTGCCGGCGTCGGTGAGCGTGCGGATGATGCCAATGAGACGGTCGATGTCGCGCGGATGCAGGCCGACGGACGGTTCATCGAGGACGAACAGGGTGTCCACGAGCGAGGTGCCGAGGCAGGAAGTCAGGTTCACGCGTTCGACTTCGCCGCCGGAAAGCGTGCGCGAGCTGCGGTCGAGCGTGAGGTAACCGAGGCCGACCTGCCCCAGGTAGCGCAGGCGGGTGATCATCGAATCGAAGGCCAGGTCGGCGGAGTGGTTTTCGCTCTTTTCGCGCGTTGAGGAACTCTTTTGTCGCTCGGCTTTCGACTGCCGGACCAGCGGAAGCAGCTCGCTGACGGGCAACTGGTAGAGTTCGGGCAGGGTTTGGTCCTGCCACTTCCAGCAAAGGGCCTCGGGTTGGAGGCGCGCTCCGTGACAGTCGGGGCATTGGTTGTAGGCCCGGAAGCGCGAGAGGAAGACGCGCACGTGCATCTTGTAGGTCGTCTTCTCCAGGTAGCGGAAGAAGCCTTTGAGGCCGTACCAGAGCTTGGGCCAGGATTTCGCGGGGTTGTCGCTGTCGTAGCCGGGCGAGCCTTCGATCACGAACGCCTTCTGCCCGGCGGTGAGGCGGGCGAAAGGGACGTTGGTGGGAATGCCGAGCTTCTTGGTGAAGAGGAGCAGGTCCTTCTTGGATTCGCCGTAGATTTCCCCTTCCCACGGCTTGATTGCGCCGTCCTCGATGGACAGCGAATGATCGGGAATCGCGAGACGGTAATCGATGTCGATGACCCGGCCGAAGCCGCGGCAGCGCGGGCAGGCGCCGAGCGGGGAGTTGAAGGAAAACAGGCCGGGCGTGGCCGGGCGGAAGCTGCGGCCGGTTTTCGGCGAGTGCAGGCCGCGGGAGAAATGGCCTGCTTCGGCGAAGGTGTCGGCGTGATGGAGGAACACCTCGCCCTTGCCGAAGTGCATGGCGGTTTCGCAGGCCTCGAGGAAGCGCGACTGATTTTCGGCCGCGATGCGGAGACGGTCCTGGACGACGTAGATGAACTTCGAACTTTGAACATCGAACTTCGAACGCGGAACGGCGGATCCTGCTCTCAGGATTTCAAGCAAGTCGTCGATCTTGTGGAGCTCCAGGCTGGGGTTCGATGTTGGACGTTCCGTCAGGAGGCGCGTGTAGCCCTGGCCCTTGATGCTTGTGAGGATCTCGGACCACGTGAGGTTGTCGGGCCTGGCGATGCGGAAACAGAGGAGAAGCGTGGCGGCAGGGTGGGAGGCGTGGGTCTTGGCCCAGATGGTCGCCGGGGAATCGTCTTCGACCTTTTCGCCGGTCTCGGGGTCGAAGCACTCGGCCACGTGGCTGAACCACACCTTGGCGAAGTCGGTGAGCTCGGTCATCGTGCCGACGGTCGAGCGCGAAGTCTTGACCGTGTTCGTCTGCTCGATGGCGATGGACGGGCGGATGTTCTCGACCGAATCGACCTTGGGTTTGTCGAGCAGGTCGAGGAACTGGCGGGTGTAGGCGCTGAAGGTCTCGACGTAGCGCCGCTGGCCCTCGGCGTGCAGCGTGTCGAATACGAGCGAGGATTTGCCGGCGCCGCTCAGGCCGGTCACGACGACGTATCTGCCCAAAGGCAGGTCGAGGTCGAAGCCCTTCAGGTTGTTTTGGCGGACGCCGCGCAGACGGATGAACTCGGGGGCGGAAGGCGAGGAAAGTGGCACGACACGGAGAAAGCGGCCTAATCACCCGAAAGCAAATCAGCGTATGCCGCGCGCCCGGTCTGCTGACATAGGGGTGTCAGGAGCCGTATCCGCTCCCGATGTCCAAAGCGGAAATTTGTCATACATTATACGGCAAGTGTCACATGATGCAGGTCAGGTAAGTGCCAGATGATGCAGGTCAGGGTAGAGCTGGCGGGTGAAGCAAGATATCCAGAAGAGACGTAGGTTGATGGTGGCCGCGGTGCGTCGAGGAATGG